>ERZ791624.354-NODE-354-length-32957-cov-3.050635_pt1 | contig 32957 bp, 26 predicted proteins | sample MGYA00510058_ERZ791624 | MGnify/ENA primary metagenome ERZ791624 (study PRJEB30046, sample SAMN00715158) | human gut metagenome | study: EMG produced TPA metagenomics assembly of the A metagenome-wide association study of gut microbiota in type 2...
ACTTTGGTTGGATCAAAAGGCGCTTCCCCGCCGCCGTTATCGGACCCACCGTCGCTATAATCGGACTTTCGCTCGCAGGAAACGCTATCGGCGATCTCCAGAAAGGCTCCTATGCAGTCAACGGCGAGCCGACCGCAAGCGTCTATGTCGCTATCATCTGCGGTCTCGTCACTCTCTTCGTGACAATGTTCTGCTCCGTCTTCGGCAAGAAGATGGTCAAGCTCATCCCGTTCATCATCGGCATCCTCTCCGGCTACGCTGTTGCGGCTATCTTCACCGTCATCGGCATCAAGACCGGAAACGACGCTCTTAGAGTTATCGACTTCAGCGGCTTCACTGCACTCGTTGCTGACGGAGTGGGAGTCAAGACCTTTGTTTCGATACCCGACTTCACCTTCCTCAAGGCTTTCGGCGCCTTCGGCGAGCTCAGCGGTTCTTACATAGCGGCTGTTGCAGTGGCTTATGTTCCGGTTGCATTCGTTGTCTTCGCAGAGCACATCGCTGACCACAAGAACATCTCTTCCATAGTCGAAACTGACCTCCTTGTTGAGCCCGGTCTCCACAGAACCCTGCTCGGCGACGGTATTGGCTCGATGGTCGGCGCTGTCTTCGGCGGCGCACCGAACACCACTTACGGCGAGTCCATAGCCTGCGTGGCTATCTCCGGCAACGCTTCCGTTGCGACTATCGTCTGCACGGCAGTCCTCGCGATAATCATCGCGTTCCTTTCACCCTTCGCAACTTTCCTCGCTTCGATTCCCTCCTGCGTCATGGGCGGCGTGTGCATCTCGCTCTACGGCTTCATTGCAGTCAGCGGTCTGAAGATGATCCAGAAAGTTGACCTCGAAGATAACAGAAACCTCTTCGTTGTCTCCGTTATTCTTATCGCCGGTATTGGCGGCCTGACCGTCTCCTTCGGCAAGGTCACGATAACCTCCATCGCCTGCGCACTCATCCTCGGCATCCTGACGAATGTTGTGCTCGGCAACAGAGAGAAGAACAAAAAGGCTGAATAAGCCGATATAAAACAGAATCGGGCGGTACAGATTAGCTCTGTGCCGCCCGTTTTTTTGCTCTTCGCCGCAGGAAAATGTTCATATTGCGAAGCTTTGAACTAAACAAATATGCATCGTGCATCATTATAGAGCACGCGAAACGGAAAATCAACCGTGATGAAGCCTCTGCGTTCGTCAAATTGTACAGCTTTCGAGGTCAATTTTTGTGACAACGGACAGGGGCTTTTATGGTATAATTATATAATCAAAAAGGGGTTCAATATTTTTAGCGGAGGAATATATGCTTTATAAAAAGAATTATCTCAGCACCCTGTCCGATGAGCTGTTTCGCTCCCCGACGAGCGAATACCGAGCCGCGCCGTTCTGGGCGTGGAACTGCAAGCTCGAAGAGGACGAACTTCTGCGGCAGATAGAAATTTTTCATGAGATGGGCTTCGGCGGATTTCATATGCATGTCAGAACCGGCATGGATACGGAATATCTGAGCGACGAGTTCATGCATCTCATCCGCTCCTGCACCGACAAGGCGAAGAGCGAAAAAATGCTCGCGTGGCTCTATGACGAGGACAGATGGCCCTCCGGCGCCGCCGGCGGAATAGTAACAAAAGATAAGCGTTTCCGCGCGCGCCACCTGCTCTTTACCGTAAGACCATATGACGGCTCTGCGGGCTTCACGGACGACTCCACATCGCGCGGAGTGCGCTCCGAGGACGGCGAGCTGCTTGCCTGCTACGACATAGTGCTCGATTCCGACGGATATTTGAAGAGCTACAAGCGCATCGGTGAGAACGACCCTGCCGAGGGGACGAAGTGGTACGCCTATCTTGAAATAAGCGGCGCGAACCCGTGGTATAACGGTCAGGCTTATCTCAACACGCTCGACAAAAAGGCGGTCGAACGCTTCGTTGAGGTCACTCACGAGCGGTACAAAGAGGTCGTCGGCGACGAGTTCGATGAAACTGTCCCCGCGATTTTTACCGACGAGCCGCAGTTCACGCGCAAGACGCTCATGGACAACTCGACCGACACGGATGATCTCATCATGCCGTGGACGGACGATTTTGCAAAGACATATTCAGATACATATTCTCAGGATATAATGGAGTTCCTGCCGGAGATATTCTGGGATCTGCCGGACGGAAAGGTTTCCGCCGCCCGTTACCGCTATCACGATCATATTGCGGAGCGGTTCTCTTCGGCGTTCGCCGATACGGTCGGCGGCTGGTGCCGCGAAAACGGTATCGCGCTGACGGGTCACATGATGGACGAGCCGACGCTCGAAAGCCAGACGGGCGCGCTCGGTGAAGCGATGCGCTCATACCGCTCGTTCGGGCTGCCCGGCATTGATATGCTCTGCTCGTGGAAAGAATACACGACCGCGAAGCAGGCTCAGTCCGCCGCGCATCAGTTCGGCTATGAAGGTGTGCTCTCCGAGCTTTACGGCGTCACCGACTGGGACTTCGACTTCAGAGGACACAAACTCAACGGCGACTGGCAGGCGGCTCTCGGTGTCACGGTGCGCGTGCCGCACCTGTCGTGGGTCTCCATGGCAGGGGGGGCGCGGCGGGGGGACGAGGCGAGGCGAAGCGAGACTATCCCGCCTCGATAAACTATCAGTCCCCGTGGTACAAAAAATATTCCTGCGTTGAGGATCACTTCGCGCGAGTCAACACGGCGATGACCCGCGGTGTGCCGATTGTTAAGGTCGGCGTTATCCACCCGGTAGAGAGCTTCTGGCTCCATTGGGGACCCAACGACAAATCGGGACTCATCCGCGAGGAGCTTGACAAGAATTTCCAGGATCTGACAAAGTGGCTGCTGTTCGGCAGCATAGATTTCGATTTTATCAGCGAGTCGCTGCTGCCCGGGCTTTGCCCGCATGCGGACGCGCCGCTGAGAGTCGGCGAGATGAAGTACGATGTGATAGTCGTGCCCGGATGCGAGACGCTCCGCTCGTCAACGCTCGACAGGCTCGAAAAGTTCCGCGAGGACGGTGGCAGGGTAATATTCCTCGGCGAAGCCCCGCCCCCCGGGGGGGGGGGGGGGGTGGTATTTTTCCTCGGCGAAGCCCCGACTCTCGAGGACGCACAGCCGTCCGACAGGGGAGAGAGGCTCTTCAAAAACAGCGAGCACATACCCTATCAGCGCGCGTCGCTTCTTACGGCACTCGACGCGTCAAGAACCGTCTGCATCCGCGATGATGACGGCTATCTCTCGGACGGGCTGATATATCAGCTACGCGAGGATACCGACAGCCTGTGGCTCTTTGTCGCGCACGCCGTGGAGCCGTATGACTGCAACATAACGAATTTCAATGATATAAAAATAACCGTAAAGGGCGAATATTCGCCCGTGATATACGACACCTTGAGTGGCGAGATAAAGCCCGCGGAGTTCGATTATCTCAACGGCAACACCGTGATAAGCGCACGGCTCTATGAATACGACAGCCTGCTGCTCAGACTCTATGACGGCTGCTCCGAGGGTCAGTATACTGAGCCGGAGGAGCGCGAGGACAAGAAAATTGCAGTCCCCTGTGAGACGGAATGTGAGCTCGACGAGCCGAATGTCATGCTTCTTGACATGGCGCGTTTTGCGCTTGACGGCGATGAGCTGAGCGGTGAAGAAGAGGAACTTCTCAGAGCTGATAATATCTGCCGCGAAAAGCTCGGTTTCCCGCTTCGAAGCGGCGCGGTGATGCAGCCGTGGGTCATACATGAGCCTGTGCCCGAGCATAAGGTGAGGCTCCGCTTTAAGATAGACAGCGCTCTCGCGTTTGACGGCGTATCGCTCGCCCTTGAGGACGCGGAGAAAGCGGAGATAACGCTAAACGGTCAGGCGGTCGACAACACCGTGACCGGCTGGTATGTTGACAAATCGATAAATACCGTTAATCTGCCGAAGATAGAGCAGGGTGAGAATATACTCGATATTGTCCTCCCGTTCGGCAAGCGCACGAATGTCGAATGGTGCTATCTGCTCGGCGACTTCGGAGTCGAGGTGCGCGGCAGGCTCAAGAAGCTCGTAAAGCGCCCCGAAAAGCTCGCGTTTGGCAGTATAGTAAATCAGGGTTTGCCGTTCTACGGCGGCTGTGTGACCTACTGTTTCGGCGTCGACTGCCCCGGTGGGGATATCAAAATTACCGTCCCGCACTACGACGGTGCGCTGACCGATATATTTGTTGACGGCGTTCACGCGGGTGAGATAATCTTCCCGCCGTATGAGCTGGAGCTCAAAAATATCGGCGCGGGCAGGCATGAGATAGCGGTGAAGCTCTACACGAACCGCAGAAATGCGTTCGGCACGGTGCATCTCTATGAGCGCAAATGCCACTGGATAGGTCCGGATGCATGGCGCACAAGGGGGAGCAAGTGGAGCTACGAATATGTTCTTCGTGATATAGGCGTGGAGTCCGCGCCTGTGATATACAGCTTGAAAAAATAAAAATAAAGGAGAAACAAACGATGAAAAAAGCACTCAAATCGATTCTCGCAGTCGTTCTGGCGCTGACGATGATTATGTCGTGCTCTTTCGCCGCCACTGCAAGCGCAGCGAGCGCGAATGCCGCACCGACTGACGTCTCGGTCTCGGAAATTCCGCAGATTATCGCGGGACTTGTGAAAATCGGCATTGAAGTCGCCAAGAAAGCCTATGAGTACTACGACAAGTATGTCCCGGATTCGGTAAAGGACTTCAATTCTACCGTTGCCAAGGACGCTGCCGGCGCGGTCAAGAATCTGGCAAAAATCGAACCGCTCAAGGTTTTGATAGGCGGCAAGGAGTACGATGTGAGCACCCCGTGGGGACTCATTACGGCTCTTGCGAAGATGGAGACGGATAAAGAGAAGACAAGTATTCTCATGACCTATCTCGACTGCATCTTCACAAAGATAATCAGCTTCATTGCGGACATGGTCCCGCTGCCGAGGGGACTTACCAAGCTTGAGGACTATAAGCCCGAGAGCGAGAACTTCTACAAGGGCAGCAAGGAATTTGTCAGCGAGGCTTCTAAGGACGCGAAGTGGCAGCTCGGCTACAGCCAGGCGAGCCTCGTCCCCGACGATGTTCTCAACGGACATTATTATCTTGCGGGCTACCTGCTTCAGAACTTCCCGTCGAACACTGTTGAGACCGTGCTCGATGACATGAAGGTTCGCACCGTTGTTGTTGACGACGGACGCGGCAAGGTCGTTTTCTCGACCATCGAGTGCATCGGCATTGCGAGCGAGGACATCAAGCAGATCCGCAACCGCGTTGCAAAAGAGCTCAAAGACGAAAACATAATCTCTGTCAATGTCTTTGCGACCCATTGCCACAGCTGCATCGACACGCAGGGTCTCTGGAATCCCTTCTTCGTCAAGCTTGCGAAAAACATCGGCGTCACCTATAGCGGTAAGGGCGAGTATTCCTCCGGCACCGACCCGAAGTATATGAATTTCCTCTTTGAAAAGACCACCGACACTATCGTTGAGGCCTGCAAGAACATGAAGTCCGGCGAGATGTATGAGGCTACCCTTGACCACCTCGGCGAGGACTACATCAACGACAAGCGCGGCGTGTTCGACGCTGTCGACAATCTCACAAGACTTCGCTTCGTCCCCGACGACGGCAGCACCGAGACCTATATAGTCAACATGTCCGCTCATCCCTATATCACCGGTCTCAAGACCGACAAGAGCAGTGGCAAGGAGCTCTCCGCAGACTACACCTACTACATGGAGCAGATAATCAGCAGCGCGGAGAACAACAACACGAACTTCATGTTCATCAACGGCGCTCTGTGCGGCATCTATTCCGCCCGCGGAGTCACCAACGACGGCGTTGACACCGTCCGCAGAAGTGAAGAGGCTACCCGCTACGGCAACGAGCTCGGCAGAATGGTAGTCGCCCTGACCATGACCAAGGATGAGATAAAGCGCGCGGGCGACTGGCTCACGAACGACAAGTTCTATGCCGACGCCGCCGAGGCGATAAAGAACAACACCGAGCTTACCGACGAAGAGAAGCAGAAGAAGCTTAGCGAAATAAGCGTCTGGTATGAGAACTGGGAGCCCGTCGAGGAGACGAGAGTCGAGCCCATACTCAACATCAGACACAAGGAAGTCTTGGTCGAGATAAGCAATCCCGTTATCGAGGCTGTCGGCAAGGCGAGACTCGTAGGCAACAAGATATATTACGATAAGAACGAGACTCTCTATACCACAACGGAGATAGGCTATCTTGAGATAGGCAAGAACATTAAAATTGCTCTTCTGCCCGGCGAAGTATCGCCCGAGCTTATCGACGGAAAAGGCGCCTGCCTTGCCGAGAACGCTTACAGCGGCAAGGACTTCGGCTATCCGTCGCTCAACAGCATCGTCAGCGACTATGCGGGCAAGAATGTTGAGCTCTATGTGTTCGGCGAGGCTAACGATGCCTGCGGATATGTCGTGCCTGACAATGACTACTGCATGATCTTCTTCGACGGTTCCGACCTGCTCGGCGACCACTATCAGGAGACCATCTCCTTCGGCAGAACGGTTGCTTCGACCCTCGTCAAGGCTTATGCCGAGATGATGAAGGATCTCAAAGCCGGAAAATAAAATGAACAAAAGCCGGGGCTTTCAGCTTCGGCTTAGTTTATGAAGGCTTGTGGATTGCAATTTTGATGTAGATATAAAAAGACCGCCTGAATTTCAGGCGTCTTTTATACTATACTTTTTTACTTTACTTCTTCTGCGGTGCGGAAGCCTTTCTTGATGAGAAGGTTGTTTATTCTGTCCTTCGGGTCGAGAAGCTTGCTGACCGAGGTGTCGTGGTTCAAAGTGTCGATAACATAGGAGATGTACTTCGACAGGTCGACCTCGACATACCACTCGCGCTGCTTGAGCTCGGGGGTTCTGTAGATGAGGTTGGTGGTGAACACCTTGTTGATAAGGCCGCTTTCGTATGCCTTGTCGAAAGCCTCAAGTCCGTTGCAGAACAGGCCGAAGCAGGTGCAGACGAAGATTCTTCTCGCCTTGAGCTCCTTGAGCTTCGTTGCAACTTCGATCATCGACTCGCCGGAGGAAATCATGTCGTCAACAATGACAACATCCTTGCCCTCAACATTGTCGCCGAGGAACTCGTGGGCGATTATCGGGTTTCTGCCGTCGACAACGACCGAATAGTCGCGTCTCTTGTAGAACATACCGAGGTCAACGCCGAGAACGGTCGAATAATAGATGCAGCGACCCATGCCGCCCTCATCGGGGGAAATTATCATCAGATGATCGTTGTCGATCTTGAGATCGGGAACATTCTTGACGAGCGCCTTTATCATCTGGTAAGCAGGCTGAATGTTTTCAAAGCCGTGGTTCGGGATAGCGTTCTGAACTCGTGCGTCGTGCGCGTCAAAGGTGATGAGGTTGTCCACTCCGAGAGCGCTCAGCTCCTGAAGAGCCATGGCGCAGTCAAGGGATTCTCTGCTTGAACGCTTGTGCTGTCTTCCTTCGTAGAGCATGGGCATGATGACGGTGATGCGTCTTGCCTTGCCGCCGATCGCGCTGATGGCGCGCTTGAGGTTCGCGTAGTGATCGTCGGGGCTCATCATATTGTCCTTGCCGTACATCTTGTAGGTCAGACCGTAGTTGAACATATCGCAGACGATGAAGATATCGTAGCCGCGAACGGACTGCTGGATATGGCACTTCGATTCGCCCGAACCGAAACGCGGGAATGCCGCCTTGATGAGGTAGGAGTCGCGCTGATAGCCCGAGAACGCGATGGTTGTTTTGTGCTCGCTCTCGCGGATCTCGCGCCATGTTTTGAGATAGGCGTCGATCTTTGCGGCAAGCTCCTCACAGCCGGGCAGTGCGATGAGCGCAAGCGGTCCTACAGGAATAGTTGAAAAATCCGGTGCAGTTAAAGCTTCTGACATAATAATTCCCTCCGCAGATTAAATTGTCTTTTTTGCCTTCATCTAACATTATATAATAAAAAACGCCCGATTGATAGTCAAAAAGAACTTTTTCAAAAAAATCTGCCGCAGACAATTGGGCGTTTTTTTGTTAATTATGACAAATTTAAAACTTATGAGTTAGATACATGGACATCGAGCTGGTTGAACGGGATGTTGATTCCGTTTTCGTCGAAGGCTGTTTTGACATCCTCCTGCAGTTTGTAGTAGACGGTCAGATAATCGGAAGATGAGCACCACGCCATGAGCAGAAGGTCGATGCTGCTCGCCGACTGCTGCTTGACGACGACTTCCGGCTCGGGATTTTTATAGATGAGTTCGTTCTTGAGCGCCTGCGCGCGGAGCACCTGCTTTGCGAGGGCTATGTCGTCGGAGTAGGAGACGGAGAAGGTCATGTCGAGTCTGCGGCGCCCTTCGGCGTTGTAGTTAATAATATTGTTGCTCGTGATGTGCGAATTTGGGACTATAACGCGCTTGTTGTCAGCGGTCGTAAACACCGTGTACATCAGCTTTATCTCGTGAACCCGTCCGCTTATGTTCTCAAGTTCGATGAAGTCGCCGCTTTTAAAAGGCTTGTTGACGAGTATCTGTATGCCGCTGGCAAACTGGGCGATGCTGTTTTGCAGACCCATGCCGGCGGTCAGTCCCGCCGCGCCGAGGGCGGCGATGAACGAGTTCAGATTGAAGCCGAGAGTCGAGAGCGCGGAGAGTATGACCGCAAATCTCAGCAGCCAGACTACGATGCTGCGCAGAAACGAGTGGATGGATGCGTCAACGCCCTTTCGCGTCAGACCTTTTATCAGCAGTTTGCCGATAAGCGAGCTGACCCAGAAGCCGAGCGCGATTATTATCACAGCCCCGGCGAGCTTTGGCAGCGCGTCGACGAGCTTAGACATAAATGTTTCAAGATCGAATGCCGAGAGTTTTTCCGTCATATCTTTTTCCTCCGTTTTGGGTATGCTTCATTATACCAAATGCGCCACGAGTTTACAACCTTTTGGACAAATGCGCCCGAATGTGCAACTTTGCGACAGCGGGCGAATGTTGGGTATTTAATCGCGCTTTGCAGTGTGATAAAATATCTGATAAGATGCGGACATATAGATATGGACATTATAGATAAAAAAATATTTATTTGTGCTATCTATTCTATTTGTGCTATCTATTCATTTTTCGGTCATAATTTTGTGGTAAAATAACAGAAAATGCGGCGGAAAAATATTTTTATATATGTTCGCCGATGAAAGGAGCGTGTTTCTATGGCGTCCGAAATGCTTTCAAAGGTGCTCGATGCCGAAAATTCGGACAAAGAGGCGCAGAAAGCGGCGCACGAACAAGCGCAGAAAACCGTCGACGCGGCGGTCGAAGCGGGCGAGGGCGCAGTTGCAAGAAAGAAGGCTGAGGCCGCAAAGAAAGCGGAAGAAATCATCGCGGGCGCGCGTGAACAGGCGCGTGCAAACGAGGAGAAAGCCGAAAAGGCGGCAGGGGAGCGCAAGCGCGAAGTGCTTGCGGCTGCCGAAGCGCACAGAGCCGAGGCGATCAGAGCGGTTATGGAGACGGTGATCTGATGAAACGGCTCAGAAATTACAGAAAAGTCAGGAGGTGTCAGGTTGGCAAAGCTTAAAATGAAGTGCATCGAGCTGCTCGCTCCGCTTGAACAGAGCAAGGAGATAATCGACTGCCTTCAGCGTATGGGTACTGTCGAGCTGACCGACTGCGAAGAGAGCGAATCGCTCTGCAAGCTGTCAACGGGCGTCACCGTTTCGACCTTTGAACGTTACCTCGCGGCGGCGGAGAGCGCGCAGAAAACGCTCGACAAATATGCTCCGCAGAAAAAGGGACTGATGCAGAGCCTCATGTCGTCGTTCGGCGGCAGAAAGGAACTCGAGGTTTCGGAGTATCTTAAAAAAGCCGACGAGGCGGATGAAATACTCCGCGAGTGCTACAGGATAAACTCGCTCGAAGCGGATATGCGCGAATATGCGGCGGACAATGTCCGGTGCCGCACCGCGATGGACGCGCTCGAGCCGTGGCTGAGTCTCGATATCCCGATGAAATGCAAGGGCACGGATTCGTCTGCGGTGTTTATCGGCTCGTTCCCGGTGCAGTATGACGCGCAGTCGCTTCTCGAAGCGATAGCGGCGGCAGCGCCGGAGATAGGCGAAGTCGACGCGCAGATAATCTCGGCTAACAGCGAGCGCACTTGCGCCGTTGTTATATGCCACAGGGAATGCGAAAAAGAGATATTCGAAGTGCTGAGAACGCTCAATTTCGCTTATCCGTCCGACCCGACGAAGCATCCGCCGCGCGTGAGATATGAGCGGCTTCAAAAGCAGATCGAGCAGAACGAAAAAGATTCCGAAACGGCGCGAGCCGAAATAGTGAAGCTTGCGGGCTGCTACGATGATATCAGCTTCGTCATTGATTATTTCACGATAAAGAAAGAAAAATATGCGGCTCTTGAGCGTATAGCCATGACAAACCGCATCTTCGTCCTCACGGGATATATCCCCGAGAAGCGGGCTGCAAAAGTTATTGACGCGCTCGAAAAGAAATACACGGTCGCTATCGAAATTACCGACCCGGACGCAGATGCCGATGTGCCGGTGCTGCTCGAAAACAACGCCTTTGTCGCGCCCGTCGAGCCGATAACCGAAATGTATTCGATGCCAAACCGCGACGATGTCGACCCGAACCCCGTTATGGCGTTCTTCTACTATGTCTTCTTCGGCATCATGCTCTCGGACGCGGGCTACGGCGTGATAATGGTCATCACCATGCTCATAGCCAAAGCAAAGCTCAAGCTCGAGCCCAAGATGAAAAAGACGGTCAATATGTTTCTCTATTGCGGAATCTCGACCGTGTTTTGGGGCACGATGTTCGGCAGCTGGTTCGGCGACGCGCCTCAGGTCATAGCGCGCGAGTTCTTCGGCAAGGAGATAGCGTCGACGGCGGTCTGGTTTGAGCCGGTCAACGACCCAATGAAGCTGCTGCTCTATTCGTTTTTATTTGGCATAATCCACCTGTTCGCGGGTCTTGCGGTCAGGTTCTATATGCTCTGGAAGGACGGCAAGAAGCTTGACGCATTCTGCGATGTCGTTCCCGTCTATCTGCTCGTCGCAGGTATTGCACCGCTGGGCGCAGGAATCATAATCGACGTGCCGCAGACGCTGACGACAATAGGCAAATATGTCGCCCTTGTCGGCGCGGTGCTGACCGTTCTGACGAGCGGGCGAAGCGCCAAGAACATTATCGGCAAGCTCGGCGGCGGACTCTACGGGCTGTATAACACGGCGTCCGGATATCTCGGAGATATCCTCTCCTATTCGCGCCTGCTGGCGCTCGGACTTTCGACCGGCGTTATAGCTACCGTCATAAACCTGCTCGGCACAATGCCCGGCAACAAGATAGCAAAGCTTATATTGTTTATCGGAGTTTTCCTGCTCGGACATACGGCGAATATCGCAATAAACCTTATCGGAACCTATGTCCACACGAACAGGCTTCAGTATGTTGAATTCTTCTCAAAATTTTATGAGGGCGGAGGGCGCTCCTTCACCCCCTTAAAAGCAGATACAAAACACTTCAGATTCAAGGAGGAAATACAGTAATGTCTATTTTTTCAAGTCTCGGAACATCAATAGCCGTCCTCGGCGCCGCTCTTGCGGCTATCCTCTCCGGTATGGGCTCCGCAAAGGGAGTCGGCCTTGTCGGTCAGGCCGGAGCGGGCGTCATCACAGAAGACCCCACGAAGTTCGGTAAAGTGCTTATCCTTCAGATTCTTCCCGGTACTCAGGGACTCTACGGCTTCCTTACAGCGTTCCTTGCGCTCAACAGAATGGGCGTTATCGGCAGCGGCTTCGAGCCTCTCTCGATAGAAAAAGGTCTTATGATGTTTGCGGCCTGCATGCCCATTGCGATAGTCGGTTATTTCTCCGCAATAGCTCAGGGCAAGACTGCGGCGGCAGGCGTCAGCATAATAGCCAAGAAGCCCGACCAGAACGGTAAGGCTATAACCATGGCGGCAATGGTTGAGACCTACGCCGTTATCGCCCTGCTCGTCTCGATCCTTTCGATCTTCAGCATCAGCGGACTCAATATCTGATGACCGAAAAAACGGCGCGTATGCGCCGGCGAAAGGGATGAAATGATGAGCGGACTTGACAGAATAATTGAAAAAATAAATGCCGATTCTCTGGCGAGCTGCCGCGAGATTGCTGATCAGGCGCAGAAAAAGGCGCAGGATATCGCGGAGGACGCGAACGCGCACGCTGAAAAGGCTTATTCCGATATTATAGCGGACGCTGAGAAAAAGGCACAGTCGATATTAAATATGTCCGAAGCGAATATAAACGGCATTGCCCGCAGAGCTGAGCTCTCAGCTAAAGTCGAGGCAGTAGACGCGGCGATAGAGGCGGCTTATGACGCAATGTGCAATATGGGCGCGGACGATTATTTCGCGGCGCTCGAAAAGCTCGCCGTCAGAAACGCCTGCAAGGGCGAGGGGGAGCTGAGGCTCTCGAAAGCCGACCTTGACCGCGTGCCGTCGGGCTTTATTGAAAGAATAAATGCCGAATTGAAAGACGGTTCGGTGAAGCTTGCGGCGCAGGGTGCGGATATCAAAAACGGGTTTATCCTCGTCTACGGCGATATTGAGATAAACTGCACCTTCAGAGCACTCATAAACGAGCAGAAGGACACCATCCGCGAAAAAGTCTGCGGCGTGATATTTTAAACGGCGGTGAGAAATATGCATGAAAATGAATATGCCTACGCCGTAGCGCGAATCAGAGCGAACGAAGTGAATCTGCTCACTCCCGCCGAGACTGAACAGCTGATATCAGCTGAGAGCTATGAGGCGGCGCTGAGACTGCTCGGCGATAAGGGCTGGCATACCGACGGCGTCGGTCACGATTATGCGCCGATGCTCGAAGAGCATGTGAACGCCGCGTGGCAGCTGCTCAAAGAGAGCGCGCCGGACGCGTCACTTCTCGATGCGCTTGTGATAAACAACGATTTCTTCAATCTCAAAGCGGCGCTCAAGGCGAAGTTCTCCGACCTCGACCCGTCCGACTATGTTGTAAAACCGAGCGTGTGGGATCCGGCGGAGATAATCGGCTGCGTCGAGCGAAACGAGCTCGACTCACTGCCCGAGTGCATGAGAGACTGCGCGCAGGCGGCTTATGACGCGATAGTCAAGCTCGAGAGCGGCAGACTTGCGGACACTGCGATAGACACGGCGGCGCTGAAAACAAGAAAGCAGTTCGCCGAAAAGAGCGGAAGCGGTCTTTTGATGAAAGAGGTCGAGCTCTCGTGCGCTGTCGCCGATATAAAAACGGCGCTGCGCTGCGCTTCGGCAGGCAGAACGGCTCAATATATCAAAAATGCGCTGTGCCCGTGCGAAAGCCTTAATTCAGATGAGCTGATCCACGCGGCGCTCGAGGGTGTTGACGCAGTTGCGGATATGCTCGCGAACACTGAACTGGGTTCCCTTGCGGACAGCCTCAAAGAGGGACTTACGGCTTTTGAAAAGAAGTGCGACGAGCTCTCGGCGCAGCAGATGACCGAGGCAAAATACACGGCGTTCGGCCCCGACCCGCTTGCGGCTTATTATAACGCCGTCGAGACGGAGACGAAAAATGTCAGAGTTATACTCTCGGCGAAGCTCAACGGCTTTTCCGCAGAGACAATAAGAGCGAGAGTGAGGGAAGTCTATGCATAAGATAGCCGTTATGGGCGACAGAGACAGCATCTTCGGCTTTGCGTCCCTCGGAATGCACATCTTCCCCGTCGACGACCCCGCCGAGGCGGCGCCGATGCTCCATAAAATGGCGGAGAGCGGGTATGCGGTGATATTCATCACCGAGGCTCTTGCCTCAGGACTCGAAAACGAGCTCGAACGCTACCGTACAAGACCTCTGCCCGCAATAGTGCCCATTCCCGGAGTCAAGGGGAATACGGGCATGGGTATGAAGAATGTCAGCAGATCCGTCCAAAAGGCGGTCGGCTCGGACATACTGGACAAATAATGACGCTCAACCGAAAGGCGTGATAACAGATATGACTACAGGAAAGATTTCAAAAATAGCCGGTCCGCTCGTTGTTGCAACTGGCATGCGCGAGGCGAACATGTTCGACGTCGTGCGCGTCAGCGACAGCAAGCTTATCGGCGAGATAATAGAGATGCACGGCGACAGAGCCTCCATTCAGGTCTATGAGGAGACCTCCGGACTCGGCACGGGCGAACCCGTCGAGTCAACGGGCGAGCCGCTTAGCGTCGAGCTCGGCCCCGGACTTATCGAGGGCATTTTCGACGGCATTCAGCGCCCGCTCGAAAAGATACGTGAGCTCGTCGGCAACAGCCTCGTCAGAGGCGTTGAGGTGCCCGCTCTCGACAGGGAGAAGAAGTGGCATTTTGTGCCGAAAGTGAAAGCGGGCGACAAGGTCGTCGGCGGCGATATCCTCGGCACCGTGCAGGAGACCGAGATAGTCGAACACAGAATAATGGTGAAGCCCGGCGTTGTCGGCACCGTCAAATCTATAGCTGAGGGCGATTACACCGTAACCGAGCAGATAGGTTCGATAGAGACCGCGAACGGCGAGGAGCTGCCCGTAACGCTCATGCAGAAGTGGCCCGTGCGCCGCGGCAGACCGTTTGAAAAGAAGCTCGCGCCGAATGTTCCGCTCGTCACCGGTCAGCGCGTCGTTGATACGCTGTTCCCGATAGCTAAGGGCGGCGTCGCGGCGATACCCGGCCCGTTCGGAAGCGGCAAGACCGTCACCCAGCATCAGCTTGCAAAATGGGCTGAGGCGGATATAGTCGTCTACATCGGCTGCGGCGAGCGTGGCAACGAGATGACAGATGTTCTGAATGAGTTCCCCGAGCTTATTGATCCGCATACCGGAAAGTCGCTCATGGAGCGCACCGTGCTTATAGCAAACACTTCGGATATGCCCGTCGCCGCGCGTGAAGCGTCGATATACACGGGCATCACGATAGCTGAATATTTCAGAGACATGGGCTATTCCGTCGCCCTCATGGCGGACTCTACCTCCCGCTGGGCGGAGGCTCTGCGCGAGATGTCCGGCAGACTTGAGGAAATGCCCGGCGAAGAGGGCTACCCCGCTTATCTCGGCAGCAGACTTGCCCAGTTCTATGAGCGTGCGGGACGTGTTATTTCCCTCGGCTCGGACGGACGCGAGGGTGCGCTCTCGGTCATAGGCGCTGTTTCGCCTCCCGGCGGCGACATTTCGGAGCCCGTCTCCCAGGCGACACTCAGAATAGTAAAGGTCTTCTGGGGACTCGACTCGGCGCTCGCATATAAGCGCCACTTCCCGGCGATAAACTGGCTGACGAGCTATTCCCTCTATGCCGACTCGCTCGGAAGCTGGTTCAACGAGAATGTCTCGGATGAGTGGACCTCGCTTCGCGCAAGGCTCATGGCTCTGCTCTCCGACGAAGCCTCACTCGATGAGATAGTCAAGCTCGTCGGTATGGACGCCCTCTCTCCGACTGACAGACTCAAGATGGAGACTGCCCGCTCAATACGCGAGGACTTCCTGCATCAGCTCGCTTTCCACGAGGTTGACACATATTCGTCCCTGCGTAAGCAGTATCTGATGATGAAGCTCGTCCTGCGCTTCTATGACGGTTCTCTCGATGCGCTCAAAAAGGGCGCGGATATTGAAAAACTCGTCTCGATACCCTCGAGAGAGAGCATCGGACGCTTCAAATATGTCCATGAAAATGACATTGAGGACACATATAAAACAGTCTGTGCGGCGATAGATTCCGAGATAAAAGCCGCTGTTGACGCAAGGGAGGAATACTGATGCCTAAAGAATACAGAACTATTCAGGAGGTTTCGGGACCTCTTATGCTCGTGCGAGAGGTCGAGGGAGTCAAGTATAACGAACTCGGCGAGATAGAGCTGGCAAACGGCGAGACCCGCCGTTGCCGCGTGCTCGAAATTGACGGTACGAACGCGCTCGTTCAGCTGTTTGAAAACTCCGCCGGAATCAACCTCGCCAACAGCAAGGTGCGTTTCTCCGGCAGACAGATGGAACTCGGCGTTTCGCCCGATATGCTCGGCCGCGTCTTTGACGGACTCGGCAGACCTATTGACGGCGGCCCCGAGATAATCCCCGAGAAGAGAATGGATGTCAACGGCCTGCCGATGAATCCGGCAGCCAGAAGCTATCCGCAGGAGTTCATACAGACCGGTATCTCCGCCATTGACGGACTTAATACCCTCGTCAGAGGTCAGAAACTGCCGATATTCTCGGCATCCGGTCTGCCCCACGCAAACCTCGCGGCGCAGATAGCGCGCCAGGCTAAAGTCCTCGGCGATAACGAGCAGTTCGCCGTTGTCTTTGCGGCTATGGGTATAACCTTCGAGGAGTCGAACTACTTCGTCGAGAGCTTCAGAAGCACCGGCGCGCTCGACAGAACCGTTATGTTCTCGAACCTCGCAAACGACCCCGCCATCGAGCGTATCGCAACGCCCAAGATGGCTTTGACCGCCGCGGAATATCTCGCGTTTGACCGCGGGATGCACGTCCTTGTTATATTGACCGATATCACGAACTACGCGGACGCTCTGCGTGAAGTCTCGGCGGCGCGAAAGGAAGTCCCCGGACGCCGCGGATATCCCGGCTATATGTACACCGACCTCGCGTCTATATATGAGCGCGCAGGCAGGCAGAAGGGCAAGCCCGGCAGCATAACGATGATTCCCATTCTCACCATGCCCGAGGATGATAAGACCCATCCCATTCCCGACCTCACGGGCTACATCACCGAGGGTCAGATAATCCTCAGCCGTGAGCTTTACAGAAAGAGCATCAATCCGCCTATCGACGTTCTGCCGTCCCTGTCCCGACTCAAAGATAAGGGCATCGGCGAGGGCAAGACGAGAGCCGACCACTCGAACACGATGAACCAGCTGTTCTCCGCGTATGCGCGCGGTAAGGACGCAAAGGAGCTCATGGTTGTTCTGGGCGAGGACGCGCTGACGGATATGGATAAGCTCTACGCAAAGTTTGCGGACGAATTCGAGAAGGAATATGTCTCGCAGGGCTTTGACACTGACCGCAGCATCGAAGAGACGCTCAACATTGGCTGGAAGCTGCTCTCGATTCTCCCGCGCAGCGAGCTCAAGCGAGTCAGCGACGAGTTCCTCGACAAGTATTACGGCAAGTTCTGAATCCATATGGGAAGAAGTGATAGACTATGGCGGTAATGAATGTGAATCCCACGCGCATGGAGCTGACGAACCTCAAGCGCAAGCTCTCGACTGCACGCAGGGGACACAAGCTGCTCAAAGACAAGCGCGATGAGCTCATGCGCCGCTTCCTCGATCTTGTAAAAGAGAATAAGGCTCTTCGCATCCGTGTGGAAGAGGGGATAAAGCAGGCGAACGTCAACATGGAGATAGCGAGAAGCGCCATGAACGACAAGAGCCTGAGCGTCGCCATGATGCTCCCCACGCAGGAGATGAGCCTCGAGAGCTCGGAGAAAAATGTGATGAGCGTTATGATTCCGGTTTTCGATGTTCAGTATAAAACTGCTGACAAGAACGATATTTATTCATACGGAACGGCGTTCACCTCGGCGGAGCTTGACAATGCGGTCAGCGCGCTGTCGGAGATAATGCCGGATATGCTCAGACTTGCAGAGGTCGAGAAATCGTGCCAGTTGCTCGCGGGCGAGATAGAAAAAACGCGCCGCAGAGTCAACGCCCTTGAGCATGTTATGATCCCTCAGTATGAGGAGACGATAAAGTATATCTCGATGAAGCTCGATGAGAACGAGCGCAGCACAACAACGCGCCTGATGAAGGTCAAGGATATGATGCTCGAACAGGCGCACCACTACGACGACCCGTTCGGAATGGAAGCGTGAAAAGCACAATTTTGTTGACAAACATCGGATAATACAATATAATAATAACCGCCGGAAAAGCCTCCGGCGGTCATTATTAATATGCGGGCGTGGCGAAATCGGCAGACGCAAGGGACTTAAAATCCCTCGGTGGTGACACCGTACCGGTTCAAGTCCGGTCGCCCGCACCAGAAAAAAGCACGCTTATTGCGTGCTTTTTTCAGTGAAATTCGTTCCTTTGAACGAGTGAAATATCTTCGATGTGAAATATTTGCTCCGCAAATGTGAAATACGTCTGCGGCGTGTGAAAGCGCTGCGGCGGTGAGGCTTTGTTTCACATTCACTTGATGCGAAGCGTCAAATTTCACAATTTGCAGAGCAAATTATTTCACTGTGAGCGAAGCGAACAGCAACATTTCGGAGCGCAAGCGACATCATCGGGCGCACAGCGTCGGCGTCATTGAACAATGTTCGGATTTAGGATATACTGTCTATATAAACAGGTGATACGAATATAAAAGAAAAATAAACTTGCGGAATTATCTGTGGCCTTCTCCGTTCAGATTATTAAACTTGTAAAAGGCCTGAAATAAAAGCACGAAACCGTGATTTCCAATCGGTTCGGCCGTTCCGGTATCTATTTCGGCGCGAACACCCGGAAGTCGGAGCCGATAGGGGAGTAATGCGTCCTAAAAGGCAGCGTCAATGCTTTAAATTGAAATTCTGACATGCTTTATCCCGATGCAGTTATGCACTGCATCGGGATTTTTCGCGCAATAATTTGTATTTTTCCGCCGCCAAACAAAAATCGAGCGGCCGCCGAAGCGACCGCTCTTTTCAGTGTTCCGAGAGATTAGCTTTCTTCTCTCTTCTTTTTCTTGCTGACAACAGTGCCTATCGCAACACCGCCGCCGATTACCAGAGCCGCAGCCCAGAGGAGTACGTTAGTCGTATCACCTGTGTCGGGTACGTCGGTTGCGCCGGGCTTGTCAGACGTGCCGGGCTTGTCGGGTGTGCCGGGCTTATCGGGTGTACCGGGCTTGTCGGGGGTATCGGGCTTGTCGGGTTTCGGGATGTCGGGCTTGTCGCCCTCGGTGCCGTCGGACTCGAATATGGCTTCGAGTATAACGTTCTCTGCGGGCATTTCGAAGGTGACAATGCTCTTGTTCTCTAACTCAACGCCGCCCTTGACGACCTTCCACTCCTTGAACTTGTAGCCGGGCTTCGCAATGGCAACGACCGTTACCTTTGTGCCTGCCTCGGAGTAAGGCGGATATGCAACGCCTACGCCGTTTCCGTCAGTCTTGACCAATACGAAATGTATGTCGCGCTTAACGTTCATGTCGTCATCGTTCGGAGCGTCCTTGATTTCCGCAAAGATAGCCTTAACGGTGACATCCTCATCGGGCATAACGAACTTGTTGTCCTTTATCTCGACATTGCCTCTGATGACCTGCCACTCCTTGAAGTAGTAGCCGTCATTGCCCTTGGCGGTGAGAACTATCTCGGTGCCTGCGATAGCATCGGTTGAGGAAGCGGAAGCGGTGCCGTTCTTATCAGTCAGAACAACGATCTTGTGCTCTGCGGCGAATATGGCCTTAACTTCAACATCCTCGTCGGGCATGATGAACTTGTTGTCCTTTATTTCTACGTTGCCCTTTATGACCTGCCACTCCTTGAAAGCATAGCCTTCCTTGGGGGTAGCGGTGAGGGTTATCTCTTCGCCGTTCAGAGCCTTTTCCTTGTCGGCGGAAGCTTCGCCGTTACCGTCGGTGGTAACTTTGATGCTGCTCTCCTTGACGAAGATAACTCTGATAACAACATCTCTGTCGGGCATTATGAACTTGTCGCTCGCTATAGTGACCTTGTCGACGCCTTCTTCAACGATCTCTTCCCAACCGTAGAAGATCCAGCCGCTGTCGGGCTCTGCATGGAGGGTTATCTCCGTGCCCGCAACAGCGGTCTTGGGAACGGAATAGGTCTTGCCCTTGCCAACGGGGATTATCGTGATGCTGTGCTCCTCGGGGATTACCTCGGGGATTGCCTCGAAGATTGCCTTGACTTCAACGTCCTCGTCGGGCATGACAAACTTGTTGTCCGTTATCTCTATGCCGCCCTTTATGACCTGCCACTCCTTGAAGCGGAAGCCCTCATTGGGAGCAGCGGTGAGGGTGATTTCCGTGCCTGCGAAAGCGGTTTCCGCGGATGCGGTTGCAGTGCCGTTTTCGGTTGTAACGGTGATTGCGTGTGCAACGGGATCAACTTCGGGCTGATCGGGATCTGCGGAGACTGTGAAAACCAGTCCGAACAGCATGAGGCAGCAAAGCAGCATGCTTAAAATTCGTTTTTTCATTTTTTTTGTTCCTCCGATTTGTATTTTTGTTTCTTCCTCCTTTATTTCTTGGAAGGACTTTTTTACTCCGGCAAAAGCCGGTCTGACCTATGAGCTTTTACAGACCATATATCACCGCCCTTTTAAAACGCAAAAAACCGGGGACAGCGCAAAAATAGCCTGTCTCCGGTATAGTTCTGTTTATTTTGTTATGCAAAAAGACCTGTTGCTGTAGCAAAAGGGCAGAACGATTCACTCGGCTCTCGCCGAGGAAAATATCCGTCCTGCCGTAGTCTGTCATTGCAAGGTCCTCCGTCCGTTTTTTTGGGTACCGCAACCCGCGGGGTAGGGGATATCGAATGAAGCAGATTATACTTTGGGTGCTTTCCAAGATATATTATACCATCTGTAACAGAAAAGCGCAAGTATTTTTGCGGATTATGTATATTATTCCACATAATATTCGCACGCAAAAAAATCGACATAAAGCAGATGCTTTTATCTGCAAAGAGCGACGGCGCAGTTAAAGTTGAGCTTGAAAGATGCGCGGACAGCCTCGCAAAGGCGGTCACGAATGCCGCCACGGTCATTGCGCCGGACAGCGTCGTGGCGTTCGGCTATATGTTTGAGAACGATATATTTGACCTTTTCGCGAAGCGGTGCGCGCAGTATTATTCCGGCTTCGGCAGGGGGTACATCAGACATTCCCCGCTCGACGATAAGCACAGCTTTATCGGCCCCGCCGCCGCAGCGGCAAAAAAGTTTTTCTTTGAAAAATAAGTTGTTTGTGCGATATAACATTTATAAATCAAAAATCCTGTCTGTTGGTAGGATTTTTTGCGTTTCCTATATCTCTTGAGTAAAAAAGTCATTGCCCTTTCTCAACCCCCGGGTGCGCAAAAAACAACCTGCGGTAGATTGAACAAGTCGGCGCGATTTGATATAATCAAGAAAAAACAGGAGTTGATCAAATGACACTCGGAAACCGCATATATGATTTCAGAAAGAAGGCGGGGCTGACCCGCGACGATGTCGCGCAGAAGTGCTAGAGCGACCACGCGAAGCCGTTGGTGGACAATCTGATAATACTCTCGCAGATACTCAATGTTTCGCTCGATGAATTGCTGACCGGCTGCACCGAGCGCGTCCGCGACGAAAAACGCAGGGCGGGCGTCAGACCCGACTATCCGTCGCTCCACCCGTGGGAGCTGTATTCCGAGGAGCTGATGGTCGAGTTCAGACAGTCGCGCGAAGAGGGCATAGATATCGGTGAATACGAGGAGCTTTTCGAGGCTGTTTCGCATCTTCCGGGCGGCGAGTATAAAGAGCGCATAGCGGATGTCATGTTTGATATAGTGTCCCGCACTCCGATTAAAAAGGACTATGAATTTGACGAGCCGAGCGAGCTCGACGAGATAAAACTGTGCAGGGGAACAGTCCACGAAAAGCGTGGCGTTGACAAATCCCGCCTGCGCGCTGAAAATTGCCTCGGCGGCTTCGGCTGTCGCAGTCTCGCGCCCGGGCGCGTCCGCGTCGATACCGACGCTCGACGAAGTAAAGAAATTTCTCGAAGAGCGCGGCGAGAGCCTGCTGTGAAGCTTTGATAATATGTCCGGAATGCTTAGGTGTTCCGGATTTTTTATATTTTGACATCGGTGGTATAATAATATTCGGAGCGCACCGCGCTATCAAACAAAAAGGCGGAAGCCTATGACAAAACTCAGCTCAAAAACAAAAGGTGTTTTCTATATAATTTTGGCGGCGTTCGGCTTTTCGCTGATGTCGATGTTTGTCAAGCTCGCGGGAGACCTGCCACCGTTTCAGAAGGCGTTTTTCAGGAATTTTATCGCGCTGATTTTTATTTTTATCATGATGCTGCACGATAAAACAGGATTCGTGCCCGCGAAAAAGAATATCCCCGATCTTTTCGGACGCTGCTTTTTCGGCACTCTCGGCATGCTGTGCAATTTCTACGCGATAGGTAAACTCAACCTGTCGGACGCGAATATGCTCAACAAACTCTCGCCGTTTTTTGCGATAATATTCTCTGTAATTCTGCTCAAAGAGCGCCCGAGCATAGTTCAGATAGCGGGTGTGTGTGTTGCGTTCGCGGGCAGCATGTGCATCATAAAGCCGGGGTTTGACAATCCCGAAGTGCTCGCGGCCGTCGCGGGGCTTCTCGGCGGAGCGGGTGCGGGAATAGCCTATACTTTCGTGCGCCGCCTCGGCTCAAGAAAAGAGGACAGCAAGCGGATAATCTTCTGGTTCTCCGCGTTTTCGTGCGCGCTGTGCCTGCCGTTTATGATAGCGGGCTACAAGCATATGAGCGCTATGCAGCTTATTTATCTCGTCCTCGCGGGGACTTTCGCCTGCGTCGGTCAGATAGGAATAACTCGGGCGTATATCTGCGCGCCGGCGAAGGAGATTTCGGTCTATGACTACACGCAGGTGCTCTTCGCCGCGGCGCTCGGATTTTTCGTCTTCGGCGATGTGCCGGATGTCCTGAGCGTCATAGGCTATGTCCTCATCTGCGGCGCGGGAGTGGGAATGTTCGTATATAACAAGCGCAGAACGGCATAAAAAACAGAGCAGGTCATCGGATATCCGGTGACCTGCTTTTTAAATTTATTCCGAAAATTCTGCAATGACTGCGAGGAAAACTTCTCCGTAGCGCTGGGATTTTGCCTGACCGACTCCGGAGACCTCCATGAATTCCTCCTGCGTTTTCGGTTTGAGGCGGCACATATCGATGAGCGTCGCGTCGGTGAAAACGACATAAGCCGGTATGCTCTGGCGCATGGCGAGACTTTTTCGCAGATCTTTGAGCGCGGCAAGGAGCTTTTCGTCCGCCGGCGGGAGCGGAGCGTCTTTTGCGGCGGCAGCTTTCTTTTTCTGCGGTATCTCGAGCATCATGCGCAGCGTCTCCTGACCCGTCAGAACTCCGCGGCTCTTCGGCGCGAGTTTGAGTATCGGGTATTCGTCGCCCTGTGCGGTCATGTATCCGTTTTCGCAGAGGTGGTCGATGATGTCACGCAGCCGCTTTTCGGGGCAGTCCGCCATTATGCCGTAGGTAGATTGTCTGCTCAGCCCGGCGGATATCAGCCGCTCGTTTTTGCTCCCGCGCAGGACATCGCAAATTACTTTTTTGCCGTATCGCTGACCCGTCCGTGCGACGCATGACATTATCTTCTGCGCGTCAACCGTGATATCCGTGTTCTCGTGATTCGAGAGGCAGTTGGAGCACTTTTCGCACCGCTCGGGGCCCTTGTCGCCGAAATATTCGAGTATGAATTTACGCAGGCACTTGTGCGTCGTGCAGTAAAAAGTCATCTGCTTGAGCCGCTCTCTGTCGTGCCGTCTGACCTCTTCCTGCTCGTCCTCGGTGAGGTCGGGGTTCGGCTCGGAGTTGTTTATTAAGAACTGATTCGTCCGCACATCCTTTGCGCTGTAGAGCAGAATACAGTCCGCACTCCTGCCGTCGCGCCCGGCGCGTCCCGCCTCCTGATAGTAGCTCTCCATATTCTTCGGCATGTTGTAGTGGATGACGAACGAGACATTCGATTTGTCGATTCCCATGCCGAATGCGTTTGTGGCGACCATTATCGTCGCGCGGTCATAGACAAAATCGTCCTGATTGCGCCTGCGTTCATTTTCATCAAGCCCCGCGTGGTAGCGGGTAGCGGCGAATCCGTTTTTTTGAAGCAGTTCGCACACTTCCTCGACCGCCTTGCGCGTCGAGCAATAAACTATGCCGGATTCATTCTTGCGCTCTTTTATCAGCTTCATCAGCTCGATCGATTTGTTCTTCGGCTGCATGACAGAAAAGAACAGGTTCGGCCTGTCGAAGCCCGTTGTGACAACGAGCGGGGAGACGAGCCTGAGCAGCGTTTTTATATCATCTCTGACGGCTCCCGTGGCGGTAGCGGTAAACGCGCCGACAACGGGACGAGAGTTAAAGCGTCGATAAAATCGGGTATTTTCAGGTAGCTCGGGCGAAAATCCTGACCCCATTGCGAGACGCAGTGCGCCTCGTCGACCGCGACCATGGATATATTGAGATTGCGGCATATTCCGAGAAAAGCGGGCGCGCAGAGCCGCTCCGGTGCGACATAAATTATTTTATATTTGCCGCTCTCCGTGTTTTGCAGCACTTTCAGATACTGCGCGTGGGTCAATGAGCTGTTTATGTATGCGGCGGCGACGCCCGACTGGACGAGCGCGCTGACTTGATCTTTCATCAGAGAGATGAGCGGGGAGACGACAATAGTGATGCCGTCAAACATGAGTGCGGGCACCTGATAGCATATCGACTTCCCGGCGCCCGTGGGCATGATGCCGAGAACATCGCGCCCGCCGAGCAGGCTGTCCGTTATTCTGTCCTGCCCCTCGCGGAAAGAATCGTGGCCGAAATATTCTTTTAATACGCTGAGCTTGTCCCTCACCGTTTGCACCTCAACAGAAATATTTATAAAATTAATTATACTCTGCGGCGCGAAAAACATCAAGAAAATAAAAATAACGGCGGGCGAAAAATCGCCGACCGCCTGAAATATTTATAACGCAGCGTTATCAATCAAATAACCAAAAGACGGAATTCTTTCCGTTATTTATCCGCCGCTCTGCCTGCAAAATGCCGCCTGCGGGTGCACAAAACGGAGATAATCCGACCGCAGGGGAAAGACGATGCACAAAAGGTGGAAAAAAAGGCATCCCCGGCTTTTGCGGACAGGCTTATGGCGGTCCCCATCAACGATTAATAACGCTGCGTTAATAATTAAAGTATATCATTGAAAAATATATTTTACAATGTCGATTTTTGCCAAAAAGCCGCAGACAAAACGGGCGTAATATAGCCCAAACATGCAAAAGCAGCCGCGCGGGCGACTGCTTTGCTTTATATCTGATTTATTCCGCGACCTTCATCGTCAGCTCGAGTATGCGCTTGACGCTTGTCTCGAGGTCGGCGCGGGTTATCTTGCCGTTTTCAAAAGCGGCTTTCAACTCCTCGGGCTCGCCGTCGCCCATCTTGACATCGTTGCCGGCGAGAACCTCGTCGGAGTGGTTGCTGTGGACGCCCCAATCTGTTGTGACCATGCCCTTGAAGCCCCACTCGTTGCGGAGCATCTCGGTGAGCAATTCGTAGCTCACCGAAGTGTGGCAGCCGTTGACGAGATTGTAGGAGGACATAATTGTCCACGGGTCAGCCTCTTTGACGCATATCTCGAAGCCGCGCAGATATATCTCCCTGAGCGCGCGTTCGGAGACTCTGGAATCGCATTCAAAGCGGTTCGACTCCCTGTTGTTGCAGGCAAAGTGCTTTACCGATGCGGCGATTTTCTGCGACTGGATGCCGCGCACATCGGCGGCGCAGCACTTTCCGGCGAGGAGGGGATCCTCGGAGAAATACTCGAAGTTGCGTCCGCACAGGGGATTGCGGTGGATGTTCATCGCGGGCGCGAGCCACACGCCGAGATTGTTTTCCCGCAACTCCGCGCCGCCTGCTGCGCCGACTTCTTCAATGAGCTCCGTGTTCCATGTGCACGCGAGAAGCGTTGCACAGGGCCATGCCGTTGTGGGCACGCCCGTTGAAGCGTTGAGGCGCAGACCTGCAGGCCCGTCAGCAGTCGGGACGGGCGGCACATCGAGGCGTTTCATGCCGCCGAACGCGCCTGTATTGCAGACTCCGGGTTGATTCTGATGCCCGCCGACAAAGTCGATAAGCTCGTCGACGGTGAACTGCTTTATAAATTCGTCGAGCGTTATATTTTCGCCGACTTCGTCGAACATGATTGTATCTTTGGGCGCGGTTGCTTCGATAGAAGTGTGCGTGCCGCGGGTGTAAACGGGTTCGCCCGTCGGGAGATTTTCAAAGCTGCCGTCCGCGAGCAGACGCTTTTCGAGCTTGAACGGTCTGCAGAGCGGCTTTGATTCTTTTGTGATTATATCCTCGCTCAGCACGAAGTCGTAGCGGAGCTTTTCTGTCGCTCTGACGGAATTTCCGAGGTAGAACGAGTATGTACCTTTTTCGAGCACGAATGCTGATTTCTTTATCTTGCCGAGATCGTCGAAGCTCGCCATGTCGCCGATATCAAAGCTCAGCGCGATTGCCTCGGACTCACCGGGGGAGAGAAGCTTCGTCTTTTTGAACGCGGCGAGCTCTCTTGCGGGCTTGCCAAGCTTGCCTTGCGGCGCGCTGTAATAGAGCTGAACGACCTCTTTGCCGGGCACTTTGCCGATGTTTTTGACCGTCACCGCGGCGACTATCTTTCCGTCGCTCTCGCCGCAGAATGCGCCGCTGAACTCGAAATCGGTATAAGAGAGACCAAAGCCGAACGGATAGCGAACTTTTCGGCGGCGCCGGGAATCGTCTCGAAATAGCGGTAGCCGACATATATATCATCGAAATAATCGAGATGCTCGAAGCCTGTCAGGAACTCCTGCGCGTTTTGATATGAGTCGTAGGAGTCGGGGATAGTGTCCGCCAATTTGCCGGAGGGGTTGACATCGCCGCAGATAATATCAGCTATCGCCATGCCGCCCTCGAGTCCGCCCTGCCAGCCGGAGATTATCGCGCCGACTTTTTCGTTGTCCGCGAAATACTCGCAGTCAACGACTGCGCCGGAGTTGAGGACTATAACTGTGTTCGGGAACGCCGCAGTGACGCGGTCGATGAGGCTCTTCTCCGTGCCCGAAAGGTAGTAGTCGCCGGGGATAGCCTTTCTGTCAACGCCCTCTGCGGAGAAGCGGCTGAGTGTTATTATCGCGATATCCGCGTTCACGGCTGCCTCCGCTATGAGCTCGTCGGGCATATGCGCCTCGGCAACATGCATGCTCGCGAAGGTGTCGTAGATTATATCGTCTTTCTCTTTGCAGAAGGACATGGCGTTGACCTTGTCCCATATCTTCTCAATCTGGGCGCGGGTCGGGATGCGCTTGCTCGCCTCCTTGACGTATTCTTTGTAGAACTCGACGGTCGGCTTGAACACGCTGACCTTGCCCTCGGCTTCCTTCTGACTGAATCCGTCATAGACATTGCGGATGTAGGCGCAGAAAACGTCGCCGCTTCCGCCGCCGCCCTTTATGTATTCGATAGTCGCCTTGCCGAAGAGTGCGACTCTTGTTCCGCGCGTGAGCGGCAGAGTGTGAAGCCTGTTTTTAGCAGAACCATACCCTCGCTGGCGGCCTTTCTCGAGAGCGCGGCGTGTTCGGGCGAACCCGTGACCTTTCTGCCGTCCGTGCCGAGCGGGATGCAGGGCTGATATCTGAATCTTGCGTATTTGTCCATAGCTGTTCTCCGTCCTTTATTTGAATTTATTTAAGCTCACCTTGTGTTATTCTGTCGATGAAAATGCATTCCGACTCATACGAATCCGGCTTGTTTTCGTCTATTATAATCAGTCTGCCGCCGCGTTTGCCGCCGTAGGTGTGGTAGCCCGCGCCTGGGCTCTGAACGAGCTTTATGCCGTCGACTTCCATTGTGAATGTGTTCACATGGTCGTGGCCGAAGAATGCGGCGACTATATCGCCCGTTCTCTTCCAGCGCTCGAATTCGTCGCCGTTTTCGAGCGGCGGGCATGGGGATTCGTGAATCTCGCCCTCGAGCAGTGCGCCGTCCGGGACGGAGTAGTGCTGCGCGCCGAGGCTGTATTCGCCGTCCGGGTCTTTTTTCAGGTTGTTATATTCCTGAATGACGGGGATATGCTGAAACAGCAGAGAGGGCACGGCTTTTCCGCCGTTCTGCGCCTTGAGTTCGGCGGCGCGTCTTTCGTACCATGCTATCTGATCTTTTTTTACAAAGCCGTATCCGGCGTCGTCTATAACATTGAACTCATCGTCCCTGACATAGTCGCCCGAGTCGATGCACCAGATGTTCCAGGCGATATGCTTGCCGTCGGAAGACAAAATAGGCAAACTGCAATTCGCGCAGCCGGAGACATCCTCGTCGTTCATCGTGCTCCTGAAATTCTCGTATTCGGCGTATATACAGATCTGATTCTCTTTCGCGAGAAACGGCAATTTGGGCTGCGCCTCGGCATCGTGATTGCCGAAAACTATGGCGAGCGGGATATTTTTCTCCGCAATCGGCGCGACTATCTTTTTGATAGTATTATACATATATTCATATGTGAACTCCTGCCAGTAGCCGCTGATGTTGTCGCCGCCGAAAACGATAAGATCGGGATTAGCAATTTCGATGCATCGGCGAATGACATTTATCGTCTCTTTGCTCTTGTTTATCGGTATCTGTCTGTTCTCCTCATCGTCCATCTCCGGGTCGACCTCGTGGACATCAGTCAGATGCAGAATGCGAAATTTTCCGTCCGCGCCGAAGCGCAGGGGAGTCTGCTTTTCTTTTATATATTTCTTTGAATCCGGCAGCCCTTTTGCCATGCTGTTTCCTCCGATATTTGATACTGAAATTATATACTTGCTTCGACACTGTGTCAATAATTGTGTTGCATTCGCGATTTTGCGTTGTTTACTGTGCATAATTTAAAAAGTCCGTTTTTGGCAAAAGTGCATATTGCGAAAAACAGAACGCGGTGATATAATTGATTTAATAACACGGTTTTCTAATTTGCAGATGAGGGGCGCGCTTTTTGAAAAATACACTTGATTCATCCATAGTCAAGCTGACGAATTACCGCTCTGTGTGGGGATACATACACAAAAACAAGCAGGCGACAATTCCGCAGATAGCCAAAAGCATCGGGCTGAGCCTGCCGACCGTGACGCGAGCTATTGATTACGGTGTTGCGGAGGGAATTATTAATCCGGACGGAGTTATAGGTGCGGAACGCGGGCGCAAGGCTCAGGTATATAAGCTTAACGCGGACTATATGCATTTTCTGCTGATTTATCTTGACTCCGATGTTCTTTCATACAGAATCCATGATTTCAAAAGCCGTACTATCGGCAGCGGAAATATACCGATTTGTGACGAAAAAGTACTTTCGACGCTTGAGAATCTTGTTATGACAAGCGTTGCGGCCGATCCGCTCATAGCCATGACGGCGATAGCCGTTTCGGGCGTTGTCTGCAAGGGTGTTGTTATGGACTCGGCGGCATTCCCGTCGCTCAACCATATCGATGTTGCAAAGAGGCTGAATGAAAAATTCGGACTGACGGTTCTTATTGACAACGACCTGCATGTGGCGACGAATGTGGCAAGAAAATATTCGAATTATCAGGAGGGTATAACCGTCCTCTATGCCTACGGCAAGCACAAGAGCGGCTCGGGAATAATCGCAAACGGCGAGGTGCTCTGTGGCGCGTCGGGCGCTGCCGGCGAGGTCGAAAACATCCCGCTGCACACTCCGGACATTGAATCTGAGCGCATAGCTTTTTGCAGCGAACGCCTCCAGACGATAATCGCGCTGATGAATCCGGGCAGAGTGGTTATATATGAGCTCGATGAGGGCATGGATACGGACAAGCTCATAGGTTTGATAAAGAGCAAAATGAAGCCTTATCTTCTGCCGGAGTTCAAGCTTGGTCGCGATTTCTTTGAGGACTGCTTCCTCGGGCTTAGCATCGTGTGTGAGGTTGGGATAAAACAGAGCCTACGGGAGAGACTTGATTTTTAAACAACGAGGGGAATTTCAACAATTCCCCTTATATCTCAAATAATTAACAACACTTCTTTAAGATATAACTTTACTTATTTGTAGATATAGTGTATAATATCCACGAGGGTTCTGAATTATTTTATGAATAGTGCGGTACTTTGTCGGTTCTGCATATTAAAAGCTGAATTTATAACTTAACGTTATAATATAAATTGCTGCAAAGGAGGTGACAAAAAGAAGCAAAGAATAACAATGTCTATAATGTTTTCACAAAAACGAAAGGAGAACAGAGTAAATGAAAACATTTAAAAAAGCGCTGAGCGTTATGCTCTGTCTGTGCATGCTTATGTCTGCCGTGGCGGTCGGTCTTAACGTCTTTGCGCAGGAGGAAGCGACCGCAGCGCTTGACGGCGCTGTCAGCGAAGCGGCTGCTCTTGCCGTATCCGATCCTACGGACGAAAAACCCGACGTTGACGCTATGGAGCGCACCAAGGTTAAGTATCCCATCGGCGCTTCCAAGAAGGCTGTCAACAGGTCTATCGGCAGAGTTGAAGATATTCTTTTCACCGTTTTGAAGGTTCCCGAGGGCGGAGTTCCCCAGGTGCTCAACGAGAAGGTATATACCAATGAAACCGTAGCTCTTGTTGCAAAGAAGCTGTTCCCGCTTGTCGGCGGACTCAGCAGTCTTGTTGCAAAGGGACCAAAAGACCTTGCCGCAAAGCTTGACAAGGAGACCTGCGCGGGCGCTATCGCGGCTCTTAACGCCGCAGCGGCTACGCTCGGCGCGGACGGCAAGCCCGTAGGCAAGCTTGAAGCATGGCAGTATCTCACTGTTGTTGACGGCGACTTCGGTTTCGCTAACGGCGACAAGGAGGGCTTCCTCGACGCTGTTGCGTCGCTGTTCAGACCCCTTTCGCTGCTCACTACCGTTGTTTCCTTTGAGAACACAACCAGCTTATTTTACGGTCCGCAGCTGGGCATATACGAGGATCTCATCCCCATATTTGAGGCTCTCGGCATAAAGGACTTTATGACCTCCGACGAGTACACCGCATATGTTAAGAAGGGCGCCAACACAAACGAGAAGATGGATCGCCGTATCCGCGGCATCATCACTCCCATATTCACTCTTGTTGACGCAGTTGCCTCTGCGGAATCCCCGGTCGACGAGGTTCTGAAGCTTCTCCCGAATCTTGCCTCCGCTATTGACACGGGACTTATCGACACTCAGATACACAGTATGCTGGGCAAAATCAGCCTGGGTATCGGCAACAACGTTAAGGTTGACCTCACCACCGGCGGCATATACGATATGATCGCCCCCAAGCTCAAGGACATCGAGCTTCAGGCTGCCAAGACTGACGAGAACGGCGAAGTTACCGCCCCCGCGGTCACTCTTACAATAAACCTTGACAAGGAGAAGTTTGCGGCTGCAATAAAGGATATCGCCGCCTGCGGAGTCTTCACCGCAAAAGAGAGCGCAGCCAAGACCAGAAACTGGTTTGTCGGCATCGAAGGCGACTCGGCGGATGCGTTTGTCGTTCTGTTCAAATATCTCCATTCCGAGCTTACCGAGGAGAACAACGCTGTGGCGATAAAGACCGCTGTTGCAGCTCTCGACATGAACGCCTCGCAGAAAATTGTTGTCAATTTCCTCGTTTCCTCCGTGCTCTCGTCCTCTGCTGACGGAGCGCTCAGAACCATAGTTGCTCTTCTTCCGCTTGCAAAGACCGGCGTGAAGATAGCAGCCCGCTTCGGCGCGTTTGATAAATAAGCTTTAATTTGCAAAACACAATTTCATAAAAGCAAGGAACGGCGGAGCGTCATACGGCGTTCCGCCGTTCCGTTGTCAATCACAAATCAAATTGTTAAATCAACTAAAAATAAAGCTGTTTTTTCGGCATTTCGTACAGGCCGCCGCTCTTGTTTTTTATTTCTTGTTATGTTAAAATCAATTCGTATGAAATACATTTTTGGAGGTCTTTCTATGAAAAAATGGCGAGTAGGTATTATCGGTGTCGGCGGAATATTCAACGGCGCTCACCGCGAGCACTATCTTAAAGACGATCGCCTTGAGGTTGTTGCGCTCTGCGACATAATCGAGGAGAGGGCGGTCGAGTGCCGCGACGGGTTTTTCCCAGACGCAAAGGTCTATACCGATTTCAACGAGCTGCTCAAGGACGAGACAATAGACTCTGTCGATATCTGCACCCCGAACTATCTCCACTCGATAATCGCGGTTGCCGCTTTCAAGGCGGGCAAGCATGTCTTCTGCGAGAAGCCGGATGCCGTCAATGTCGAAGAGGTCATGAAGATGAATGACGCCGCTGAGGCTGCGGGCAAGACGCTCATGGTCATGAGAAACAACCGCTTCACCGACGCGTCTAAGCTTGCGAAGAAGTTCATTGACGACGGCAAAATGGGCGAGATATACTGCGGACGCTGCGGCTGGCAGAGGAGACGCGGAATTCCCGGAAAGGGCGGCTGGTTCACCACCAAGGCGCAGTCCGGCGGCGGCCCGCTCATTGACCTCGGCGTGCACATGATAGACCTTGCGATATGGCTCATGGGCAGCCCGACTCCCGTCGCCGTGACCGGCAGCACATACTGCAAGTTTGCCGACAACGACGTCAGCGACTCCGTGAACTCCGACTTCGGCGACAAGGTCGAGGACGGCACGTTTGACGTTGAGGATCTTGCGATGGGCACTATCCGCTTCGATAACGGTGCGCAGCTCCAGATAGAGTTCAGCTGGGCGTCGAACGTCAAGAAAGAGACGCGCTTTGTCGAGCTTCGCGGCACGAAGGCGGGACTCAATTGGCAGGACGGCGAGGTCGAGTTCTACACCGAGGAATACGGCAAGTGCCTCGATGTTATCCCGACTAACTACGCTACCGACAGAGAGCACGCGAGAAACCTCAGGCACTTCTACGATGTGGTCATCGAGGGCGCCGAGCCGTGCTTCAAGCCGCAGCAGGGAATTGATATGATAAAGATCCTCTGCGCGGTCTACGAGTCCGCAAGGACGGGCAGAGAAGTTGTGCTTTGATAGATATTCAATGAAAGTCTCCCCGCATCTCAGCGTGCGGGGAGTTTTGCGCCGATAAAGTTTTGCTTGTTGTAGGGGTCGGCGACTCGACGACCCTATGCCGCCAACGGCGGCACGGAGTTTGGACAATGCTTTTTCGAGTCATTACAAATAGAAGAAACTATTGCTTTG
>ERZ791624.355-NODE-355-length-32876-cov-1.974925_pt1 | contig 32876 bp, 37 predicted proteins | sample MGYA00510058_ERZ791624 | MGnify/ENA primary metagenome ERZ791624 (study PRJEB30046, sample SAMN00715158) | human gut metagenome | study: EMG produced TPA metagenomics assembly of the A metagenome-wide association study of gut microbiota in type 2...
TTCTGACTATCTGAATACATTCGCAAAAAAAGAGGCACTTGTTCCGGGAGACGATGACAGTTTCAGCGCGGTGCTTTCAACAGCGATGAAATCAGTAGATGAAACCAATGATCTGCAAAATACCGCGGAGTCGGAAGAAGTACGGTTCGCACTTGGGGAAGCCGAAAATCCACATGATCTGCTGATTGCAGAGACGAAAGCAAATGTAGCACTGCAGTATACGGTTGCAGTGCGGGATAAACTGATTGACGGATACAAAGAGATTATGCAGATGTCAATCTAGTAAGTGAGGAACGAAAACATGCCAGAACAGTTACAGAAAATCCTTGACCGTGTGGTTGAGTGGTGGAAAAAATTTTCCAATAAACAAAGAATGCTGCTGATCAGCCTTACCGCAGTGGTGATCCTTGCGCTGGTGATACTGGGAGTTGTTGTATCGAGACCGAGTTATACAACACTGATTGACTGCCAGAACGCAAAAGAAGCCAGTCAGGTAAAAGATCTGTTAGACGGCGAAGGTGATATTGATTATAGGGTAACGGATACCACACATTTTGAAGTAAACAAAAAAGATGAGAACAAGGCAAATTGGCTTTTGGGATCCAATAATATTGATACAACGGGATTTGACCTGTCAGATCCGAACATCAAGGATTATATCGACGGAAGCTTTTCTACCACGGAGGCAGATAAACAGAAGCTTGCCAAAAGCTATATGGAAGATAAACTGGAGAATGTGCTTGCTGCGAATGACCTGATTGATTCCGCAAAGGTCACACTGGATATTCCGGACGATGACGGTACACTGACTCACGGATGCAGGAAAGTTCTGCCAGCGTTTCGCTTGCCCTGAATGGTTCTATGGATTCGGATCAGGCGTATTCGGTGGCGCGCCTTGTGGCAACCGCCCTTGGAAATGATTCGACAGACAAGATTACCATTCTGGATCAGAAGACATCCAAAATCTTGTTTTCGGGAGCAGACCAGGATGATGATGCCACGGTTGTTTCCGACAGTCTGGACATAAAGACCGCATTAAGAATTCCGTGGTCAATGGTATCAAGGATGTAATGGTCAAGTCCGGTATGTATTCGGACGTGCAGGTTGCACCGAACCTTGATATTGATATGTCCAAGGTGGAAAAGGCGGTTCACAATTATTCACACAATGATGGACAGGATCAGGGAGAACTGACAGAAAGCTCTGAGTATAATTCAGAGGCAAAAGGTGGACAGGCTGCAACTCCGGGAACGGATTCCAATGATGATACGCCAACCTATGTGACACCGGATGGCGAGATTACAGAATCTTCCGTGTCGGATGTGGATAAAAAATATTCGCCGAATGAGGAAATTATAAAAACTATTTCAAACGGTGGAGCGATCAACTATGATAACAGTTCCATTGCCGTGACTGCCACTCGCTGGGTTGTTTATGATGAGGACGAATTGAAAGATTCCGGGCAGCTGAAAGGGACAACGTTTGAAAAGTTTAAGAGCGCACACAGTGATCCGGTACAGGTGGATGCAACGCAGGATGAAATTGACCTTATCGCAAAAGCTACCGGAATTCAGTCTAGTGCAATCAAACTGGTGTGCTATGAGAGACCGCAGTTTGTGGAATCCCAGAAGAAGGGATTCGGACTCACCGACATTTTACAGATTCTGCTTGCGGTGCTGATTTTTGCGTTGCTGGGGTATGTTGTATTCCGCAGTACCAGAAAACAGAAAGTGGAAGAGCCGGAGCCGGAACTGTCTGTCGATGCCCTGCTGGCGGCTACTTCAGATAACGACGATGAAAATCTGGAAGATATCGGGTATTCGGAAAAATCAGAAACCCGGAAACTTATTGAAAAATTTGTGGATGAAAATCCGGATGCGGCAGCACTTCTGCTTCGCAACTGGTTAAATGATGATTGGGAGTAATTTATGAACAACGACTCATATACTGGAGTACAGAAAGCAGCGATTCTTTTGATTACGCTGGGACCGGAAAAGGCGGCAACCATTTTCAAACATTTAAAGGAAGATGAGATTGAAGAATTAACGCTGGAAATAGCGAATACAAGAAGCGTATCGCCACAGACCAAGGAGGAAGTGCTGGAAGAGTTTTATCAGGTATGCCTCGCACAGCAGTATATTGCGGAAGGCGGTATCGGATACGCAAAAGAACTTCTGGAAAAAGCACTCGGAAACGACAAGGCACAGGGAGTTATTGCAAAACTTACAGCATCTCTCCAGGTTCGTCCGTTCGAATTTATCCGAAAGACAGATCCGGCACAGCTGCTGAATTTTATACAGGATGAACATCCGCAGACGATTGCGATGATCCTTTCGTATCTGGCTCCGGCACAGGCGTCCCAGGTACTGGGAGCTCTGCCACCGGAAAAACAGGCTGATGTTGCAAAACGTATTGCAACTATGGATCGTACTTCTCCGGATGTGATCAAGGAGGTAGAACGCGTACTGGAGCGGAAACTTGCATCTCTTGTAAATCAGGATTACACCATCGTCGGTGGTATTGATGCAATTGTTGGCATTTTGAACAGTGTCGACCGTGGAACAGAGAAACATATTATGGAATCTCTGGAAATCGAAGAGCCGGAACTTGCAGACGAGATCCGCAAAAAGATGTTCGTGTTCGAGGATATTCTTCTGCTCGACGACCGTGCGATCCAGCGTGTGCTGCGTGATGTGGAAAATGCAGATCTGGAGCTTGCGCTTAAGAATACAACGGAAGAAGTACAGAATGTGATCTACAAGAACCTGTCAAAACGTCTGGCTGCAATGATCAAGGAGGATATGGACTTTATGGGTCCTGTTCGTATGAAGGATGTTGAGGAGGCACAGCAGAAGATTGTTGCTGTGATCCGTAAGCTCGAAGATGCCGGAGAGATTGTGATTTCACGTGGCGGAGGTGACGATATCGTTGTCTAATTTACTGAAACAATGTTATGTCGTCAGTTCGGGAACTGGTACAAGAATTATCAATTCCAATGACGGGGTACGCCAGAAATTAAAAGAACTGCAACAGGAACAGGCTCCGGAACAGGTAGATGTATCAGCAGAGGACGGACAGGAGAATGCACCGGCTGGTTTCTCACAGGGGATTCAGGCAAAACCCGTGCAGATTGATGTGGAAGCCCTGCGCAGGGAAGCACTTGAAAAGGCAGCTGTGGAGGCAGATGAGATTACTTCCACGGCAAAAGAAGATGCAGAACGTATCCGTGGGGAAGCGGAAGAAAAAGCCCGTACCCTGTATGAAGAACAAAAGAAACTCGGATACGAAGAGGGTGCCAGATGCCGGGAAGAAGAATTAAACAGGGAACATGAGAAGGCGATGGAGTCTCTTCATGCACAGAAAAAACAACTGGAAGAACAGTATCATGAAAAAATGTCGGTGATGGAAAAAGACATTGTGGACGCTGTGATTCAGGTATTTGATAAAGTGTTTAAGATTCAGTTTGAAGAGAAACGTGAACTTTTACTTCAGCTGGTAAATGGAGCATTACTTGACATTGACCCGGGAGATAAAATACGGATTCACACGAACCGGAGCGATGAGGAAATCCTCAAAGAACATCTTGCACAGATGCAGGATATTGTAGGAAAAGATGTTGCCATTGAATTTGTAAAGGATAATAAATTATCGGATGGACAGTGCAAAATAGAAACACCGTATGGCGTGGTTGACTGTGGGGTGGACACACAGTTGTCTGCACTGCTGAAGGATATACGTTCACTGGTATAAACGGGAGACGAATTTGGTTAAAGAAGCGGAAAAGTATTTACAGCTGATGGACCGCCAGTATTATAAGAGTTATGGAAAAGTAGTCAAGGTAGTAGGTCTTACCATTGAATCTGTCGGACCAAAGGCACGTATGGGAGATTTGTGTAAAATTTACCCGAACGAGAAGGAAGAGGAATATGTTATCGCGGAAGTGGTCGGTTTTCAGGATTCCAGACTGATCCTGATGCCGGTTGACAGCGTGGAAGGGGTTGGAACCGGATGCATTGTGGAAAATACCGGACATCCCCTGTCAGTTCTGGTTGGAGAAGAACTGCTTGGGCATACGCTGGATGGAATCGGACGCATGACGGATGGAACGGAAGAAATTCACGGTTCGTATTATCCGTTGGAAAATACGCCGCCGGATCCGATGGATCGCCGGATTATCAGCGAGGTACTGCCGCTTGGTGTAAAAGCGGTGGACGGACTGATTACGGTTGGAAAAGGACAGCGTATCGGTGTGTTTGCCGGTTCCGGTGTCGGGAAAAGTACCCTGCTTGGCATGTTTGCAAGAAATACGAAGGCAGACATCAATGTAATCGCACTGATCGGCGAGCGCGGCAGGGAGGTCCGGGAATTTATTGAACGTGACCTTGGTCCGGAGGGAATGGCACGGTCTGTTGTTGTGGTCGCAACGTCAGATAAACCGGCACTGATCCGTAATAAGTGTGCAAAGACTGCAACGGCTGTGGCGGAATATTTCCGTGATCAGGGAAAAGATGTACTGCTTATGATGGATTCCATGACACGATTTTCCCAGGCACAAAGAGAAATCGGACTTGCATCCGGGGAACCACCGGTTACCAGAGGGTATCCGCCGAGTGTGTACGCACAGATGCCAAAACTTCTGGAACGTGCCGGTACAAATGAAAAAGGATCGATCACCGGACTATATACGGTTCTGGTAGATGGAGATGATTTTAATGAGCCAATCACGGATACGGCGCGGGGCATTTTGGATGGACATATTGTTCTCGACCGTAAGCTGGGACATAAAAACCATTATCCGGCAATTGATATTTTACAGAGTATTTCCCGTGTTATGAATTCCATCGTAACAAAGGAACATAAGGCACTTGCCGGAAAATTAAAACAGGTGCTTGCCACATACAGTGAAGCAGAGGATCTGATTAATATCGGAGCCTACAAAAACGGATCGAATCCGGATATCGATTATGCAATCCGAAAGAATAAAGAAGTGAATGAATTTCTGTGTCAGGATACGGAAGAAAAGTTTGCTTTTGATGAAGAAGTGGAACTCTTAAAAAAGGTGTTTGACGACTGATCAATGGACAGAGGTTTTAAATGGCAAAATTTGTTTATCGTATGCAGAACATACTGAACATTAAACAGAAACTGGAGACACAGGCGAAAATGACATACAGCCTGGCAAACCAGAAATATCTGGAGCAGCAGAAGATTCTGCAGGAATATATGGTGCGCAGAGTCGGATATGAGCAGCATTGGAAGAAACTGATGCAGGGAAATTTAAATCTGCAGGAAGTCGAACATGCGCGGGCAGATGTAAATGCCATGAAAACGATTGTCAGACGACAGATGGTAGAAGTCCACAAGGCGGAAAAAGAACTGGAAGATGCCAGAAACCGCTTAAAAACCGTGATGCAGGAACGAAAGGTTCAGGAAAAATTGAGGGAAAAGGCATTTGAAGAATTTAAGCAGGAACTTGCAGAAGCAGAAACGAAAGAAATCGATGAACTTGTAAGTTATACCTATAACAAGGGTGAACAGGGAGAATGATATGGCAGACGAAAGAAACCTTGTCGACGAGGAAGACACGGTAAAGGAAAACAGCGCACAAAATCGAAGAGAAAAGAAAAAACGGGAAAAGAAAGAAAAAAAAGAAAAAAAGAATGCCAAAGGAAACGCATCGGAACCGGAAGAAGATGAGGATGAAAAGGGAGGCGGCAGGCTGATTCTTGTCCTGACAACCATTTTAATCATTGCGATATGGATGGGAATTATAGGAATTCTGATTAAAACCGATGTCGGAGGATTTGGATCAACGGTGTTATATCCGCTTTTGAAAGATGTCCCTTATGTTAATAAAATCCTCCCACAGCCGGAAAAAACGGTGGAGCAGACCGAGGACACAGAGTATCAGTATGGGTCTTTAAGCGAGGCCATCAGCCGGATTAAAGAACTGGAAAAAGAACTTGATGAAGCCAGCAGTACAAATAAAAATGACAAAAAAAAGATCAAGGATCTGAAAGCACAGATCAAGGATCTTTCAAAATACAAAGAGGATGAGGCTGCCTTTGAAAAGGAGAAGGAAAAATACTACGAGGAGGTTGTTTTTTCCGATCAGGCACCCGATATACAGCAGTATAAGACATATTATGAGAGCATTGATCCAGAAAATGCCGAAGTCTTATACAAACAAGTGGTTGAACAGATTACCTACGATAGTCAGGTTGAAGATTACGCAAAGACATATTCCAACATGAAGCCTCAGGAGGCGGCCAGCATCTTTGATACGATGACGGACAATCTGGGGCTTGTGGCTGACATTCTCATGAATATGGGAACGCAGCAGAGGGCGGATATTCTTGGCAAGATGGATGCAACGACTGCGGCGAAGCTGACAGAGATCATGGAACCTAGCAAGAAAAAGTAGGAAATCTGTAAATAACAGAAAGGAGGAACGTGTTTGACAAGTGCAAATGTATTTAATTTGAATTCTGTAAAGCAGGGTCAGGTATTAAATGCAAATGCTGCAAAAGGCAGATCAAAAGCTGAAAATCCGGATGCGGCAGGCGTGTTTGCTTCACTGATGGGCAGTAACTACTCTACAAATTTTAATATGCCGTCCGTGGATACAAAAATAAACAACAATGTATTACAGCAGACAAATGCAGCAGATAATTACGACCGGTATCAGTATCAGGATAATACCATCCGTCAGGCAGCCGGAGATGTTGTCACAGACGTGATTGGCAATTCGACAGATACTCTGGATCAGTTCCAGGGCGATGTTGTCAGGACGGTGGCCGAACAATTGGGTGTTTCGGAAGATTCTGTAAAAGATATGATGGAGTCGCTGGGACTTACAGCTTTTGATCTCCTGAATCCGGAAAATCTTGCACAGCTTGCAATGCAGCTGACAGGAGAGACTTCTCCAATGGATTTACTGATGAATGACCAGTTTCAGGGGCTGATGCAGCAAATGGACCAGCTGGGAGGGCAGCTTGCAAATGAACTAAATCTTCAGCCGGCACAGATGGAGGAACTGATTGCGCAGATGGATATTCTGCAGACACCGGAAACTCTGACCGATGAAGAAATGCAGGTATTGACCGATGTGGCAGGACAGCAGACAACAGCCGATACTGTTTCGGCAGATGTGATGCCGGAGCTTGCACAGACCGATGAGGTACAGCCGATGGATAAACAGGCGGATGTATTTCAGAAAGAACCAAAATCGGATGAAGTACGCACACAGCAGCCACAGACAAAGGAGACAAAGCAGACAGCAGAACAACAGACAATGGAACAGCAGACGGATGCCGGAGATGCAGATGTAGATTCGCAGACAGGAGATCAGGTGAAGTCGGCGCAGCCGGAAAAAATGACGGCAGACCGGAACAACTCTGATGTGGCAAAGACACAGAATGTCGTGCAGATGCAGGATACCGCCGGGGTACAGACGATGGTGCATGCGGCGGATGTAACATCCGAGACATCATATATTTCCGTGGATACCATGGATTTGCTGGAACAGGTGGCAGAACAGATCCGTGTGAATGTTTCGGAAGGAACTTCATCGATGGAGATGCAGCTGAATCCGGAAAATCTCGGGAAAGTGTATGTAAATATTTCTTCGAAAGAAGGCATGATCCATGCACAGCTGGCAGCTTCTAATGAAGCAGTCCGCGCAGCCCTTGAAACGCAGGTGGCAGATCTGCGGCAGAATTTAAACCAGGCAGGTGTCAAAGTTGACGCCATAGAAGTAACCGTTGCTTCCCATGAATTCGAAAAGAATCTGGAACAGAATCAGGAGAATGAAAAGCAGCAGGGAGAACGGCAGCAGGAGCAGTCCGGGGGCAGGAGAAGAAATTTAAATCTTTCCTCACTGGATGGATTGTCAGGACTGATGACAGAAGAAGAAACTCTTGCGGCACAAATGATGCGGGAGAATGGAAACTCCATGGATGTAACCGCATAGAAAGGAGAAAAAATGGCAGATACGACAACTTCCGCACTGAATTGGGCAAGTGTGGAAAACGGAAAAGTAAAAACAACAACATCGAAAAAAAGCGATGAGTCCAACAACGGAACCATGGGATACGACCAGTTCCTTACATTACTTTGTGCGGAAATGCAGTACCAGGATCCACTTGAACCTACCAGCAATACCGAATATGTGGCACAGCTTGCAACGTTTTCACAGTTAGAAGCAATGCTTGGCATGCAGGATACACAGAAAAATGAGATGGCAAACAATCTGGTTGGAAAGTATGTAATCTTAAAGGTTTCGGATGAAACAACCGGAAAAACTTCTTATGTGGACGGTAAAGTAGATTATGTCATGTATCAGGAAGACGGATCACAGATGCTTAGTGTCAACAATAAACTGTATTCCATTGATACACTCGATACGGTGGCTGACAGTGCATATTACGAGCAATAGGATATGCAAAAACCATCACAAATATGTTGGATCAGCTTCCGGATATTGAAAATATTACGACCAAGTTTTCCGGTGCCATAGGCGAGATCCGCAAGGTATATGATGGAATGACGGATTATCAGAAGCGCTTTGTGAGCGAGGACGATCTTGCAAAACTTAAAAAGTATGAGCAGAAGATCAAAGATCTGGGTAAAGATGCTGCAGACGATACAAAGACGGATGATACCAAAACAGATACGGATACGAAAACCGATGATACCAAGACGGATACGGATACCAAGACCGATGACACAAAAACGGATGACTCGAAGACAGAGAATGGTTCCGGTCAGAAGAGTGACGAGACAACAGGTGCATAGGAAAGGGGAGAAAAGAGATGAACCCGATCAGCAAACAGTTTTCGTCGATCGAACAGGTAACTGGTCAGTATTTAAAACAGAAAAATGTAACCAGTCCGTCAAAGACGTCGGATGTTTCATTCGAGGATGTCTTACGGCAACAGCAACAGTTAAAGTTTTCAAAGCATGCCTCGCAGCGGTTAGAAAGCAGGAATATCAGCTTATCCGAGGAACAGAATGCCAGACTCGAAGACGGAGTGGAACAGGCATATGCCAAGGGAATTAAGGATTCTCTTGTTTTGGTGGATTCCCTTGCTTTTATTGTGATGTGCCAAGTAAAACCGTTGTTACCGCAATGGATCAGACGGAAACACAATCAAATACTTTTACAAATATAGATGGCGCAGTTATTATGTAACCGGACCTTATGGAGGTTACAGGAATCCCGACTGACAGAAGGATTTCAGAACCATATTGCCATCTAAGGAGGTTAATGTACTATGATGAGATCATTATTCTCTGCTGTGTCAGGTCTTAAGACACATCAGACGAGAATGGATGTAATTGGTAACAATATTGCCAATGTAAATACCGAAGCGTTCAAAGCTTCCAACGTAAGATTCAGTGAACTGATGTACCAGACCATGTCCACCGCATCCGGTGGGGATCGTCAACCGGAACGGGTGGTGTCAATGCCAAGCAGGTTGGTCTTGGTGTAAGCACGGCATCTACCATGATCAATATTACCGGGGCAGGTTCTTCCGAGACAACCGGAAACCCGTTTGATTTAAAACTCAGCGACAGCCAGACCACAAACTTCTTTATTGTCAGCGATGGAACAAATACCATGTTTACCCGTGCAGGTTCGTTCTATGTAGATGGAAACGGCTATCTGTGTATGAGTTCTACCGGATATACGGTACAGGGATGGCAGGTAGACAAAACGACAGGTGAGATCCACAAAGATACGGTTTCTCCCTTGCAGGTGATGTCACCGTCCAACACGACATCCGCTCCGGAGGCAACGACAAAGGCTCATGTGCATGGAATTCTGGATAAGCAAGATACCGATGTCACCGGAAAAGACGGCTATGTTATGACTCTTGGATTTTATGATGATCTGGGATATTCTTATACAGCAAAGTTTGCGGTATCGACACCGAAAGCGAACGGGCTTGGTGCTGGAAATAACTATTTTATCAGCCTGACGGATATTCTTGATTCCGATGGTAAGTCCATTATTACGGATGATGCCGGGAAAGCACTGTCAGATGATGCAAAACGAAAAAAGTTAGATGAAATCTGGGGGGCTGACGGAAAGGCAGATGATACGGCGACAAATGCACCAAAGGGCTATTATATGAAATACGATGCCAATAAAGGTACATTTGTAAATATCAGCGCAGACGGAGCAGTGCCAGCAGCTGGTGCGAATGCAGTAACAGCGCAGTCCTTAAAACTTTCTGCTCTTGGAACAAAGTTTACAACAAATAATGCAGATGGTACAAAACAGACATCCAATTTTAAGGACATCAATGTAGATTTTTCTACTTCCACCAATGTAGGCCATGGCGGAAAGTCAACACTGAAAGTAGAAAAAGGAACTTCTGTCGGAAAAGAAACCGGTAAGAAGAATGGTGCAATGATCGGACTTTCCGTAGACCAGAGCGGTAAGATTTATGCAAGCTATGACAATGGTAACACCGAACTTCTCGGACAGATCGCAGTGGCACAGTTTGCCAATGCTTCCGGTCTTGAAAAAATTGGTGATAACTGCTATCAGACAACCTTAAACTCCGGCGAGTTTGATGGTGTGGGTGTAGCTGTGGATGCGGATGGAAGCAAGATCAATTCCGGACAGCTGGAAATGTCAAACGTTGACCTTTCTGGACAGTTTACCGATATGATCATTACGCAGCGTGGATTTCAGGCAAATTCGCGTGTTATCACAGTTTCCGACACATTACTGGAAGAATTAATCAACTTAAAGAGATAGTTTGAAAAATAGTTGGGAAATGGTTTTTTGACTGTTTCCCAACATTTTTTTGTGATTTTACACCCTTTTTAACAAAAAGGAAGTAGACAAGAGAGAGAAAGTTTAGTAAAATCATATAAAAGGGTATTTTGATGGATTTTGTCGGAAGATCCATCGGAATTCCTAATTTTAGAAAATGGAAGGTGTAGTTCATGGATATAGCATCACTGCTTTCAATTATCGGCGGAATTGCCATGGTTATCTTTGGCGTCCTCAGTAGTAACAGTTTTGACATCACTGCATGCAGATGTACATTGATCCAGCGTCGGTTGTTATCACGTTTGGCGGATCAATCTGCAGTACACTCGGGTGTTTCAAACTTGCAGATGGAATCAACGGATTCAAATCAATTTCACTCCCGTTCAAGGATAAAACATATGATCCGTCACAGACCATCCGGACAATTATTGAGATGTCAAATGTCGGAAGAAAAGAAGGTCTGCTTGCACTTGAAGAAGCTGCAAACGGAATTGAAGACGAATTCCTGAAAAAAGGAATCATGCTTGTAGTAGATGGCACCGATCCGGAGCTGGTTCGTGGGATTCTGGAAACGGATATGGTGTGTCTGGAAACCCGTCACAAGGATGTGATTAAGTTTTGGGAAAAATGGGGCGAGCAGGGTCCTGCCTGGGGTATGATTGGTACCCTGCTCGGACTGATCGCCATGTTAAATAAACTTTCCGATCCGTCTGCGATCGGACCACAGATGTCTGTAGCACTGGTTACGACACTGTACGGTTCCCTGATTGCAAACTGGTTATGTACCCCGATTGCCGGAAAACTTTCCGTAAACAATGATATGGAAGTGGTAAACCGTCAGATCACCATTGAAGGTTTGTTGTCCATTCAGGCAGGAGAAAATCCACGCGTTATTGAGGAAAAATTAAAGTCATTCCTTTCACCGACTGTAAGAGAGGGTGTTCTTGAAAACGGCGGAGGAGGTGAAGAGTAGTGGCAAAAAAGAAACAGGAAGATCCGCCAAAAGGAGCGCCGGCATGGATGAATACTTTCTCGGATCTGATGAATCTTTTGCTCTGCTTCTTCGTACTATTGTTTTCCATGTCGACAGTAGATACTGACAAGTTAGAGGCGGTTGTTGCATCACTGCAGAACGCCATCAGCATCCTTCCGACCGGCGGCACAAGCATTGGAGAGGGAGAGATGATTTCTGCCGGTGTCCGCCAGCTGGAATTTCTGGATTCCTACTATAATGAGATGGCAAATTCCAAAGCAGAGAATACTGATGAGCAGACAGATGGTAAACTGTCTGCACAGGAACAGTACGAGCAGGAGCAACTTGCGGAATCTGAAAAGATGGCAGATGAAATCCAACAGGAACTTGATAATTCACAGCTGTCCGGAAAGGTGGATGTGGATTTCAATGCAGAGTATGTAAAACTGAATCTGAATGGTTCCATTTTGTTTGCATCCGGTAAGGCTGATCTCGTTAAACAGGCCGTCCCGATTGTAAATAAGCTTGGAAAGATTCTTGAAAAATATAACAAGAATGTGATAGAGGTAGAAGGACATACCGATAATGTTCCGATCCGCTATTCTGCAAAATATGAAAATAACGAGGTTCTTTCGGTGTACCGTGCACTTGCTGTCACGGATCAGCTCAGAAAAAATAAAAACTTAAATCCCAAGTACATTAAGTTTGCGGGAAGAGGAGATTACATACCGGTTGCTGACAACAGTACGGCAGAGGGGCGTGCACAAAACCGACGCGTAGAGATAAAAATTTATAACTCATTCAATTCAGATGTAAAAGAAAATAATTAAGAGGAGTAAACAATGAAGAAGAATTTAATTTCAGTCGTAATTCTGGCACTTGTGTTTGCAAATTTTGTTTTGACAGCACTTTTGATGTTTTCTGTATTACCAGAGACAAAAAAAGCAAATACACTGATCGAAAAAGTGTGTTCCGCAATTGATCTGGATTTAAACAGTGGTGCGGCTACCGGAACCAGCAATGTTTCCATTGATGATCAGGAAATTTATAAAGTCAGCACAGGGGAAGACCTGACAACAAACCTTGCAGAAGGAAAAGATGGAAAGACTCATTATGCAGTACTGAATGTATCACTTGTTCTAAACAAGAAGAGCGACAATTACAAGAAATACACACAGGATTTCCTGACAAATCAGGATGATACAATCAAAAATGATATTATCAAAGTAGTAAGCGGATATACATTTGAGCAGTTTAACCAGAATTCAGATGTAATTAAGGACACGATCCTTGAAGATATGCAGAATTTATTCGGCAAAGATTATGTGATCGGAGTAAACTTCTCCAAACTGACAGCACAATAGGATTTTTACAGGTGGTGAAAAACTGATGGGTGACGTATTATCCCAAAATGAGATAGACAACTTGCTGGCAGCACTTAGTACCGGTGAGCTGGATGTGGATGAAATAAAAGACAATAATGAAAAAAAGGTAAAAGAGTACGATTTTGCCCGTCCTTCCAAATTTTCCAAGGAACATCTGCGTACCATGGAAATGATATTCGAACATTATGGCAGACTTTTATCTACGAACCTGCCCGTGTATTTACGGAAAAATGTTCAGGTAGAGGTGGTGAATTCAGAAGCGGTTACGTATTCTGAATTTTCCAATGCGCTGTCGAATCCGGTTCTTTTGGGAATTGTGAATTTTGCACCCCTCAAGGGAAATATTATTTTGGAAATGGCATCAAATCTGGGGTATACGATTGTTGACCGTATGCTCGGTGGCAGAGGAGATCCTATGGACAAGGTTCGTGAGTTCTCAGAAATTGAACTTCTGATTATCGAGCGGATAATGATTGTGTGCGTCAACCTTTTACGGGAACCATGGGAAAACGTGGCGGATATTCATCCCCGGTTAGAGAGAATTGAAACCAATTCCCAGTATGCACAGATTATTTCTCCGAGTGAAATGATTGCGATTGTGACAATTAACCTTAAGATCGGGGAAGTGGAAGGCCTGATGAATGTCTGTCTTCCGTACCTGACTCTTGAGGATGTGATTGATAAACTGAATACGAAATACTGGTATTCAAATTTGCAGAATCAGGACAATACCGATTACACGGAATCCATTGAGACCTTGATTCGGCGCGCACAGATACCGATCAAAGCTGTTCTTGGAAACAGTATGATATCGGTAAATGATTTTGCCATGCTGCAACCGGGAGATATTATCCGGCTGAATCGCAAGGTAGAAGATGAATTGGATATTTATGTTGGAAATATTCGTAAATTTACTGCACTTCCCGGATCATCGGGGGATAAATATGCAGTCAGGGTCACTTCGGTGATCAGAGAGGAGCAATAAACTATGGATGGAGTATTATCGCAGGAAGAAATTAACGCACTGCTGAATGAACCTAGAGCAGAAGCGAGTGATTCTGCGGAAAATGAACTGTCTGATGCACAAAAAGACGCGATCGGAGAGATTGCCAATATAAGTATGGGAACTGCGGCGACAACGTTGTTTTCGCTTGTTAATCATAAGGTGGAAATTTCAACTCCGGTTGTTTCTTACGGCACATGGGATGACATTGTACAGGAGTATGAAAAACCCTGTGTGTTTATCCGGATTGCATATACCGTAGGACTGGATGGAAGCAATATTCTTGTCTTAAGAGAACATGATGTAAAAGTCATCACGGATCTGATGATGGGAGGAGACGGAACCAATACAGATGGAGAACTTGGAGAACTGCATTTGTCCGCAATCAGTGAAGCCATGAACCAGATGATGGGTTCTGCGGCAACTTCCCTTTCTTCCATGTTAAACCGCAAGATTGATATCAGCCCGCCAAATGCAACGGTGATTAATCTGCAGGAAGACATCGATGAAGCGGAGATTGATTCCTTCCTTACCGGAAAGTTTGTTAAAATTTCTTTCCGTATGGAAATCGGGGATCTGGTTGACAGTACAATTATGCAGCTGTATCCGATTTCATTTGCAAAAGATATGTGTGACGGAGTGGCAAAAACGATGGAAATGGACAGTCAGAGTGTGACGGCCGATTCCTCAGCAGCAAATTCCGGAAATCCGGCAGGGACACAGCCAGCAGCGGCTGCCGCAGCACAGCAGTCACAGCAGATGGCTTCACAGAATACAGCACAAATGGGGCAGCCGATGGGGCAGCCAATGGGACAGACGATGATGGGAAATACTATGATGAATCAGAACATGGGACAGCCGGTTAATGTTCACCGGCACAATTTAGCGCATTTGCGGGTGGAAATCTTGGAAATTACCAGCCGGAAAATATTGATCTGATTATGGATGTTCCGCTTCAGGTGACAGTTGAGCTTGGAAGGACAACAAAATCCATTTCAGATATTCTGGATCTGGGACCGGGAAAAATTATTGAGTTGAATAAACTGGCAGGCGAGCCGATTGATGTGCTTGTCAATGGAAAATATGTCGCAAAGGGCGAAGTTGTTGTCATTGAAGAAAGTTTCGGTGTTCGAATCACGGAAATTGTCAATGCTTCAAGAACAGGCGGAAAGTAGAAACAGACATGACAAATGTGTTACTGACAGGTTCTCTGGAAAGCTTTATACAACTTTTGGGTGCACTGTTTATTTTTGCTGTTGTTCTGGCTGCTACATATCTTACCACCAGATGGATGGGAGGTATGCAGCGTGGACGCCAGAATAATAAGAATCTGCATGTGATAGAGACAATCAGTGTCGGCAATAACAAGATGATCAGTATTGTGGAAGCCGGCAGTGTCTATCTGGTTGTTTCTGTTGGAAAAGAGGAAGTACATCTTCTGGCACAGCTTACGAGGGATCAATTAAAAGATTTCTCTTTTGAGCTGGAACAGAGTGGGAAAAAGCAGGATTCTTTTGCGGAAATTCTCAACCAGTTAAAAGACAAGTTACCAAAGAAGCAAGGATAAAGATGAGCAAAGGGAAAAAGATATACTGCATTGCAAGTTTTGCGTTTGCGTGTGCGGTTTTAATACTTACAATTACATTATGCATGATGCATCCGGGACGTGTCTATGCAAGTTCCATGGACCCGGACAGTATTACAAAGATTACACAGAAAGATACACAGGGAGCAGATCATAATACAGACAATGCCAATGGATTGTCAATTACATATAACAATGATTCCGGATCGGTTTCCACACCGATCAAGATGCTTCTGGTGTTGACAATTCTATCACTTGCACCATCGATTCTGATTATGATGACTTCGTTTACCCGAATTATCATTGTACTTCATTTCCTTAGGACTGCGATCGGAACACAGACGACACCACCCAATCAGGTTTTGATCGGTCTGGCATTGTTTCTGACATTTTTTATTATGTGGCCGACGTTCCAGCAGATCAACAAAGAGGCAATTCAGCCGCTCGATAAGGGAGAAATCACACAGTCGGAATTTTTTGAAAAAGCAGAAGGGCCGATTCGTGAATTTATGATCAAAGATGCAAAGATCCAGATAAGGGATGTGAATCTTTTCGCTGAGATTTCCGGAGAAACGTATAAAGATACAAAGGAATTGTCGGATGTTCCGTTTACCACACTGGTTCCGGCATTCATTCTGAGCGAGCTTCGGAAAGCATTCATTATGGGATTTTTGATTTATATTCCGTTTATTGTAATTGATATGGTGGTGTCATCCGTGCTGATGTCCATGGGTATGATGATGCTTCCTCCGACAACCATTTCGTTGCCGTTTAAGATTTTGTTGTTTGTTCTGGCGGATGGATGGGATCTTGTCATAAAATCCCTCGTCCAGACATTTTATTAGGAGGATACCGTATGATTTCACAGGGTGCAGTTCTTGATATTGCAAGAGATGCAATTTATACCATTCTGATCACGTCGGCACCGCTGCTTCTGGTTTCTCTGGTGGTTGGTCTGATTATCAGTATTTTTCAGACGGTTACATCCATTCAGGAGCAGACACTTACGTTTGTTCCAAAGATTATTGCGGTATTTGCTGCAATGATCCTTTGCGGCTCCTGGATGTTAAATAACATGACCGAACTGGTGGAGCGTCTGTGGTCGAATTTCAGTACCTATCTGAGTATGTGATTTGATAAAAAGATATGGTTAATTATGTATTTACACTTGAAAATTTTGAATATTTTCTGCTGATTCTGGTAAGAGTTACCTGTTTTGTGTATGTGGCCCCGTTATTGGGGCAGCAGGGAATTCCCAATCAGATTAAAATCGGATTTTCATTTTTTGTCTCATTGCTTTTATACAATGTAGTAGATCGGCCGGAGCTGACATACGCAAGTGTTGTCGGGTATGCGGTAGTTGTGATCAAAGAGGGAATTACGGGACTGCTGATTGGGTATGCGGCAAGCATCTGTAATTCCATTGTTTTGTTTGCAGGAAATATTATAGATATGGATATTGGTCTGTCCATGTCTACCGAATTTAATCAGGACATGGGAACAGAAACCACACTGACAGGAAATCTGTATTATTATCTGGTTCTGCTTCTTTTGATTACATCTGATTTTTATACCTATCTGGTACGTGCGGTTACGGATTCTTTTTCCGTAATTCCGATTGCCCACCAGAAATTTGCATGGGATCATCTGTTATCTGCAATCACACGCTATATGGGAGATTCATTCATCATAGGGTTTCGGATTTTTCTTCCGTTTTTTGCCTGTATTATGGTTTTGAACTGTGTACTTGGAATTATGGCACGTGTGGCACCGCAGATGAATATGTTTTCAATCGGTATGCAGCTGAAGATTCTGGTTGGATTTGTTGTTTTGTATCTGATCGTGTTCCTGTTGCCGAATGTGGCAAATTATATTTTTGATGAAATAAAGACGATGGTGAAGCTTGTTGCAGAAGGTTTGTATTGACGAAAAAAATCAGAATCGAATATTGCATTATAATCTGCAATGGTTTGCAAAAGACGGCGAAGGCGGCGAGAAGACAGAACCTGCAACCGCCAAGAAATTAAAAGATGCCAGAGATGAAGGTAAGGTTGCAAAAAGCCGCGAACTGAATTCGGCATTTGACCTGATCGTTTTGTTTCTATGCCTGAAAATTTTTGTTTCCTTTGTGGGAGGGAAATTCATAGATATTTTTTCTTATATCTATGAAAATATGCCGGATTTTGTTAAAATAAATGAGGGCGGATTGTCGGTACAGGCTGTGGCAGGCCTGATTGCCTCCGTTACTTTAAAAAGCCTGCTCATTATGCTTCCGTTTATGGCGTTTGGATTTGTTGTTACGCTTCTGGTCAGCATTGTGCAGGTAGGATGGAAAGTTTCCACAAAACCCATGAAACCGGAACTTTCCAAGCTGAATCCATTGAACGGATTCAAACGTATCTTTTCGAAAGATTCGCTCTTTGAACTGGTGAAATCCATTTTAAAGATTGTGATCATCATATATATCGCGTATACTTCCATAAAAGATAATGCAAATGATCTGTTTGCGTTGTATGATCTGGGACTGAATCAGGCGGTTGCGCTTGTGGGGACTCTGATTATTAATACGGGAATAAAAATCAGTATTGTTTATCTTGTGATTGGTCTGGCTGACTTTATCTATCAGAAACATAAGTTTAATGAAGATATGAAGATGACCAAGCAGGAAGTAAAAGATGAATACAAAAATACAGAGGGAGATCCGCAGATCAAAGGACGGCAGCGCCGTAAAATGCAGGAGGTATCCCAGAAGCGAATGATGCAGGATGTGCCCAAGGCGGATGTGGTCATCACGAACCCGACGCATTTTGCCGTAGCATTGAAATATGAGGCAAAAGTCAGTTCTGCCCCGGTTGTCCTTGCAAAAGGAGAAGATTACCTTGCGCAAAAGATTAAGGAAGTGGCGAGGGAGAATAAAATTGAAATTGTTGAAAATAAGCCTCTGGCACGTATGCTCTATCACAATGTTGATGTGGGAGCAGAAATTCCGCCGGAGCTTTACCAGGCTGTGGCAGAAGTTCTTGCTGCCGTATACAAGGCCAAAAATATACAGTAGTGCAGTTATACAACAAACAGGTGCGAAAGGAGGTTGTGCAGGATGCTGAAGAAAGCGGATATCGGTGTAGGTTTATATCTTTTGGCGGCAGTAGTTTTCTTCATTGTTCCAATTCCATCTGTATTGCTGGATGTGATGCTTGCATTTAACATTTCCATCGCCTTAATCATTGTATTTAATGTATTGTTTGTTCGGGAAGTACTGGATATGTCTTTCTTCCCGACATTACTTTTGTTTACGACTATTTTTCGAATTTCTCTGAACGTATCTTCCACCCGTCTGATTCTTCTGACGGGAGATCCTGGTAACGTTGTTAAGACATTCGGTTCGTTCGTCGGCGGAGGAAATATGGTGGTCGGTTCCATTGTATTTATTGTCCTCGTATTGATTCAGTTTATTGTTATCAATAAAGGTTCGGAACGTGTATCCGAAGTAACCGCCAGATTTACACTCGATGCCATGCCTGGTAAACAGATGGCGATTGATGCGGACTTAAATACCGGTGCGATCACCGATGCGGAGGCAAAGGAACGACGGGAAAAGATTCAGAGAGAATCCAGTTTCTTCGGCGCGATGGATGGTGCCACAAAGTATGTAAAGGGAGATGCTACGGCAGGTCTGATCATCACCTTTATTAACCTGATCGGCGGAACCATTATGGGAGTTATGAATCAGGGACTTGGATTTGCAGATGCCATCCAGCAGTATGGTCTGCTGACAATCGGTGATGGTCTGGTGTCCCAGATTCCGTCTCTTCTGATTTCTCTTGCAACCGGTATACTTGTTACCAAGGGATCAAACGAGGCAGACTTTTCCGGAATTCTGGTCAAGCAGCTTTTTGGAATTCCGAGGGTACTTTATATTGTAGGTTCCGTGCTGGTTTTCCTCGGAATTTTTACTCCGTTAAATCCGGTTTTATTTATTGCACTTGGTCTGGTGTTTATCATCGCCGGCAAAAATATCAGCAAGAATATCGGCGAAGAAAATATTGAGGAAGAAGTACAGCAGGCGGAGACGGAGGCGGAAGAGATCCGGAAACCGGAGAATGTGGTTTCCCTGCTTCAGGTCGATCCGATCGAACTCGAATTCGGATATGGTATTATTCCGCTGGCAGATGTAAACCAGGGTGGAGATCTTCTGGATCGTGTGGTAATGATCCGGCGGCAGATTGCACTGGAACTTGGTACGGTTGTTCCGATTATCCGTCTGAGGGATAATATCCAGTTAAATCCGAATCAGTATATTATCAAGATCAAAGGCGTACAGGTAACGGAAGGAGAAATCCTTTTTGACCATTATATGGCAATGAATCCGGGATATGTGGAGGAAGAAATTACGGGTATTCCTACATTTGAACCGTCTTTCCATCTTCCGGCCATCTGGATTACGGAAGCACAGAGGGAACGTGCAGAGAGTCTTGGATATACGGTAGTTGATGCACCGTCTATCATTGCGACGCATTTGACAGAAGTAATCCGAAGCCACATCGCAGAGCTTCTGACCAGACAGGATGTACAAAACCTGGTCAACAACTTAAAAGAATCCAATCCGGTTCTTGTGGACGAACTCACGCCGAAACTTCTTGGCCTTGGAGAGATTCAGAAAGTACTGCAGAATCTTTTGCGGGAAGGCATTTCGATCCGGGATCTTTTGTCTATTTTCGAATCGCTGGCAGACCATGCACAGACATCGAGGGATACGGATGTGCTGACGGAATATGTAAGACAGAGCCTGAAGCGGGCAATCTCAAGCAAATATTTTCCATCGAACGAAACGACTAGTGTCATTACGCTCGATCCGAAAGTGGAACAGGAAATCATGTCTTCGGTCAAGCAGACAGAGCAGGGTGCATATCTGACGATGGACCCGGAGAAAACAAAAGCAATTATGGATTCCGTGCGGACAGAAACCGAGAAACTCGAAAGCCTCGGAAAGAATCCGATCATTATTACATCGCCAATTGTGCGTATGTATTTTAAAAAACTTACAGAAGATTATTTCAAAGATCTGATTGTTGTCTCTTATAATGAAGTAGAATCTGATGTGGAGCTGCAATCGGTAGGGATGGGACAGCATAAATGACAATTAATAAATTTCAGGGAAAAACACAGGAAGAAGCCATTGCAAAGGCAAAAGAAGAATTTGGGGAGCGTGCGGTCATTATGAACATCCGTGAGGTAAAACCGAAGGGGCTGTTTCGTGCGTTTAAGAATTCAACATTTGAAGTGACTGCGGCAATGGAGGAAAAAGAACATTTTTCCAATGCCATGCAGGCAGCACAGATGACACAGAGTATGGCAAAAGAAGGAAAACTGCACGACATGATCAATCTTGCGGCGGATGAACCGATTACCATTCCGAAACTGCAGGAACAGGAAGGTAACGCACAAGCGACCAGACAGGAGCCAGCACGTATGCCACAATCACAGAACATGACACAGGATAATGATGAAAAAAATTTAGAAGAAAGGCTTGAGGTTTTATCTGACCGTCTGGAAAAATCCCTTGGTGGGAGAAATCCAAAGGAGCCGGAAGCACCAAAGGGACCGTCTTCGGAAGAACTTAATTTTGTCCGGATTCTCTACAGTACGCTGTTAAAAAACGAGGTGAGCGAACAGTATGTCAATCAGATTCTTGGTGAAATTGAAAAATTTATCCGTCCGGGACACAGTGTGGATACAATTCTTTCCAATGTTTACCAGAAGCTGATTTTGCGTTTCGGTCAGCCAAAATCACTGGATTTAAGTGGGGCAAAACCGCATGTTGTATTTTTTATCGGACCTACCGGTGTTGGCAAAACCACAACAATCGCTAAAATTGCGTCCAAATATAAGGTGGATTATGAAAAAAAAGTAGCGTTTATTACTGCTGATACCTACCGGATCGCAGCAACGGAACAGCTACAGGTGTATGCAAATATTCTTGACGCACCTATGTCTATCGTGTATTCTAAAGAGGAACTGAATGAAGCAATTGGAAAATATGCGGAATACGATCTTGTTTTCGTTGATACTGCTGGATTTTCCCATAAAAATGAGGAACAGAAAGAGGATATCAGAAACCTGATTCAGGGAGTTGACCCTGAATATACAAGTGAAGTATATTTAGTTCTCAGCGCTACAACGAAATACAGAGATTTGCTTGATATTGTAGATACCTATCACACAATATCTGAGTTTAAACTGATTTTTACAAAACTGGATGAGACATCAACGTATGGAAATTTGCTCAATATTAAGCTGTATTCAGATGCGGAACTGTCTTATACGACAAATGGACAGAATGTACCGGATGATATTGAATTATTTGATACACAAAAGATCGTGAAACAATTATTAGGGGGCAATTCGTAATGGATCAGGCAGAACAATTGCGAAATGTAATAAAACTGCACAATCAGAATAATCAGAATAATGCACGGGTGGTGACGATTACCAGCGGAAAAGGTGGGGTCGGAAAGTCGAATCTCGCAGTAAATCTTGCGGTATGTCTCAGAAAAGCAGGCAAGAGGGTGATTATTTTTGATGCTGATTTTGGTCTCGCAAACGTTGAGGTAATGTTTGGTGCAATCCCACAGTATAATTTGTCTGATTTTATATACCGTGGAAAGTCAATTCGTGAAATAATCACACCTGGACCCATGGATATCGGGTTTATATCCGGTGGCTCAGGAATTATCGGATTGAACAATCTTACAAAAGAACAGATTTTATATATCGTAAATTCGATTGACACATTGAATGAACTGGCAGATTTTATCCTGATTGATACGGGGGCAGGAATCTCGGATCAGGTTTTGGAATTTGTCATGGCAAGTCCGGAGGTATTACTGGTATCCACACCGGAACCAAGTTCCCTGACGGATGCGTATTCGCTTTTAAAAGCATTGTACCGCAATCCCGATTTTGTGGAGGAAGAGACAACCATCCACATAGTAACCAACCGGGTAAATTCCCGGGACGAGGGACAGGCAATTTATGAGAAAGTGAATTCCGTAGTGTCTAAGTTTTTACATGGAAGTCTGAATTATCTGGGGATGATTCCACAGGATGCTGCTTTGGAACGGGCGGTAAGGCAGCAAAAGACAGTTACCATGAGTGACCCGAATGCAAAATCTGCCAGGGCGATTTCAGAACTTGCAGATCATCTGTTAAACGGCACCCGGCAGAAGACACCGGTACGGTGGGGAATAGCACAGATGTTTTCCAGTTTTTTATCAAACCGAAAATAGGGAGATGAATAATTATGAAACTTTCAGATGTGATTACTCCGGGAGACAAAATTGATATTAAAATGCTGCATGAAGCGAACCAGGAAGATAATGGAGGAGAGATCGCGAAAATCTATCAAAGTGCGGTCAGCGACATTTTTTCGGATCAGGAATTGGAAATTTCTATGCCGACAAGTGGTGGAAGAATGGTGTTATTTCAACTGGAGAGGGAGTGCAGCATTGTTTTTTATACAAAAGGCGGTATGTATAACTGCACAGCAGTTGTGAAGAAACGTTATCACAAAGAAAATCTGTATCTGCTCAGAATTGTGATTACTTCCGGATTACAGAAATTTCAGCGCCGGGAATTTTTCCGGATTCCTTATACGACACCGTTAAAATATTACGAAATATCGGAACAGACGGCACAGATGCAGACAACGGAAGAATTGTTTACGGAAATTCAAAAGCCGGAATATATTGATCAGGTACGTGAGGGAACGATTCAGAATATCAGTGGCGGTGGAATCCGCTTTGTCTCTGGACAATGGATAAAACAGAACCAAAATATTCTTCTGGTGATCAGACTGACAAATGAATATTCGGATGAAACTTTTTATCTTCCGGGACAGGTGATTGCAACAGAAAAACATCCAGCGATAGAGGAAATGTACATTCACCGGGTAAAATTTCTGTTCCGGGATCTCCGGGACCGGGAAAAAATTGTACGCTTCGTTTTTGAGGAAGAGAGAAGAATTCGCAGGAAAGAAGTTGGGTGACTCATATGAAAAAAAACATTTTAGTAGTTGATGATTCTGCACTCATGAGAAGGGTCATGTGTGATATAATCAATTCAGACAGTAAATTTCAGGCAACGGACTATTGCAGAGATGGTCTTGAGGCATATGAGAAACTGAAGCATACCAGCTATGACGGTGTGGTTCTGGATGTGAATATGCCACGCATGGATGGACTGCAGTTACTCGAAAAGTTACAAAAAGAAGGCATACGTGCAAATGTGGTTATGGTAAGTACACTTACCGACAGCAGGGAAGCAGATGTTACCATTTTAGCCATGGAGCGCGGAGCAATTGATTTTGTGGCGAAACCGACAAACATCATAGAGGCAAAAGGAGAGGCATTCAAAAGACAGCTTCTTGGCGTATTGAATGCTGTTCTTGCAACACAAAAGGCAGCAGAAAGTGTCCGTCCGGCAGTAAAACCGGCTGCAAAAGCACCGATGATGCGCAAAGCGACAGGCGGAAAGAACAAACTGGTTGCACTGGCTTGTTCCACAGGCGGACCGAAAGCGTTACAGAGTGTGATTCCGTTTCTTCCGAAAGAACTGGATGCCCCGGTTGTACTTGTACAGCATATGCCGCCGGGATTTACCAAATCCATGGCTGACAGACTTGATGATCTGAGCAAAATCAGGGTGAAGGAAGCAGAACATGGAGAGCGGCTGCAAAAGGGATGTGTTTATATTGCTCCGGGCGGAAAACATTTGAAAGTTGCAAAAACCGCAGACGGAAACAACAGCATTGTACTCGATGATGCAACACCGGCAATCGGAGGACTGAAGCCGTGTGCAAATCTTATGTATGATTCACTGACGGGAAGCAGCTATGATGAAATCGTATGTGTTGTCCTGACAGGAATGGGAGCAGATGGAACCAACGGAATTCTTTCGCTGGGAAGATCAAAACCGATTCGCGTAATTGCACAAAACGAAGAAACCTGTGTGGTATACGGAATGCCAAAGGCAATCTATGAAGCAGGTGTGGTAGATGAAGTTGTACCACTGGATGAAGTTGCACAGACAATCACAAAAAACGTGGGGGTAAAATAACATGGATGTAAGCCAATACCTTGAAATCTTTATCGATGAAAGTGCAGAACATTTACAGACGTTAAGTGACTGCATCATGGAACTGGAAAAAGAACCGGATAACAAGGACGTTATTAATGAAATCTTCCGTGCAGCCCATTCTTTAAAAGGAATGGCCGGTACAATGGGATTTAAGAGAATGCAGCACCTGACACATGATATGGAAAATGTGTTCCAGGAAGTCCGCAGCGAGAAAATCCAGGTAGACAGTCAGATGATTGATCTGCTGTTCAAGTGTCTGGATGCAATTGACGGATATCTTGAAAATATTAAGGCAACCTCTGATGAAGGTGAGGAAGACAATGAAGTCATTATCAAGGAACTGAACAATTTCCTCGCAAAAGCAAACGGAGAGGCTGCTGCCGCAGAGGCAGCACCTGCAGAAACAGAAAAAGAAGCAGCGGCGCCGACAGACAATGGAGACCACAAACTGTATCTTCAGATTGATCTGACGGATCAGGAGCGGGATGCCGTTATGACTGCAAAAGACAGTGGAATGCATATTTACGGCATGACGGTTATGATCCAGAAAGAGTGCCTTTTAAAAGCGGCCAGAGCTTTTTTGGTATTCCGCGAAGTGGAGGCTTTTGGAGAGATTCTTGTATATCGTCCGAGCTCTCAGGATATTGAAGATGAAAAGTTTGAACAGGAATTCAGCTTTTATGTCGCATCACCGGAAAGCTTTGACAAGATCCAGAACGCTGCAAAGAATGTTTCCGAGATTGAAGATGCCGTTGGAGAAGAACTGACTGATTTTTCACCACGCGTAACAGAAACTGAGACGGAAGAAAAGAAAGAAGAAAAACCGGCAGAGACAAAACCGGAAGTACAGGCTGCACCAAAGAAAGCACCGGAAAAGAAAAAGGCTCCGGCAAAGAAAAACGGTGTAGGAAAACCGGCGACAAGCCGTACGGTCCGTGTGGATATTGAAAAGCTGGATGCTCTTATGAACCAGGTATCCGAGCTTATCATTGCAAAGAACAGTCTGGTATCCATCAGTTCAACGGAAGAGGGAGGCTTTACCAATCAGGGATTCCATGAACAGATTGAATATCTGGAGCGAATCACCACAAGCCTTCATGAATCTGTTATGAAAGTCCGGATGGTGCCAATTGAGAGCGTTGTAAATAAATTCCCACGTATGATTCGTGATCTGTCCCGTACATTGAATAAGAAGATGGAACTGGTTATGACCGGTGAAGATACCGAGCTGGATCGTACCGTAGTGGATCAGATCGGTGATCCGTTACAGCATTTGCTTCGTAATTCTGCGGATCATGGTCTGGAAGACACCGAGCTTCGTATCCAGAGAGGAAAGCCGGAAGTCGGAAATATTTTCCTGAATGCATATCAGGAAGGAAATAACGTTATTATCCAGGTGGGTGATGACGGTAACGGAATTGATACCGAAGCGGTAAAAGCAAAGGCAATCGAGCGAAATATTATTACACCGGAACAGGCCGAAGTCATGACACAGAAAGAGATCATAAATCTCCTGTTTATGCCAAGTTTTTCCATGGCAAAGAAGATTACGGATATTTCCGGAAGAGGCGTTGGTCTTGACGTTGTAAAATCTAACATTGAGCAGCTTGGCGGTGATGTGGAAGTTAAGACAAAACTTGGGGAAGGAACAACATTTACCGTTCGTCTTCCTCTGACACTTGCCATTATTCAGGCATTGATGGTTGAAGTCCGCGATGAAAAATATGCCATTGCCCTACTTGGGTCCATTGCAAATATTGAGAGTGTACCGGTCAGCAGCATCAAGTATGTGGAAGCAAAAGAGGTTATTCATCTGCGTGGAAGCGTTATTCCGCTTGTTCGTCTGGACAAACTTCTGGATATTGAACCAAGAGAAGAAGAACCGGAAAGCCTTACCGTTGTTATTGTAAAGAAAGGCGACAGTCAGGTAGGACTTGTTGTTGACGATCTGATGGGACAGCAGGAGATCGTTATTAAGTCTTTAGGCAAGTATATCAATGGAAATAAGCTGATCAGCGGTGCAACAATCCTCGGTGATGGTGAAGTTGCGTTGATTCTGGATGCAAACACACTGATGTAATGGGGGTGAATGACGATGGCTATTGCAAACAATCAGATTGAAACAAATGAGAATAAAAATAAAGAAAAAGAAGTAAAGCAGTATATCGTAGTTCAGATCGGTTCTGAAAAGTACGGAATTGATATCAGCTATGTCGATAATATTGTGCGTATGCAGAAAATTACCCGTGTGCCAAAGGCACAGGAGTATTTCAAGGGAATCATCAATCTTCGAGGCGAAATTGTGCCGGTTATGAGTATCCGTCTGAAAATGGGACTTGAGGATGATACCTTTACTTCGGCATCCCGGATCATTATTTTAAAGATCGAAGATAAAGGGTCTTTAGGTGTGATTGTAGATGAGGTTTGTGAGGTTGTAAATCTTTCTGAGGATCAGATCGAAAATAACAATATCAATTCAAATCATGTAAAAGATACTTTTATCAATGGTATTGGAACAAGCGGAGATCAGCTGATTTCCCTGTTTGAAATCAATGCGATTGTAGACGAAAAAGATAACACATAAGACAACTGAGTATAGTGAGGCTATGCCTCACTATACATGGTTATTGGAGGAAAAAGATGAACGATTTTACATTGGATAATGTAAATGAAATGTATATTGATGTACTGCGCGAAATTGGAAATATCGGAGCGGGAAATGCAACAACTTCTCTGGCAAGCATGATCAATGAACAGATTGATATGAATGTTCCGAAAGTAGAATTGATGGAAGCTTCTAAGCTGAGTTCCGCAATTTGTCCGGAAGACGAGATTATTGTCGGAATTTTTCTGGAAGTAACACATGATATTACAGGAAGCATGATGTTTTTAATGCGCATGGATTCCGCCCATTATCTTGTGAACAAACTGATGGGAAGAGACCCGGAAAACGATGCACCTTTTGATGAGATGGATTTATCTGCCATGAAGGAAATCGGAAATATTATTACGGCTTCGTATCTGTCTGCACTTTCAAGCATGACAAATCTTACGATTTTACCATCCGTTCCATATATTGCGGTGGATATGGCGGGAGCGATTCTTAGTGTTCCGGCAATTCAGTTTGGACAGTACGGAAATAATGCGCTGCTGATTGAAACAGAATTTGGCGATGAACGTATGATTAATGGATATTTTATCCTGATGCCTGAGGAAGAGTCCTATGCAAAGATTTTATCCTCTCTTGGAATTCAGCTATAGAGGAGATCGTAGAATATGGGGAAGTGATCAAGGTTGGAATGGCAGACCTGAAAACCGCAAAAGCTCCGAATACACTCACGACACTGGGGCTGGGCTCTTGTATCGGATTAACACTTTATGATCCGGTGACGAAAATCGGTGGATTGGTACATTATATGCTGCCAGACAGCACGAAATTAAAAAATAATACCAATATTGCAAAATTCGGGGATACCGGAATCCGTGAACTTTTAAGACAGGTTCTGGCTTTGGGAGCAAATCAGAGAAGACTTGTGGCAAAGATCGCGGGGGGCGCATGCATGTTTGAAATGAGCGGACTTTCGTCTGTGGGAAATGTAGGCGCACGCAATGCGGAAGAAGCAAAAATTATTTTGAAAGAATTAAGGATCCCGCTGATCGCGGAGGATACCGGTTTAAATTACGGACGTACGGTAGAACTGGATTGTGAGACCGGAGATTTCAGAATTAAATCGGTGGGAAAAGAAATTAAAGTAATATAGAGGGACAGAAGATGAAAACCAATGGTGTACCGGCTATTATTATGTTGGCGGCAGGGTTTATTGACTGTGTGATTGCAATTCTTACGCACATGTCACTTTGGAATTTTACAAGACAGCTGTTACTGGTACTTGTCCTGTTTTATGTGATCGGTTGTGTGGTAAAAATGATCATTGACCGAAACTTCAAGGATATGGAAGATGACCAGAACGGGGAAGAAACGGAAGAGTCTAAAGAGGAGCAGGAAGCGGAAAGCTCTGAGGAACAGGAAAATACTGAACAGGCCAAAGATGCACAGGAGCAGTCGCAGGAGCAGCCGGAGGTTCAGGAGGAACAACAAACAAAGTAATTAACCGGAGCGGAATGATGTAGATGAAAACTGCGGATAAAGAAAAACTCTGGGATGCGTATCGTCAGAAGAAAACGCAGGAGACCAGAGAACAGCTGATAATTGAATATGCGCAGCTTGTAAAACTCGTAGCGGGAAGACTCAGCATGTATCTTGGACACAATGTGGAATATGATGATTTGGTCAGTTATGGGATTTTCGGACTGATTGACGCAATTGATAAATTTGATCTGGAAAAAAATGTAAAATTTGAAACATATGCGAGTTTGCGGATTCGTGGTGCTATTTTAGACCAGATTCGTAAAATGGACTGGATTCCAAGAAGCGTAAGACAGCGACAGCGCAAAATTGATGAAGCGATGAAACAGATCGAGATGAGGACCGGTAAAACAGCTTCGGATGAAGAACTTGCAAAGCAGCTGGGGCTGACGGAGGAGGAACTGTGCAACTGGCAGACACAGCTTAAGGTGACCAACGTGGTGTCTTTGAATGAATTTGAAGAAAATGGTCCGGAGCCAATGATTGATTCGGCGCATCCGGTCCGGTTTTCACAGCCGGAAGAAGTGGTGGAGGAAGCAGAATTACAAGAAAAACTGGCGGAATCCCTGGAACTTCTGACGGAGAAAGAGCGGCGCGTTATTGAACTTTATTATTATGAAGATATGACCCTAAAAGAAATCAGTAAAATATTGGAAGTGTCAGAATCACGTATTTCCCAGTTACATACCAAAGCATTAAACAAGATGCGTAAAAAAATGGGTGTTTATATGAATATTCTGACGGAGTAGGAGCGGATCTATGGCAATTGCACCAATCAATTATGCTACGATACAGCGTACCGCAGACATCGAGACATTTAAAAACCAGCAGGATACAAAACCGATGGTGGATCAGCAGAATATTCAGGTGCAGGTGGATCACAGGGAGGATGTTCTGCATCATCAGGTCATCCATCCGGAAGAAAATGAGCAGCTGGATAATCACACAGATGCCAGGGAAGAAGGAAAAAACAAATATAAAAAACAGGGATCTGTGAGAAAAAAAACAAACAAAGAAACGAAGCGGACGGGTGGCAATCCGGTTGGCGGCAGTTTTGATATGAAAATCTGAGGGAAAATATATGACGGGTGTGGAAATTACACTGATTCTGGTTGGAATCATTTTTGTTCTCGTAAGCTTTTTTGTTCAGGAAAAACTTACCCCGAAAGATGTACAGGAGATAACCAGATTAAGTGAGAAGGAATTAAAGATTATTGTCGAGCGGGAACTGAAAAATGCAAATGACAAGGTAGAAGATGCAATCGATGCAGTGGTAGAACAGTCCCAGGAGAATGCCAAGCGTCTGATGGAAAAAGAAACGAATGAGAAAATTATGGCAATCAACGAATATTCCAATACGGTGATTGAATCAATGAATAAAACGCATAATGAAATTCTCTTTTTATATAATATGCTCAATGACAAGCATACGGAACTGACCGGGCTTGCATCGCAGCTACAACAGTTTTCGGAGCAGGTAAAACATACACAGGATGAAATGATGACACATCTGACGGAAACGGTAAAAGAGCCTGAACCGGCAAGAACGGAAGTGTCAGAGCCTGTGGAGGAACAGCCGCAGCAGATTTCACCAAAAGCATCTGTGGCAGAGGAAACCGATAACGGAAGCTTCAACGATCAGGTACTTGCACTTCATCAAAATGGAGTGTCTGATGTGGAAATTGCCCGTAAGCTGGGACGGGGGCTTGGAGAAGTGAAGCTGGTGATCGGATTATACAAAGGGGAAGATGTCAGTGAGATTTAAATATTATTTACGTGGCTGCGGACTTGGAATTCTGGTTGCCTCGCTGGTATTTATTGTACGTTACATGCACACGGCGGAGCAATGTCGGATGAAAAAGCTATGCAGAGAGCTTCGGAACTTGGAATGATCATGCCGGATGACACACAGACGCAGGAAGCAGAAACGCAGACAACAGAACTTCCGGTAAAGGAAACGAATCTTCCGGATACACAAAGAACGACACAGGCAGTGACACAGAAGGTTCCGCAGAACGATACACAAAAACAGACGGAGCGTGATACTTCTTCGGAACAGAATGACACACCAAAAGAGTCGGAGAAAAAGGCGGAAGAAAAGAAAAAAACACAGGACTCTCAAAAGAAAGAAGAAGAGAAGAAAAAAGCGCAGGAGACTGAGAAGGAAGAAACAAAAAAGGAAAAAGTCTCCATTACAATAAAAGGCGGAGAAGTGTGCAGGGAGATTGCACAGGATCTGCAGGAGAAAGGACTTGTCAAGGATGCGGAAGATTTCCGCAAATATATGCAGGATCACAATTATGCAAGATATATCCGTGTGGGGACATTTACGCTGGACACGTGAATGAACTATAGCGAGATTGCGAAAGTACTGACAAAAAAATAGTATAATAAAGCTTGCATGAAAGCCTTTGGTATGATATAATGCCAAAGGCTTTAAATTTTATTAAACACATGTATGGAAGCTGCCGGTGCCGGATCTACGCTTTTCCGGTGGCAGACTAATAGGAAGTACATGGAAGAAATCAACCAAACGGAGGTAATTAAAATGAGCGTAATTTCTATGAAACAGTTACTTGAGGCAGGTGTTCATTTCGGACATCAGACAAGAAGATGGAACCCTAAAATGGCTCCATACATCTACACAGAGCGTAACGGTATCTACATCATTGACTTACAGAAGTCTGTTGGCAAGGTAGATGAGGCATATGATGCAATTTCCGATATCGCTGCTCAGGGAGGTACCATTCTTTTCGTTGGTACAAAGAAGCAGGCACAGGATGCTATTAAGACTGAGGCAGAGCGTTGCGGAATGTACTATGTAAATGAGAGATGGTTAGGTGGAATGCTTACAAACTTCAGAACCATCCAGAGCCGTATTGCACGTCTGAAAGAAATCGAGACCATGTCTGAAGATGGAACATTTGATGTTCTGCCAAAGAAGGAAGTTATTGCACTGAAAAAAGAGTGGGATAAGTTAGAGAAGAACCTTGGCGGAATCAAGGATATGAAGAGAATTCCTGACGCTATCTTTATCGTAGATCCTAAGAAGGAGAGAATCTGCGTACAGGAAGCACAGTCTTTAGGAATCACACTGATCGGTATCGCTGATACAAACTGTGATCCGGACGAGTTAGATTATGTAATCCCAGGTAATGATGATGCAATCAGAGCCGTTAAGCTTATCGTTTCCAAGATGGCAGATGCTGTTATCGAGGCAAAGCAGGGAACTGAGGAAGTTGCTGCAGAAGCTGCTGAGGAGACAGTAGAAGAATAATTTTTGCATAATCATTCGAGAATTGGAGGAAAAAAAGATGGCAATTACTGCTGCTATGGTTAAGGAACTGCGTGAGATGACAGGCGCAGGCATGATGGATTGTAAGAAAGCTCTGACAGAGACAAACGGAGATATGGATGCCGCTGTTGACGTTTTGAAAAAAAGCGGTGCAGCCAAGATGGAAAAGAAGCAGAGCAGAATAGCTGCGGAAGGTATCGCAAGAGTTGCAGTAAACGGAAATGTTGCTGTTGTAGCTGAGGTTAACTCAGAGACAGATTTCGTTGCTAAAAATGAAACATTCCAGGAGTTTGTTCAGACAGTTGCAGATACAGCACTTGCTTCTGATTTAAACGGTGGAGCAAACGGCGAAGATATCGAGGCACTTCTTGCTACAAACGGACTCAGTGATCTGCTTGTTGAGAAGACAGCAACAATCGGAGAGAAGTTATCTGTGCGCAGATTCGCAAAGGTAACCGGTGATGCTGTTGCTTCTTATATTCACGGTGGCGGAAGAATCGGTGTTGTTATCGCTGCAGACGGTGCATCTGATGATGCTGCAAAAGAGGCTCTTACAAACATTGC
>ERZ791624.357-NODE-357-length-32704-cov-2.772336_pt1 | contig 32704 bp, 24 predicted proteins | sample MGYA00510058_ERZ791624 | MGnify/ENA primary metagenome ERZ791624 (study PRJEB30046, sample SAMN00715158) | human gut metagenome | study: EMG produced TPA metagenomics assembly of the A metagenome-wide association study of gut microbiota in type 2...
GTGTTAGGCCTGCCGCTAGCGTTTATCCTGAGCCAGGATCAAACTCTCCATTGTATAAAATGTTTTGTTAAATCTCTTAGCTATACTCAAAGGTATTGTTTCGATCACTGCCGAAGCAGTGACGGATAAACTTTTGCTGCTTCAATACTTCAAAGAACTTTGTTTCTTCTGTAGAGAACTTTCGTTTCCAAATCGCTAACCCTTAACAGCTTAGCGGGTGCAAAGGTAAGTAAAGATTTTCAAACTTCCAAATTTTTTTCATCATTTTTTTTCTTAACCTTTTCGCTGCACTCATTCAGTTTCTGAACGAGGAAACGGACTGCAAAGATAAAAACGATTTTTGAAATCTCCAAATACTTTCTTCGAAAACTTTGTTTTCAGTAAAGAACCTGTCGCTAACCGTGGTGTTCCTTTCGTTTAGCGGGTGCAAATATACAGACTTTCCAAAATAAAATCCAAACAATTTTGGAACTATTTTTTGAATATTTTTCCCTGTTTTCATAACAGACTATTCGACAAACAATTACCGAATGAAAAAAGTTTCCTCATATTCGCACCCATTCATACACCTCATAGCAAACACTCCTTCCCTACCCCCATACTCCTGCTACGACACCTCTATACTTTTGACACAATCTAACGTGACAATCGCTCTGAATTCCGCATAAAATCTACGTTTTTTAAGGACACGCCACATAAATTCCACCCAATTTCGGTACAAAAATGAGGGTCCACTCGCTAAATTACCCTAAAAAAGGGTTAATTTGATCCTATATTACCCTCCGTTTCGCACCGATTTTTTCTGTTCATAGACCTTAGTTCATCAAAAAAGATTCATTTCAGATACAAATTGGAGCTCAAATTGAATGTAATTTTTCTTCTTTCGGTGCCACTACAAGGCAAAAAAGGAGGAAAAGTACGAATCAAGTACGCTATATTTCGCCAATAATAGCTTCACTTTTTCTCAAACGTCCCAGAAAATAGCATCACGATTTATGAAAATCGAGAACTAAAAACGCGAATTCACTCGTTACAAATCTTAAAATTCCTCCTAACTTGACTGGATTTCTCTGTTGATTGCTTCCATTCTAGTCAAAATAGAGTACCATCCGTTACCATTCAACTTCAAAAATGATCAGCCAATCCAAATCTTGAGCACCATTCTACCTATTCACACCAAAATTCTCATTCAAATTTTCAACGATTATTAAATAAATAAGGTGCTCTCTTACTACTCAAATTCATTCCATCACTCAATACCGCCTTAAAATCTCCCTTTAACTAAAGAATAAATCACACCTACGACACAGAATTCTCAAATAAAATTTGTGCCCAACATAACCAAATTGCGCACATACAACGACAAATCAGAAAAATGAACGCATATCAAACTCACTACAGAGTCTAATTTTTTCACGAAACCTGGAATATTCGCCGCTATCGTAGCATAAAATCTAAAATGTAAATCAATTTTAATGGCTCACATAGGGTTCCACTGATCATACGAGTTCTTGAATCGGGCTGAACAATCTTGTTTGCCTCTACATTTGTTCACGCAAAACGATCAAGTTCGTATCCCGCCACTCTTCACTTCAGATACGACTCGGAGTATTCTTTTATTTTCGCAACATTCAACCTGGTTCTCCCTATTCCACCAAAGACGTCAGACTAAACAGGTGCTGCCAACCAAATCGGCAGACAAATAAAAACGGGTTTTGGAAAAATCCAAAACCCGCAAGACACCTACTATATATATAAGGTATAGCTATCTATGCGATGTGAGCGGCAACAAAATCTCCCACTTCAGTAGTTGAGTAAGTTCGAGCACCCGCCGAAGCCAAGTCTTCGGTAACGACACCCGCTTCGATAGCCTGGTTAACGGCAGCACGAATAGCTGCACCCTCTTTTTTCAAACCGAGGTGCTCCACAACATTGCGGCAGACAAAATAGTAGCCATCGGGTTGGCAATATTTTTACCGGCAGCCTGCGGATAACTGCCATGGATCGGTTCGAACAGTGCCACCTTCGCACCCACCGAAGCTGAAGGCAACATACCCAGCGAGCCGCTGATCACACTGGCTTCATCAGTCAGAATATCACCGAAGAGGTTTTCGGTCACAATCACATCAAAGTGAGTCGGGCGCTGAATGATCTGCATCGCTGCATTATCCACAAACATATACTCCAATTCCACATCAGGATATTGCGGAGCAAGCTCTCGAGCGATCTGACGCCACAAACGTGAAGTAGCAATTACGTTAGCTTTATCAACCAGTGTCAATTTCTTACGACGGCCACGTGCCAAGCCGAAGGCGAGATGCAAAATTCGCTCAATCTCCTCACGCGTATAAACACAGGTATCATATGCCGTGTTACCATCTTCACTACGACCCTGCGGACGACCAAAATACATACCGCCGGTCAATTCACGAACACAGATAAAATCGGCGCCCTTAACAATTTCAGTTTTCAGCGGAGAGCGATCGGCCAAAGAGTCAAACACAGCCAGCGGACGCAGGTTGGCAAAAAGCCCCAGCGATTTACGCATGCGAAGCAGACCTTGCTCAGGACGCACTTTAGCGGCAGGGTTATTATCGTATTTGGGATCACCTATTGCGCCGAAAAGTACGGCATCCGACGACTCACATACGGCATGGGTCTCTGCAGGATAGGGATCGCCAGTAGCGTCAATTGCACATGCACCAACCAACGCTTTTTTATATTCAAACTGATGTCCGTATTTGACAGCCACGCTATCGAGTACTTTCACCGCTTCGCCCACGATCTCGGGGCCGATGCCGTCACCCGGCAAAAGAGCAATCTTAAAATTCATAACACAACAAAATTTAAAATAATGCATCTGGTTCAGATGCCTTACTCTATGATTACATAAATATGTGTACTTGGTAGTCTTACTCGTCCCTTCTCTCCCACGAAGCTACCGATCAACTCCGATCACATGATCGCATTGACTCAATATTTCGAGAGAATAGAACGTTTTTGCGACTTACTTTTCAAAGTTACGAAATAATTTGGTTCCGCCATAGCCTGGTTCTGTTACCGCCTCGGCACTACAAATCACAACGCTCTTCACACCGTTACCAATGGCACGGAAAGCATTCTCCAATTTGGGCAACATACCATCAGCAACTACACCTGCAGCCTTCAACTCGGCAAAACGTTCCGGAGTAATCTCCGGAATCACGCTGTTGTCATCATCGACATTCATCAAAACGCCACGTTTTTCGAAACAGAAGACCAACTCCGTCTCATACGCTTGGGACATACCGACCGCAATGGTCTGTGCAACGGTATCGGCATTGGTATTAAGCAAACCGCCGTCCGTATCGTCTAAGGTGATGGGAGCCGCCACAATGGTGTAACCAGCATCAATCAGCGTGCATGCCGTGGAAAGACCAAACCGGTCAGGCATCGGATCTCCCACCCGACCATAATCGACCGGAACCGGATTGCGACGTTTCGAACGGATAAAAGCTCCGTCCGCACCGCTCAGGCCAATCGCATTACAACCAGCCTGCTGCAGTTTTCCCACAATGGTTTTGTTGATCAATCCGGCATAGACCATAGTAACCACTTTCAAGGTCTCTTCATCGGTCACCCGACGACCACCGATCATCTGCGTCTCAATACCGAGCGCTTTGGAAACCGTGGTGGCCACTTTACCCCCTCCGTGTACCAAAATTTTCGGACCGGGCAACAACGCAAAATCTTTCAAAAAGCGATCGAGCTTTTCCGGGTTATCGACAATGTTGCCTCCGATTTTAATGACTTTCAACATAACCAGAACGGGTTAATGGATTTTTATGTATGGCAAACGGTTTATTTCAACAACTTTTTCAAGGAGGTGAGCAACTGATCACAGTGAGCAGGAGTGATATTCAATGCAGGCAATAGACGGAACACATTTTTATTTCCAGCCGAACCTACAAAGATGTGCTCATCGTAGATCAATTTTTTACGCAATGGAGCAGCCTCTTCGAACAGCTCAACGCCGATCATCAGACCACGACCGCGTACCTCTTTGACTCCGGGGAGCTGACGCAACTCCGCAATCAGATAGTCGCCCATCTTTTTTGCATTGTCGATCAGATTCTCCTCTTTGATCACATCAGCTACGGCAATAGCGGCAGTACATGCCAACGGGTTACCTCCAAAAGTAGTACCCAACATTCCATACACCGGCTGAATCTTCGGGGCGATCGAAATAGCTCCCATCGGGAAACCGTTACCGATACCTTTGGCCATCGAATAGATATCTGCCGAAACGCCTGCCCAGTCGTGAGAATAGTACTGACCGGTACGTCCGCAACCGCACTGTACACCATCGGCAACATATACGGCATTGTACTGGTCGCACAGTGAACGGATCTTACGCAAGAACGATGGAGTCGCTTCGTAGATACCGCCTACACCCTGAATTCCCTCCAGAATAACGGAAGATATCTCATCGGGATTGGCCAAGAAGGCCTTCTCCAAAGCCTTTTCGTCATTCAGTGGAATAAAAATTACGTTGTCAGTCTGATTGACCGGCGCCTGAATTTTCGGATTATCGGTAGCGGCCACAGCCAGTGAGGTACGACCATGGAACGCTCCCTTCATGGCGATCACCTTCTTCTTACCATTGAAGAACGAAGCAAGTTTCAGAGCATTCTCGTTGGCTTCAGCACCCGAATTACAAAGGAAAAGCTGATAATCCTCCTTACCGGAGAGCTTACCCAATTTCTCGGCCAATTCGCGCTGTTGGTCAATAATGACCGAATTGGAATAGAAACCAATCCGATTGAGCTGATCAGTCAACATCTTCACATAGTGAGGATTGGTGTGACCGATCGAGATGACGGCATGGCCGCCATACATATCAAGATATTTTGTCCCCTTGTTGTCCCAAACGTAAGAGCCCTCAGCCCGCACGATGTCGACATCATACACAGGGTACACATCAAACATTTTCATGTGGCATTCGATTTTAATGATGAACCTGTTTTAGAACGCAGAGGCTTTCAGTCTGAGGCCTGCACGTTCATCCAAACCGAACATCAGATTCATATTCTGCACCGCCTGACCCGACGCACCTTTCAGCAGGTTGTCGATCGCACTAACCACCAACAGTTTGTCGCCATGTTTTTCCAAAGAGATCAAACACTTGTTGGTGTTGACTACCTGTTTGAGATTAATATTTTTGTCGCTCACAAACGTAAAGGCGGCATCTTTATAATAATCTTTATACAACGCAACCATCTCCTCGAGCGATTTGTCGCATTCGGTATAGATCGATGCGAGGATACCGCGCGTAAAATCTCCACGATACGGGATGAAGTCGATTGCGCTGTCAAAGGCGGGCATCAACGAGCGGATACTCTCACCGATTTCGCGCAGATGCTGATGCTCAAACGCCTTGTAAATCGAGAGGTTGTTTGCACGCCAGCTAAAATGTGAGGTAGCAGCCAGCTTCTGACCGGCTCCGGTTGATCCGGTAGCGGCAGAGATGTGTACATCGCTTTTGAGCAGTCCGGCAGCTGCCAATGGCAACATTCCCAACTGCAAGCAAGTGGCAAAACAGCCCGGATTAGCGATATTGCGTGCCTGACGGATTTTTTCGCGGTTCATCTCCGGCAAACCATACACAAAAGTACGTTCACCAAGTATCGAACCGGCTGCCAGACGGAAGTCCTGACTCAGATCGATGACCCGCACATGCTCTGGAATCGGAGTTGCCTCGAGAAACTTGCGGGCATCACCGTGACCTACACAAAGGAAGATCACATCAACCCCTGAAAAATCGAGTTCGCCGGTGAACCGCATATCGGTATCCCCCAGCAAATCGGCGTGTACATCGCTGAGCAGGTTGCCTGCATTCGAATTACTGTGAACGAAAACCAATTCAACCCCCTCATGATTAACGAGAATACGGATAGCTTCGCCACCCGTATATCCCGCACCTCCTATGATGCCTACTCTAACTCTCTTCATGCGTATTGCAGTATGAGGTTCGTTATTATTTCATTCCTTTGTTGACCTTGTACCAGATGCGATTCTGGTTACCGAAGATCTTACCGAAACCTTTGACATCGTCGCTAGTCCAGTCGCTCATGGTCTCGCCGTAAGCGCCGAATGCATTGCTCATCAGATCGTGCTCGCTCTTGATTCCAACTACAACGAAACGATACGGATAGAGATCGACATACACGTCACCGGTTACCGTACGCTGACTGCTTTCGAGCCAAGCCTCGATATCACGCATCACGGGATCATAATACTGACCCTCGTGCAGGTAGTTACCGTAGAACGCCGAGATCTGGTCTTTCCAGAAGAGCTGCCATTTGGTCAACACATGTTTTTCGAGCATGTGGTGAGACTTGATGATCAACATCGGAGCTGCAGCTTCGAAACCAACACGGCCTTTGATACCGATAATGGTATCACCCACATGCATATCACGACCGATTGCATAAGGAGCAGCAACAGCATGCAAAGCCTGAATGGCAGCGATGCGGTCATCGTAACGTTTGCCGTCCAGAGCAACGAACTCGCCCTTCTCGAAAGTCAGGGTAATCCGACGAGGTTTAGTCTCTTTGAGCTGTGAAGGGTAAGCCTCCTCCGGCAGGGTTTCGCTGGAAGTCAACGTCTCTTTACCTCCGACTGAGGTTCCCCAAATACCCTGGTTAATCGAATATTCAGCTTTCTTGAAGTCAAAGTCTACACCGTGTGAACGCAGATATGCGATCTCCTCTTCCCGGCTAAGACGTTTTTCGCGGATCAACGCGATCACCTCGATCTCCGGCGCAATGATATTGAAGACCATATCGAAACGCACTTGATCGTTACCTGCTCCGGTACTACCGTGGCAGAGGTAATCGGCACCGATCTGCTCCGCATATTTGGCAATGGCTGTTGCCTGAGAAATACGCTCAGAACTTACCGAAATCGGATAGGTGGCGTTTTTCAGGACATTACCGAAAATCATATACTTGATTGCAGTCTCATAGTAATCGTGAGCTACATCCAGTGCGACATAACTCTTCACGCCCAATGCATAGGCACGTTTTTCGATTTTTTCGAGCTCTTCAGCCGAGAAGCCACCGGTGTTTGCCAAGGCTGCATACACCTCAAGACCCATCTCTTTGGCCAAGTATATTGCGCAGTACGAGGTATCCAAACCTCCACTGAATGCCAAAACAACTTTTTTCTTTTCCATTTTTACTGAGTTTTTTTTTGAATTGTACTTATCCTGCTTATTTTTTTTGAATGAGGTCCTCCTTTTACAACTCGCTTACGAAATCTGTTGTAGATTCGAATCCCACATGAAGTAACTACAGGCCTGCCATATCAGGTTTTGGCACCTTCACCTCATCGTGAGCGGGATCAAAAAGCATAGCTGTGCAGAGGCAATTTCGTCGTTGTTTGCTTTGCAGGATAGGATAATTCACGCAACTCTCGCAACCCTTCCAGAACTGATCGTCATCGGTCAATTCCGAGAACGTTACGGGGTGGTAACCCAGTTCATTGTTGATCTTCATGACAGCCAGACCGGTAGTCAAACCAAACAGTTTGGCACCTTTGAACATCTTCAGCGACAGGAAGAAAGTCGCAGTCTTGATGGCCTTAGCAAGACCCATTTTACGGAATTTGGGGTTGATAATCAGACCTGAGTTGGCAACATAGTCACCATGGCCCCAGGATTCGATGTAGCTGAAACCAGCCCATGTTCCGTCTTTGTGAAAGGCGATTACCGCTTTGCCGGCACGCATTTTGTCAGCCACATACTCGGGAGTACGTTTGGCAATACCCGTACCGCGGGCTTTGGCGGATTCAGCCATTTCATCGCAGATAGCCTTTGCAAAGGGAGTGTGCTCCTCTGTGGCTACCATCACATTGAAATCTTCGATACTCATTCTTTCTAACACTCTAATTTTAAACGACGAAATTGTTTAACATATCGATATGCGACGGCCCCGTCGCCATCGATACGAAATACAAAAATATGAAAAATTCGGCGAGTGTATTCTAAAAAACATCCACAATTTGCAATTTCAACAATTCCAATCCATTAAACAAATATTTTAACGCAAGAACACGTTATTTGCCGTAACAATTTCTTATCTTGTAAAACTGGTACAGGAATTGCACCAATCTCTGTTACAATTTCTTTTAGATGCCCACGCCGGTTGATCAAAGCATTTCGTCCGACGCAAAAAGATCAGATAACTATTTATCCATTACACCCCATGAATACTCTATTATTAACTATCCATACCTTAATGATCATGACACACAGCTTACCGACGCTTCCATACGAAATGGACGCACTGGCTCCGCGCATGAGTCGCGAGACACTCGAATACCACTACGGCAAACACCTGAAAACTTATATCGACAACCTCAACAATTTAATTGCAGGCTCTCCATTCGCAGAGATGCCGCTTGAAGAGATTTGTGTAAAAGCCGAAGGTCCTATTTTCAACAATGGAGCACAGGCTTGGAACCACATCTTTTTCTTCAACAGTTTCTCTCCTTCCGCTCAAACGGCTCCGTCCGGCGCGTTGGCCGATGCTATCGACCGAGATTTCGGTTCACTGGAGGCTTTCAAAGAGCAATTCGGCAAAGCAGCCACTACCCTCTTCGGCTCCGGTTGGGTCTGGTTATGCGCTGATAAGGAGGGGAAACTCTCCATCGTTGCTGAGCCCAATGCCGGCAACCCTCTCAAAAAAGGACTAACACCTTTACTGTGTATCGATGTATGGGAACATGCTTACTACATCGATTATCGCAATCGCCGCCCCGAGTTTGTAAAAAACTTTTGGGAACTGGTCGATTGGAAAGTGGTCGAACAACGGTATGCAGACAAATAGGCTCTCCTTTTAAATATTTAATACAATATAAAAGGAGATAAACACTGTTATATCAATACAGGACACCATACCATTCGTAAAACATATTAGCGTGGTCGTTCCAGGCACCGAGGCCAAGCCCGACACCTGAACACTCCAGGCCACGCAACAAATGCAGGAGGGGCACACTAATTAATTAGTGCGCCCCTCCTGCTCTTCGTCATTTCGCAATATCCGATGACCTAAAATAAAACCGTACCGATCATGCATAACAAAATCAGACGAGACTTTGTCTCTATGTTACACTGAGGATTTTCTTTTCATCAAAAAAGGTAAACACGTTTTTCAAACGCATTTACCTTATTATTTACACGAGATAGTTCTATTATGAATAAGCTCTCAACCAATTCAAGGTCTCACATGGCTTACTATCAGATTGCACTATCTTTCTTTTAAAGATCTTTTGGCTTTCGTTTCGGATTGGCCGGGAACCAACCTTTCTGAACCCGTTTACGCTGATCGAAGAGCTCTTTGATTGTCCAAAACGATGAAAAGGCAAACACACCGCTCAAGGCTGCAATCAACACATTATCCGTACAGAGCGACCAGATGATTCCGGCGACACCCAATATCAGGAAGATCCACCAGCATCCGGTTCCCCAATAATACTCGGCTTTAATGACTACCGGATGAAACAGACCAATAATCAGGAATGTGGCAATACCTATCACCAACCCCAACAGATGATTTTCCATCAAAAACTCCATATACACTCCGGTTTAAAAGGTGAAACATCTTTTTATTGACCTGCAGGCGTAGCACTCTCTATTGAGTCTTCTCTGCGATCCACGGTCGTATCTCTTTTCCCTCATTCCTGGCCCCGTTCCCGCCTGGCGACAATTGCATGACAACCATCTCACGGAACTCAATCTGCGAATAACAAGAGAATCGACAGATGGTGTAACAAAAATACGGCCAGACCGATCAAAGAGCAGTCCTGACCCTATTAAAGGTTGCGATGCACAAATTCGATACAACGCTCCATCAAGTGGTTGCGGTAATTTCCCATAGAGTGGTTGCGGTCAGGGTAGATATACATCTCGAACGGTTTGTCGTGTTCCACCAGACGCGCTACCATTTCATAGGAATTCTGAATATGTACATTGTCATCGGCCGTACCGTGAGCAATCAACAATTTACCCTTGAGACGGTCTGCAAAGTGGATTGGAGAGTTATCGTCATATCCGGACGGATTCTCATTCGGATCACCGTTATAGATTTCGGTATAGATCGTATCATAGAAACGCCACGAGGTTACAGGCGCCACTGCAATAGCCATTTTGAATACATCGTTTCCTTTGAGGATGCAATTCAACGCCATGAACCCACCGTAACTCCAACCGAAAATTCCAATCCGATTGGCATCAATATAAGGCAACGATCCCAAATAGCGTGCGGCATGGATCTGATCCTCTACCTCATATTTACCGAGTTGTTTGTAAGTGCACTTTTTGAATTCAGAGCCACGACAACCGGTTCCCCGTCCATCCACACAGGCAACGATATAGCCCTGCTGAACGAGTACATCCTCCCAGGCCATACTCCAGCTGTCGGCAACCCGCTGTGATCCGGGACCACTATATTGCACCATAAAGAGCGGATAGGTCCGTGTCGAATCGAAATCATTCGGACGAATCATATAGCCGTTCAATTCGGTCCCTTCCTGTGTACGGAACGTGAAGAACTCTTTGACCGGCACCTTCAGTTCAGCCAACCGCTCTTTTAAAGCGGTGTTCTCCTCCAAGACACGCACCAACTTTCCGTCAGCCTTATGCAGTGTCACCCGATTAGGGGTATTGACATTGGAAAAATAGCTGATAAAATAGCGGAATCCGCGTGACGGTGCGATCGAATAGGTACCATCCCCGCCGGTCAGCCGTTTTTTATCTTTGCCGTTGAGTTTGATGCTGAAGAGATCCCGTTTGAGCGGAGAGCTTTCGGTCGAAATGTAATATACTTTATCACCTTCGATGCCAACCAGCTCTGTCACCTCCCACTCGCCGGAGGTGATCCGATTCAGAAACCCTTTCGCGATGCTGTACAGATACAGTTGGCTAAAACCCTCTTTTTCGCTGCGCACAACAAAACGGTCACCGTCGGGCAGGAACGTAACACACTGATCATCGACCCGCTCCACATAACGGGAATCCTGTTCATCGTAAATAACACGCGTTGGAACCTGCTGCGACGCAGCACGTTCTGCGGAGAGTGCGGCTGCATCTGCCAACAAAAGTTCAAAATGGTTCTGCGGGCGGTTCAAGCGGTAGGCCAACAGGCCGTTTTTCGGCGTCCATTTGATACGGGAGATATATTGGTCGGTCTCAGGCCCTACATCAATACGACTACGATGTCCCGTCTCAAAATTGTAATTGTAAACCTCAACGATAGAGTTTTGCTCTCCGGCTTTGGGATATTTAAAGGTATAATTTTCCGGATAGAGTTTCCCGTTGAATCGATTCATATTATACTCTTTGACCCGACTCTCATCGAAGCGCATCCAAGCAATATTCTGACCATTGGGAGACCATTCAAAGGCACGCGAAAATCCAAACTCCTCTTCATAGACCCAATCCGGGATACCGTTAATAATATGGTTGAACTGACCATCCGTCGTCAACTGCGACTCTTCACCCGAAGCCAAATCCACAACAAAAAGGTTGTTATCGCGCACGAAGGCCACACGAGTGGCATCGGGCGAGAATTGCGCCACCGCTGCGGACCATTTTTCGAAAGCGGAATCAATGTTTTGGTATCCCGATCGTAGATCCAATACTCTGCTGTGAACGAACGACGATAGATCGGATGCACCTCTGTGGTCAACAGAATCCGACGCTCATCGGAGCTGAAGGTATAGTCCGAAAATTTCAGTTCTGGCAGCTGACCTTTGCTGTCAAAAAACACATCGGTCTGTTCACCGGTTTGATAACTGAAAGCTAGGATTCGGCTATCACTCATTGTTGTATAGTGCTCGCCATCATTCAGGCTACGTACACCCTGCACTGTACGGGGAGTAAACAGTCCCTGTTTCATCTCTTCGTAACCAAACGTTCCCTGACCGGATTCAGCAGCTACAGTCGGCCATATAGCTACCGATGAAAGAATCCCCGCCATCACCATCGTTTTTATGTTCATCTCTATCCGTCTCTATTCGTTCACAACACACATATGCATTAACAAGCCTTCAGGCTCAAGTCCAAACTCTTGATCTGATGGGTCAAAGCTCCGACCGAAATAAAATCGACTCCACACTCAGCGTATTCACGCAGATTTTTCAGGGTAATTCCACCCGAAGATTCAATTTCGATCCGTCCGTCAATCAATTTTACCGCTTCACGTGTCATCTCGGGTGTAAAGTTATCGAGCATAATTCGATCGCAACCTCCTGCTGCAAAAACATCCCGAATATCATCCAGTGAACGCACCTCCACCTCGATTGGAATATTTTTCCCTTTCTCTTTTAGATATTCGCGCACGCGGGGGATCGCTTTGAGAATACCACCGGCAAAATCGATATGATTATCTTTGAGAATGACCATATCGAAAAGTCCAATACGGTGATTCTCCCCTCCACCGAGTTTGACCGCCATTTTGTCCAACACACGCATTCCGGGTGTAGTTTTGCGGGTATCGAGTACCTTTGTTTTAAGACCTTCGAGTTCTTTAACATAGATAGCAGTCTGCGTAGCCACACCGCTCATGCGTTGCATGATGTTGAGCAAAATACGCTCAGCCTGCAACAATGAGATCAAACGACCTTCCACATAAAAAGCGATATCCCCGGGTTTGATTCGTGCACCATCCTCAAGCAACTGCTCAAACTTCACCTCCGGATCAAGACGTTTCAACACACGTTGTGCCACCTCGACCCCGGCCAGGATTCCCTCCTGTTTTACCAAAAGTTTCATACGTCCACGTTCATCGTGCGGGATGCAAGAGAGTGAAGAGTGGTCACCATCTCCAATATCTTCGCGAATGGCCAATTCAATCAGGTCATCCACAAAAGGAATATACTCTTTTTTCATAACAGTCATTTTTGCGGAGCTAAGCCTCCTTTTTCTACTCAATTTTCGTCCACAAAGTTACATAAAGTGATGGCAATTCAAAAGCTGGATCTCTTTGAGACCTCATCTTTCAATTCATAGCTATTATTTGCTTATCACTTCGTTTTTTCAACGAATTTTCATATTCGACATCACAATTAAAACTAGAGAAAATAAATTATCGGATTTCAGGCAAAAAATTCGTATCTTGAAGTAAGTTTTTTCATAATCCAACCTCTAAACTTCGTATAAACTTTTGTCATAGTAAAAAATTTTTATACAAAAACCTGATTATAAATAAAAAATATCAAGATCAATTGCTATTGGACATCATAAAGAGTCAAAAAAAAGGTATTCGTTCTGAACGTTGTCCGATTTATTTTGTAGAACACTGAAACAAAACATCATGAAACCACTCAGAAGTAATATAACCACTCAGGGACGCCGTATGGCAGGCGCTCGCAGCCTATGGAGGGCGAATGGCATGAAGGATGAACAGATGGGTCGTCCGGTGATTGCTATCGTCAACTCATTCACCCAGTTCGTACCCGGCCACGTCCATCTGCACGAGATTGGTCAACAGATCAAACAGTGGATTGCTGAAGAGGGATGCTTCGCAGCAGAATTCAATACGATCGCTATCGACGACGGCATTGCCATGGGCCATGATGGCATGCTCTACTCACTTCCATCGCGCGATCTGATTGCAGACAGTGTCGAATATATGTGTAACGCACACAAGGTCGATGCAATGATCTGCATTTCCAACTGCGATAAAATTACACCGGGAATGCTGATGGCCGCTATGCGACTCAATATCCCGACTGTCTTTGTTTCAGGAGGACCGATGGAGGCCGGTCGCGCAGCAGGCAAGGCTTACGACCTGATTGACGCCATGGTCAAAGGTGCTGATGAACATGTTTCCGAAGAGCAGTTACGCCAAGTAGAACATGCAGCCTGCCCCACTTGCGGCTCTGCTCAGGCATGTTCACCGCCAACTCGATGAACTGTCTGACCGAAGCGCTCGGCCTGTCACTACCGGGAAATGGAACCATTTTGGCCACCCATGCTGCCCGTACCGAACTGTTTCGCAAAGCAGCAAAACTGATCGTCAAAAACGCAAACGAATACTATTTTCATGATAACGAAGCGGTGTTGCCCCGCTCCATTGCGACACGTGCAGCATTTCTCAATGCCATGTCAATGGATATTGCAATGGGAGGTTCATCCAATACGGTTCTGCATCTGTTAGCCGTTGCACAGGAGGCCGGAGTCGATTTCACCATGAAAGATATTGACATGCTCTCCCGCCGGATTCCGGTGATCTGCAAGGTGGCGCCCAACTCTCACTTCCACATTGAAGATGTCAACCGGGCCGGAGGAATCATGGCAATTCTCGGAGAGTTGAATCGGGCTGGGCTGCTCGATACGACCGTTCATCGCGTGGACTATCCCGATCTGAAGAGTGCCATTGCAGAGAACGACATTCTCTCCCCGACAGCCAGTGCCGAAGCCAAACAGCGGGCTCTGATTGCTCCAGGCGGGGTATTCAACCTCAAACTCGGCTCTCAGAACAACACGTACGCCGAAGCCGACACAGACCGTACGGAAGGTTGCATTCGGGATGTGGCCCATCCCTATCTTAAAGATGGTGGGCTGGCCGTCCTGTTTGGCAATTTGGCCGAAGATGGCTGTATTGTTAAAACTGCAGGTGTAGATCCGTCGATTCTCCGTTTTGAAGGTACCGCACGCGTATTCGAATCGCAAGAGGCGGCGTGTGACGGCATCCTCGGAGGCAAAGTACAACCGGGTGATGTAGTCATTATCCGTTATGAAGGGCCTAAAGGTGGACCAGGAATGCAGGAGATGCTCTACCCCACCTCTTACCTCAAGAGCATGAAGATCGACAAACAGTGCGCTTTGGTTACCGACGGTCGTTTCTCGGGAGGCACATCGGGACTTTCGATCGGACACGTATCGCCCGAAGCTGCTGCAGGCGGCAACATTGCGTTGATTCGAGACGGAGATCCTATTCTGATCGACATTCCGAACCGAGCGATCCGAATTAGCATCCCTGACGAGGAGTTGAAACGGCGCCGTGAAGAGACGACGCATTTCGAACCCATCGGACGAGATCGGGTCATCAGCAAGGCACTGAAAGCATACGCCAGTCTGGTTACCTCAGCCGATCGCGGTGGTGTTCGAGAGCTCCGTTAAAGACTCTTCATCCACGTCAGGGCAATCATTCGAAACATCTCTTCTCCAATTTATTGAGACTACTTGGGGAGCCATACCCGATCGGGCTAATACACCCGATCCTGTACCAGCCATCTCTACACAATAAAGATTCTGACAGCATCTCTGCTTCCGATTGTCACCATTTATGCCAATCGGAGACAGAATTGAACAACAAAAACTCTGTTTTGAACACAAACAGATTCAAACAAAGGTGCGCAGAGACACTTAACCGTTTCTGCCAATTGTAATCAACGAATGAAAGAACTCAACGATATGTCCACAACTGAAAACGAGAAGGTAAGAGTAACAGGAGCTGAAGCCCTGTTGATGTCACTGTTGGCCGAGGGTGTCAAAACGCTGTTCGGCTATCCGGGTGGCGCGATCATTCCGGTATATGACCATCTGTATGGATACACCGACCGTTTGCACCATATTCTGACCCGCCATGAACAAGGGGCAGTACATGCCGCACAAGGTTTTGCCCGCGCAACGGGTCAAGTGGGAGTATGTTTAGCCACCTCCGGACCGGGAGCAACCAATCTTGTCACCGGTATTGCCGATGCCATGATCGACTCAACCCCGCTGGTCTGCATCACTGCACAAGTAGCGGCTTCCGCGCTTGGCTCCGATGCTTTCCAGGAGGCAGACATTATCAGTATGACGATGCCGGTTACTAAATGGAATTTCCAGATCACCCGTGCAGAAGAGATTCCGGGAGCAATTGCCAAAGCGTTCTACATTGCGCGTTCAGGGCGTCCAGGCCCCGTTGTAATTGATTTTACGAAAAACGCGCAAACAGAAATGCTCGATTTTCATTATACGCCCTGCACCTCTTTACGCAGTTACCAACCGGTACCCCCTCTACCCACTACGGCCATAGCGCAGGCCATCGAAATGATCAATGCAGCAGAAAAACCGTTACTGCTGATTGGACAAGGCATTTTACTATCGAATGCAGAGAACGATGCGATCGCTTTGGCTGAACAAGGGGGCATTCCAATGGCGACTTCATTACTGGGCATTTCGGCAGTTCCGACCAACCATCCGCTCTATGTAGGTAATATCGGCATGCATGGTAATCTGGCTCCGAACGAAATGACCCAACAAAGTGATCTGATCATTTCAGTTGGCATGCGTTTCAGCGACCGTGTAACCGGTGATGTAAAAAGCTACGCTCCACATGCGAAAGTGATTCATATTGATATCGATGCAGCGGTATTGAACAAATGTATTCCGGCTGCATTGCCTATTCTTGCGGATGCCAAACAGGCCCTGCAAGCTATGCTGCCAGGTATCAAACATAAAGAGCGTCCCGAATGGCTCACATTTGCAGCTCAAAAACGCAACGAAGAACACGAATCCGTCGTTAAAACCGCCATGCATCCCGCAGGAGGAGGTATCACCATGTGTCAGGCTGTCCAAGCTCTGGCAGACGCTGAGCATGGAGACGCCATCATTGTGACCGACGTCGGCCAAAACCAAATGTTCGGTGCTCGTTATTCCCGTTTCAATACAACCCGCAGCTTCATCACTTCGGGTGGTTTGGGCACCATGGGCTTCGGGTTACCGGCGGCAGTCGGCGCAAAATTGGGCAGACCCGATCGTGAGGTTGTGGCCATTTTGGGCGATGGAGGCATCCAAATGACTATTCAAGAGCTCGGTACAATCAAACAAGAACATTTAGGAGTCAAAATCGTCGTTTTGAACAACTCCTATTTGGGTATGGTTCGTCAATGGCAACAGCTCTTCTATGAGCAGCGTTATTCGTTCACAGCCATGGATAATCCGGACTTCACGATGATTGCTGCTGCGTACGGAATTCCTGCCGCTCGGGTCAGCCAACCCGAAGAGCTTCCTGCTGCAATGCAAAAATTGGCTGAAGCAGACGGACCTTACTTCCTTGAGGTAGTTGTACGTCCTGAAGACAATGTGTTCCCTATGGTACCGGCTGGAGCCTCATTATCAAACGTCATGTGTAAAGAGTAAAAGGTTATGAAACAAGAATATATCGTAATTGCCTTCACGGAAAACCAAATCGGTGTTTTGAACCGCATCACCAGCCTGTATCTGCGTCGTAAAATCAACATCGAAAGCCTGAAGGTTTCCGAAAGTTCGATTAAAGGGATCAGTATGTTTGTCATCTCGGCCTTTTCCACGGCCGAAACGATGGATCTGCTCGTCAAACAGCTGCGTAATATTATCGATGTAATTCAGGTTGAGTGTTACACTAATGAGGAGCTGATCACACAAGAGATCGCCTTATACAAAATTTCAGCACAAATTCTTAAACAAAGTGACACGGCTGACCGCTTGATTCGTCAACTGAACGCCCGCATCATCGAATTCAATCCCGATTACGTTGTAGTTGAAAAGACCGGTACTCGGGAGGAGATTGATCGGATGCGCCAAATGTTGTCAGATGAAAATCTTCTTGAAGAGTTCACACGTTCGGGCAGTGTAGTCCTGCATCGAGAATCTTGGGAAGACAAACTGCAAGGAAAAATCTAATTATTATAAACAGGGAAATACATATAGTTATGTCAGTTAAAAAGGATGGCCAGCTTATTGAACACCGTTTTGCAGACAGAGCGTATATTTCCCAAACTGATCTTGAATAAACCAACAACAAAATTTAATTCTGAGAAATCATGGCAAAAATGAATTTCGGCGGGGTGGAAGAGAATGTCATCACCCGCGAAGAGTTTCCGCTGAGCAAAGCGCTTGAGGTGTTGAAAGATGAAACCATCGCCGTTATTGGTTATGGCGTACAGGGCCCAGGTCAAGCCTTGAATCTGAAAGATAACGGATTCAATGTGATCGTTGGTCAACGTAAAAACTCTAAAACCTGGGACAAAGCAGTTGCTGACGGTTGGGTAGCAGGTGAAACACTGTTCGACATCGACGAAGCATGCGCACGTGGCACCATTATTCTTTACCTGCTTTCTGACGCAGCACAGATCGCCGTATGGCCCACAGTTAAGAAAAATCTGACCGCAGGCAAGGCTCTCTATTTCTCACACGGTTTTGGAGCCACCTATTCAGATCGTACCGGCATTGTTCCTCCACAGGATGTCGATGTAATTATGGTTGCACCCAAAGGTTCGGGGACCTCATTGCGCCGCCTCTTCCTTGAAGGCCGTGGTCTGAACTCCGCTATGCCATTATGCAGGATGCTACTGGCAAAGCCTGGGATCGTGTCATTGCATTGGGTATTGGTATCGGTTCGGGTTACCTTTTCGAAACAACCTTCAAAAAAGAGGTTTACTCTGACCTGACCGGTGAACGTGGAACTTTGATGGGGGCAATTCAGGGAATTTTTGCTGCACAATATCAGGTATTACGCGAAAATGGCCATACTCCTTCAGAAGCATTTAACGAAACTGTTGAAGAGTTGACTCAAAGTTTGATGCCTCTGGTTGGTGAAAACGGTATGGACTGGATGTATGCAAACTGCTCGACAACCGCACAACGCGGTGCACTCGACTGGTGGAAGCCATTCCGTGATGCATCGCTCCCGGTATTCCGAAAACTGTATCAGGAGGTTGCTTGCGGCAATGAGGCTCAACGTTCAATCGACAGCAACAGCAAACCGGATTACCGCGAAAAGCTGAATGCAGAATTGAAAGAGCTTCGCGAAAGCGAGATGTGGCAAGCTGGAGCAACTGTTCGTGAACTTCGTCCTGAACGCAAATAAGCTTACAACATACCCGTTAATAATAAAAGCCTGCTCTTCATAGCAGGCTTTTATTGATATATAACGTTGTAACTTGATCTACTCGGTGTTACTTTTAGATTGAAAGACAAAGCCAACCGACTTTATTTCTTCAACACTTTCGACATGCAATAAAAAGACTCAAAAAATCAGACTGCCACGCGAAGCATATCCCAATCTGCAAAACGATTAACAGTTCAAGTCTTTAAACGTTGACGGTTTTCCTTTTTTTCAACTACATCTCCCAAACCGTTCACAAACATCCATCAATAACAATCATCAGATGTTTATGCTTTGGAAGCATTCAAAGTCTCTTCAATATAAGATTCCCAAAATTTCCAGCGGCGACGGCGATGGTATCCATGACAGCCAAACGGCAGCTTTCCACCACTCATGCGGAAACAGAGATGAGGATAGGTATCAAAAGAAAATCCCAATGCCTCCTGCACGGCTGGAATTCGGAAAGCGTGATTCAAAGCCGGAGCCTCTACAGCATAAAAGACATCCTCATAATATCGGGAACAGAGTCCAACCCGCTCTTTGTAGTAGGCAACACGCTCCGGATTATTTTTGAGCAGGTCGTAAATTGTTCGAGCCGGACGAAAAGAGAGGCCGCCATTACCCACTTTATTGCGAACAATATGACGCTGTTCATGATCTTTTCGCAACAAAAAACTCTTCAATCTGGAGCCTATTTTGTACAACGGATTCGAGTAGATCGGTCGTAACGGCCACGGTGCACCGATATAATCATACCCACGAGCGCACCAGTCAGCCAGTTCATCTCGAAATACAAACGCATCGGTTTGACACAGCAAGATATAATCCCAAGCTAAAAACCGTTCGTAAAACTCTGCAGACAACATCAGATGATTATAACCGTCCCGACCTGCAAAAAAGGCAGGATCGAACCTCTCTACACGAGCCGTTGGAAAAAGATCTGTCACTGGCGTCAAATCGAGGCTTTCGGGAGACACAAACGTAATAGGATAAGATTTCAATACCGAAAAGCAACGCTCTAATGCAATTCGTTCATCGTCGGTCAATGCCGTTCGATAGATAGGAATAACGATATTGGCCGGGGCTTGAGATGGTGAATCCGACATACGTATGTAATATTAAAAAGATTGAAGATTTACGAAAGAGATAACACCTTACTCAGATGCGCCTGCAATTGGATCGGTGTCAAATTCTGACGGATATGCCCTTTACGAGCCACCGAGATCGTGCCGCGCTCCTCTGAGACCGCAATCACCAATGCATCGGTCACTTCCGAGGCTCCGAGCGCTGCACGATGACGCATACCGAATTCTGCAGGTACCACCTCTCTTTCAGTCGAAGGCAATACGCAACGCGCTGCAGCAATTCTTCCGTCTGCAATGACAATCGCCCCATCATGCAGGGGTGAATTCTTGAAAAAGATTGTTTTGATCAATGCAGAAGAGATCGAAGCATCTACCACAACCCCTCGATGAATAATGGGTTCCAAGCTGATGCTTCTTCCAATCACAATTAAGGCTCCCGTTTTTGTAGCCGCCATATCGGCACAAGCACTGACCAGCGGTTCAATCCATTCCAACGAGCGGACTTTCGCCTTGCGTGACTTTAACAGACGGCCTAACAGCGTATTTTTACGATGGGAATATTGGGTACCCAACAAAACCAAAAATCGACGTATCTCCTGTTGAAACACCACAATCAACGCGATTACTCCCACACCGATGATCTGTCCCAGGATCATGCTCAACAGCTCCATCTTCAGCAGCCGAACCACAATCCACAACAGGTACACGATCAGGATACCGATCACAATGCGTAATGCATTCGTACCTCGTGTCAGGCGATAGATCTGGAACATGATCATCGCGACCACGAGAATATCGATAACATCGATCAGCGTTATGTTGATAAAGCCCATATCGAAACAAATATAAGAAGTAATTTAGAAAACGACAAAGAAAAAACGGCAACCGCTTGATGCGATTGCCGTTTCCAATTATGAACTTTTAAAAGAATTAGGCTACACCTTTATCACGTGTCTTCTTACTAAACAAATCGTATGCGATCGGAGTTGCAACGAATACCGATGAGTAGGTACCAATTACCACACCGAACATCAATGCGAAGATGAAGCCACGGATCACCTCACCACCGAAGAGGAAGATCGCCAACAGTACGACAAAGGTAGTACCACTGGTGTTAACCGTACGGGCCAATGTACTGTTGATTGCATTATTAATGTTATCGCGAATGCTGCGTTTCGGATAGAGAGTTTGGTATTCACGGATACGGTCGAAGATAACCACCTTATCGTTGATTGAATAACCGATGATCGTCAAGATAGCAGCGATGAACGACTGATCCACATCCATGGTGAAAGGCAAAATACCATACAACAAGGAGAAGATACCGATCGTGATCAAGGCGTCGTGAGCCAACGAAATGACACTACCGACACCCCACTGCCAACGTTTGAATCGAACAATGATATAGAGACCGATTGCGATCAAGCTGAACAATACAGCGATGAACGAATTGACCGTAATATCGTGAGCCACGCTCGGACCTACCTTATCAGAACTGATAATACCGTAAGGACTGGTCTGAGTTGTCTGGAACTCAGCTTGTGTCAGCTGCTGTGCCATCAGCGGAGCCAGCGCTTTGTAAAGCATACCCTCGATCTCAGCAGTTACATTATCACCTGCATCATCATATTTATACTGTGTAACGATACGCATCTGATTCTCCTTACCGAACTGTTTTACTTCGTAGCTTGTACCCTCAAATACAGGATGCAATGCAGAACGAACTTCATTTGCAGTTACAGGCTGATCGAAACGTACCACGAATGCACGACCACCAGAGAAATCTACACCGTAGCTCAAACCACGAGTTGCCAAAGAAACAACCGTTGCCAAAATCAACAAACCAGAGATGATGTATGAGATCTTGCGCATGCTGATAAAGTTGACATGCGTATGAGCAAGGCAATTTTCTGTATAGCGGTTCGAGAAGCGGATGTTCTTACCCTTGTTGAGCATTGCAGAGAAGATCAATCGGGTAATGAAGATTGCACAGAAGAGTGAAGTCAGAATACCGATGATCAAGGTAGTTGCAAAACCCTGTACAGGACCTGTACCAAAGATAAACAGGACGATACCAGTAATCAAGGTGGTCAAGTTACCATCGATAATGGCTGACATAGCGTTCTTGAAGCCCTCTTTGAGAGAGAGAGCCAAGCCCTTACCTGCACGTAACTCCTCTTTAACACGTTCGTAGATAATCACGTTCGCATCGACGGCCATACCCATCGTCAACACGATACCAGCGATACCCGGCAAGGTCAATACGGCACCGAATGATACCAGTACACCCAACAGGAAGAAGAGGTTGCAGATCAAAGCGATTCCGGCAACCATACCGGCAGTGTGATAGTAGAATACCATATAGATCAGCACCAGGATGAACGCCAAGATGAACGACATCATACCTGCGTTGATTGACTCCTGTCCCAATGAAGGACCCACTACAGTATCCTGAATAATACGAGCCGGAGCAGGCAACTTACCAGATTTCAGCACGTTTGCCAAGTCTTTCGCCTCCTGGATAGTAAACTGACCGGTAATCGAAGAGCGACCGCCTTCGATCTCGCCGTTTACACGCGGAGCTGAATATACATAACCATCCAATACGATAGCGATGCTACGTCCGATATTGTCAGCAGTCATACGAGCCCAGGTACGAGCTCCGGTTGCATTCATCACCATGCTAACCTCAGCGGCAGCACCATGTTGAGAATACTCCTCACGAGCTTCTGTTACGACTCCACCATCCAGCGGAGCTTTACCGTCGCGAGTATTGGCCTTGATAGCATACAAATCATAAACTGTACCGGCAGGATCTGCTGATTTGACACCCCAGAAGAGTTTGATATCACGAGGCAGCAGCGCTTTTACCTGAGGCAACTGCATATAACGGTTTACCGCAGCGGTATCAAACGACATGGCACGACCGATCACCGGACCGCCATAGATCTGACCCTGCTCGTCAACCATCGGGTGCAGTTTGGCGAACAACGGGAACTGCGCTTCAAAAGCGGCAGTATCTTGGGCCTGCACAGCAGCAGTATCGACAACAGCAGTACTGTCCAATTTCGCAAGCAGTGCCGGAGAATCGGTTGCTGCCTGAGCAGCGCTGCTATCAGCTGTTTCAACCTTAGCAGTAGTATCGGCAATCTCGCCTGCCTCTTTCAGACCGCGGATAACAGCATTAGCCTGCTCCAAAGCCGGATAGATCTCATTATTTTCATAAGTTGCCCAGAACTCGAGGCTTGCGGTACCTTGAAGGAGTTTACGCACACGTTCCGGCTCTTTCACACCCGGCAACTCAACCAAAATACGACCTGAATTTTCCAGACGCTGGATGTTGGGCTGAGTCACACCGAAACGGTCGATACGGTTACGCAATACGTTGAACGAGTTAGCAATCGCGCTTTCAGCTTGTTCACGAAGAACAGCGATTACCTGTTCGTTCGTACTTGCTGGAGTGATCACCTCACGAAGTTCGGGCGTATTGAAAATGTAGCTCAATTTACCGCCGTTTGACAGCTTTTCATAAGCAGAAGCGAAGAGCGTAATATAATCGCTGGTGCTGTTTTTCTGATCCTCGCGAGCTTGTGCGAGAGCCTGATTGAAAATGGGGTCTTTGCTGTCGTTCGAGAGCGCACGGATCACATCCTCAACCGAGATCTCCAGCATGACGTTCATACCGCCGCGCAGGTCGAGGCCGAGGTTGATCTCTTTCTCTTTACACTCCTTGTAATTGAACTTCACGAACCCGAGATTGTAAACGGGCTGCGATTTTACGGAGTCCAGATAATTCTGCTCCTTGACCGGATCACCGGCGGCATAACGGGCGGCTTGATTCTCGACGTGGCGCGTCACAAACGTGAACGAAAGCTGGTACGCGCAGGCTATTGCGAGAACAATCGCCAGAAATTTTAGTGCACCTTTATTCTGCATGTTTGTTTAAATTTATTGACTTTAAAAATGTTTATCGTTCTATATACAAACGGCATTTGGAGTGCAAATCTACGAAATTTTTCCTCAATTGCAACCCCTTAACGGCTTTTCATCGTGGGATTTTTTCTCTTGTACAGACCGCCTCTCACGCTGCTGAAAAAATATCGCTATATTTGTCTTGGAGCATTGGCACCACATCAAATGCTCCTACCGTAAAATCCGTTAATAATCGCTTTCACAACTAACCCATGGAACACACCTATAAACCCACATTTTTTGTTCTGAGTTGGATTGAAAAACACCTTCATCTTTGGGGGCTTTCTGACTTCATTGCCAACGTGATTACCTTCGTACTCGCATGCGGGTTGATTTTACTGATTCTATGGGCATTAAACTATATCGGAACCTGGACATTAACCCATGTGGTTACACGTGCCGTCCGACTCAGCAAAACGCAATGGGACGACTTCCTGCTCCATAGACACTTCTTCAACAGAATCATTAAATGTTTAACTGGCGTTTTATTGCTGGTGACAGCACGACTCATTTTTGCAGGATACCACCCCTCAATCATTACAGCCGTCGAGGTACTCTCTCGCATATTCATTACCGTGATGGGGGCATTGACCTGTGGAGCCTTTCTCAATGCCCTCAATGATATTTACGAGTCCAAACCCATTGCCCGCCGCAAATCGATCAAAGGATTGATTCAAGCAGCTAAGATCGCGCTATACTTCATCATGGGTATTGTCGTGATTGCCATCCTGATCAACAAAGACCCGACTCAGTTGCTGGTCGGTCTGGGTGCCTCAGCCGCAATCCTCTCCTTGGTATTCAAGGATACTATTTTGGGATTTATCGCATCTATCCAGATTTCAGCCCAGGATACGGTCCGACCTGGAGACTGGATCGAGATGCCCTCAAAAGGGGCTGACGGTATTGTTACTGACATTAATGTCACATACGTCAAGGTGCGCAACTGGAACAATACGATGACCATGCTTCCCATCTATTCAATGGTTTCGGAAGCCTTCACCAACTGGAGAGGAATGGAAGAGAGTTCTGGCAGACAATTCAAACGTCCTATATACATCGACACCTCTTCATTGGCCGAGCTCACACCTGAACAGATCGAAGCCATTGCGACTCATCCTTATACAGCAGCGGCTGCCAACAAAATGAAAGAGTTGTTCCAACAAACCAACTCCAATCAGGCAACATTAAACATCGCTCTTTTCCGTTGTTACGCCGAAGCCTATTTGAGTCAACACCCGCTGTTGGCTACAGATCAGACATTGGTTGTACGCTACCTACCTTTCGATGAGAACGGCATTCGGTTAGAGCTATATGGCAGCACTACCGAAAAGCGTTTTGCCTTCTTTGAGCGTGTGGTAGCCGATATGCTCAACCATCTGTTGCTGGTCATTCCACTTTTCGGCTTAAAACTCTACCAACGTCCTTCTGCATCTGTCATTCGCGACATCTCGGACAACAACAGCGATCCAGAACCAATTGTTTCAAGTAATTCAGACAACACGCCACAGACAAAAAATTAATACATACTATCGCCCCGCTGATTATTCATCCGCTAATTGTGTTGTTGCACCTTAGCCAACACGAGCAGGGATTGATATAAATTTTCAAACCCAATACTAATTAAACCTTAGGCAAACTCCCTATATTTTCAAACCTTATGGCTTCTGTAACTAAACGAACAAAAGTTTTAAGCCTAACCTGTACCATGATGCTAATATGCATTATGACATTGGGCATTTTTGCCATCCCCATAGGTTTGACCCTATGCTCGTTAACAGGTTTAGTTTACAGTATCAAATACAAGGACAGAGCGGTTAGAATATGCTCCGCTATTTTCTTAATCGTCGGATTGTCCGGGACTGTTTACACATTGCTCAACATAAGTTCCATGTAAGAGTCCAAATGATTTCATTTCAGTAAAAGACCTTCTCAAGAAGACTCACAACGGTATATTTAAAGTAAGCAAGAAGGCTAAATCAATAAAAAAGCAGTATGGATATTGGGACTCCATACTGCTTTTATTTTTTTCGATCAGCTACTCTCAGACTTGCTGTTTTGCAGCCTCGGTCTCAGCAATAATTCTCAATGCGCAATCGAGTATTGCGGAATCATCAAGGGTTACCACACCACCATCGGGTCCTTTTTCCATATGTATACCCACTGGAGACCCACCTTCACTATCGAAATGTCTACCGCCGAAATAGTTACGTACTTCGTCAACGCTCACTCCCACTTCGTCTGCAATACGCTGCGAACTACCACTGGGCAGTTTATCTTTGATTCGACGCAGCTCATTGAATGTTATTACCATGATTCGTGAAATTTTAGTTTATAGACACCGTCTAGCGGTATTATTTGTTCTGTCTTAAAATTACATGAAATAAACGTTAATTCAAAATATTTCATCACAAAAAATATAGATTTAGACAAATTCACAGTTAGTTCGGACGATTTGTCAGTCGAAGGTGTCAAACTCTCTGCCAAAGGCAGTCTTCATGACAGACAAACCGACCAAATTGGTCACTTTTTTCACTTGGCACAAACCTTGATTGGAAGGAGGGCGTATCGGTTGACGATACAGAACCAACAACGAAATAATAACTAATAAAAATTTACATAACTATGGGAAAGATTATCGGAATTGACCTTGGAACCACGAACTCTTGCGTTGCCGTTATGGAGGGTAACGAACCGGTTGTGATTCCTAACAGCGAAGGACACCGTACGACTCCGTCTATTGTAGCCTTCGTAGAGAACAACGAACGCAAAGTGGGTGATCCTGCCAAACGTCAGGCCATCACCAACCCGAAACGCACCATCACCTCGATCAAACGTTTCATGGGTGAGACTTACGATCAGGTTCAGAACGAGATTAGTCGTGTAACTTATCTCGTTGTAAGAGGTGAAAACAACACACCGCGTGTCGATATCGACGGTCGTCTGTACACTCCGCAGGAGATTTCAGCAATCATTCTGCAGAAGATGAAAAAAACTGCCGAAGATTATCTGGGCACCGAAGTAACCGAAGCGGTTATCACTGTTCCGGCCTACTTCTCAGATTCACAGCGTCAGGCCACTAAAGAGGCCGGTGAGATTGCAGGTTTGAAGGTTCGTCGTATTATCAACGAGCCGACCGCCGCTGCACTGGCTTACGGTTTGGACAAAGCCAACAAGGATATGAAAATCGCTGTTTACGACTTGGGTGGTGGTACCTTCGATATCTCTATTCTGGAGTTGGGTGACGGCGTATTCGAAGTAAAATCAACCAATGGTGATACACACCTGGGTGGTGACGATTTCGACCACGTGATCATCGACTGGATGGCAGAAGAGTTCATGCAGCAGCATAATATCGATCTGCGCAAGGATCCGATGGCCATGCAGCGTTTGAAAGAGGCGGCTGAAAAAGCAAAAATCGAACTGTCAAGTTCGACTACTACCGAAATCAACTTGCCTTACATCATGCCGGTTGATGGTATTCCGCAGCACTTGGTTATGACCTTGACTCGTGCAAAATTCGAGCAGTTGGCTGACAAATTGATCCGTGCGACGATCGAACCTTGCAAGAAAGCGCTTGCAGATGCCAACTTGTCAACCAGTGACATTGATGAGGTGATCCTCGTCGGAGGTTCAACTCGTATCCCAGCCATCCAGAAGGTTGTTGAAGACTTCTTCGGCAAAGCTCCCTCAAAAGGTGTTAACCCCGACGAGGTGGTAGCCGTAGGTGCAGCGATCCAGGGTGGTGTGTTGACTGGTGAGGTTAAAGATGTGCTGTTGCTGGATGTAACCCCGCTGTCACTGGGTATCGAAACGTTGGGTGGAGTCTTCACTCGTTTGATCGACGCCAACACCACGATCCCGACCCGCAAGAGCGAAGTCTTCTCAACAGCTGCCGACAACCAGCCTTCAGTTGAGATCCACGTATTGCAGGGTGAGCGTCCGATGGCCCGCGACAATAAAACGATCGGTCGTTTCCACCTGGACGGCATTCCATCAGCTCCGAGAGGTGTGCCTCAGATCGAAGTAACATTCGATATCGATGCTAACGGTATCTTGAATGTATCGGCTAAGGATAAAGGCACTGGCAAAGAGCAGAAGATCCGTATCGAGGCCTCTTCAGGATTGACCGATCAGGAGATTCAGCGTATGCGTGACGAGGCCAAAGCCAACGAGGCTAAGGATAAAGAGGAGCGTGAACGCATCGACAAAGTCAACGCTGCGGACAGCATGATCTTCTCGACTGAGAAACAGTTGAAAGAGTATGGTGACAAGCTCTCAGCTGACAAGAAGGCAGCTATTGAGGGTGCACTTGGCAAATTGAAAGAGGCTCACAAGGCTCAGAACATTGCCGACATCGACAAGTACACTACTGAGTTGAACAATGCATGGCAGGCTGCATCACAGGATCTGTACAATGCACAGCAGGCTGCAGGTGCACAGCAGGCACAAGCCAATGCAAATGCAGGTAACGCTTCTGCAGGCAATGCTGGCAACGGCAATAACGGCAACGTTACCGATGTTGACTTCGAGGAAGTGAAATAATTCTCTGACAATAGTTTATTCAATAAAAGGAGGAGATTCCGTTTGAAATCTCCTCCTTTTATTTTTACCCAATCTTTTAACGTCAACTTAAATCCAAGCCTCATTCGGTTTACTGAACCAGGACAAAATTTTATTGACAGACGAGAGTCTGTGGAGTGGACACACTACTACACTCTTTAATGACAATAGATCTACTGGCCTATCTAATAAAAAGATTACGGAGAAGACAGGTTAGCAATTTAACGTATTGCAGTTGCTCAAACCGCTCTCTGCCCTATTCTTTCACGTTAACGGCGATCAACTATTGAAGATCTCATGCCCTTCACGATCAATCATAAATGTACGTCCGTGCAAAGTAACTTGCGTCTGTTCTGCATTGCCAAAGTCAAAAGCATCGTCATATTGAAGCGGAATCACCACCTCGCCCGTATGACGGATATAGCCACACTTTCCATCCTTACGCACCAACAACAGTTCCGATTCCCGAATATCACCCATCCAATCATACTGCGGAGCCACTCGTTCTTTGCCATTGCGATCGTATAGTCCGACCTTCCCTTCGTAAGAGACACATGCCACACCGTGTCGGCAATCCCAATCGACCGTTTCATACACAGGAGCCAATATTTCGTTTCCTTCCTTGTCGATCAGCCCAAACTGATCACCGATTCGCACGACTGCACGTCCTTCAAGAAAATCATCAGCCCAATCATAACGCAAAGGAATTGCCACTGTCCCGTCGCTGTTCAGATAGCCCCACTTCATACCCCGTTGCACACAGATCAGCGCCTCACACATGGGACCCACCCAATCATACATTGACAGATCAGGAGATGAAACGACCGTCTGAGGAACCTCCGATTCCTGGCAATATGACATAGGTTGTATCAACTCTGTCCGGAGTCGGTTTACGCTGTTGACCGGGATCTTCAGTTCTGTTTTGTCACAGGCTAAGATCTCCAACGCATCTGCCAGCTGTTCCCGATCCAAAGCAAATCCTCCCTGCAACAACATATTCACAATTTGCGACAAGGGTGTACAGGAGGCTTCCCGAGCCACATCCGACACTAACGGCAGCAGTGATGAACGGAGCAACGGCGTATGGAACAGGCTGTCACCATTACAGATTCGATAAAACTCAGGAGCCGCACACAGCAACGAGAGGCCGATTGCCAAATTGGCCACCGCAACGGTATCGTCACCCCAATGTTCGCTCAAATCTTCCATACCGGGAACCTGCATCGCTTCATAACGAACCAATCGACACATTCCGTCGGGTGTCACAACCACATTGATAGGTTTGAGCGCACCGTGCACAATGGGAGATCGCAACAACCAACTGGCCATTTCACAGAAAGAGTTTCGCAAGGCAAACAGCGGCCCCTTTTCTCCTCGATCACACAGTTCGGATAACATTTTGTCCAACCTCACCCCCAAAGGACGTTCCGTCAAGACAACATCAACATCGAAAGGTCTTCCCATCACATCAAAGAGTAGCATCTCCTTCCCATGGAACTCATAGTTGATCAAATAGGGAGTACTGATCCGCTGCAAATAATTAGCGCGTTGACAGGCTCGCACACTTCGTTGTTCTGTATCTCGCAACGAGCAAGACAATTCACAGGAACGCTCTTCGAGCCAAACCCGGAACGTTGCAACGGAACCGCCGCTACGTAACACATAATTGGGTTCGCCATTCTGATTTTCAAGATGAAGCCCCGTCAATGATTTAAAGCGACCCTCAGGATTACCGAGAGTTTCGAGCAATTGATCTATCGAAATCATCATTTTCAATCCATTAGTGTTACAGAGACCGAACCAATATTCATCATGCCGATCAGATCGGTCATTGATGCATTATAACTCATTCCACGGAACATTTCGGGTTGGCATCCACGCAATGCAGCTATACTTTCATTGTAAAGAGGGGGCATTTCGCTCGAAACACGATACAATAGACGTGCATACCGCTGATCAGGCAATTCATCTTCACTTGATGCGAAAACAACAGGTACTTTGGAAAGATCTGATGAAATGTGAATATTCATCAACAGCGTATTTCCATCCGATGTCCCCACCTGACGGATACGGGCCGCTATCTCTTCAAGGCCTGCCTCATCGCAGTCGGAGGCCTCGCCATCCGTAATATTGAACACAACAGGCGGATAACATGCACCGTGAGCGCGTATTGCACACCAATCACGCACCAATTCATAGGCTTTCAAAAAAGCGGCGTGCATCGGGGTTTGCCCTTGAGCAAAGGGGGTAATCCATTCTCGTTGTTCAACCACTGAAAAAAGAGTCCGTCCATCCGGCAATTTTCGTTCCCGTTGAATTTGCAACCGTGGAGTATCCCTTTCGTACAGTTCCGAAGGCTTTACAAACAGACGTTTACCTTTGCACAACAGTGGTTCCACAACCTCATCGTGATATCCCAATACCGCTATATCGAAATAATCCCGGTATCCCTCTTCCCGACGACTTCGATGCAACAGTTCACCGATCAGCATATTGACCGTTGTGGCAACTGCTTCGGCTTTGGAAACAGACTTACCATATAATGTTGTCGGCTCTTCCATAGAGCCTGATTGATCAATCAGGATTACAAAAAGTGCAGGAGTTTTTCTGCTGATGCGGGCGGAATACATAGGTCAGAAATTTAGGCGATGCCACAGCAAACGATTGACATCGAAAAGAAAGTTACAAATTTTGGACGAAAAAATATTCCATTCAGGCTAAAAATCGAACTTACACACCCGGCTTTATTCCTGCTCTACAAATCTTGGATTCATTTTATACGGTTACCTTGCTTATCGATGTGAAAAGATTCACCATGTAAAGACACTTTGGCCTTACCCTGGCGAAACAGGCTGGCCCTTTCATAAATGGGAGCAATGATCTCTTTCCCTTCTGCATCGACATACCCATACAGGCCATCCCGACAGACCCGTACCAATCCTTCCCGTAATGGAGCCACCTCGCTATATCCAGCGAAACGCACCACTACCTGTCCCATTTCATCGATCGCATACCAGCGGCCATTCCCATACACCACTGCCAACCCTTCGGAATAGGGATGAGCCTCAGTCCATATCGGATAGACAGTCCAACACTTTGTAACAGAATTGGCAAAGCCGTACCTTCCTCGATAACGGATCAACAGGCTATGCGGGTTATCCGAATCTACCACATCGTAACCCGGCAAAAGTTTCAAGGTCCGCTCACCAACCAATGCCGCAAAAAGATGCTCCAAATCTGCGATCATTGGCTCTGGCGTTTGTAATGCCCGCCATAGATCGAACACCACTCCAAGCCCGTTATCCATAAATTGGGGGCCCAACGTTGCAAATAACTCTGATTTTCCCGACACCACTTCCGATGCATTTAGGATCAAATTATCCCGATCGTTATATCGCAAATAGAGGGTAGGATCCAAAGCTAACGCATGCAGACTCAACGACATCAATGCTATCGGATAATCATCGATATGAAGATTGAAATATTTTTCATCGCGAGCGGGATGTTGCCAGACCGGAGAGCCGAGTTGCAAACTGCTTTCACCCGCAAATTGGGGTAAAAACATGCCGTCAAAATCGACCAACCGCAGTTCTCCTGCAGCATCAATCAGGATGTTATCCGGTTTAATATCCCCGTGAGCAAAGGGTTGCTGCAATAGCCACAAAGCAAATCGATCAAAACGCCGGGCCAATTCAGCCAACTCATCACGACAATCGGCTGCACAGAGTCGTCCAACCCGATACCCGAGAGTTTCACCCTCTACCCATTCCGACAGCACGACAGGAAAATAGGAACCTTTTTCATATTCGTCGTACACATAAAGTTCATCGGGTAGATAACAACACTTTACCAGATATGGGCTTTCGATCGCAGATACGGTTTCACATATTTGGCTAATCCGGCCACACGAGCGTATGTAACATTTGAGTGCATAACGGCGCAATCCATGGGCAGAATTTATATGCCGTCCTCCAACACTTCCATTAACCTTGCAAAAGTCCGCAGCACTCCTTGGTTGCCTTGAACCGAGATACACCATGTTGGATACAGAATCCTTTCTTGCAACACTATCTGCACAAGCACTCCGATCATCAGATAAAGCACGTACATATTGATTTGTAGGGGTGGATTCCTCTTCTTTTTCATTTAATACGCTTTGCTGTGCAGACACGTTTCCACTACCTACTA
>ERZ791624.358-NODE-358-length-32650-cov-2.093665_pt1 | contig 32650 bp, 39 predicted proteins | sample MGYA00510058_ERZ791624 | MGnify/ENA primary metagenome ERZ791624 (study PRJEB30046, sample SAMN00715158) | human gut metagenome | study: EMG produced TPA metagenomics assembly of the A metagenome-wide association study of gut microbiota in type 2...
CTCTGAATCATTGCCCCCTTCGGTACCTTTCGCAATATGATTAAAACATCCATAAAAGAAATACTGTTGTGCGTAATCCTGATTTTATCCCCCGGCTGCAAATGATTTTTCTCCATAAAATCACCGGTTGCATATGCATGCCCCGGCTTGATCTGGGTAATCTGCTTATTCTCTTTATCAAAGAATTTAAGCCGGCTGTCCTCGATGGACTGGTAAATAACAGAATTCTTTGCCTCCAGTTTTTCTCCGTGCATATCTTTCAGATTGGATTTTTCTCCGAATACAACCGGCTCAATGCGATAATCCCGGATGGATTCCATCTCATGCAGGATCTCATCGATGGACGCTTTGCTGTCCGCACCCATCGAGATGACCACATAATCGCCGATCCCCGCCTTATCCAGATAGGAATTCGTTCCGTTCATGACGGAAACAACATTGCTGATTCCGCTCGCTACGAACATCGTTGCCAGCAGAATAAAACAAAGCAATATTGCGTTCATTACTTTTTTTCTTTTCAAATCTTTTTTCAAAATACGAAAAAGCATTTTAACGTTCCTCCCCTCGTTTGATGTACTCATCTTACAGGAGAAATTATTAAACAATCCTTAAATGCACATTATGCCTTTCGCACAACAACTGTCGCGCAGAAATCATCTTCCTTAATTTCCGCAAATACTTCCCCATCCATTTTTTGCATCAACTGCCGGCTGATATACAGTCCGAGTCCCGAACCATCCGTCGAGCCGACATTGCTTCCGCGATAAAAAGAATCAAACAGATTTATGAGTTCTTCCTGCTTTAAGCTGCATCCGGAATTTCTTACCGTGATCAGTCTGCAGTCCTCTTCCTCCGAAAAGTCGATGGAAATACACTTGCCGTCCCCGTATTTGATCGCGTTTTCCAAAAGGTTCTGCAACACCTCGATCAGCCGGTCCGCATCCCCTTTCAGCAACAGATCCGTGTAGGATGCAATCTGAAATCCGGTATGTAAATTATGCAGTTTTTCCTCATAAAGTCCCCGGATCGCATCGATCACATGGGACAGATACACTTCCCCCGGATTGACACTCAGTTGCAGGAAATCCTCTCTCGATGCGAGCGTGATCTCATTGACATACTCCTCAATCTCTTTTACGTTCTTTTCAATCCCCTGACATGCTTCGACACGCCGCTCCCCGGTCGTATAAAGATTTTCTGCCAGCGCCTTCGCATACAGCCGGATCGCAGATAACGGCGTCCGGATGTCATGTGTCAGCGACAGGATCAGCGTCTTTTTTTCTTTTTGCAGCGCGAGTTCTTTTTCTTTGTTGCTCTCCAATGTTTCGCGCAGCATATCCATTCCCCATAGGAATCTGCCTAAGAATTTGCTTTTTTCGGCTTTGACCGGCATCGAGAGATTGCCTTTCGCCAGATCCTCGGTCAGCGATTGCATCTGTTCAAACGGCTTTATGATCTTCTTTCCGATATAACAGATCAAAAAAACAGACAGCAAAAACAGAATTCCAAGGACAACGTCCATAAGAATCCAGGTTCTGTAGTCTGTCTGTGTATAAATGATCTTGTAGATTGTTTCGGTTTTATCCTGCACACGCGAAATGCACGGTTCCTGATTATTTGCTGTCACATAATAAACAATATTTGCAAGTGCAATAATAAGCAGCTCCACTCCACAAAACTTCGCTGCAAATTTTTTGTAATTATTCATATCGGTATCCCGTTCCCCAAACCGTAATAATGTGTTTCGGCTTCTTCGAATCCTGCTCGATCTTTTCCCGCAGCCACTTGATATGTACCGTGAGCGTCTGCAGCTCCGATTCACTGTCGCTTCCCCAGATGCGGTTGAACAGGTATTCTTTCTTCAATGTCGTTCCTTTATTTTCGACCAGAAGTTTCAGCAGCTGAAATTCCTTTTCCGTGACATTGACCGTTGTTTGGTTCACGGTGAGCGTCTGCGTGACATTGTTCAATTTCAGATTGTCACATACGATTTCATCCAATGCATATTTGCGTTTAAAAATACCGTTGATCTTGGCGATCAGAATATCGATGTCATAAGGCTTACAGATGTAATCATCCGCGCCGATCTGCAACCCCTTTAACGTACTTTCCTTGTCATCCCTTGCAGTCGCGATCATAATGTGTGCGTTTGAGGTTTCTCTTATTTTGGAACAAACGGAATAACCGTCCACACCCGGCAGACCGATATCAAGCACGACAAGATTGGCTCCGTACTGCTCAAAGATTTCAAGCGCCTTTTCCCCGGTGTCCGCAAGGCTCACCGTATAATTTTCTTTTCGCAGGAAATCGCACAAAAGTGTTCCGATCTCCCTGTTGTCCTCTACGATAATAATGTCCGGCATTATTTTACCTCATGTCCTGTCACGGCCTCAAAGTGATATTTTACAATTCCAAGGTCAATCCTGGAATAAAAACCACCAAGATTTTTGGCTGTTACAATTCCGTTTTTCAGTTCAAAATAAAACTTCTGCTGATTGACAGCAGTTGGTGCAAGACTTACCGCTTCCATACCTTTTTCAAACCATTCGTTCTTCTGATCCGCCTGTCCAAGTTCTGCGATACTTTTGCTTTTATGTGGAACTCCCTGTGTTTCTCCATATCCCAGTGAGATAATAATGAGTAGCTTCTGTCCTCTTTTGATCTGCGCTTTTGATTTTCCATGCGTCATTGCCACCCAGCAGGTATTAAGCCCAAGTTTCTGACATTTCAGCACAATCTTCTCGCCATAATATCCTGCCTTTTCCTGATCATTCTTATTTCCGACAATCGCGATATAATTCTTTACATTTTCAAATTTTCCGTAATGAGCCATAAATGAATCAAAACATTTCGGTTCATCGTAAAAAACCTGTATCGACAGTTTACTTTCCGCATTAACATCTTTTATCAACGCATTGATTTTTTCTCTCTTTGAAGATTCAATTGCCTGATTTTTATACTGTCTCACGCTGTGTCGCGCTTTCATGGTCTCTAATATATCCATTTTAATATCCTCGCTTTCGTTCAACTGATTAAACCGAGTATACCATATCTTTAAAAAAAAAATTCAATGGTAAAGAAAATCGAGGCCATTATAACTTTTTAATTTTCTTTGTTAGTTTTATCATAGTTCTACAGATTTTCCCAGTCAATCTTTTCATTTTTATAAAAGAATTCATGATCATGTTCTCCGATTTTACGAAGCACACGACATGGATTTCCTACCGCAACAACATTATCAGGAATATCTTTTACAACAACACTTCCTGCGCCAATTACTGAATTTTTTCCAATTGTAACTCCCGGAACTATAATAGTCCCTGCGCCGATCCAGACATTTTCCCCAATATGAACGGTCTTGTTATACTGCATCGCATTTTCACGAAGTGATGGCTCAATCGGATGATTCGCAGTTGCTATCGTAACGCTTGGACCAAACCCATATGATTTTCCTCCATTGTTGCTGTTCTTATCCTCGTTACTCTTACCTCACTCCTACCAATATAGCATGCATAGAATTTATTAACAACCGGAAACGCCATAGAAAACAACCGTAAAAAATTTTTTACTTGACTTTAATTTCATTTTTCTGCTAAAATGCAAGAGTTGTAAAAACAAATTAAATACAAGACACATATCAGACAATAAATGTCACCTGTCCACTGTCAGACGGACGGGCAGCATTTGTTGTCTTTTTTTGTTGTCGGAAAGGAAACACTATGGTTATGAAACTCATTCTTGATGCGATTCAAAAATACAACGGAGGAAAAGAAAATGCCTAGAACACGAGGAGAATCCATATTTTTTACAGCGATCACCGCATGGATGATGGTCTATGTCATGACAGTCTATAACACGGTACTCGCAACAGGAAGCTTTACAAATACGACCTTTCTTATTGCATTGAAGGGAATGTGGATAGAGTATATCATCATCGGATTGCTTGCCTATTTCGTGTCCGGTCATCTCTCAAAAATGTGCGCCTTCCGCGTTGTCCAGCCTGGCGACCGGCCGATTTTTATCATCTTTGCGATCCAGACTTTCACGGTAATCTGGCAGGTTGCATTCGCCAGTGTGATCGGTGTCTATCACGGACATGGATTTACCGCCAACTTTATACCGGATTATCTTATGACCTATTGCAAAAATTTTATCATGGCATTTCCGCTGCAGCTTATTTTTGTAGGACCGCTTGCAAGACTGATCTTCCGGACATTATTTATCAATCATAAGAAAGAAAAAAGCACCAACGAGATTCAGAATGACGATGAGAAAATCGTTGCAAAAACAATGTAAGCTATTTATATGCAAAAGCAATCAAAAAATCAATCGTAAAAAAATACGATTGATTTTTCGATTACTTATACGCATTACAATGAATTAAAAAGTCAGCCGCATCTGATGCCACACAGCGTTTCCGTGTGTGGATTTATCGGACACGCCTTCATCAACAAAACTAAATTTTGCATAATACTTGATCAGTTTTTCCTTGCAGGTCAACACAAGACCTTTTCTGCCCTGCTCTCTTGCATCCTTGATTGCACATTGGATCAGTTGTCCTGCATATCCGTGTTTACGATAATCCGGAAGTGTATTGACACCGAATATCATCTGCCATGCACCATCCTCGTTGTGCATAGCAGCCTTCTCATACATTTCATCTGTCAAATCTGCCTCATCGGTTACAAAACCATCTACAAATGCGATCAGTTTGTCTTCCTCCAACATAATCCAGAAGTGATTTCCATAATACCGGATTCGACCGGCAAATTCTTCTTTCGTTGCAGCCTCCGCTGCTAGGAAACACTCTGCCTCTACATTTGCAATCTCGTTAAGATCATCCATGGTTGCTGTTCTTATCTTCATTTCTCATTCCCCTAATTTTCATTCTTTCCCTTAAATTTTACCGCATTTTAAGGACAAGTCAATCCAACAACACTCCCTGTGCTCCACTAATATATAAAGTGTGTATCAACGAAGCCAGTTCATCTGTTTGTTGGTTGATAAACGTTTCTCTAACTTTTATAATATTGTACAACACAGTGTTGGATAATGAAAGGAAGAGTTATATGAATGCAATTATCATTTATTATTCCCGTTCTGGAAATACTGAAAAAATAGCAAAACAACTTCCGTCAGATCTGGGTGTCACATGTATGGTATCTCTTAATTGCACATTTGTTTTCTTCTATTTCTTGCAATCCATTATGATCTTCTCACACAGATCATATCCAAGCTCGGAACTGTTCAGTGACAATGTATAATTCTTTGCCATCCCCCACTTCTGATCCGTATAAAATCGATAATTTGTCATACGCCTTTTATCGATATCTGCCATCATTTTTTCTGCTTCCTCCTCGGTAACATTGTACAGTTTACAGATACGCGCCACCTTTTCCGGCATATCCCCATGTATAAAAATATTCAGCACATTATCTTTGTCTTTTAAGATAAAATCCGCATTCCGTCCTATGATCACACAGCTTTCCTTTTCCGCAATCTCCAAAATCACTTTTCTCTGCGCTTCATACACCATATCTTCCACGGATTTTCCGGTGATGTCACGTCCTGCAAACGCATAGGCAAGCAGTCCTTTCTTCGGAGACAATTCTGCCTTTTCTTCAATATATTCCGCTGAAAATCCGGACTGCTCCGCAATCTGCGCAATGATATCCTTGTCATAATACTTTATGCCAAGATGCTTTGCCACTTCTTCCCCAATAAAACGACCACCGCTTCCGAACTCTCTGCTGATCGTAATAATTCTTTTTGCCATAATCACATCTCCCTTTCGCTTAAAACATCTACTTTTGTTTTACGGATTCTCTTTAAAAATACATAGCCGGCCAGACACGCGATAAACTCTGTGATCGGGAACGCCCACCAAATCAGAGAAACTCCCATCTGTCCGTTTCGGACGAAAATAGAGAAAATACCTGCCAACAGTAATATAATTACAAGCTGTCTGAGCAGCGAAATCACAAGCGACTCGATGCCTCCGTCCAATGCCTGATAAATTCCCTGATATGCGACATTGACTCCTGCAAAAAGAAAGCTGATAGAAATAATCCGCATTGCTCCGATAAAATATTCTCTTGACAGCCCTGCGTTAAATAAAGTTGCAAATGCACCCGGGAAAATTTCCGTGATCAGCACACCGAGGATCATAAGTGCAATCGTATAAATCAGCCCGTATTTGATTCCATCCTTGATACGCTTTTTGCTTCCCATTCCATAAGAAAAAGCGATGATCGGTGTGATCGCATCACGCAGACCAAATGCAAGGAACAACACAAACTGCTGCACTTTATAAAACAATCCATATGCGGTCTGCGCCGAAGGATTAAATTTTAAGATCAGATTCATTACATAAACCATAATAGACATCAATGCCTGTGCAATGATCGCCGGAAGTCCGATCGAATAAATCTCTTTTATAATTCCACCCTCCGGTTTCATGTATTTTGTTCCATGCGCAAATTCTTTATTTAATTTCGTATGAAAAATAAAGAGTAATACTGCCGATGCAACCTGTCCGATTACCGTCGCATATGCAGCACCTTCTACTCCCATTTCAGGAACAGGTCCGATCCCGTAGATCATGATCGGATCAAGAATAATATTTACCACTGCCCCCACAACCTGACCGATTGTAGAATAAAGCGAACGTCCGGTTGCCTGTAATAACTTTTCAAACAGGGAAAAGAAGATAATTCCAAACGAAATCACGCAGCATATTCGAAGATAACCTGTTCCCATTGCAATTACTTCCGGATCAACCGTCTGCGATGAAATATAGGCTTTCACTCCGAAAATTCCAAACAGCAGACATACCGCATAAATAATTACTCCAAGAAATAAACTGTTTCCCGCAACTTTTGCTGCTTTTTTGCTGTTTCCCTGTCCAAGTGTCCGCGCAAGAAGTGCATTCGTCCCCACACCGGTTCCGATTCCTACTGCAACCATGAGCATCTGCACCGGAAATACCAGCGTAAGTGCATTTAAAGCGGCTTCACTTCCCTCCTTCATGTTTCCGACAAAGGCACTGTCCACAATATTGTAGACCGCCTGCAATGCCATCGACAAGATCATCGGTATTCCCATCTGTACCATGAGCTTATTGACCGGCATCTCCTTCATCCTGTTTCTTTCTGCCATCTTAACTGAATCCTCCTTTTTCTACATAAAAAAAGCATGTACTTATCTCACAAGCTGGACTTACGCTGATAAGCTACACACTTTTTCATGGCATTATAAAATTAAAAACGAGCAACAAAACTGGATTTACGCTCGTTTGCTACTCGTTTGAAAATCATTATATTTCTCTTTTTCTAAAAAGTCAAACTAAACTTTCTTGTAAAAAATACATAGGATGCTATTTCCATACTCACTTACACGAAAAGCCCGAATACTCTATTCTTTTTCGCATGTGCATCCAACTCCGCCTGTGTTGTAATCCCTTTTTCAATAGCCCGCGCCTTAATTGCAGGTGGATAATTGTAAAGCTGGTATTTTGCTCCCTGGATTCTAAATAAAACGAGCATAAACGCTGTATAAAGCAGACTGTACACGATTGCTTCTACTGTAATCCTGATTACCATAGTTACGTCTCTCCTTTCAGGTTAGTTATTTCTAACTGTTATTTTAGCACAATTTTTACCAACTTGAAAGTCCATTTACTCTTATTCCGACTCCATCTCCCCAGTCGCTGCCTCCATAACCGATTCCACCGACACAACCTCCGGTCCGGCTGCAAATGCTTCCTCTGCATCAGCTGCTTCCATTGGATCCTCACGCTCTTTCTTTTCCTCATCATCCCAAAGCGACTTATACTTTTTGCGTTTTTCCAACCGCGCCATCATTCCAGCATTTTTTGCCATCATGTACAGATCCTTATCAAATTCCATCAGCTTTTTCTCATCCTGTGCTGGCACAATGTCTCCATGCATGATGCGTCTGGCTACCGTCATGATTTTTCCCATTTCCTCACTGTAGTCTTTCGCAGCCTCGTCCTGCTGCTTTGCCGCAACACTGTTAAACTTGCTTTCCCACTGCTCCATAAGCTGATCTACATAATCCTGATATTCATCCTGTTTTTCTGCAACGGCATTATATTGCAAATCCAGAGTGGCTGCCTCATCGGCATACAACGTTTTACCGTCCGGTGTGCTTTCCATCCGTTCCTTTAGCTCATTTCGCTGCTTTGACAGTTTGAATTTCTGCTGATTGTATGATTTCAGAACAGAACTGTAGATTCCTCTTGCCTCTCCTACTTTCATAATGTCTCCTCCGTGAAATATATCCATTGTTTCCCTTATATTTCATATATCGGATAAATCACATGATTTTTTAATTCACTTTCAATTTCATCTTAATATATTCGCTGACCGCACATAGACCAGCTTTCAGGATTTCGGCATCACAGGCATATCCAATCCTCATGCTGTGCGACTGTTCAAAACAGTCCCCTGGCGTGACAAAAGCACCTGTCTGCTTGTACATTTCTTCACAAAACGTATAAGAATCAATGGGCAGATCATAATAAACCAATGCCGTCGTGCCTGCCTGTGGTTTCACGTAGCTGACATGCGATTCTTCGCCTACCCAATGATCCAGAATTGCAAGGTTATCTCTTACAATCTTTCGATTTCTTTCCAGAATTTTTTCGCTATGTTCTAGCGCAAGTGCCGCTATTTTTTCATCGAACATTCCACAACTGATCAGGTTATAATCTCTGTGAGAAAGACAGTTTCGAATAACATTTTTATCATGCGTTGCGATCCATCCCAATCGTAACCCCGCCAGAGAAAATACCTTAGACATACTGCTTACTGATATTCCCTTTTCATATAAATCCACAATTGACACACACCATTCATCATTCTGCGTGAGGTGACGATACACTTCATCGCAAAGAATATAGGCATCTACACTACGGGCGATCTCAACAATTTCTTTCAGCATTGCCGTATCTATCAATGCTCCTGTAGGATTATTCGGATTGTTAATACAGATCATTTTTGTTTCCGGTGTTGCCAGACGGCGAATCTCCTCAATATCAGGAAGATACCCATTTTCCTTTTTAAGATCAATCAACTGCACATCTGCACCATAGGATTCCGGAATAGAATACAATTGTTGATAGGTCGGTCTGATGCTAATGACTCTCTCTCCCGGCGAAATGAGAGAATAAAACACATGATGATTGGCACCCGTAGCACCATGCGTGGGGATAATCTCATCCAATTTAATAGTTTTATAAAGCTTGCAGACTCCTGCTTTAAATTCAGGATTTCCCTCAATGTTACCATAAGTTAATCTTTGTTTACAAAAATCTTCTAAGAATTTATTCTTATCCTCACCGGTAATCTCAAACAATTCATCCAGAGAAATCGAATCCACACAGGTTTCCGCAATATTATACCTGGCCTCTGCCTCCCATTCATTCATCCATTCTTCTACTGCAAACGGTTTAATCTTCACTATAAAATCTCCTTTCTTTCCCAATTGCCACCAAAAAGAAAAAAGTATCCAAGGCATCGCCTTATAGCACATTTTTAATGCGCTGTACCTACGGCGGTGTCCTGAACACCTTTCATTTAATCGCTGCCCGGTGGCAACGATAAGTGTTATATTTAATTTTATGTTTTTATATATGTTTTTTCTGTTATTGTATTGTATAATAAGAAGGTGTTGCATATGCATCTTCATATATCAAAATCCAAAAATGCAGAGTCCTTTTATATCTGCAAAGGGAAGGAATAAATTACTATACTTCAAAACAACGGCAAAAATCGCTGAACCCCAGTAAAATCAATGGATACAGCGATTTTTTCTTCTAATAACTGTCAAAGACAGGAATATATTCTTGTATGATTGCACAGTCAATAAGCATTATATAATAATTCCCTGCTTGGTTTTTTTGTTTTAATGAACTTTCGTTATTGCTCCGGCATCCATCTCGTACACCTCATCACAGAGAATTTCTATATCCAGCGGATTATGACTCGCTACGAGGATGGTTGTCCCTTCTTTTTTTAATTGAACCAGAAGCTTCCGCATATCCTCCACGCCATGTTTATCCAGACCGTTCATCGGCTCATCCAAAATGAGGATGTCCGGATTCTCCATAATTGCCTGTGCAATTCCAAGTCGCTGACGCATGCCGAGGGAAAATTTCCCCACCTTCTTCTTATCTTCCGGATCAAGTCCCACGAGCCGGATGCTCTCTTTTATCTTCTCATCTGTGATTTTCTTCTGCAGACGCGCAAGAAGCTTCAGGTTCTGAAAGCCTGAATAATCCCGCAGAAAACCCGGATGTTCAATAATAATTCCAATTCCCTGTGGGATATCCACATCCTTCCCCACCTGTTTGCCACGAACCAGGATTTTCCCCGCATCCGGCAGGACAAAACCACAGATGCTTTTAAAAAGAACTGTCTTGCCGCTTCCGTTCCTTCCGATGATTCCATATATTTTTCCGGGTGTGACAGAAAGGCTCACATGGTCCAGAACCGTCTGTTCCCCGAACCTTTTTACGACATCCTGTATTTCTATCAAATTTTCCATTCTCTAAATCCTTTCTGCCTGCAGCAAATGGTCTAAAAACCTGACTCAATAGCGTCAAGTGTGTATGTCTTCGATTTTTTCATAATGATAAATCCGGTCACCAGAATAATTGCGATTTCAACCGCAAGAATATACCACAGCGGAACTGCATCATCGCTCCTTAAATAAGCATAGGTGGTCGTCCAGTGCAGTGGTGACAGAACTCTGAGCTTAGGCAGCCTCACCACATCAATCATATTGGAAAAAACAATCCAGCCAATGGCCACTGCTGATCCATATATTCTGCTCCCAAGCATGTTTCCAAGAAAAACAACAAGACCAAGCAGCGTACCCACAAGTACATTCAGTCCGTAGGTAATCAGACAGGCAGCAAGTGGCGTATAGGCTTCCACGATTTCCTTGTGCATCACCACTCCGGCCAGTCCGTTATTTTCTGCACACATCCGGATAATACCGCCCCAGTCCGTAGAAAATCCGACCTGCGGAATGAGTACCAGAACTGTCGTCAGTGCAGTCCACAGAAAATATACCAGATTCGCGGCAACAATGTAGGCAAGCTGTCCGGCAAACCAGCGCAGCCGCCCTGTCCTCACCAGAACAAACATCTGCTGGTCATCCATAAACGGGGCATTACAAAACAATAAAACCACCCCAAAATAAAAAGACATCCGCGTTATTCCGTCATCCATCTGAAAAGCGAAAAAATATGGTGTCACCGCTAGCCCCACATCCTGCGCATACTGCCTTAAATAATCTTCCCGGATAAATGTGAAAACCAAAACGGACAAAAAGACGATGAATACCCGGTAGCTGCTTTTCCACTTTCTGAAATTGTTACACATACTCCTAAGCATTTTCCATCCTCCTTATAATCTGCCTTGCCGCAATCTTCCACAAAACAAAGTAGATACAGCCTGTATACGCCAGAGCATAAAGCATCTGCCAGATTCCTCCCCCCAGAAACTCCGCATTGCCAAAGTATACCCATGCCGGCAGAATTGGTCCCAGCTCCAGCGGAGCATATTTATTGGACAGGCCGATGACCATGTAATAAATAAGAATGGGCATTGCCGTCCCGACAAATATATTGGGAATACATGCCGTCACCGTCATCGCCAATCCTGCGAGAACCGCACCCAGCAGGGACAGTAGCAGAGCATTCCAGATATTCTGGATAAAGTAAGCATGATTCTGCGAAAACATAGCATAAAACGAGCCTTTTATCGGCCAAAGCGTAAAAATCATGAGCAGTTCATACAATGCCATACCGCCAAGCATGCTTGCACAGCCGCCAAGGGCTGCAGAAAAAAGATGCCCCCTGATATACTTTTTTGCATCACCTCTTACGACTGCGTATCTGGTAAAACCACTGTTACAGTCCTCACAGTAACTGAGACCTCCGCCAATCACGCAGAGCAGATAAAACAGGATAATGAACCCGGAACTGGATACGACGGAAAAAGCATCCTGCAGATTCGCAGAATCCCCGTTTGAGCGGATAAAAGCAATTCCGCTCATATACAGTGTCAGTGCCATTCCAAGTGTGCAGATATATATTTTTCGATTCTGAAACATGCGAAGTACATTTGTTGTAAAATACCGGTTCATATTTCTCCCCCTCATTTGGTCTGCAGAACTTCACCTGTATAGGCATCATAAATAGCCATGTATGCCTCATCACTGTCATAACTTACTTCGCCATAGTAGGTGACGACCTGCGAATAATAACATGCCCATACCGGACACATATGGTACAAATCGGTTTTTTCATCGTAAACCGGCAGATATTCCAGCGAAACCTCCGACAGCTTCATTTCACCGGTTTTCTCCTTTGACTTCATCATCTCTACCTGTTTTTCTATAATGTCTGCCGGACGAAGAATCTCCTGTTCGGTTCCCATTTTCTCCGACACGTAGGCAGGTGTTGTATCGAGCCACGCAATGCCATCCTTATCTATGTTTACCTCGCACTGGTTCGGCTCAAAATATTCATCATTTGTAATTTTCTCATCCGCTCCGCCTCTGATAACCGGAATACCAAAGTAATCCTGGTAAAATAAAAACAGATAGGAAAAATTCTTATTTTCCTCATCCTCCGGTGTGTGGTTTTCCTGTTTTTCCATATCATGATCCCACAACCAGCGCTTATTTTTCTCATCCAGTGTGTAACAGTCAGCCGTTTCACTCACCTGAAATCCCAGCTTTTTCAGAAAATCTGCTGCCTTTTTCTCACTTTCCTTTATTGTTCCAAATTCCAGTTCCCGGCCGGTCTTATAAAGCTCCCGGTCTACCACTGGTCCATAGCAGGGACTAAAGACTGACTGCCCCATTGAAATATATCCGCTCGCGTTTGTAGCAAAGACGGAATCCGGAATAATAGAAACTCTTTCATCTTTATCGGAAATTTCTACATCATATCGCTTTCCTCCTGAGCTGTACTCGGAGCATTCCACCCTCTTACTGTCATAGGTCCATCCCATGCCCTGCATAATCTCCTTTATTAACCGATTCGCTTCTTCTTCTGATTCTGTATAATTTTTTTCTGTCGCATACCAGTCGGAAAGCTTCCATTCCGAAAGCCCCCATAACCGGATGTCTGCATCTACCGTCAGCAGATCATCCACCTGATAAGTCAGATGGTCCGGAATTTTCTCAATATCATCTTTACCGAACTCTGCAAGCTCCTGTTCCACAAAACTCTCCATCCGGTCCTGGTTCTCTGTGCCATTCTGCTCGGGAAACTCCGTTGGCGCACAGGCTGTCAGAACAAGACAGGCGCTTGTCAGCATAATAACTGCACAATTTTTTCTTCCCATCTTTCCCCCTCCAATAATATATCTGAACCATATTTATAAATCTCATATTCCTCATGTTCAATTACATTTTCACGAACAAAAAAATCAGCTATCATTTTTGATAATCCAGACATAAACACACGTCCTTTCAATCTGATGATAACTGATTTCTTAATCTTTACAATTCGTTTGGCAAGTTTTACCTGTTTTTGGCAAAATTAGCAAGTGGAATTACCATATGTACAATCACATTATTTGCTTCTTCCGATATATTTAAAAATCCCTGATACTGATTGACAATCTCCCGAACTGTCGGGATTCCCAATCCATGTTCAGCCTTATTTTTTTTCGATGTGACAAGTTTAGGATTTACACAAAGAACAGAGTTTTGAATGTGATTCTCTACAATTAGATTAAACATTTCATCTACCACTTCCATGTTAAGATGAATTTCCTGCTCCTGCTCTTTCTGCTCAGCTTCAATCGCGTTATCCAAAAGATTCGACAAAGCAATTGCCAGTTCTATCGTATCTATATTCTCCGGAAGCTGCACATGAATCACAAATCGTATGTGGTTCTTTTCACATATCTCCTTCTTCTCATTGATAACAGCATTCAACATCAAATTAGGGGTATAAATCTGCTGTTTCTCTGACAGTTTCGTGGCAAAAGTCTTCTGCATTTCTTTTTTAACTAATTCTACCTTACCTTCTTCCAAAAGTTGGAGATAGTTCGAGAAATAACGTCGGATATCATGTCTTACTTCGCGGATTTTTTGGTTGCTTTCCTCTGATACTTTCATCAGTTTCTCCTGCTCCCTCAACTGAGTTCGCAAAATACTGTTCTCAAGCAGTTCTCGATTTTGATTTTGCAAGTGGTTCAAGAGCCACAACACAAGAAGAATGATTCCCAGAAACAAAAGCGTTATTACTGCAAAAGCTATCTGTAAGATTCGCGGTAACATAACCTGTTTTAACAGGATAATAAAAAACAGAGAGACAACAAAAAAACAAGCAAAAAAAATCCCGCTTATCAGCAATTCCTGTTGTACAAATTCTCTCTGTCTTTTTATAGTTCTTATATAAGCATATGCGATAAAAATGCAGAGACTCTTCATGACACAAACCTCGATAAGTCTCATCGAATTCCCATACATCGTCAGTTTTTCCATTGTCACTCCGCTGAATGCTGAAATAACATAAAGACATATGATACTTATCAGAATTGTCAATACATTAATCATAATAACAGAGATGACTTTTGAAGCAAACCGTCCTTCAAAATATCTCTGGGCAAAAAAAATACATATTCCCATTCCAATAAATGACGCAATCAGATTCGACCCCACTTCAAAATAAGTAACTGCTGTAAATGTGATTCCAAACACAAGATACTTCCACCATGCCAATTCGTCTCTAGGTCTAAATTTGGCCCGAATTACCGCTGTGCAAATTCCAAAACTGATAATGCAGGCCGCAATCTCTATTATGAAACTAATCCATTTCATATATCCGACTCCTCATATAACCAAAATATTGTTTCTTTACCTCTTCCTTCTTATCTCTACTGACCGGAATATGCTGCCCTGTTTTTACAGTGATTTCCTTCAAATTAAAATTCTGTATCCACATGCTATTTACAAGATAACTTTTTCCCGGACGCAGGAAATGGAAAATAAGCATTTTTTCTGCATAATCAGATATTTTTCCTCTGCTTCGCACAACCTGTTCTTCACGCTCAGAATTCATTACATGAAATAGTAGGTAATGAGCCTGACTCTCTATATAAACGATTTCCTTTACCGGAAGCACAATCTGTTGCTCTTTTACATCTAATGTAATAAATCGCGCTCTCTTCTCCTTCTGTTTTTTCAAGCTTTGCAACGCTTCCGAAAGTTCCGCCTGTAAATACGCTTTTCTAATGAAACGAAATGGCTTATAGTGAATTGCCTCAAATACAGCCTCCTCATGATTGCTGATAAAAATAACAATTGCCTGCGGATTTTGTTCTTCCAACTTGGCAGCCAATTCCATACCCGTTACTTCCGGCATATCAATATCAAGAAAAAAAATTTCTGTCTGATGCAGTTTTGTCTCCAACAATTTCTCACTATCCGTGTATGATACAATTTCCCCCACTACATTTAGCTGCTGCAATTCTGCCCTTATTTGTTTCTCCAACCTCGAAAGAAATATTTCATCATCATCGCATATTGCAATAGTCCAATGCTCTATACCCATAAATGGCATAAACTCGTCTTTCCCCCTTCTTTTGTTTATATGACTATTTTCGCTTGTGCCCTTTGAGCAGCTACCATCTGCCTTTAAGGACTGGTTTTCTGATTCGATTAAATTTTCGTTGCTAGTTGCGCACCTTCGTCAAATAGAATACTGCAAGCTGGGTGCGGTCACGCAGAGAAAGCTTATCGAGAATGCTGCTGATATAATTGCGGACGGTTCCCTCACTCAGAAACAGTTCGTCTGCAATCTCACGGTTGCTTTTTCCAACTCCGACAAGAGCAATAATATCCTGCTCCTTTTCTCCGATGTCGTAGCGGCTGTAATGTCTGACAGATAAGAATCTTTTCGTTCAGGGAATATATCCCAGTAATCTTTTCTTGATATTGTACCTGTTCTCTGTCTGGCATTTAGATTATCATTCACATCCTCATTATAGGTTCCTTCCTTCATTTAAGCAATACATTTCTTAACTGCATCCTGCATCCATACAAATAGTTCTTCAACATTGTACTCATATGAAGAGTGAGCTTCCAGAATCCTGGACTGATAGATCAGCTCTCTTCCAAGAAATATTGCCCTGTAATCATCCCGTTCTATTGTCACAAGATGATACCAGCTTATTTCGTCTGGATATTCTTCATGCCACATTTTCTCAAACTCTTCATAATTCTCTACGACTTCTTCATCCTTTAGGCTTTCGTAGTCGTCATAATCGTCTATAGTTCCACGCTCCGCTTTCAGCCACAACTCTCTTCTGTTATCCTCTCCGCAAGGCTCAACAGCCTCTAATATTGCATATACCTTGTCAATAGCTTCCAATGTCTTTTTATCAAATACAAATTTTCCGTCTTTTAACACAAAAATCCAATGATTCACCTTTGGTGCCTTGATTGCTGTTTCACTCATTCTTTCCTGTCTCCTTTCCAATGATCCTGCTTGTATCAGAAAAGTATTTTATGAAATCTGCTTTCCAGTATATTTCCAATACATTATTGCTATAAACCAATATCTTCTCTATCAATAATTCTTTCATTTCTTCAGTAAGCGTATCTGCATCACAAAATTTTTTATCTCTATTCGTCACCAATGAGTCTAAAGAAAATTTTGACCATGCGTCTTTTTGCATATCACATATACAATCCCAGGAAGTTCCATCCTGTCGATATCTTTCTTTGTTCTGCTCCCAAAGAATATAACACCCTATTTTTCTGGTATACAGCCAAAATAGCCAATTAAAAAAGTTAGTAGCAAAAATTTTAACAGGGGCGCTTGCTGTTGGAATGGTTGTTTCCCCTACCTCAGCACATGCGGACGAATCAGATAAATGAAAGCTTAACGGCCATAGTTGTTCCGAATAGCGTAACTTATATAGAACAGGGTGTGTTTGAATCTTGTAGTAATCTTATTAGTGTAACATTATCAAATAACCTTACAAATATACCCACAAATTTATTTGAAAACGCATTTTCTTTAACCACTATCTACTACAGTGGTACAGCCAAAGGTGCGCCATGGGGCGCAACCAATGCAACCATCGAGGCAAATAACACTATATAATCCCAAATCTTCCAAAAAATGGTCATATTCATGAGTAGATTCCCATTCCCGTTCTTCTTTCACATATTTTTCAAGCATTTCCTGATTATGTTCGTCCCAAAAAAGATCAGTGATAAGATCAGTGATGGAAGAATCACTACACCGATAAGTTGCTTTGGTGGTGCCTATATTTTTAACCAGTAGCTCCCAATTGTGGTTCGAACCATCAAAATTCCCAAACCAAAGCACCAGCATAAGTATAATTACACCAACAACCCCCAGATTAAATTTCCTTTTGTAGGCTTCATAACTATCATCGTTTCTCATATTTTTTCCTCCTTCGATTTTTATTCTTATTATTAATATGTGTTTTCCATTTTTATGATAGAGCACTTTTGTTTCACTATTATATGTGTTTTTATTTGGAAAAAATGAAAAATCACGCTGTCGAATATTGTTGAAACCCTTATGTTGGTATGATACAATTTTCTTACGGAAAGCCCATGACAGGGGTGGTAGCCTCCCGAGCTTAATGACAGTTTACTGGAATACATAAGAAGGGAGGTGGCGCATATGACAGCTTATGAAATCATTACGATTTTCATTGGGATATTAGCTTTGTTGATGTCTTTTGGTAGTTTGATTATTGCGTTTCTTACCTTTCTCGATAAGAGAAATAATAAGAAGAAATAAAAATGCCTTACCTGTCGGCAAACAGGTAAGGCTGTGCTCATAAGAGCAAAATGCATACTTGGGAGCATCCACTTTTGGAATGGATACTATCCGAACTGAAAGGCATCTGTTCCAGCAGGTGTCTTTCTTTATATTCAATATAGCATAAAGCATTTGATATTTCAAGAAATTTTGGAGACTGTTTTAAATAAAACACCTTATACAATCCCCTGTTCGTTCTGTTACATTTCTTTGCATATTCTTTTGTTACTTGTGGTGCATGAAGTTTTTGATTTGTCACTTTTCCCAGATTCTTATTCCTTCGAATATTTGTGATATCGCCAATAATAACCGTGTGGATATCATTTGCTTTACAATAATTCACTACTGCTCTGGTCACTTTATGAAGATAGTCGTGAATACAGTTTCGCCTGTACTTTACCGACCAAACCACATGGTAATTAATGTTGTATACGCAAGTGCGTGAATGACGCTTAGAATATTATTCACATGTAGGTTTATCCTCCGGGGATGGTGGAAATAAAAATTAGAATATCGTTCACTTGTAAAAAGCCACTGTAAAAGGTGGCTTTTGGTTTAGGTAAGAGATTAAATACTATAGAAGAAAGAAGGTGTCTGCTTGGCAGAATATACACTTTACATAGACGAAAGTGAAACATTTAATAAATCTTTTTCCCAGTAATAACTGGTACTGTTTTTCAAATGATTCATTTGTAGTGAAGCCTCGTATATCAAGTGCAAAATACACTATATAATGGCACAGACTTTATCCCCTTTACCATTCCAAAATTTCTTGTTGAAATCCTGATGGCATAAACCGGATCATATTTTTCCATATAAACCATCATACTTTTCGCTTTCACATGATTTCCCGCTTTACATTCAACCGGAATTACATGACTGTCTTTTTGTATCAGGAAATCTACTTCTGCCGTATTATCTGACTCCCAATAATGAAGATCATAGCCATTCGTTTTCAATGCAATTGCAACGTAGTTCTCTGTCAATATACCACGAAAATGCTCTGTTTCCTTACTCCTCAATGCTTCCAGCGTCATTCCCATTCTGGCAGACATAATACCCATATCACTATAGTATAATTTAAATGTACTCACATCCTGATATGCTGCAACCGGATAAAATCCCTGACTACATTTCATACACTTATTTACAATTCCAGCCCGAATCAGCCAGTCAATTGCATCTCCATATTGAGATGCACGCGCGCCCGATTTTATCAACTTATACTGGAACTTTTTAGCGTCTTTTGCCAACTGCGCCGGAAGGGAATCATATGCTTCAAAAATGCGCACTGTATCTGACTTATTCGCATATTTTGTCATATCCGCAATATAAGAGTTTAATAACATCTGTCTGATTTCCGTCTGCTCTATAGGACTGTCTTTTGCAAGGTCGGCTTTCACCGCTGCCGGCATTCCCCCAACAATACAATAATGATAAAATTCCTGCATAGCCTCCTCATGGAGCATCTCATTCAACGGCTGATTATTTTCATAATGTTCCCGGATCGTGTCTGTAAGCATCTGTTTCCCTTTTGCCCACAACACCTCTTCCAAATCCATTGGATACATGGTCAGCATCTGAACTTTCCCAACCGGAAATGAATATTTTTCCCGGTTCACCGCCACACCAAGCAGGCTTCCGGCAGCCATTACATGATATTCTGGAGCTTCTTCTGAAAAATATTTTAGCGAAGTTAATGCTCTTTCACACATCTGAATTTCATCAAAAATTATGAGTGTATTTTCAGGTACAATCTTTACCTGATAGTATTTTTCCAAAACAGCTATCACATGATCTGCATGAATATCTGTTTCAAAATATTTTCCAATTCTTTCGTCTGTTTCAAAATTTACATAAATCGTATTCTTGTAATATAATGATCCAAACTCACGCATTTCAAATGTTTTTCCAACCTGACGTGCACCATAAATAAGCAATGGCATTCTTCCATCTGACATATTTTTCCACTCATATAACTTAGACGTTATTTTACGTTTCATGCGTATGTATTCTCCTTCCCCAAAATATTTTGGTGTATTTTAATGTATTATATTACATCTTTTCATATGAATCAATGTGTTTTTTCACATTTTTATTTTATACAATATCACATAAATCATACTTACGCATGCGCAATAGCCTGAAACATAAATTTATCATCCCCGATTGTGTGAACTACCCATTGTCTTAAGCCAATGGGCTTCCTGCTTCAGCGACCTCGTAACCTACTATCTCCACAGGCGTTAATTTGGACAGTCCCTGCCCTATATATTTCTTTATGCTATTTGTCTTAATCCTTCTGTCAGTATATTTTTCGCGGCATTGATATCCCTGTCATGTTCTGCTCCGCATTTCGGACATATCCATGTCCTCACTGACAAATCTTTTGTATCTGGATTCTGATACCCGCAAACAGAACATAATTGACTACTAGCATAAAATGTATCTATTTTGATGTATTTCCTGCCATTCCATTTTGCCTTATACTCTAACTGTCTTGTCAGCTCATACCATGATACATCACTTATGGCTTTTGCCAGATGATGATTTTTTACCATGTTTTTTATCTGCAGATTTTCTGAAACTATCACTTGGTTTTCGCTGATAATCTCATGTGAAACTTTATGTAGATAATCTTTTCTTATATTCCTTATTTTCTCATGGCATAATGCTATCTTTTTCTTTGTTTTATAGTAGTTCTTACTTCTCTTTCCTTTATGTGACAGTTGCCTTTGCAGCTTTACAAGCTGTTTCTCGTATTTTTTTATAATTTTTAGATTCTCATATACCTTCCCATCGGAAGTAATACATAAATCTTTAATTCCTAAATCGATTCCTATGTTATGATTTGTATGTGCCAGTTCCTTATGCTCCGTTTCTGCAAGTATGGACACATAGTATTTTCCACTGGAAACCTGCGAAACGGTCGCTGACTTAATCTGCCCACTATATTCCCTGTGTAACCTTGCTTTTACCGCTTTTAATTTTGGCAATTTTATCTTCCCTGTCTCAAAATCTACCGCAATATTTCCATTTGTGAAGTTTGTTGTGTATGATTTATGGTTATCGTGTTTGCTCTTGAATTTCGGATATCCTGCATGCTCCTTAAAGAATTTTTGATATGCAGCGTCCATGTTATAGATTGCGTTGGTCAGAGCAAATTTATCTATTTCTTTTAACCATTCATAGTCTTTCTTTAATTCTCTGTTACAGTAATTATTACAATCCGTTTTACTAACTGACTTTTTCTCTTTCCCGTATATTTCTTTCCGATATGCCAATGTCTGATTGTAAACAAAACGACAACAGCCAAATGTTTTTGCAATCTGAATTCTTTGTTCGCTATTAGGATATATCCTGTATTTATATGCTTTTAACACCTACTGTCGCCACCTTCCTACCCTTGATTTTCTATATATTTTCTCAACATCTCTTCTGAAACATTTCCTACACTGCAGACAAAATATGATATGTTGTATAACTCTTCATCAGATTTACTATTTTACTGATAGACATTGTTGGTTCTGTTTCTATCATGTAATGAATATGATCTTTATCTGTCTCCATATATCTGATAATGACTTTATCTTTTGACATATCTCATAAGAAACTGCTTTATATCATCTGATATTTGTTTTGACATCAGCAATTTCTTTCTATACTTGCATACGAAAATAATATGATACTGTAACAAATATTTGTGTCTGTTTTTTGATTTCCACGTTCCCATAACGCAAGTATCGCACAAACCTCCGCTTCCGGCTACCTTAACCCGCCGTCTAAAGCCAGTGGGATTGCGGTAGCCCTATTTCAAATATCGTACCGGATTTTTCTATGAAAAGCATAGGACTGTGATGACTATAGCTGAAAATGTCCTTGCAATCAAAGATGACCAGGCCACCCCGGCAACTCCCGCATAAGGTACAAATACACCGATACAACTGCCAATTCTCTGCCCCTGGCAGTCTGTTTCAGTTCATGGATAATACGGCTTCCCACGCATTAAAGTTCACATTTCTATATTAATCCTTTTATTTTCTCACATATCTCTGATTCCTGCTATTCGGTTTATCCGGAATTGTCATTTGCACAATTCCAAGTTCCAGCGCCGGGTTCATGTAATTCTTTCGAAATGTTTCCCTTAATTTTAGTCCTAACTTCTCCATAAGCCATATATGCATTTTTTACTTCCTGAATCTCCTGCCTGTCCCCCAAAACGATTCTTCCGTTTATAACATCTCTTACCTCTGACAGTGATAATGAATTTGCCTCTATTTTTATTCCAACATTTTATTTGTAATTGTATATGGTGGTTTATAATTCGACATATTACTTCCTTATCTTGCTTATTATCTTACCACATTTTTATAACCCTCGTATTATATTTAAATAATCCTGTCGTTGATCTACAATAGCATATACAACTACTTTTTTATTACCCTCATCAATTTTGTAAAAAACAAGATCTTTTTCTAAAACAAGGACTTTATATCCCTGCCTCTTAAGAACCAAATATCTTGGATCTGTTCCAATATACGGATCATCTCCCAAATCAAGAATTCGTTTCTCAATCTGATCAAGCTTCTCAAGTGCAACTGTATTTCCAAAATTCTGAGCAACGTACAAGATTATTTTTCTAATGCCGGCATCCGCTGTATCAGTTCTAATTATCTCATACTTCATCATTATCCTCCTGAAGCATTTTTCTCAAGTCATCAAATGTCTCAGTTATCGGGGCTACTCTTTCATTTTTCACATCATCTTCCGCCTCGGCTAATACTTCTAATAGTTCTATTCTCGCTTTCATATTTTTGTATTCTTCATACGAAAGTGCAACGGTATCGCCTCTACCATTTACTGTAATAATAACTGCTTCTTTGTTTTCCTTACATTGCTTTGATATTTCAGCATAATGATTTCTCAAATCAGCAGATGGTCTTATAGATTCTTGTAATGTTAACATATTAGTCACCTCCGCTTATAGTATATGCAAATTATATCATAATTTACATATGGCAACAATATCTTTTTTCAAACTTAACATTCAAAATAAAATTTATTTTACGAATCACTTTACGCGGAACTCCCGCCGCAACCACTTCTGCTGCTGCCAAAGCCAATACAAAATGGTACTTTCCTATTTCTCTTAAATATTTGCTCGATTCTTTTGCCTTTCTACAGACTGTCCAAGCATTGCAAAGACCAGGGATATCTGATTGTTTCAAAACCCAAACACAGCCTCAAGAAGTGCCAGAATCTTGTCACCAGGTTTAAAAATATCAATACTTGTTGTTCACCTCTTTCCTTTTACTGCAGAGGGGAATTGCTTCCCCAATCTTAGAAACCTAAGAATGTGAGCACTGTTGAAATACCAGCCATCATAACACCGGCTACAATGCCTTTAAGAGCAGAGTTCATTGTAGATGAGTCTGCTGCTGATAAGCCTGTGCAAACTCCATGACATTCTTTGCCAGAATGATGACACCAACAGCACCAATGACTGCAATAATAAGTGTCTTTAAGTTCTCAAGCGGCTGTGTTACTGCGGAAGTACCTGTACCTGCTGCAAAACAAGTAGTGCTCATAAGCATTACTCCCATAAGTGCTCCGGATAATGCCGGAACGAACCTCTTTTTTAAGTGAATGAATCTACTCTTCATGCCTTTCTCCTCCATCTGATTGTTGTTTGTCGTAATAATCTGTTCTTTTCTCATGTTGTTTGTCTCCTTTTTGATAAAAAAATAAGCCAGCAGGGATAATCCCTAACTGGCTGTTAAAAGTTACTCTATATGATCAGGCAATGCCTGTTGTAATGATTAAATCGGGCTTTCCCCGATGTGTTTAGCTGTGACCACCTCCTTTCAAGGTGCAAAAAAGCACCTTAACCTTTATTGGCTAAAGTGCTTGTATTATTTTGATATTAAATTGTTGTGAATCAGACAAACTTGAAGTTAACTATTTATCAATTCTTGCAGTTCATTGACAAACCGGCAGATATGAACTCCATCACATACTGCATGATGAACTTGAACTGCTAAAGGAAGCAAAATTTTCCCATCTTCCTCGCAATATCTCCCCATGGTAAAAATGGGGATTAAATAATCATACCCTTTCTGTAAATTCAAATTAAAACTCTCAAATGTTGACCACGGTATCATAGATACTGTAAAAACATTTTCCGGAACATCTGGTTTTCCTATCATTCCGTGATTGCTTCCATACCGTTGAATATCGCTTTCATAAGCTCTTGAAAATTCTTCAATATTCGGCATATATTCAGTCCAAAGGTCAGAAAATGTCTCTGTGTCCTCATGGAATATGGTATAGCTGGGTATCATCTCGTCATATATTCCCAGTTCACCTGCTTGATTGATTGCTGTTCTAAACTCTGAATGACGGTTTACAATCGTTGCAAGATAATAAAGCATCGCAGGGTATAATTTCATTTGTTTCTTTTTTATTTGCGTAATATCCAATTTAACAGTCATACTGTATGTGCAAGGTATATTCGTAAAGTAATGTTCAAAATACTCATTCCGTTTCCAGCTACTTCTATCAATTTTCTCGAATACCATCTAAGTTCCCTCACAAATTCCGATTAGTGTCATTTTATAACGGTTGCATCATCTCAAGAATGATTCCATCCGGGTCTCTAAAATAAAACGCTCTGCTTTCCCCAAATCCATCTGCCCTGAAATCGAAATACTGTGGTTCAGACAAGCACTCCACATGATTTTCGATAAGGGTTTTGTAGACAGAATCTATGTCATCCGTGTAAAAGCATACTTCTGAGATAGATGTCGTAAACAAGTCTGATTGTTCTTTATGGATTTTGCTGTCTACAAACTGAATCAATTCAACCGGTGGTGCTTCAACCGCCTTTGAACCATTCAAATATGCAACCCTTGCTTTACAATTTTCCTTACGGAACATTTTATCTGTCTCTTCGCCTTCCATAAAGATTTCGCCCTGAAATTCAAGCCCCAAAATGTCTCTGTAGAAAGCAATCGAGCGTTCCAAATCAGAAACGGTTAATCCAACGTGATAAATTCTTCCAACCATATTTATAGCCTCCTGCGAAAATTCCGATTTGTAAAACACATTCTTTTTACATAGGCACAGTATACCACATTTCCTGTGCCTATGCGATATCATTTAATGCTTCTTCCGATATGAACTCATCTTCTCCACAGTAACCTCAGGATAGAAGTAAGTAAGAATCGTTGCTTTCGGAACTCCTGCGGCAAGTGCTTTCTTCACTTCCTCTTTCTGCTCCGGTGTATACGACCAGTGCAGCATTCGATTTGTGATGGTATCCTCCCACTTAGGCTTTTCCCTCTCAGGATTCCTTACAGGCTTAGTACCAGCACTTCCATTAGAAGAGTTAGCACATTCTGTAGTATCAGACTTCTGTGACTCATCGACATACTCAAGCTCATTTGCCTGCTCCCTGTCAATCTTTGCCTTCTGCTCTGCCTCATCCTGCATGGAGAATCTTCTGCTTAATTCCGCATCACCAAGCATCATAAACTGCTCATAGGTAAGAGAATCTATATACACATTCTCGCCCTTATCCTTCAGCTTTTCATAATACTTAACTGCCTTGTCTGAAAGAATCTCAAATGGCGGACCGATAAGATTATCTGCTCCCCTTATCTGATGAACATAAGGCTCTCCCTTGCCATCTGCTGTCTGGTTAAACATCGGATGATTGAATGGTATGAACTTATTGTCCATGATTGGATCAAATCCACGGATAAAGATAATACACTTTTTGTTATCCAGCTTTCTGACTTCATCCGGTGTAAACAGTTCTCTTCCTAATACATCATAATTCCTTGAAGAGCTTCCCTGTCTGCCCTTTGTCTCTCCGCTTGACTTCTTATCGATCGTACCTTTTCCAAGCAGCTCTGACACGTATTTGTGTGTACTCTGCTCATTTCCACCAAGATAGATGAAAGTATCGCAGTTGCCGGGAATTGTCTCCCAGGTATCTTTAAAAAGTGCTTTTAACTGGGCAAAGTTCTGAATAATGATAATACTTGAAATCTCACGGCTTCGCATTGTCGATAACAGGGAACAAAAGTCATCGGGCAATGCGACATTCGCAAATTCATCTAACATAAATGTCACATGGATAGGCAATCTGCCTCCACAGTTAAAGTCCGCCTGATAGTACAATTCCTGAAATATCTGCGTGTATAACATACCGATAATGAAGTTATAGGATTTATCACTATCCGGGATTACACAAAACAGTGCTGTCTTTGTCTCACCATCCCCATTTACTCCAATACCGATATCGGACAGATTAAGCTCATCTTTTGAGAGTAATCGTAAAACCTGCTTATTCTCAAGAAATGCAAGTCTTGAGTTGGCACTGATGATAATGGAACGGACGGTATCTCCTGCACCTCTCATACATTTGTTGTACTGCTTTACTGCCGGATGATTAGCTCCAAGCGGAGAACTTTCCTCTAAAAACTTCATACGCACATCCAGCTTTGATGCTTTTCCCTGTTCTGTAACCTCTGCTTCTCCAAGAAGTTTAAGTACTGTCTCAAAGTTTCTCTTTGCCGGCTGTACCTCCAGCCACACATAATAAAAGATAGCCTGTAAGAACAATCCTTCCGCCTTTTCCCAGAACGGATCACTTGGTGTCGCTCCCTTTGGTGTCGTATTGCTGATAAGGTTTGTAATCAGCTTGACCACATCTGTTTCCTCTCTGATATAGGAAAATGGATTGTAACAGTCTGATTTATCCATCTCTAACAGATTTATGACTTTCACATTATATCCGTTATTCTTTAGCATCTGACCGCAGCTTCTAAGGATTTCTCCCTTTGGATCGGTACAGATAAAGGAACAGTTATGTGGCATCTGCATAAGATTCGGCTTTACTTCATAGAATGTTTTTCCTGCTCCGGAACCACCACAGATAAGGATATTTCCATTGAGCTTGAGCCTTCTGAAATCCAGCGACATCTTCACATTCTGGCTGAGTATCCGGTTGAAATTCTCATCCTTATCTGCAAGTATCTTGTTGACCTGCTTTGGATTTTCAAATCTTGCCGTACCAAATTCCTTACCCGGCATATAGTTTCTCTGGCTGGTGTAATACATGACAATAGCCATCGCATAGATACCTAATGCAATGGCTATTGCTTTTACTGTATTTGAATTGTAATAGTTGGCAAAGGGAACAGCACATACTTCATTGAATCTGTCCATAAATTCATTAAAGGCAATCCCTTCCGTCCACGCACCATTTATCAGATAACCAAGATACCCGGCTAACACTGCACCCACAAGAATGAATATCAGTGACGGCTTTTTCTTTGTTGTCTGCATAGGCTGTTACCTCGCTTTCTTTGTGGTAACAGTTTTCTTCTGTGTGGTCTTTTTCTGCTGCTTCTGCTCTTTCTCGTAACGCTCCCTGACAGATGACTCCACCTTGTCGTAGTGAGTATAAAGCTCGGTTCCTTTCTGAGTTGTCACCACACGATTCTGCTCATCGTAAAGCTTATAATCCTTGGTGGAATCAAGGAAGGTAAGCATTGTCTTTCCACCATGAATCTCCATGATGTTTTCCTTACGGAGCCATACATATCTTGCCTCTTCTCCCCATGTGCCGGGAACTCTGGTCTTAACAGCATGGTCATTCTCTTCGATAATCAGCTTCTTGCTGATAGTCACATCTGACAGGTTCGCATTCTTTGATGCCGCAACCGCCCTCATTCTCTCAGCAAGGTCCTGATAGCCTCTGACACGGTTGATAAATGCATCCTTGTCCATCATGACTGTATGGGTGCCATCCTCATTCTTGCTGCCAAGCACACCGATTGTCTCAAGCTGTCTGATAACACTTTCAGCCTGCTCACCATTGATACTGAAATTCTCCTTGACCTGATCCACACTGATAGCTTTCTTTTCCATTGCAAACATTCCGACTTTTTCAATCAGTCCGTCAATGGCGGAATTAACCTTATCACCTTCTATCGTGTGGCTTTTCTCGTTTCCCTGCTGTTTCTTCAAAAAATCCATCAGCTTGCCAAGGGATTTTTCATCTCCATTCTTCAGATAATCGTCAAATGTGGCAATCTTGCCAAACTTGAGCTTCTGTATCATCATATTCACACGTGGAACTGCCTCTGTATGAAAGATTACCTCACTCAGTCCGTCTTTCCTGTTGCAGTCCGGAAGTACTGAATAGAGTATTCCATACTTCTTTGCCATCTTTTCAACCTTTTTCATATCTTCGGTATTAAACTGTAACACCTGTAAATCACCGCCCTTTAAGAGCAGCTTTCTCATGGATGTCTTGCCAAGTGACTTCTCATAATCAAGCATCCCTTTTAAGAAATCTATTGCCTTCTGCATGGCAGCTATTCCGCCGCTTCCTACCTTCATGGCAATCTCAATGCCATCATAAGCAACACGGATGATCTGCACCGCTTCCTGAATCTCTTCTGCCATTATCGCACCTCCACTTTCTCTCTGACTGTTGTTTTAAGCGTTTCTGTCTCTGTAGTACGGATTTCCTCGGCTGATACATCAATACCATAAGCAGTCAAAATATCTGCCAGATGATTGATTGCTTTCTCCTCCTCGATACGATACATTTCAAGTGCCACAAGCAGGTTTTCCACCTGTTCCACCCATGCAGGCTTCATATCATATTTAGACCTGTATGTGACCATAATCTCGTCCGACTCAGCCTTATCCGCTGAATGTGCCAAAGCTTCAATAAGAGAAATCGTGTCTTCCTTGCTGCCACTTCTGAATGCGAACTGGACAACAAAGTTTTTCTCTTCCTCTGTAAACTGATGCTCCACACCATTCATCTCTGTTACTGCTTCATTTACTACTGCTAAATTCATAAGTTCCTCCTAATCTGCCATACTGTTTTCAAGCACAGCAATCTCAATGATCTCCTTCATCTTTTCCGCTGAAATGTTGTTGTTTATAAGCTCTACAAGCTGTGACTCAGTAAGTCCCTTTTCTATTGCACTCTTAATCTGCACAAGCTGCGCCGGAACAAGGTCTCCCGATGCAACCAGCTTTACAATGTCTGCCCTTGACTTTTTCTTAAATGACAGTCTTGCAAAAAGACTTGCCACTCCGCTGTTGCTGCTCTTTCTCACACTTCGCTCAATCGGAAGTCTCTGCACCACATTTCCAGTACCATCAACTACCGGAATCTGATAATAGACCGGAATTCCATTTGCCACAGCCTGCATATTCTGAGGAACTGCAACTGTATCAACCATCTTTTTATCTTCCTGTGATACGGACTGGCTTTCCTGTGGCTCTGCCTTACTTTCTGATTCTTTTTTATTCTCTGTGGCAATACCTATGATCTTATCTTCCAATGATTCTATTCTGTCTCCCATACGCTTTATCTCCTTATCTTTTTTCTCGATATCATCCCTGAGTCTTGCAATCGTACTGCTTGCCTTATTCAGTTCATTCTGCTGGCTGTTGATGAGAGCGTCCTTATCCTGGTTCTCCTTCACCAGACGTTCCTTGACTTCCTCATCATCCTTTGAAGTCTCTATTTCAGAAAGCTTCTTATTCAGGGCATCATACCTTTCATTCTGGTGATTGATTTTTTCAACCACTTTATCCATCTGTGAAATAAGCTCTTTCACATACTCAGACTCTTTTGGGATTTGCTCTTTTGCTTTATTAAGCTTATCTAATATCACATCAAACATCCTGCGCATGTTTATTGCTGTATCATCTTCTTTTACTATCTCTCTTATTGAATCAATCGGCACGCCTTTTTCATAGTATTCCAACGCTGTCTGCATCTTCTGGGCTTCTATCCTGCTTTCTTTCAGCAGTGTTAATAGTTCTTCTGATACACCCTTATACAGACATTTTGATAACACCTTCATCTGCTCAATGTCATAATTCTTGTTCAGATACAGACCAATTTCGTCATCAGTCAGTCCATATTCATAATCTCTTTTGACAAGAGCAATGACATCACTGTCCATATTCTTATTGCGTAGAATCTGTATCTTTCTCTCAATTGCCATTTCACTTAATGGCTCTCTTTTTTCTTCCATATATGCCTCCTAACCACTAAAAAAACAGCCTAACGTAGTGGCTGTTCTTTTCTGTCTATTATTATTTCTTTGTCATACTGCTTCTCTTCTGCCGAAGCTGATACAGTAAGTTCCTTCCATATTGATCTTCCAAGGCTAAGTTCCTTTGATACCGCTCGTTCTGCCTTACAGTCCTGTGCATACTTGCTCTCATATTTTTTCCGAAGATTCTCGACCTCTTCCACACTGTATCCCTGTGCCATAAGCTCAGTGTTAAGCCTTTCCCATGCATTATGCTCATCTTCAAAGAAGGTATCCCCACTCTGATAACACGATTCCGCATCATCAAGCTCCCGGATCTGTTCAGCCTTCTCAAAAATATCTTTGAATCTTTCCTTAGCCTTATAAGTCTTACTCTTTTCCTTTGATGCTTCTTTTTTCTTATCAGTCAGATTATAAAGTACCGACACAAGTTCTTCTGCACTCTCAATTTTATGCCTTACCAGAAATAGATATTGCTCCTGCAGCTTATGCATCTTTCTGATATCATCCTTATACTTCCATGCCTGACTGTACGGCTTCTTTTTAAGCTTTCCAATCCGGTAAAGCTTTGCATAATATCTTTTCTGCAAGCCAGACATCTTCGCCCTTCGGTATCTCTTGATATAACACCTTACTATCGCTGCCTGCCTTTCCTCATGCTGTGACCGGTAAAAGGATAAATCTTCCTTAGCAATACGCTCCACAATAGCTTCCTGCGAATAATTATCGCCAAGAGTCTTGCATCTTCTGAATCTTGTCATCCCCTGTGGTCTGACTGCCAGATACTTTCCCTGCTTGACCTCATATCCTTTTTCCGACAGCAGCTCAAGAAATCCACTGAAATCATTTGCCTGTAAGATGCAGGCATCCAAATCTCTTTTTATCATATCCGCCCACACAAAGCTGCCTTCACGATATTCGCTCCAGTCCTTATAATTCTCGTGCTTTTCCTCTTTGCTGCCATCCTCCACATCTATAATGGAAAGACCATACTCTTGACACAGCTTATTGGTAATCGGCTGGATATACTTTGCCCAGTCTCCCTTTTCATATCGGTATTTTCTACCATCAACAAAACTCACACTGTTAAATACTATATGTGAATGCACATGGTCTGTATTATCATGAACCACAAATACCGCTTCATAGGCATCGCCAAGATATTCCGTTACAAACTTCTGTGTTATCTCAAAAGCCCGGTCCGGTTCCACCTCATCCTCTTTGAAGGAAAGAATAATGTGATACCCCTGTCGCTTGTCTGTTTTTCCAAACTGCTTCTTTGTATCCATCATCTGTTCAAAAGCCATATCTGCCTGGCAGTTTATGGCTCCCACAAGTCTTCCGCCCTGCGTTTTCTCAGGATTCATCACATAATCCAGAGCCCGTTTCAAATGCCTTGCATGAAAAGAATTCCCGCTGTCCTTCATGTGAAGTATCTTACTTATTGCCAATCTTTATCACCGCCTCGCTGACAGACTGATTCAGCTTTTTCATATATGCCACAAGCTGTTCCTTATCTTTCTTGGAATACATCTGTGCATTGCTGTTAAATACAATCTGATTGATGTTAATGCCGATTCGGTTGACCTCATTGATAAGCTCTTTTAGAAGTTTCCTGATTTCCGGATAGTCTTTTGGTTTCTGACTTATAAGAAATCTCAGATACTCCGCTTCATTCATTCCATTGTCTTTTGCAATTTTTGCAAGCTCCTTAGCTTCATCCGGCATGAGACGCAAAGTCTTTCTTACACAGTGAACCGTGTCTGCCATAACCTCACCGCCCTTCTTTCTTATCTGCCCTGTAGCTTTTTATGCTATCTGCAACATTTTCTGCAGTCTTCTGCAAATCATCTTTATTTTTAAGGTTTCTGATAAATGTGTCAGCAAGTTTTGTTGCAAGCTCATCTATCTCTTTAGCATAACAAGTCTTATCAAACATCCTATCCAGCCTCTTTTCATCAGCTTTTAAGCGTTCATACTTTCTCTGATATTCATTGTATACCTCATAATCCTCTTTATGCATTTCCATATCAAGTATCATCTCATAGTTCCATTCACAGACCGTATCTATCACATCATCTATCTGATAGGGCTCTATCTCACCATTTTCCTCGGATATATCCTGTCTATACATCTTTCCTTCAGAATCTATGCCAATAGCGTAATCATATCCTTCCATATAATTAAGAAGAATTTCTGCATCTTCTATCGAAGGGTTCAGTAAGATATCAAATGTTTCTGCCCAGACAATAAGTTCATCTGGTTCTGTGATTATTGTAAGTTCTTTATCCATTGCTTTCCTGCACCTCCCTTATCCGTGTTTTGTATATCTCTCACACCTACACGCCTGTCTGAATCTTTTAGGTTTACGGCTAGATACGCATTAGAGATGTCTCCATCCAAATGCTGTTCTAGCAAGGGATTTTTCCCTTGAACCCATCATTTATGATATATGGTGGCGCTTTTCGCCCCCAAATAGTGAAAGGAGCTGTCGGTAAATAACGTTTTTTAGAGCTGACAGTCCAACAAAAATATCCTGACAGTTACAGAGCTTTCTGGCTCTGCAACTTGTTCAGGATATTTTTATTGTCTACTTACAGGAATGTTTTTTCAAACACGCTCCAGTACAGCATTCCCTACTTTAACAGTAGAATTCTCCCTCAATTTTCTCTTCGCAGCTCCATAAGCCGCCACCAAT
>ERZ791624.363-NODE-363-length-32441-cov-2.703236_pt1 | contig 32441 bp, 30 predicted proteins | sample MGYA00510058_ERZ791624 | MGnify/ENA primary metagenome ERZ791624 (study PRJEB30046, sample SAMN00715158) | human gut metagenome | study: EMG produced TPA metagenomics assembly of the A metagenome-wide association study of gut microbiota in type 2...
CATGGGTTAATTCTGTTGCTCTTTTGGGGCTTCAAATCAATCAGTTTCAATTCCAAAGAAGCTTTTCGTATTTTGCCTTTGTTTTATCTGTAAGTTCCTCGCCATTATATTTTATGTCAGTTATAAACGTATGAAATACATAGTATTTACCAGATTTATAACCGATAGCCACACCATCTTCAGTCAGCCATTTAAGTATGCCATCTCGTTCAGAGATAAATCCTGATGAAGTCAAGTAAACAAAGAACACTTCTTCATTTTGATGTGTATTACAGCTAAAGTTCTCTAGAAAAGGATAAAGAAAAAAAACGATTTGTGACTTTTGGGTGTCTTCTGGTGTAATTTTTCCTATAGTAAAATAATCGGTGGTCTGATTTTTTAGTTGAAATTTTTTAGTAACCGTGAATCCGGGGTTACTCCATTGTGGCCACTTTATACCAATATGAGCCACGTATCCATCGTGCAGATTAATCGTAGGGAAAGCATGAACATGTGGGCCTAGATCAGAATGATTTTCATTTGCATATCGCTCATACATATTTAAATTCTGTTTGATCTTTTTTATAGCTTCAACCTTTTTTATGTTCACCTTACTCAAATATTCTTTCATTACTTGTTCTAAAGAATCGTAGCGGCCATTAGTCGTGGAAATCGAACTGTTTGTTTGATTTTTTTTCTTTTTCATACTATATGTTTTTTGGGTTTGTATTTTATTCATAGTGCTCATAGCTTAAATCCATCAGGCAGGATTAGATTCACCTTTTTCCGTACTCCACTGCCATAACGGTATTCCTCCAATTGTTTCTGGCATAATGAAGATTCAGTAAAACCGGATTGAGTGATTAGCCGTTCTCTACCTTCAAGGACCCAGTTCATGATTCCGGGCAACTCTGTAGAAACAATCTTCTCAGCCAGTTTCGGATCCACTTCCGATTTGGGTATCTGGACTTTGAAGGGAACGATAAGAAACCTCCTGAAATATCCGTTCGATTTGTCATTGGTCTTCGGAAGCTCGTTCAGACAGAAAAGCATCTTTGCATAATCGGTAAGAGTGGCTACATCCTTGTATAACTGTCTGGTACTGATAGGTTCCCCACTGGCGATACGTTTGAAAATATCCCCCGAGAAAGCGTTTGGGGCTACATCAGAACAGGTATTCAGCAATTTTCCTGATAAATTTGCCCTGCTTCTGTCTCCGTTTTCTCCACACATATCCGATAGAGACTCATGGGAAATATTCTCCTTGCCTAAAAGAGCTTCCACAATATCAACGAACACCGATTTGCCATTCTTTCCGGAGCCATAGAGGAACAGACACTTCTCCAGTTTCAATGGGGTAAAGATCCAGCCTATATACTCAGCCAGAACCTTTTGAGCGTCCTTGTCCGGTAATACTCTGTCCAGGTACTTCATAAACATCTGACACGTCGCATTTGGGTTATAGGGGTAAGGGAGAACATACCTGAAATAATCCGAATACTGATGTTGTACCAGTCTTCCGGTTTTAAGATTAAGCGTACCGTTCTGAAAGTTGATTTTCTCCTTGTCCTGCTCTACCGCCAATCCCATCACCGTATATGGAAACTGCTTGAACAATCCTTCCACCACTTCCCTTTGTGATGCCTCTACCATATTATTTGTCATTTTCCCCAAAGCTTCCCTGAGAAATATCTTCAGGTCAAAATCATCTATACTGACCCAATACTTTCCGGTGTAAGAATAAACACGCTGGTCCCTGAAAGTTTGAAAAGGATAACCGAGCTTGATTGCCACTTTTTGTATCTTGTAGCATACTTCGGCATTTGTTCCCCTCTTGTTGTTTGAAGCGGTTGGTTGGGGAATGGCATTGATTATATCCCCCAATAATTTTTTGTAATCCATAATCTTAAATTTTTCTATATTTACTACCAATTTTACCTTTACCATCAACCCACTTATAGGCATTTCTTATTTCATGTTTCAACTCTTCTTCCGGGAAATCCGGTTCTATGAACTTTCTCAGATTGACATAAGCCGCACTCTCAGAAAATCCCCATTCAGCCAATTCCCTTGCTCTGTTGAAGGCTGAATCATGTCTTTGACCTGGTGTCATCGGGTATTTATAGAATCCACCTTCCAGAAAATTTATGATTTTAGCTGCTTCACCGGGTGAACAGACCATGTATTTAGGACTTATAGGATCGTGATTACCTGTATTCATTGGTTGAGGAGTACTTTTTCTTATAGTCCATACCTTGCTGTTCCGGTTCACATAAAGATCAGGGTCACTGCTTAGATAACAAGCTCTGGATATTCCTTTACAACAGTCATCCCAGAACGGAGAGCTATAATATTCCTTCAAAGCGTCAAGGTATTCGTTATGACTGGTGTTATCTATATTATTGGCAACACGGACAATAACCTTATAACCTCTACCGGAAGGAGAAAGGAATGCAGCATAGGTATAAGGATCATTAACCAGCATATTCCAGACATTAACCATTTCTTGAACCGGAATCTTATCGAAATCAACTACTACAAGACCTGAAGGAGCAATAAGAGCATCATTACAGAATCTTCCGAATGTTCCGGCAAAAAGACAGATAGGTAACTTTCCCTTAAGTTCGGAATACTTTGAATGGTCAGTATCATAGAAGAGTCTCATGGCATCAATCTCAGGTTTCAGTTTTTCCTGTTTAATCATATCGAATACCAGATCAATATCCACATGGTTGGGAGGATATTCCATGACTCTGAATGATTTTATACCGGTCATAGGATTTGTATATTCCTCACTGTAAGGTTTTTGTTTGAAGATTGTTATTGTAATCATAATTTCTAAATTTAAATTGTTCGTTAATATTTCATTTAATCTTTCTTCTTCCCGTCCTCAAGAGAGAGAGAAGGGGGGAAAGGGGAAAGCGGAACCTCTAAAACCTATTTTTTTACTGATTTTGGAATGGATGAAATTGAAAAAAGTTATAAAAAATAGGCTTTTCCACCCCCTTTTCCCCCATTTCCCCTCCTTTTCCCCTCTTTTCCCTTTGAGGCAGGGAAAGAAAAGTAATCTAATCAAAAGGTAAGGAAAAATTAACAATAGAACTGCTTATACCTATCTTCACACCTTTCTTGTTATCCTCTTCCACCACATAACCCTCGCTTTTCAGTTTCATCTTGAAGTTTTCCCTGGTCTCGGCTTTCTGGTTATTATCCCTGCAATATTCCCGATAATTGTTGAATAGAGGAGTCAGACCTATCTTGTTGTCATTATCAGGAACACACATCTTGACACTCAGGAACATGACCACTGTATCCGTATCCTCCTTGTATGCCTGCTCCAAATTTTAAGGGTGGAGGACTTGCTGAGTTTTTTCCCATTCCTGATAAATCTTCCCAGACCTTCGATAGCCCAGATGAGAATACCGGACAATTCACTTTTCAGTTTTTTAGCCAGATCAGGGTCAGCCTTACTCTTGTCTATCTTCACATCGAAAGGAATAATCAGTAACCTCCTCCTGAATCCGAAAGACGTATCACTACTATAAGGCATGGAGTTACAGTTGAAAGCCAATCTTGCATAGTCCTTTAAAATCTCCGGTTCCTTATATAATCTTCTGGCTTCAACGGGTTCCCCACTCGTCAGTTGCTTGAAGATACCGTTGGCGAATATCTTGCCGTTGAAGTCGCTGCTGTAGTTCAGAAGCTTGTTCCTGATCATTGCCCTGCTGTATCCTTTATCATCACACAAGGAGTTTATGTTGTAGGAGCAGACATTATCCTCGCCAAGCAGGGCCATCACAATCTCGAAGAACACGCTCTTGCCATTGAATCCTGAACCTACACAACACAATGCCTTCTCCAGTTTGATGAAGGGATTGAGACAGCAACCGACAAACTCCTGCAATACTTCCTGAACATCTTTGGCCGGCAATACTTCATCCAGAAACTTATGAAACATGGGACACATCGCTTTGGGGTCGTACTCATAAGGAAGGACATAGAAGAAATAGTCATCAGCCGAATGCTCCTGTTCCTTCACGTTTCCATCATGACCAATCACAAGGGTCGTATTAGTCAGATTGATTTTAACCACACCCTTATCCCGTTCTGTCTGTAAAGTGAGTAGCAGGCCTGTTCATGGACCTTGTTCGCTATCCTCACATTCCTGGCTGTATATTTGTCGGCTCCCATTTTCTGGAAAGCCTTGCCTAGGAAATGTTTCAGGTCAAGCTCGTTTATCGGTTCCCAGAACATCTTGTTATACAGATAGCACATTTTTCCCTCATTGATCACCAGGCCATATCCCAATTGTTCAGCTACTTCCTTCACTTTCTCGACAACAAGGACGGATTTGTTCTCATCAGTGATCTGTATGGAATAGATCTTCTCCTGAAAAAGTTTCTTCACATCAGGATCGGTTTCCTTTTCCAGTCTCCGGTACAGTCCACCGGCATAAATCTCCTTGAAATCCGTTTTCGGAATATTATCAAGGATCTCTTTAAGAATTTCTTTTTGTTTATTCATATACTGTTTTTAAGTTTTAAACTGGTTATCTTCCTGTTTATAAGCCTATTACATTCTACACCCGTAATATATTTAGGCATAGGAGGTCCTGTAATGAAAAATATCTTATTTCCCATCATCTTATTTTTTTTATAAATTTTACTTGTAAGAAAGTAAGCAGGCGCCTATACTTACTTCATAATTAGAATTTCATATATCTGCCGGGAATCGTTTCAATATTTATTTCCTCATCCTTAACAGCAGATTGTTGTAGAGCGTACCAAAGGTTCAGGTCGCTACTTACAACAACCAGTTTCTTTTCCAAACCGTTATCAAGGGAAGTTATAAGATCACCGTTCCCATCAACTATAGACACTCTACGTATCAGATAATCACTGACCGGAATAACATGTACTATGACATTATCTGTAGGACACATTAGCTGACATTGTAGCTTGTTGATAATTCCGGTATCAAGTTTGGGCTTTTGAGGGAGACAGATACTATATCCATCCTCCTTAAATTGTTTCAATGTTTTCATCTTCTGAGCATTGTTTTATGAAATCCCCACCACCTCTCACATGATGGGGAAATCTGCATTAGTGTTTAAAATTGAAATCAGCAAATAGTTCGTTCAACTTGGCAATAATCATATTATCCTTGCTCTGGCTGGTACTCTTCTTCATCTGGCTTATTTCCTGTGCATTGGTAGCTCCTATGCCTTCAAGAAATGCAACCAACAGATTCATGGCCTCACTCCGTTTCATATCCCTTTTTATCAGGGAGTCCAGTTGCTTGTAAATCCATTCCGGCAACACTTTCCAACCGAGAACCTTGGCTGAATTTCCTTCAAAAGACTTGGCGGCTGCTTCATAAAGCTTCTTGTCTTCTTCAAATGATGTAGTATCGGCCAGCTCCTCCAGTTTTTGATCATTGGTTGAAGCCTTGATGCAGACTGTCTTTGAATTGGTTTTGCCACCATTTACCCAAGACCATGCAGCGGAATCAGATCCGGTTTTGGCTTTCTCCTTTACCCACTCCAATTTTTCAGTTGATATACCTTTTTCTTTGGCGGTGGCAAGAAGTTGTGTCACCCAATCCATACCATCCCAAGGGTTCGTTGCTGAATTGGCCTCTCTCAACAACGTGGGAACGTCATACTCGCTTGTAAGAGGAAGATAGACATAACCCTCATATTCCGTCTTACCCTCTTTCTTTAGTTTCTTGTTCAACTGCCTGAGAGCCTCCATGCGGTGCTGCCCGTCAATTACAATAAGGATAAGATCGAGGTTCGGGGTATCCTCTGTGATTGGATTTCCGTTTTCGTCTTCCAGTTCCAGTCCCGCTTTTAGGCAAACAATGGCAGGTACGACAAGAAATGGAGATATTATACCTTTGCAGGCCAGAATGGAAGCTATTTTTTTCTTGACCTGTTTCGCATCAATATCACGGTTAATCTTGATACGCCCGAAAGTATAACCCGTTTCGAGTAGTCCAAATATGGTGCAGATCATTCCTTTTGTCAGCTTCATCGGTACTGCTTCTGGGGCTTCATCTTTGTTTTCTTCTGAATTAGTTTGTTGTGCATCACCAGCAGATGCACCTGCCTGTAGATCCTTATCCTCTACAGTGGATTCTTTCACATTTGACCCTTGCAGATCCAGTGTGGAAACTGCTTCATCAATTAGACTCTTTTCCATTTTCACTTCAAATTAATGATTAATTTACTCCTTTTCATTTTTATGTTTTTCCCTTTAAGGACAGTTTACATAAAACTATTATATAAGTTTTTTTTCATAGGCCTGATATCATCTTCATTTATGTTTAACATGATAATCAACATTGATCTGCTGATTTTTCAATAAGTATCTCAATTGCACTTTTTAAACATAGAATTTTTTTTACATCCTGCTTTGCTTCGCTAGATGTTCGTCCATGATCTACTGCTACTTGTTCCAAAATTTCATTCATACTACTCTTGATTGATGGCTCGCTCGTGAAACAAGTTATAAACATACTTTTTAGATTAGCTTTGTACTTTTCTTTTTCTATATCCATAATTCTTGCTTTTTGTTTATGATGCAAAGAAATATGAAAAAGAAATGTGACGCTTCGACTATGAAAACTATGAATACAATAATGAAAACTATGAAAAAAAGAGTATAAAAAAACCGCCTACCTCACTCTTGGTGGATAAGCGGTTATATACAGAAAATTAAATAATAATTTATCAAAAGCTTTCCTTTTTCAATATTTCGGAAAACTCTTCAATTACAGATTTTATTAATTTTGTTTGAGACATTGCCTGATTTTTAATACCATTTGTCGGATATTTTTCACCATTAGGCGAAATAAAGAACCTATTTATTTTGGAAGGTAGTCTGCTATCTTCGCTAAATAAATGATATACTAAAGCTATTAGATCTCGTGTCTGCCCATACCAAGTTATGGGTATTGGAGTAAACTCTTTAGGTTTGTAGTTCTGAACAGTTCGGTAGAGAAAGGAACTACAGATTTCATTATCCCATTTTAGTAATTGCTTATTTACTAGTATATAATATAAAGATTCATATACAGATTGAACATTTTCTATCTTTATTCCAAATCTTGAATAAAAATACTCATTAGATGACTTTTTCTTTCCAAATGGATCTGATGGTAGTATATCGGTTTTATCTATAAATTTAGATTTAAATTCTTCTAAAATTTCATTGTAAGGAACATCTGATATAGCTAAATTAAAGTTGTTTTTTATAAGCTTACTTTCTTCCTGTTTCAATATTTCATTCGAATCAATAAGAGATTGTATTTCAATTATGTCATCAATATTAAAAAATATTTTCTTCTTTTTGTGGAAGATATATATGATAGTCTTTATATGATTAAAGAACAATGAATATAGTGAAATACCATCTAATTCATTAAATTTAGAGAGTACAAATCTTTCTTTATTTTCTTCAGTGGATATATTTTTTTCGAGCTGATATGCCTTCGTCAAGTTATAAAATTCTTTTTCATCTAAATGAGCAATAAATTGTTTATTGTATATCTCTCCTACATAACTATCCCCCTTGTCTATCTCTTCTTCATCTTTGAATAAGAGGTTATCCATTATGTACTGGCAATATTTTTTTATATATGATATGCTCTCATATTCTTCGATGACTAAACCTGCATCTTCCCAATTAATATTATTATTAATGATGATTTTAACGAATTCGTTTTCGTTTGATTTAAATAGGTTCTGCTTTAATTGATTAACTAATTGCGAATCAGCATCAATAAGGTTAATGATTTTAAATGCTTCATTAGAATTTACTTTCTGTAAAAAGTTGTAGAGTTCATACTCTGTTAAAGAATGAGAAAATGCTTCCTCGTTGGTATAATTGTCTATGATTGTATCTAGAGAAATGTATTTAAAAGAATTGCTTATTAATTTGATGAGGTTCCAATAATCTTTGCTATAGAATGAGTATGTCATATATACATACGCTCTATTATATATTTCTGAATAGATATTCAGTTTAGCAAATAAAGGCTGAAAATGCGATGGAAAGTTTAATGCAAGTTCTATTATGTAAAAATAGATATTCGCTATAATATATGGGCCCTCATCAAAAGGGAAATCTTCATTATCATCGGTTGTTAGTTTCGCTTCATAATATCTATTTATTTCTAACATTATAGGATTCTCTAAAAGTGATTCTAATATAGGTTTGCAAAATTCCAAAATTTCGTCAGGTGTAACTAATTCTTCTTTCTTATTCATAATTAATGCTGTTAAATAATTTCCTTGCCCAATAATTTTTGTTTGCTTCTTTGGCAAGTATGTTTTTACATAACTGTTTATCTATAACTAATTGCTTACGATATTTACAAACTACCGCTGGCTTTAAAATCTCTAGTTCCTCAATCCAACGACGGCCAGTTGATAATGAGCAATGTAAAAATTCAGAAAGTTCACGTAATCCTACTGCATACTTCTCTGTTGGGTAGAATTTAAAACGCTCTTCTAAGACCTTCTTCTTGTTCAATTCTTGTCGCTCTCTTTTTTTAATGTCATAATATCTATGTAGATATGTAAATGAAATTTTTTCTATTAATTCACCAGTTGATGTGGCTTTAAAAATATAACCTCCAGTACCAGTATTGGGAATATATTGATAGAATTGAATATCTCCATTGTAGAACTCGATTGTTATAAATCGTGATTTAGCCATTTTTTCGCCAATATCGAACTTATATTGTACCTCATCATTATTAATCACAACTTTTTTAATATGACGATGGATAATCTTACTACGTTCAGCATCATCCTCTAGGTTCTCAATCTTATTTCTCAGAGAAATCTCATGTTCTATATAATCAACCACACTATCTACATTGGTCAAGTTATATGCTACACCTATATCTTTAAGTAATGATTTGGTATGTTCTATGCTTCTTATATAATCTGCTTGATCTTGCAGTATTATTTTACCCAGCTCATCAAACTCTTTTTTCTTCTTATCAGCTCTTTCTTGGGTATAAAAACCTGCTATTAAAGCATCACCAACACGTCCTTTTTTCTTGTCTAAATCTTCAAGCCTTTGGTCAATTGCATTTAATTTTATTTCTAATTCTGCAATCTGTTTCTCGTATTTTACTTTATCTTCTTCTGCTGCATTTAATATATACTTTACTTCTGCTTCAATAGCCACATGCCATAAAAGACTATCCATTATATTAATACTGATGTTAACATTATTGGTACAACGTGGAGTCTTATAATGATTATAATCCCTCATTGGGCTGTTTGCATCATAACATCTATAATAGACTTTGGATCCAGATGCACTAAAATAACAGCCACATAAGGGACAGACTAATATCTTACTTGCAAAATATATATTTTTAGCCTTTCCTGCTGTGGTATTGTTGCCCAAAGCAATTTCCCTACAATGCTTAAACTGGGCTGGAGTAATAATGACTGGATAACTCCTTTGAAAAGAAGAACCTGCATAGCATTTTTTTGAGCCAGTGTACCTTTCGTTGTTTAAGATGTTATTGATAAAAGAAATAGTTAACTTGCTGTTTCCTCTTCTATGGAATTCTTTTGCTAGTTGGGGCTGCGATATGCCACTTTCGTAAAGATTGAATAGCTCTCTTACTACCGCAGCATCATTTTCATCAATAACTATCTTTTTTGCATTGTCATAGTCTACTCTATAGCCAAATGGTATATTGCCTCCATTAAATCTTCCTTCCTGGGCTAACTTCTCCCTACCTCTTCTAAAACGCTCTTTTTTAAGCCTCATTTCGGATTCGGCTATTTGCGCAAAGATAGTAAAAATCATAGAAGCACTTTCATCCCTAGTACCGTCATCCTTTAGCATCTTTAAGTAGGGATTCTTTATTATCAGTTGAACCTTTCTCTCTTCTAAGTAATCTGCGATGCTGAATAATACTTTCTTTGTTCTTGCGATACGAGAAATTTCCCAAGCATATACACAATTATATTCGCCTGTTTCAATCTTCTTCTTCATTTCTATTAAACCCAGACGTTCCTCCTCAGCTAATTTAATGCCACTTTCCTTTACGGATATATCTTCAATATCAGTTCTTGCATATCCATCAGCTAAAGCAAGGTTAAGAATCTCCTCTTTTTGCTTGTCAAAGTTCTGTTGTTCAGTACTAACACGAACCAATAAAATACATTTCATGCGCACATCATTTCATATTCATGCGACAAATATATAAAAATTAAACAAGGTGACAAAATCACCAGTAGTATCGATATCCAAATAGAAATAGTTCCGGTTCCATTCGAAAAAATGGCAGAACGCCATCATGCGGAAAGTAGTGCAAGCATACGCGAACGGGTTATCAAGGCCCGGAAAATACAAGCTCAACGTTTTGCCAACCATCCGGGTATTTACTGCAACGCACAAATGGAAGCCGGGTTACTCCATCTGTACGCTCAACCCAATGAAGCAGGACTAAAATTATTACGAACTGCCATGACACGCCTCAACCTGTCGGCGCGCGCATACGGTCGTATTCTAAAAGTAGCGCGTACCATTGCCGATCTGGACAACAGCGAACACATTACTTCCATCCACCTGGCAGAAGCGATAAGCTATAGAAATCTTGATAGAGAAGACTGGGCCGGTTAGTTTAGCTGCCCGACTCAGTTTCCTTTGCATGATAAATGACCTGCATCAATGAGTCCAGTTCAATGTAATTTGAAAGAACATCCTCTTCCTTATCGGTCGTTTCCCAATCTTTATCCTCTCTCTTTTTAGAGAAAAGTGCATTTAAAATGAATTTATACCACGTATTCATGTCTCGTTCGACTTAAGGTTTTATAAAAAACAGGATAAGTAAAATTTAGTTCATCATTTTTATCTCCTTAAGATTAAATGCAAATAAGTGCAAATCACTGCATCACGATATAACATTTTTCTGTATTTTCACTTCTTCCGACAAAGCCCCCGAATAACCATATTTTATAATAAGTACGGCCTGTCAGAGATTTTAAGGGAGAAATATTTCTGATTATTCCATATACTTACTAAAAATCACTAACTTTGCACGTTACTGGTAGAAATAACAAAAAAGACATCATACAATGGAAAATAAATTCAAAAGAACCACCGTCACATCCGCTTTGCCCTACGCAAACGGTCCGGTACATATTGGTCATCTGGCAGGTGTATATGTTCCTGCTGATATCTACGTGCGCTATCTCCGCCTGAAAAAAGAAGATGTTCTTTTCATCGGAGGCTCTGACGAACACGGAGTACCTATCACCATTCGTGCAAAGAAAGAAGGTATTACTCCACAAGATGTGGTGGACCGCTATCATACCTTGATAAAAGAATCATTCAAAGAATTTGGAATTTCATTCGATATATACTCTCGTACTACATCAAAGACACACCACGAACTGGCTTCCGAATTCTTCAAAACCCTGTATGATAAAGGTGAGTTCATTGAAAAGACCTCCATGCAATATTACGACGAAGAAGCCCATCAGTTCCTGGCCGACCGTTATATTACCGGTGAATGTCCTCACTGCCATGCAGAAGGAGCCTACGGTGACCAATGCGAGAAGTGCGGAACATCACTTTCTCCGACCGACCTGATCAATCCGAAAAGTGCTATCAGTGGCAGTAAACCAGTGATGCGTGAAACCAAACATTGGTATCTGCCATTGGACAAACACGAAGGATGGCTGCGTGAATGGATTCTTGAAAATCATAAAGAATGGCGCCCCAATGTATACGGACAATGTAAAAGCTGGTTGGATATGGGCTTGCAACCCCGTGCGGTAAGCCGTGACTTGGATTGGGGAATCCCTGTTCCTGTAGAAGGTGCTGAGGGAAAAGTACTTTATGTATGGTTCGATGCCCCCATCGGCTATATTTCAAATACAAAAGAATTACTTCCCGACAGCTGGGAAACTTGGTGGAAAGATCCAGAAACCCGTTTGATTCACTTCATCGGAAAAGACAATATTGTATTCCACTGCATTGTTTTCCCTGCTATGCTGAAAGCGGAAGGAAGCTATATCTTACCGGATAACGTACCTAGCAATGAATTCCTGAATCTGGAAGGTGACAAGATTTCCACTTCACGCAACTGGGCAGTATGGTTGCATGAATATTTGCAGGACTTCCCCGGCAAACAGGATGTATTGCGCTATGTATTGACAGCCAATGCCCCCGAAACAAAAGACAACGATTTTACCTGGAAAGATTTTCAAGCACGTAACAACAATGAGTTGGTGGCTGTTTACGGTAACTTTGTAAACCGTGCTTTAGTGCTGACTCATAAATATTTCGACGGAAAAGTTCCCGTTTGCGGTGAATTGACCGACTACGACAAAGAAACATTAAAAGAATTTGCAGACGTAAAGGCAGAAGTAGAAAAGCTACTGGATGTATTCAAATTCCGCGATGCACAAAAAGAGGCAATGAACCTGGCACGTATCGGTAATAAATACTTAGCCGATACAGAGCCTTGGAAACTGGCAAAAACTGATATGGACCGTGTAGCCACCATCCTTAACATAGCATTGCAACTAGTTGCCAATCTGGCTATTGCATTCGAACCTTTCCTGCCTTTCAGCAGCGAAAAGCTCCGCAAAATGCTGAATATGGAAACATTTGAATGGGACCAACTGGGACGTACCGATCTGCTGGCAGAAGGACATCAATTGAATAAGGCAGAACTGTTGTTCGAAAAGATCGAAGATGAAACCATTCAAGCACAAGTAGACAAACTGTTGGCTACCAAAAAAGCAAACGAGGCTGCCAACTATAAAGCCAACCCGATAAAACCGGTAATTGCTTTTGAAGAATTTGAAAAGTTAGATATCCGTGTAGGTACCGTATTAGAGTGTGAGGTAGTGCCTAAAATGAAAAAGCTGCTGAAATTCAAGATTGCTGACGGACTGGAGAACCGTACCATCGTCAGCGGTATCGCACAACATTATAAACCGGAAGAACTGGTGGGCAAACAAGTTTTATTCATTGCCAACCTTGCTCCACGCCAATTCAAGAACGGATTGGTGAGCGAAGGCATGATCCTGAGTGCTGAAAACTTTGACGGCACCTTAGCGGTGACCTCTTTATTAAGAGAGGTAAAGCCGGGCAGTGAAGTGAAATAATATACACCCAAATACAGAAAAGGCTGAAAGCAACTGAAACGTCCGCTTTCAGCCTGACTGTTTTATAATCTATCTATAAAAATGACAGAACAATCCTTGAAAGAAAAGACAGCAAAAGGCCTCTTCTGGGGCGGATTAAGCAATGGAGTACAGCAGCTGCTGAATCTTTTTTTCGGGATATTCCTGTCACGCATTCTGAATGCGGAAGATTATGGCATGGTGGGAATGCTGTCCATCTTCTCCCTTATTGCAGGCTCTTTGCAGGAAAGCGGGTTCACGGCCGCCCTAGCCAACAAACGGGATATCTCCCACAAAGACTATAATGCCGTATTCTGGTTCAGTACCGGGCTAAGTGCCTGTCTCTACCTCATTCTGTTCCTTTGCGCCCCACTCATTGCCGAATTCTATCACACTCCCGAACTGACAGCTTTGGCACGATACACTTTCCTCGGTTTCTTTGTAGCCAGTTTGGGCATTGCCCACAGTGCTTACCTGTTCCGCAACTTAATGGTCAAGCAAAAGGCAATGGCGGTCACTATCGGATTAACCGCCTCAGGAACTATCGGTATAACTATGGCCTGCTTGGGATTTGCCTATTGGGGGATAGCCACACAAAGCATTGTCTATGTAGGAACCATTAATATCTGTTATTGGTGCTTCTCACCCTGGCGACCTACACTTACTTTCGACTTCAAGCCTTTGAGAGGGATGCTTTCTTTCAGCAGCAAATTATTAGTAACCAATATATTCAACCACATCAATAATAATATCTTTACCGTTATCCTTGGTAAATTCTATTCGGGACAAGAAGTAGGCTATTTTACTCAAGCTAATAAATGGAATTATATGGGACATTCATTAATTTCAGGAACAGTCAACAGTGTGGCCCAACCTGTACTTTCCAGTTTGTCGGATGAAAGGGAACGTCAACAACGCGCTTTCCGGAAGATGCTCCGCTTCACTGCCTTTATTTCTTTTCCGGCTATGTTAGGATTATCATTAATCGCACCCGAACTGATTATACTGACTATTACAGACAAATGGCTACCCAGTGCCTTCATCCTGCAATTGCTCTGCATCGGTGGCGCATTCATTCCCATAACCAATTTGTATTCCAACCTAGTCATCAGCAAAGGAAAATCGGATATCTATATGTGGAATACCATCAGCTTAGGCATTATCCAGTTAACAACCATGCTTCTGCTCTATCCATACGGCGTACATACCATGATTATAGTGTATGTATCCATCAATATCTGCTGGCTGTTTGTATGGCACTATTTTGTATGGAAACAAATACGGCTCAGCTTGTTTGCAGCGCTGAAAGACATCCTTCCGTTTGCCTTCATAGCTACCGCGGTAATGGCGGCTACCTATTATATCACTATCGGCTTTGCCAATCTGTATTTATTAATGGCAAGCAAAATGATCATAGCCGGCACACTCTACACAGCCATCCTGTGGTTGAGCGGCTCCGTCACTTTTAAAGAGAGTTTACACTATATAATCAAGAAATAATGGCTGCTACACGTCACTCCGGATTAGAATGTTTACGAATTATCAGTATCATACTGATTGTATCCATGCATATTCTAGGAAATACCTTCCACACCAGTAACTGGCTGAACAAAGAATTCATACTATTTATCAATACACTGGGAAACACCGGAGTAACCTTGTTCATTCTGATCTCAGGTTATTTTGGAATCCGTTTCAATACACATAAATTTTTCAAAATGCTGGTTGTCGTATGGTTTTATTCCATCGTTTCTTATCTGATCGAAACAATATGGCTTCACACTCCGCATACCTGGACAGGGCTGGCCTCCTCATTGCTACCGATACTTAGCAAAAAATACTGGTTTATGACCTGCTATGTAGTACTTTATTGTTTCTCGCCCTATTTAAACCGGCTGGTTCATAACCTCTCACAAAAAAGTTATAAACAACTACTGTTACTATGGGGATTCTTTTTTGTATTTGCCCCGACAATCCTGTTTTTTGAAATTCAGAATGACACGGGCAAGGGAATTATCAATGTCACACTAGCTTATCTCATAGGACAATATCTGAAGACCTATGGTCTTCCGGAAAACATGAAACGACATAGCCAGGAAATCTTGTCAGGCAGCCTTGCCGGTATTTTTATACTGAATACCCTGCTTACAGCAATGAGTGGAAATATCATACTGAGATTCGCCCGAGATAATAATCTACTGATTATCATCGCCTCTATCATGATTTTCTACCAGTTTACCCGGTGGCATTTTTCATCCCGCATCATCAATTACCTAGCAGGATACGTTTTTGCCTTATATATGCTTCAAGGACTTCTTATCCACTGTTTACAACCCTGGTATACCCCTTATGCAGACAGCAACCTACTTGTTCTGTATTTTATGGGAACACTTGTTTCTATCTGTCTGACAACGCTTGTTATAGAATGGAGCAGACGGCTGCTATTAGGAAAAATAGAAAACAAATTGGCAAATGCCATAGAAAGAAGAGGAGCAAAAATAAAAATGTTTGCAGATAATCATTAAAACAATGATTTATTTCCGTAACTCATAATTTCAAAATCTCCAATGGAACCCCTCCTATCTGAGCTGCCATATCCGAAAATGAACTCTGAAAAGAACCATATATTTTTTGTGTACGAGCCAATGTGTACATATCCGTGATACCCTCCCTTATTCCCTCCAAAGATCCACGGTCTGCCTTTTTTCCGGAACAGAATATCCGGTCGCCATAACGCTCTTTCATCTCCCGCTTCACCTCTTCCGAATCTGTAGCCAAATAGATAGCCACCTTGCCGTCCTCTTTTATCTTCTCATCTAATTTCTGATAGAACAACTCGATAGGGCTTTGCCTGATAGAAGCCAGATTATCTGTACGACGGATATGCACACCAATCATAGCATCCGAAAAATTCCGACAACGGTTTTCTACCTCTTCCATAATCTCGTCTACCGGAACAAACAACCGACTGATCCATGCATAATCATAAGGTTGGAAAGCGGTGTATGATGCCATATAAACACAGCCACCTTCTTTAACCCACCGTTCAAAATCAAAATGCCGGTTACATAAAGGAGTAATGGAACGCTCGTACAGACAAGACTTGAAAAGCAGTTTCTGAAACAAAAGCGGGAAATGAAAATTCTTGGAACGAGGTCTGTCTAATAATGCATAATCCAACCGCGAAGCATCCCGTAAACAAGCCACTTCCCTGTCTACAGGCTTAAACAACTGATAAAACGGTGCATTCAGTGCCCAATCCTGAAACCAAATGATGCTTAATTCACTTTTCGTCTTTCCTGCCAGCATTACCGCCGAAGCCACTGCACGCATACGGTTGGCCAATCCTCCTACCGGTACAAATGTTATTTTACCCATTCCTGTTTAAAATTTGAGGCAAATATAAATAACATCGCTTATAAATGCTAATTAATTACTACTTTTGCAATATATATACCTAATTTATTATGCAAGCAATCATTCTAGCCGCCGGCATGGGCAAGCGCTTGGGAGATCTTACCAAAGATAACACCAAGTGTATGATTAAAGTAAACGGGACCTATCTGATAGACCGTCTGCTCTCACAGTTAGATTCATTAAATCTGGAACGCATCATTTTAGTCATAGGCTACCAAGGAGAGAAATTACGTACCCACATAGAGAAACAAAGTAGAAATACTCCGATAGAATATATTTACAATCCTGTCTACAATAAGACCAATAATATCTATTCTCTCTATCTTGCTAAAGAGGAATTGCAAAAGCAAGATACTTTATTAATTGAATCCGATTTGATTTTTGAGGATACACTTTTCCACAAAATTTTAAATAACCCCTATCCCAATCTGGCACTTGTAGCTAAATATGAGCCATGGATGGACGGCACGATGGTACGGCTCAATACTGAAAATGACATCATTGATTTTATCTCAAAAAAAACGTTCCGCTACGCAGATATTGACGATTACTACAAAACCGTCAATATCTATAAATTCAGTAAGGAGTTTCTCCGCAACAGTTATGTGCCATTTCTTGAAGCCTACAGCAAAGCCCTGGGTAATAACGAATATTACGAACAGGTATTACGGGTAATCACCCTGCTGGAGAGATGTGAACTGAAAGGACTCCCTTTGGAAGGAGAACGCTGGTATGAGATTGATGATATACAAGATCTTGACATCGCTGAAACCATTTTTGCCGAACAGGACCAGCTACAACGCTACCAAAAAAGATATGGCGGATACTGGCGTTTCCCAAAGCTGAAAGATTTCTGCTATTTAGTAAACCCCTATTTTCCACCACAAAAAATGTGTGAAGAACTACAGGCTAATTTTAATGTGCTTCTCCGTGAATACCCTTCCGGCACGGGAGTGAACACGCTTGTCATGGCAAAAAACTTCGGTATCCGGCAAGATTATGTGGTTGTTGGCAACGGAGCCGCCGAAATCATCAAAGCGCTGATGGAACATTCAGATGGCAAAATGGGAGTAATTTATCCCACTTTCGAAGAATATCCCAACCGGCAATCAGAAGAAATCATTGCATTCTATCCACAGAATGCCGATTTTCATTATACGGCAAAAGAACTGATGCTTTTTTATGCGGACAAAGATATCCGCCATTTACTCTTGATCAATCCGGATAACCCATCAGGTAACTTCATCCCCCTTAACGAACTTATGGATTTGCTGGCATGGACGCAGCAGCGAAATATCCACTTAATACTGGATGAATCTTTTGTTGACTTCAGCGAAAAAAGTGTCGAAAATACGCTGCTTAAGAATGAAGTTCTGGAAACATACCCACACCTCACAGTCATTAAAAGTATTTCCAAATCTTATGGAGTTCCGGGATTACGCTTGGGGATAGCCGCATCTTCCGACAAAGAGATAATAGCCTATTTACGAAAAAACATGGCTATATGGAATATAAACTCCTTCGCCGAATTCTATTTACAGATATACAGCAAGTATAATAATGATTATCAAAATGCCTGTAAAAAATTCATAGCCGAGCGCCAACGCTTTTTCGAGGTATTGCAACAGGTTGACTTCCTACGTGTCATACCTTCACAAGCCAATTATTTCCTGTGCGAAGTAACTTCCCGCTTCAGTTCCACCAAACTCGTTTCTTTATTGCTGGAGCATAATCTCTTGTTAAAAGATTGTAGTACCAAGACAGGATTCAATGGCAGGAATTACATCCGTATCGCCATACGCGACACTGAAGACAACAATTATCTGGCTGAAAACTTAAAAAAACTGCAAGCATGAGTATCAATATCTGTATTTGTGGCGGTGGCGGTCTGGGGCACGTCATTGCAGGAGTAGCTGCACATAAAGGCTTTAATGTTTCCGTCCTCACCCGGCATCCCGAGCAATGGAATCCATCATTACTCATTGAAAATTGCCGGGGAAATACATTCTCCGGCTCATTAGCCTGCGTTACGGCTAACCCGGCAGAGGTCATTCCACACTCTGATATCGTATTGCTTTGTCTCCCCGGATTTGCCATTGAGGAAGAACTTCTCCACATACAACCGTTCTTGCAGGAAAAAACTTGCATAGGAAGTGTAGTCAGTTGTACCGGTTTTTTCTTTACCGCTTATAGAATATTAGGCAAAACAGCTTCACTTTTCGGATTCCAGCGTGCTCCATTCATTGCCCGTGTGCAAACCTATGGCCAAAAAGCACTCTTGTTGGGATACAAAAAGGAATTACAAATAGCCACCGTAAACATATCAAAATCCGATATTTTACTACGAACTCTTCAAGAAATGTTAGATACGCCGGTGCGTATGCTTCATCATTTTCTAGAAGCCAGCCTGACCAATAGCAATCCATTGCTTCATCCAGCCCGTCTTTATTCACTTTTCCATACCTGGAGTAGAGGAAAAGCATATCATGAGATTCCCGGGTTCTATAATAGTTGGGATGAAGAAAGTTCAGAGCTCCTCATTGCTTGTGACAATGAATTCCAACAAATTCTGAAAGCACTGCCAGTCCGAATAGAGCCAATTCCTACTTTATTGGAATATTATGACAGTTATGATGCAAGGTCACTTACCCGCAAGATACGCTCCATCATTGCCTTCAAACATATTCCAGCTCCTATGGAAAAAACAGAAAAAGGATTTCTGCCTGATTTCAAAAGCCGGTATTTCACTGAGGATTTTCCATTTGGATTATTGATAATCAAATCAATAGCAGATGTATTAAATATTTGTACCCCAAACATTGATAAAATATTGCTATGGGGGCAAGATGTATTAAACAAAGAATATATCCACGAAGGAGAATTAAAAGGAAAAGACCTGTCAGAAACAGGTTACATCAACGCTGATTTGTTTTATAAACTACTAAAAAATTAATGTATGGATAGTGAACTAAGAAAGCGATTTAATCCCGATGGTTCCCTTCTCCGTCGCCAGCAACTACGTATGTTAGAGCTTCTGGAGGTTATTGATGTGATTTGTCGCAAGCACCAAATACCCTATTGGCTCAGTTCCGGAACTCTAATAGGTGCAGCACGTCACAAAGGTTTCATTCCCTGGGATGATGATCTGGACATAGAAATGCTTCGCTCAGATTACCTGCGTCTGCTGAAAGTTCTTCCTCAAGAACTTCCGGACAATCTTGCATTGCAAACTAATGAAACAGATCCCAATTACATCTTTATATACGGCAAATTACGTGATAAGGATTCTCATTTGGAAGAAACAAATTCATATGACCGTATTTTCCATTATACCGGTATCTACATTGATATTTTTCCTTTAGAAAAGATCCCTTATTGTCTGGCTTGGATAGGAGGACACATGCAAGGGCAGATATACAATCAGTTGAATAATAAAAATATAAAAGAAAGCACATTATACAAACGGATTCGTAGGATTTATCATTTTAATACCCGCATCGGTTTTCCCATCCTAAGGTTCATTGCCAAGTTATTCCCCAGAAAAGAATTACGCCATTCTTTTGGCACCGCCTATTTCAAACCGCGCTATACAGACGATATTTTTCCACTGACAGAAATGGAATTTGAAGGAAAAATGTTCCCCGTACCACGCCAAACAGATGCTGTGCTAAGGAAGATATACGGTGACTATATGCAATTACCAGATTTAGAGAATATACATCCGCATTACAACAAACTCGAATTTTACAAATAAAGGAGATTGAACTATGAAACCGTTCCTTGTAGATGTACCTGTACTCATTTTGTTCTTAACCGCCCGCAACAGCTGTCGCAAGTGTTTGAACAAGTCAGGAATGCCCGTCCCTCCAAGCTTTTCCTCTATCAGGACGGACCACGCAGCGAACACGACCTGCCCGGTATAAAAGCATGTCGTGAAGTGACAGATCAGATAGACTGGGACTGCGAAGTCCACCGTATGTATCAGGAAAAAAACTACGGTTGCGACCCTTCGGAATACATTTCACAAAAATGGGCTTTTTCTATGGTTGACAAATGTATCGTATTGGAAGATGACGATGTGCCTTCCGTTTCTTTTTTCACATTCTGTAAAGAAATGTTAGACAAATACGAGCAAGACCCCCGTATCACCATGATTGCGGGTTTCAATAACGAAGAGATTACTCCGGGTGTACCATACGATTATTTCTTTGCCTCCACTTTCTCTATCTGGGGATGGGCCAGTTGGAAAAGGGTCATTGACCAATGGGACGAACATTATACTTTTCTAGAAGACAAGTTCAATATGCAACAACTGGAACAGCTCATTAAAGAACGGAAATTCCGTAAAGACTTTATCTATATGTGCCATCGCCATAAAGAAAACAACAAAGCCTATTATGAAACCATCTTCCACGCTTCCATGCTTTTCAACTCGGGACTGGCTATCGTGCCCACCCGCAACATGATTAACAACTTGGGAGCCACGGCAGATTCCACCCATTTTGCCGGTTCTGTGCATACACTACCTAAAGGATACCGCCGCATCTTCACCATGAAACGGTATGAAGTAGAATTTCCTCTCAAGCATCCTCGTTATGTCATTGAGAATGTAGCTTATAAAAAAGCTGTCTACCGCATTATGGGGTGGGGACATCCCTGGATTAAGATAGGACGTTCTTTTGAAGAACTATTTCTGAACCTGCGATACGGCAATTTTTCCATCATCACTAAAGCAATAAAAAACAGAATTAACAAATGGCTGAAAAGAGACCAACACCGGTAAAACCACTCACTATTTATTTTTATCACACCCGATTAACCCGTGAAAGTTACGAGGAATGGAAAGATTATAAGTTTCCGGGACATATCCTCTACGGACTTCCTTTGCTGGAAAAATATGGAATCCGGTCGGTGATGCATAAATACAAAGCTTTCCCCAGCCGTCTGAAACTAATGTTCTATGCCACTAAAGAGATTCTGTGCTGCAAAGAGCCATACGAAGTGCTCTACGGTACATCTTTCCGTGGGTTGGAACTTATCATCCTACTCAGAGCATTAGGCCTCTACCGCAAGCCCATTGTCATTTGGCATCACACTGCTTTAAAAACCTCATCCAGAAAAATAAGAGAACGCATCTCACGTTTCTTTTATAAGGGCATTGATCATATGTTCCTGTTCAGTAAAAAATTGATTAAAGACTCATTAGCAACCGGAAAAGCTCCCGAAGAAAAGCTTCAGCTTATCCATTGGGGGCCGGACCTCGCTTTCTATGACCATCTTCTGCAAACAATGCCGGATCGGAAACCGGAAGGTTTTATCTCCACCGGGAAAGAAAACCGGGATGTAGACACAATGCTGCAAGCTTTCTGCGCCACCGATCAACAACTGGACTTGTACATAGCCCCCACCAATGGAAGTGTAAACTACCAACAGATTATTGAAAGCTTCTGTCTGCCCGATTCTGTACGAGTACATTATACGGACGGTGTCATCCCATACTTGTTGGCACAGAAAGTGGCACGAAAAAGCTGTGTTGTCATCTGCTGCATGGATTTTCCTTATACCGTAGGTCTTACCACACTGGTAGAGGCCTTTGCATTAGGCATCCCTGTCATTTGCTCACGTAATCCTAATTTTGAAATGGATATAGACAAAGAAGAAATAGGAATTACCGTAGCCTATGATGACGTGGAAGGGTGGATCAATGCCATTCATCGCATAGCCGACCATCCCGAAGAAGCCCAAAAAATGGGCGCCAACGCCCGAAAGCTGGCAGAAAAACGTTTCAATTTGGAAATCTTTTCCCGTGAAATAGCAGAAAGCTTACTGGAAATATCCAAGATGTCCCCTAAAAAACGTACATTTGCATAAACTTTTATGCACATGAGAGTACTTATCATCAATACGTCTGAGCGAATAGGTGGAGCCGCCATTGCAGCCAACCGCCTCATGGAGGCTTTAAAAAACAACGGAATAAAGACAAAAATGCTTGTACGCGACAAGCAGACCGACCAGATAAGTGTCGTTGAACTAAAGAAATCATGGTGGAAAGTATGGCAATTCATCTGGGAGCGTGTCGTTATCTGGCAAGCCAACCACTTCAAGAAACATAACTTGTTTGCCGTTGACATAGCGAATACCGGCACCAATATCACAGCATTGCCCGAATTTACCCAAGCCGATGTCATTCATCTGCATTGGATTAACCAAGGTATGTTGTCACTGACAGATATCCGGCGTATCATCCAATCCGGCAAGCCCATCGTTTGGACAATGCATGATATGTGGCCTTTTACTGGTATCTGCCACTATGCAGGAGATTGCGATAAATATGCCACACAATGCCACAACTGTCCGCAACTTTACAAAGGGAGCAAGAAAGACATAGCCTACCGTACTTTCCAGAAAAAGAAAAAACTGTTTGAAGGAGCACAAATCACCTTTGTAGCTTGTAGCCGCTGGTTAGAATCATTGGCTAAGAAAAGTGATCTGATTAAAGGTCAGACCATTACCAATATTCCCAATGCAATCAACACCAACCTGTTCAAACCTCGTGATAAAAAACAGGCCAGAGAAAAATGCCACCTCCCGCAAGACAAGAAGTTATTGCTTTTCGGCTCCGTAAAAATTACAGACAAGAGAAAAGGAATAGACTATTTGGTATCAGCTTGCAAACAAATAGCTTCCTCGTATCCTGATTTTAGTAAGGAGTTAGGTGTAGTGGTTTTTGGCAACCAAGCCGAACAATACGCTTCCCTGTTTCCTTTCCCTATCTATCCGATGAATTATGTCAGCAACGAGAAGGAACTGGTAGATATTTACAACGCAGTCGACTTATACGTCACACCTTCTTTACAAGACAACCTACCCAATACCATCGTAGAGGCAATGGCCTGTGGTATTCCGTGCATAGGGTTCAATGTAGGAGGTATTCCACAAATGATTGACCACCTGCACAACGGCTATGTTGCCGAATATCAGTCTTCCAAGGATCTGGCAAACGGAATTCACTGGGCATTGACCGAAGGAGAATATGAAAGTCTGAGCGAAGAAGCCTGCCGTAAGGCAGTATCCAGCTATTCGGAAAGTACCATCGCCAAGAAATATGTTGAAATCTATAACAAGATTACAGGGAATCATGCATAACCATCATCCTCATCCCAAGTTTTCTATTATTACTGTCACCTACAACGCCGCAAAAGTATTGGAGGATACTATACAAAGTATTGTTACACAAACTTATAAGAATCTGGAGTATATTATTGTAGATGGGGGATCAACAGATGAAACACTGGATATCATTCACAAATACCAGGAACATATCACCACTGTTATCAGTGAACCCGACCAAGGTTTATACGATGCCATGAACAAAGGAATAAAATTGGCAACCGGAGATTATCTTTGTTTCTTGAATGCCGGTGACGGCCTGCACGAGGATGATACTTTGCTGCAAATGGTACATTCCATCAATGGAACAGCCCTGCCGGGAGTGCTATATGGAGAAACAGAAATTGTGGACAGTCAAGGGCATTTTTTATATATGCGCCGCCTGTCCGCACCCGCAACGCTTACCTGGAAAAGCTTCAAGCAAGGAATGCTAGTCTGCCATCAAGCCTTTTCGCCCGCCGTGATCTGGTGGAACCATATGACCTGAGATATCGGTTCTCGGCAGATTTTGACTGGTGTATCCGTATCATGAAGAAAGCGGATGTACTCCATAACACCCATCTTACTCTTATTGATTACCTGAATGAAGGAATGACCACCCGTAACCATAAAGCCTCCTTGAAAGAACGCTTCCGTATTATGAGCCGTCACTATGGATGGGCAAGCACAGTGACACACCACTTATGGTTCGTTCTGCGCCTGCTTTACAAATAATCCGGAGTCTGGCTTACGACGGGCCTTAATCAATTTTCCTACGGGCTCTTCTGACCTGCAAGAATAAGAACAAGACCAGCACACAGGTCAATACACCCAACGCCACAAAAGCCACCGTTTCCGTAACATGCAGCGATTTCGGATCGAACTTAAATTCCACTACATGCTTTCCGGCCGGCACATTCATCGCCCGAAGAATATAATCCGCTCTTCCGTGCGGTGCTTCCACACCATCAATATATGCCTGCCAACCAGGATAGTAAATTTCCGAAAAAACCACTGTTCCTCCTGTCTTCGAATTAACCTCATATTTCAAGTCATTAGGTTCGTACGCAGTCAGTTTGATTGTACCCAGTGTATCTGTTTCAGCCGCCGATTTTACCTCCGCACTGAATTTTTTATCTACGACAGCCGTTTTTGCCGGATCTATCCGATGCAAAGCATCTATCTCTTCATTGGCATTATCCACATACTGCACCTCGTTTACAAACCAAGCATTGCCCAGCGTATAAGGATTCTGTATCGGGACAGTCTTTCCACCTTGCAGCGGAAAAATAAAGTAACGGGTATTCAGCATATTCAACACAGGAAAACCGGACGGAGCCACCTTCTGCATATCGCCTCCCGCCTCCGAAACAGCCTTGAACACGCCATTCATCTCAGTGCTGATATGCTCCTCTATCATTTCCTGATAGCGGCGCAGCTTGGCGGCATGATATCCACCGATGCTCTTATGCCAATAAGAAGTCGTATTTTCATTAAACGTATTGCCGGCTAGGTTCAGTACCCGGAAATCCAACGTTTTATCGGCCAATATTGCCTTATCCGTTTCGGTCGGTTTAAAGGAATTATCCTGCTGCACCTTCTCCACAAATTGTTCATCATACAAATAACGTTTGTTCACACTCCACATATCTGCCAGACAGAGGACAGCCAATGCCAGAATCGTCACCTTCGCCTTTAGTTTGCCCATGCCATATAACCAAAGAACTGCCGTACCTATCATAATAACAAAGAAACTGCGCCATGCATCCGAAGTAAAGATACTCTGACGGATTTCTTCCAGATTAGCAAGTAACGGAGCCAGCTGATCTGCCGGAATACCCTGCAATGCCTGCATTTCCATACTTGAAACATACGACGGGAAAAAGAAACCGGGAGCTAATGCAAACAATAAAGCGATGCCACCTGTCAATCCCAGACTGATATAAAACGACCGGGCCTGTTCCTTAACCAACTGAGGGCGTGCCATTACCTCCTTTAAAGCAAGGACAGCCAACAAAGGTATGGTAAACTCAGCAATGACCAAAATAGAAGAAACCGCACGGAATTTATCGTACATCGGGATATAATCCAAAAAGAAATCGGTGAATCCCATAAAATTCTTTCCCCATGACAGCAGGACAGACAAAACTGTAGCACTCAAAAGCGCCCATTTCATAGGACCTTTCACTATAAACAGCCCAAGAACAAACAGAAACATCACAAACGCCCCCACGTATACAGGACCGGATGTACCGGGTTGCTCACCCCAATACTGACCTATCTGGCTATAGATACTATTATACATAGGATTCGCCTTTTCCATCGCCTTTTCGTTAGCTGCCAAAGGTACGGAAGCACCACCTTTCACATTAGGGACAAGCAAAGAGAAAGTCTCACCGATACCGTAGCTCCACTGAGTGATATAATCTCGTTCCAGACCACTTTTTGTCTGATTATGACTATCCGGTTTCACCAACTCACTCTTTCCACGCATCGTTTCCTTACTATACTCATACGTATGATATAAGTTAGATAGATTTATACAAACTCCCAAAATACCGGCCATCAACAACACACCAGTTGCTTTCAGAAATCGCGGCATTTCCTTCTTCTGCCAAGCATCCACTCCGAACGCAACCGCCATAAAGAGCATGACAAAAAGAAAATAATAACTCATCTGCACATGGTTCGACACTATTTGCAAAGCAACAAAAACCGCTGTCAGCAAACCACCTGACAGGTATTTCCCTCTATAAGCCAATACCATACCGGCTATAGTGGGTGGAATATAAGCCAAGGTTACAAATTTCCAGATGTGTCCGGCAGCTATAATGATGAAAAAATAAGAAGAAAACGCCCACAACACAGCCCCCAATGAAGCCAGCCAGACCGAGAAATCGAATGCACGCAATAATATATAAAAGCCCAACAGCATGACAAATACATACCACACATAATTCGGGAGATACAAATGATATAACTTCTCCACTCCCTTCAGGGTATCCGTAGAATCATAACTGGGTGCCATCTGATAAGTAGGCATACCACCAAAAATAGAATTAGTCCAGCGCGTACGCTCTCCCGTACGTTCCAGATATTCTTTCGCTTCTTCACCGGCACCAATGCCCGCCACAGAGTCATGTTGTGAAAGGATACGCCCTTCTGTCACTGCCGGAAAAAAATAGACGAATGAGATGACAGCAAAAAGGATAATCACTACTATATCAGGTAGTATTCTTTTAAATAAGTTCATAAGTATATCTGTTTATTAACGTTGCAAAGATACGATATACTCTGATAAAATGCGTACATTTGCAGCCATAAATAAAGTTGAATTATGAAAATAGGAATTATAACAGCCATGAGTTCCGAGCAGAAACAAGTAGCGCAACTGCTCGAAAACAAGAAAGAATACACCGAAGGTCCTTTCCAATATACTGAAGGCAGCATTAGAAATAATACCATTATCCTGATGAAATGCGGAATAGGTAAAGTGAACGCTGCTGCCGGTACTGTAGAACTGATCCGTACCTTCCAACCCGACTGTGTCATCAGCACCGGTGTAGCAGGAGGCATAGACAGCTGCCTGAAAATAATGGATGTTGTGGTGAGCCGACAAATTGTATATCATGATGTATGGTGTGGAGAAGGCAATATGTACGGACAGATACAAGGACTTCCCGCCCGATTCGAAGGTAATGCCACATTGTTTGATTGCGCCATGTCACTGGATACTCCGACCGCCATTCATGGAGGTCTGATATGCAGCGGAGACAAATTCATCACCGACCGTTCCGAACTGAACGACATTAAAGAAAAGTTCCACGAAGGGCTGGCAGTAGATATGGAATCGGGAGCCATCGCCCAAATCTGTTATATATATAAGGTACCGTTCATCAGTTTCCGTATCATCAGCGATACGCCGGGATCCGACAACCATTGGGAACAATACACAAATTTTTGGGAGACTATAGCCGACCGTTCCTTCGAGGTCACTCATACCTTCCTTTCCTCATTACCAGCTAATTTATAAAAACGAATAATATGAAGACAATACCCAGTTTTACCATTGACCATATCCGCTTGCTTCGCGGTATCTATGTATCCAGAAAAGACGAAGTGGGCGGTGAAACGGTCACAACCTTTGACATCCGCATGAAAGAACCCAACCGGGAACCTGCTTTGGGGCAAGGAGCCTTGCATACCATAGAGCATCTAGCCGCTACCTACCTGCGTAACCACCCTATATGGTCTGACAAAATTGTCTACTGGGGACCGATGGGATGCCTCACCGGTAACTACCTGTTAATGAAAGGCGATTTAAAATCGGAAGATATTATAGAACTGATGCAGGAAACGTTCCGCTTTGTAGCCGATTTTGAAGGCGAAGTTCCGGGAGCCGCCCCTAAAGATTGCGGTAACTACTTGCTTCATGACCTGCCTATGGCCAAATGGGAGTCGGCCAAATATCTGCATGAAGTATTGGAACACATGACAAAAGATAATCTGTATTATCCTACTAAAGAGTAATTCTCAACAACAGAACAGTAGAAACGTAATAACAGAAAATAGAAAAGCCGCTTTCTTTTCAGAGAGCGGCTTTTCTTTAAGTCCTTTTCAATAGAGATTGAATTACTTACGTAATCCTAGTGCTTTAACAATAGCACGATATCTTTCGATATCACGGTTCTTCAGGTAGTTCAACAACGCACGGCGTTTACCTACCAAAGTTGTCAAAGCTCTTTCAGTGCTATAATCTTTTCTGTTGAGCTTCAGGTGCTCAGTCAGGTGAGAAATACGGTATGAAAACAAAGCTATCTGCGCTTCAGCTGAGCCAGTATCAGTGTTAGACTTTCCGTACTTTTCAAAGATTTCTTGTTTTTTAGCTGCATCTAAATACATAATTCTTAGATTTTTTGATATATAAAATTTTCATTTAGCAGGTGCAAAGATAGACATTATCTTTTATATCACAATGAATTAGAGCGATTTATTTTAAAAATAATCTTCTATCTCTTTTACTGTCGCATCTTTCAGCATATCTTCGAACATTATAGCAAAGGCTGCCCAACAACTGACATTGAATGAAATTGTAAACCCGATTTCTCTCCATCCGATGAATAAAAGTGCCCAGTCCGAAACCATTTCTTCACGAATTTCGGACTGGACCCTTTTTAAACTATCGCTATTTTATTTCAACCAGCCACTCATGGAACCTATAGTGCAATACATATTCGGATTGGCTATGACTGATAACTTTATCCCAAGAAATCCGGTTTACATCAATTTCCGCCCTTGCCAGCCACAAAGCATTTTCCATCACATAACGGTCTAAAGAAAGCTCAAGCATCATCCGGCTCAAATAAAAAGCAGACTGTTCATAGGCATATCATTTACCGCATGATTTTTTATCCATGATTTCTAACAGGCTGCTCATAACATTCTCCTTTATACTTAATACCGGATCTTGTAATAACGGATGTCATGATACCTGTCATGAGATGGTTGGTTATAATGACATCTCCACCTTCAGAAAGCATTTTGTCGATTTCTATGGCACCACTCCCTCTACATTTAAAAGTAAAGAAGATACGGAAGATAAAAAATAATCGTTAACAGCCAAATATTTTTTAGAATAAAAATCGTACCTTTGCAGCCAAATATATAGGTATAGTATGCAAGACATTAGAAACATTGCGATCATCGCCCACGTAGACCACGGAAAAACGACTTTGGTGGACAAGATGATGCTGGCGGGACATTTGTTCCGCAACGACCAGACAAATGGTGAACTGGTATTGGATAATAATGACTTGGAACGCGAAAGAGGGATAACTATCCTTTCAAAGAACGTTTCAATTAACTACAAAGGAACAAAAATCAATATTATTGATACTCCGGGACACGCCGACTTCGGTGGCGAAGTAGAACGTGTACTCAATATGGCTGATGGATGTATCTTATTGGTAGACGCATTCGAAGGCCCGATGCCGCAGACACGCTTCGTATTGCAAAAGGCATTACAGATCGGATTGAAACCTGTAGTTGTAGTGAACAAGGTGGATAAACCCAACTGCCGTCCGGAAGAAGTATACGAAATGGTATTCGACTTGATGTTCAGCCTGAATGCTACAGAAGATCAGTTGGATTTCCCCGTTATCTATGGTTCTGCCAAAAATAATTGGATGAGTACTGATTGGAAGACCCCGACAGAAAACCTGGTTCCGTTGTTGGACGCTATTATTGAGCATATTCCGGCACCGAAGCAGTTGGAGGGAACTCCTCAAATGTTAATCACCTCTTTAGACTATTCAGCATATACAGGTCGTATTGCTGTAGGACGTGTACATCGTGGTACGCTGAAAGAAGGTATGAATATTACACTAGCAAAGCGTGATGGTAGTCTGATAAAGTCTAAAATCAAAGAGCTACATACTTTTGAAGGCTTAGGACGTAAAAAGACAAATGCCGTTTCATCGGGAGACATCTGTGCTGTAGTAGGTGTAGAAGGCTTCGAAATTGGTGATACTATCTGCGATTTCGAAAATCCGGAACCATTGCCCCCCATCGCCATTGACGAACCGACCATGAGTATGTTATTCACTATCAACGATTCTCCTTTCTTCGGCAAAGAAGGTAAGTTTGTGACTTCACGCCACATCCAAGACCGCTTGACCAAAGAATTGGATAAGAACCTGGCATTGCGTGTACGCAAAAGCGAACTGGAGGACGGTAAATGGATTGTTTCAGGACGTGGTGTGCTTCATCTTTCTGTCCTGATTGAAACCATGCGCCGCGAAGGATACGAATTACAAGTGGGCCAGCCTCAGGTTATCTTCAAAGAAATAGACGGAGTAAAATGCGAACCTATCGAAGAATTAACGATCAGCGTACCCGAAGAATATTCCAGTAAAATGATCGATATGGTAACCCGCCGTAAAGGTGATTTAGTTTCTATGGAAACACAGGGTGACCGTGTAAACATTGAGTTTGATATGCCTTCGCGCGGTATTATCGGTCTTCGTACCAATGTACTGACAGCATCGGCCGGAGAAGCGATCATGGCTCACCGTTTTAAATGCTACCAACCATACAAGGGCGAGATAGAACGTCGCAGCAACGGTTCTATGATTGCTATGGAAAGCGGAACAGCTTTTGCATACGCTATTGACAAATTACAGGATCGTGGCAAATTTTTCATTTATCCGCAAGACGAAGTATATGCCGGCCAAGTAGTAGGTGAACATGTTCATGAAAACGACTTGGTTATCAATGTAACTAAATCGAAGAAGCTTACCAATATGCGCGCATCAGGTTCTGATGACAAGGCACGCATCATTCCTCCGGTAGTATTTTCGTTGGAAGAAGCATTGGAATACATTAAGGAAGATGAATATGTAGAAGTTACCCCAAAGAGTATGCGTATGCGTAAAGTGATTCTTGACGAAACAGAACGTAAGAGAGCTAACAAAAGCTAATCAATCTACCTTTAATATAAAAAATCCCGGAGGCAATATTACCTTCGGGATTTTTTATATTTAATCTACAAACTTTACTTTACTAACTTCTCTAGGTTTAGCAGCCGGCATTTCATCGGGATAACCGAAAGCAATCGCATAAAGCAACTCATACCCTTCACTGAATCCCAACTGTTTCATATATTCGGCAGCTGCAGGTGATTTCATGAAACGCACAGGCCCTCCCAAACAGCAGGAACCTATTCCCATTGACCAAGCAGACAAAATCATATTCTCACCCAACAGACCACAATCTATCTGTGACATATCATATGCAGGATCGTTAGCAATAAACACTACTGTAGGAGCATTATTGAACATATTCTGAAATCCCGGACGTTCTGCCGCTTTGGGATTTTCTTTTTTGAAAATTTCAGTCAAACCATTGATAAATTCCGGATTATCTACTACACGAACCTCCCATGACTGTTTATTCATTCCATTAGGTGCATTGATTCCACATTCCACTATAGTCTGCATTTTTTCACGTTCCACAGCCTCGGGCTTATACTTCCGTATACTACGGCGGCTCATAATAGTTTCTATTACAGGGTCTACCTGACTCACGGAAACACTATCCGTAACAACTTCCTTCTGTTGAGAACCTTGCGATGTACAGCTGCATAATACGAACATACCTGCACCAACTAACATTAATCTAAATAATTTCATTTGCTATCATATTTGGTTTGCAACAAATCTAGGCATTTTCAAGCATAAAAAAAAGTGGTTCCCGATAGGAACCACTTTTTATATGTTAAATCTGTAAAATTCAGATTACAATTTCGGACCGGCAGCAACCAATTTCTTACCTGCTTCGTTACCAGTGAACTTAGCGAAGTTCTTGATGAAACGACCAGCCAAGTCTTTTGCTTTTTCATCCCACTGAGCAGCGTCAGCGTAAGTGTCACGAGGATCAAGGATCTTCGGATCAACACCCGGCAATTCTGTAGGAACAACGAAATCGAAGTAAGGAATAACCTTAGTAGGAGCCTTATCAATAGAGCCATCCAAAATAGCATCGATGATACCACGAGTATCGCGGATAGAGATACGTTTACCAGTACCGTTCCAACCAGTGTTAACCAAATATGCTTTAGCACCAGTCTTTTCCATCTTCTTAACCAATTCTTCAGCATACTTAGTAGGATGCAATGACAAGAAAGCAGCACCGAAGCAAGCAGAGAATGTCGGAGTCGGTTCAG
>ERZ791624.366-NODE-366-length-32148-cov-2.678902_pt1 | contig 32148 bp, 23 predicted proteins | sample MGYA00510058_ERZ791624 | MGnify/ENA primary metagenome ERZ791624 (study PRJEB30046, sample SAMN00715158) | human gut metagenome | study: EMG produced TPA metagenomics assembly of the A metagenome-wide association study of gut microbiota in type 2...
CACCCCCCCGCGCGCCCGGGGGCGGGCGGGGGGCCGAGGTTAGAGCCCAACGGGATGCACGCTTTGCGGCCCAGCAGGATTCGTTGATCAAATCACAGAATTATCAATTCTTGCCGATCAGTATCTACGAATTGCCCGGTGGTAGTCAACAGATGGTCAATAATGTTTATTATTATTTGGCTCTATTTCCTGATGGCCATCTGGAGGTTCATTTACCCACGTTGTGGGGGTATTTGAATCCTTATGTTGAGGTCCTCAACTTCGATGCACAACAGGTGCAGGATTACCAAATCACCAAGACGCAGTCTGGATGGAGTATTACATTCAGCGCTCAAAATCCGGAGGATGAAACGACTTATCGTTTCGGAATCTATTTGACAACTGCGACTGGCGAAGTGATCATGACGATGTTTACTCCGGGGCATGCAATCAAATATGTGGGATCTTTGGCGGCCAATGAACCTGCAAAAACAGATAATCGCCGAAAATAGATGTGACATTCGTCCTTAATTGTAATTATATGGGCCTCGTTTAGCGAACTCTCCGTCTTTATATATTTTCTTTTGTAGCGGTCTGCCGAGTATCGGCGGGCCGCTTTTGTGATTGAGAAAATTTGAGCCTGTCCACAATCCGCAATAGAGGAATGGAGTGCCTGGAGGTTAGTGGATGTACGGATATAGGATATGCACGGCGGAGAATCCGGTGAGCGGACAAGAGAACCTCCAGAGCGGAGTGAGGTCGTTGTGCGTATCCTCTCTAATATTTCGAGAAGAACAAGTGGATAGGACGGCTTGAGAACAAACGGGAATTTGTCCGTTTACAGCTCCTCGCCGAAGGAAAGTAGAGGAGGCTGGTGATCAACCGGCATGAAAAATAGATAGCCGTTGAGAGAGTTAATCACCTTCCCGTTCTGGATTATTTGTAGGATCAGTGGGGCAGGCGGACTCCGACTTTCGCCAGCAACTCATCGATCGTCTCGTTCAGTTGTTGGTTGGTGTGTGAATAGTAGATAACCCCTCCGAAGATCACCGAGATGACCAAGGTGCGAACTGCAGCATCGAGAATGAAGTTGCCTAAATAGGGGATCACTGTTGAGAGTCCGATCATGGCTGCAGTAAGGACGACAACCCAGCAGTCCTTGATTGCAAAAGGTTGCAGCCTGAAAAATTTCCAAACAAAAGCCATACGGATCAGGTTGTAGACCACCACCGTGATCATGGTGGCGATGGCGGCACCGTTCATGCCCAAAGAGGGGATCAGGGCTGCATTGGTGGCAACGGTCAAACCCACCAGCAGGATCGAGAAGGTAAAATCGTACCGGTAACGCTTGCTGGTGATGAGGATCACCCCCGTCAGTCCGGCGTACATTTCGAATACACGCCCAAGTCCCAAAAACAGAAAGACGTAGCGTCCAGCCGAATAGGAGGCCGGCATCAACGAGAAGATATTGTCGAGGTTGATCCAGATCGCCAAAAAGAAAAAGCACCCGACGATCAGGTTCATTTGGGACATCTCCCGGTGAATATGTTGCATCCCTTTCATGTCCCGCTCTTTCCAGAGATTGGTAACCACTGGTGTGGCCACCTTGATCATCGAACGGTAGGAGATCAGCATTGCACTGACCATATACATCATGATGGCATAGATACCGCCCTGCATCAACCCCTCCATGCCGGCCAACATGGTTTGATCGATTACGCTGGTTAGGAAGACCGAGGCTCCACCGAGATATTGCCACAGCCCGTAAATGCCGGCAATGGCCACCAGCTTTTTAGTGCGGGAGGTGACCACTGGATGCAGATAGGACTCCTTGAGGTAGATGGTGTAGAGCAGCAGAATCAGGGTCGGTACAAAATAGATAATGATGTAGCCGACCATAAACTGTTCGAAATCGATTAGTCCGAGGGCGTAGAGCGAAATTTCGGCAGTAATCAACAGTCGCAACAGCACATCGTAAACGGCCGATGAGATGATGGTGCGGGAGAGCGCCTGCAACCAGGCACTGTAAAAGTTATAGAAGAGTGTGGCCAATCCTAACGGGATCAGCATCAGGTAATATTCTGACAACAGCGGTGACTCTTTCGAGAAGTAGTGCATGACCGGCTCCCGGAAGATGACAAAGAGGGCCGTAAAAAGCAGAAAACCGATAGAGACTCCTAATGCGGACCAGAAAAAGAGTCCGTTATGCCGTTTGTCGGGTGTGCGGAAAAAGGGGAAGAACTTGACGACGGTCGAGTTGATCCCTAATGCAGAGAATTGGGCATACATCACCGCCAAAGAGACGAGGATGCTGGTCAGACCGACCTGCTCCTCGCTCAGAAAGTTCGGGAACAGTAGAATTTTGTTCACATAACCCACCACCACTCCAATGTAGGAGAGGATGGTAATGGCGATACTGTCCCGTTTGACGATGCCCATTGCATTGCTCTATTGAGACACAAGGTGTGTCGTCTTACATGCGTTCTGGAACGTTAATGCCCAGCAGAGCCATTGCGGAAGCCAACGTGCGCGCTACTGTAGCGGCCAACGTCAGACGTAGAGCCTGTTTGGCTGGATCGCTTTCACGGATTACCGGGAAGTCGTGATAGTAGCTATTGTAGCCTTTGGCCAGCTCGTAGGCGTAGTTCGCAATGATGGAAGGTGCAAAATTCTCGGCAGCTGCAGCCACTGTAGCCGGATAGTCAGTCAATTGACCAACCAGTGCCACCTCTTCGGGAACCAGCAACGAGCCGTCGATTTTGTCGGCCGGAGCAATGCCCTGAGCGGCTGCTTTGCGCAGTACCGATTTGATTCGGGCATGGGTGTATTGGATGAATGGACCGGTGTTGCCGTTGAAGTCAATTGATTCACGCGGATCGAACAGCATCGTCTTGCGCGGATCAACCTTCAGAATGAAATATTTCAGTGCACCCAAACCGACCATGTGGCAGATCGCAGCAATCTCCTCTTCGCTCAGACCGTCCAGTTTGCCCAGCTCCTGCGACATTTCACGAGCGGTAGCTACCATTTCGTCGATCAGGTCGTCGGCATCTACGACGGTGCCCTCTCTCGATTTCATCTTGCCTTCGGGCAGTTCGACCATGCCGTATGAAAGGTGGGTGATTTGATCGGCCCACTGATAACCCAATTTCGAGAGGATCAGTTTCAATACCTGGAAATGGTAGTTCTGCTCGTTGCCGACAACGTAGATCATCGCATCGAGATTCTCCTCTTTGAAACGGGTCAGAGCCGTTCCCAAATCCTGGGTCATGTAAACTGATGTACCGTCTCCGCGCAGCAACAATTTCTGATCGAGACCATCGGCTGCCAGGTCGATCCACACCGAGTTGTCCTCTTTACGGAAAAAGATACCCTTCTCGAGACCCTCTTCAACCAGCGATTTGCCCAATAGATAGGTCTGAGATTCGTAATATATCTTGTCAAAGCTGATGCCCAGCTCTTTGTAGGTCTTGTCGAAACCTTCATATACCCAGCCGTTCATCGTCTCCCAAAGGTTGTACACCTCGGGATCTTTGGCCTCCCATTTGCGCAGCATGGCCTGTGCCTGCTGCATGATTGGAGCCTCTTTCTTGGCCTCCTCTTCGCTCATGCCTTTCGCCTCGAGCTCTTTGATCTGGGCTTTGTAAGCTTTGTCAAAAGCAACATAATAGTTGCCTACCAAATGGTCGCCTTTGATCCCGGAGCTGGCTGGAGTCTCGCCGTTTCCGAATAGCTGCCAAGCCAACATCGATTTGCAAATGTGAATTCCGCGGTCGTTGACCAGGTTGACTTTGATTACTCGGTTACCCGCAGCCTCCAGAATCTGAGAAACCGAATATCCCAACAGGTTGTTGCGGATATGCCCCAAGTGCAAAGGTTTGTTGGTGTTGGGGGATGAATATTCGACCATGATGGTGCGCCCGGTGGGTTGTGCTTTCCCATAGTCGGGGTCTGCAACCACCTCTGCCAACCGATCGCCCCAGAACTGATTGCTCAGCGACAGGTTGAGGAAACCTTTGATGACGTTATACCCTTTGATCTCGGGAACATTTTTGACCAGGGCTTCCCCAATTTCGGTGGCCGTCTCTTCGGGCTTTTTGCGACTGAGTTTCAACAACGGAAAGACAACCAAAGTATAGTCGCCTTCAAACTCCTTGCGGGTTTTTTGAATCTGAATAGCGGCAGGATCAGCAGGTCCGTACAAAGCGGCTACCGTCTCAGCTGCCTTTTGTTGCAGGAAATTTTCAATATTCATGGGTGATACGATTGCGATTTTGTCGTCAAAGATAGCTATTTTTGCGCGGAAGAGGAGCATCCTGACTATTTTTTGCCCTCATTGGCAATGCATAAGATGTGCGAAGATGCTGCTCAGTATCAAAAAACTCTTTTCGACCCGTGAAAATTGCTTCGATCGATCTCGGCGACAAGCCGCTCTTTTTGGCTCCGATGGAGGATGTGACTGATCCCTCGTTTCGCTTCATGTGTAAACGTTATGGGGCCGATATGGTCTATACCGAGTTTATCCCCAGTGACGGGTTGATTCGTGATGCCTCCAAAGCGTTGGCCAAACTGTCGATTTTTGATTACGAGCGGCCGGTGGGTATTCAATTATACGGACATCTGATCGAACCGATGGTTGAAGCGGCTAAGATGGCTGAAGCGGCAGGACCCGATCTGATTGACATCAATTTCGGATGTCCGGTGCGCAAAATCGCCGGTAGGGGAGCTGGTAGCGGCATGATGCGTGATGTGCCCAAAATGGTCGAAATGACTCGGCGTATCGTCGAGGCTGTGCACCTGCCGGTAACGGTAAAAACCCGTTTAGGTTGGGACGAGGACTCGAAAAATATTGTGGAGATTGCCGAACGGTTGCAGGATGTGGGCATTGCTGCGTTGACGATTCATGGTCGGACCCGTGCTCAAATGTATCGAGGAGAGGCCGATTGGACATTGATCGGTGAGGTGAAACGCAATCCTCGGATGCATATTCCTATTATTGGCAATGGTGATATCGATTCACCGCAGAAGGCGGCCGAAGCCTTTGCCCGTTATGGTGTGGATGGTGTGATGATCGGTCGGGCTACATACGGCCGTCCATGGATTTTTGAGGAAATACGGCACTATCTCCAGACGGGAGAGCTGTTGCCACAGCCGTCGGTGCGTGAACGTGTCGAGTTGGCGAAATTGCACCTGGCCAAGTCGATCGAATTCAAAGGAGAAAAGGCGGGTGTGTTAGAGATGCGCCGCCATCTGTCGTGCTATTTCAAAGGCTTGCCCGATTTCAAATCAACCCGGTTGAAGTTAGTAACACTTTTCGACCCTGCTGAAATTTGCACTACATTGGATTATGTGGCGGAGCATTGGGGCGACTTCGATACGTCAGAGATTGTGCCGCAGCCGCTTTCGCATGATGTATAATTCAGGCTCGAAAGCAACTCGAAAATTACTACTGGTAAGAGTGAAAAGCAGTGATAAAACTGCTGCGGTGTTACAAAAATTAGGTTACATTTGTATTGATCGTGTGGAGGGTTAGCAGGCTGTAAAGGAGTGTTGATTCGGCCTTTCTAAACTCTTGATACGCTGAAAAGTAAAAAATCTCGAATAAGAATAACGGTGTTTGGATCGTTGAGGATCAGGTGATGGGCCGAAGAGGAGAACATAACGAACCGCAAGAATGGACAGCATTAGATGAACTGGTGTCCCGTGCTGAAAAGGCCGCAGCCGAAGAGGCTGATCGGTCGGAGGGGGCGTATGTGATGCTTGAGGATGATTCAGAGCCTTCTGGTCGAAGCGGGGCATTTGGAAAACAGCGTTCAGGCAGATCCCGTAACGGGAACGATCCGGAGAGTGGTCCCCGAACGAGAAGGATCGGCCGGAATGCAGTAGATCGAGACACGGATCATCTGGCCGATAATGAGGACAACGATCTGCAACAGACCGATTCGAACGAGGGGGCAGATACTGCTGAATCGGGAAATGTTACCTCAGAAAATGATCCTGTTTCTGCAAGTGATTCGCCCAAAGTTAAAGGTCCTTCCTGGTTTGAACGGAACTTGGCCCAGGTGCTCTCCGGAAGTATCCTGACACGGGTCGAGGTGCGGCGGATGTATCCTTATGTGCTGTTCATCGTCGTGTTGATGTTTTTGTACATTGCCAACGGATACCATATTCAGAAGTTGCACCGGCGCCACGACCGTTTGACCGAGCAGGTCAAGGAGCTGCGTTCGCGTTCGTTGACGATTTCGTCGATCCGTATGACCCAAACGCGCCAGAGTGAGATCATCAAACAGCTCGAAGAGCGTGGAATTCCATTGGAAGAGTCGCTCACTCCTCCCAAAATTATCGACAAATAGCTATGGCAGAGCCGCGTAAACCCGATATCAAAAAGAGTATTTTGGCCCGTGTGCGATGGCTGTATATTATCTTCTTTGCCATAGGTATAGCCATTGCGGTGCGGATTGCATACATCCAATACGGTCCGAATGGCGAAAAGTTGCGTCAGAAGGGAGAGCGCAGCATCTATGAAAGGGAAACCATCGAAGCCGATCGCGGAGATATTTTGGCCTGTGACGGACGTATCCTGGCCACATCGGTCCCTACGTATGAGGTGCGTATGGATTTTGCGGCGCAGGGGTTGGCCGATTCCATTTTCCGGCGCCATGTCGATGCACTGGCCGATTCGCTCTCCAATTTCTTTGGTGACAAGAATAAAAATGCCTACCTGATCATGCTGAACCGTGCGTATAGTAACAAAAAACGCAATCGGTATCTGCAAATCGCTCCGCGTCGGGTTAACCACCTTGAAATCAAACGAATCGCACAATTCCCTATTCTGAAACTGGGCCCCAATCGGGGTGGGTTTATCGCTGTTCAGATCAATAAACGTCTGCTGCCCAACGGTGCATTGGCTTCACGTACGATCGGTCGGGTGATGAGGCTGGCCGTAAATGGGGAATCGAAGGGGCTTTCGACAGTATCCTCAAGGGTAAGGATGGTAATATCCTGATGCAACGCATATCGGGTAGCTTCAAAATTCCTGTTCCTGACGCTTTGAACGAGGCGCCAAGAGATGGAATAGATGTGGTCACTACACTCGATATTGATGTGCAGGATGTGGCTGAAAATGCCCTGAGAAAGCAGCTCGAATTGGGTGATGCTGATTGGGGAACGGCGGTACTGATGGAGGTCTCTACCGGTGAGATACGTGCTATCACCAATCTTACCCGCCGGGGTGAAGGCAAGTTTGTCGAGGATTTCAACTATGCGATCGGCATGAACCTTGAGCCGGGATCGACCTTCAAACTGGCTTCGTTGATGACGTTGCTCGATGATGCAGGAGCAAGCCTCGAGGAGCATTTCGATACGGGTGACGGACGAATGATGATCGGACGGGCGCGTGTGGTCGATTCTCACGCTTGTGGCGATGTGACGTTGCGTGAAGTGTTCGAACACTCATCCAATGTGGGGTTTGCTTTGGCTGTCAATAAATATTACAAGGATCGCCCTGGACAATTTGTAGACCATCTTTATAAAATGGGATTGGCCATGCCGCTAGATCTGCAAATTCCCGGTGGAGCAACCCCGGTGATCTATCGTCCGGGAGATGCTTCATGGAGTGGTGTGACACTGACGATGATGTCGTATGGGTATGGTTTGCGATTGACGCCGTTGAAAACCCTCAGTTTCTACAACGCCATAGCCAATGGAGGAAAGATGGTTCGCCCGATGTTTGTCAAAGAGCTCAAACAGTATGGCCAAACGTTGCGAACTTTTCCGCCGGAGGTGATGGTCGAGTCGATCGGATCTCCCGAGGTGATCAAACAGGTGCAGGATGCACTTAAAGGTGTTGTTAATGACGGTACCGCTCGCGGATTGAAGAATCCTTACTACTCGGTGGCTGGTAAGACTGGTACAGCGCAGATCGCCATGGGACGGCACGGTTATACGGATCGCAATGGTGGGCGTCACTATTTGGCTACATTGGTGGGCTATTTCCCTGCGGACAATCCGCGATACAGTTGTATCGTCGCAATCAAGACCTATCATGGGCCCGGACGGCGTGGAACCTATTATGGCGCTTCGTTGGCTGGTCCTGTGTTCCGTGCTATTGCAGATCGGGTTTATGCCCGGAATATTTCATGGCAAACACCGCTTTCAGCAACGCACGATAAGGTAAAAGAGCGTCCTATGCCGAAAAGCGGACAGGCTGATCAGATTCGTCGTGTGACTCGCCGTTTCGATGTGCCCTATTCGGCTATGCATGGTGAGATGTGGCAGCAAACGATACGCCTTGATACTGCCGGATATGAGTTGTCTTCTCTACCGGATGCGCGGACCGGTATGGTTCCGCAAGTTGTGGGGATGGGGCTTAAAGATGCTCTCTATTTGCTTGAAAGAGAGGGGCTGCGTGTTACTTTTACCGGAGTGGGGTATATTCAAAAACAATCGTTGCCGGCAGGTTCTGCAGCTAAACGTGGTGCGTTGATCATTTTGCAGCTTGGTCCAGAGCGCCCGGAGATTGAACCTGAGGTGTCAGAACCCGACTCCGCAGGGGAAGAGGGCGCTGAAGCGGATACAGGAACCGAGGCCGAAAATTAGGATTGTTTGAGCTGTATTAGCCTGTTGAATTTCAATTGAGTAGAGTCTTCGTGCAGAGTCTTAACGGGACTTTGCTTTCCTATATATTCTTGGAGATAAAAAGGTTTAAATGGCTTTGCGTATGTTGCTGGTTGAAGCCACAACCGGGCAATGGTAATGCCTGTTTGTGTAAAGATTGACCGTAACGGATGAAGATCTAAAAAGATATAAATTGAAAATTAACAGAAATTGATATACTTTCGCGAAATAGAAATTTGAAAGTGTAAATGAAACGCCTGTTAGGATATATGGTCTTGATGTGTTGCGGTCTCTTCGCGATGCTTCGTCTTGCTGGAGATACAGAGCCGTCAAAGACTTTCCATCTCGACAGTTTTGGATTTCCGGTCACGGAACAGGTCGCATCGCAACAAGAACAGCATGTGGCGTTGTTACAGATCATTCACGCTTCATTATGTAGCGATGCCTTGCCGACCACGCCAGGTGTGAATGGAACTCGTGTGGAGGCTCCCGTTTTTCGCCTCGCTCCCAGACAAGGTGCTCAGGTCGCATCCCCTCTTGTATCCCAAGAACAAAAAATCTCCTCCTCTTTGGCCCGTTTACATGTTCAAGAGGAGCTCTCATTATCGTTTCGTGCGTCGCTTGACGCCTCAGGCTATTATGTAGTGGCCTTAAGGAAAATCATCATTTAGCGAGAATCGGATTCTTGTCAGCCCTTGATCTGTCGATGAGGGTTGACTGTGGTTGACCGCTCGGTGCGGTCTGGATTCGTTTTGTCTAATGTTATTTTAAATGATGATTAAAAATGAACAATATTTCTTTATTGTCTGATACCCTCTATGCTCAAGAGGGTGTGGTTGCACGTAAAAAAAGTTTTATCGTTTCTGCATTGATCTTGATCGTGGGATGTGCAGTAGCTGTGTGGAGCTTGAAGTCCCCGGCATTGGCTGAAAATAAAAGCGTGACATCGGCCTTGATGCTGATTGGTAGCTTGGTTGCCCTGTTTGGACTGATCCGTTTGTTGGTCGGAATCTCTGCTCGAGTTCCTTATTATTTACCAACCGGTGAAAAATTGCGTTGTCAAAAGATCTATTTCGATATGTCGGAACGTGCTGCACTTTTGGCTGCATTTCAAGCGGGAGACATGGAGCGCATTATGAAACTTTCACGCACGAACAGTTCGAATGTGTTGCTGGTATGCTATTCAACTCCCAGTGGTTCGTGCGTGTTGGCTCAAGTACAAGAGTATATTCCGCATGAATTCGCTCCGATCACAGAGGTGGCCAATTTTGCAAAATCCGGTGCAAAAGCTTCGACCCATTAGTTGACTGGCGGAAGACTGGAATAGATCAGATTTGTTAACGTGGATTTTTCAACTTGTCTGCTTTCGGAGAGAAGATTGTCTTTTGTTGATCAATCGGATTTATTAGAAAAACATGTTGCTGAATGTGAAGCGACAGGTTCATGATAGGATCGTGGTATGTTCTTTGCATTCAAAATTATATAGGATGATCCATGATCTGGCACAGGTTAAAATGATCTTTGTGATGCTATTGTAATTTTAAGCTGCCTGCGGGATTGGGATCCTCAGAAGCTGAACCTATTGAAGATATGACTGAAGAATAAGACAATCGTTGAACTATTCAAGAATTTATCAAACAGCGCAGAGGCTGATAGGTGGAGTGGTAAGTGCGATCTGAAAAGCGCTTTTGAAAGTGATGTGCCGCTGTACATCCGTCAGTTGAGGTAGAAGAGGGTTGACTCGAAAGAGTCAGCCCTCTTAATTTGTGTGAGTCGGAGCTGCTGGCCTATGGGAAGGGAAAGCGTCTCAACGAATAGTGAGTTATGACTGCCTGATGTGCAAGAGGTGTAGATGAAAATCGATTGCTGCTGATAGGGTAGCTGGGGTTACAAATGTCTCTGCAATGGTTGGATAGGTTTTGCAAAAATGGCATTGACAAACTGGGTGTGATATCATGGAGATTCGAGCTGTTGGATGGGGATAGATTGGAAAGATTTTCATGTTTAATGAGGCGGTTCCGGAAACGGTAAAATAACCGACTTTTTCATTGAAAAAATCGGTGTACATTGAGGGGAAATGGCTATTTTTGCATATAAGTTTCTCGGGTAGAACTGCTCGATTGAAGGTGATGTTACATGGTTTGTAATCAGTAGATAACAGCATGATAATATGGTGAAATTGCTGCGGGTCTGTTGAGACTGAAGAAAACTTGTAAACAGCTGTCGGCCTAATGTAAACCATTATGTTTGATAGAAGACTCTGCTATCAAGGCAAATTTTGTAATGTCCAATTTGTTTTGTATGGCATCACCATCGAGAAGTTGCCTCTGGTGCGAAACTTACAAATGTTTAGAGCATGGCACATTTAAATCCCCTAATTTCAGATCTCGCCTTGATCTTGGGCGTGGCCGGGATCACTACGCTGCTGTTTAAAAAACTGAAGCAGCCGGTCGTGTTGGGGTATATTGTAGCCGGTTTCTTGTGTAGCGGCAATTTTCTGCTCGAAGGCGTTTCGAATGTCGATAATGTCAATATCTGGGCTGAAATCGGTATTATCTTCTTGCTGTTCTCTTTAGGACTTGAATTCAGCTTCAATAAATTACTCGAGGTTGGAGGTTCTGCGTTGATGACAGCGTTGGTGATCATCCTCGGAATGATGTGTACCGGATTTATGGCCGGACGTCTGTTGGGATGGACAACAACAGATAGTGTTTTCCTTGGCGGAATGCTCTCAATGTCTTCTACTACAATTATTATCAAGGCTTTCGATGATTTGGGACTCCGAAATCGCAAATTTACGGGCCAGGTATTCGGCGTGTTGATTGTCGAGGACCTTTTTGCGGTGGTGCTGTTGGTACTCTTCTCAACCATCTATATGCAGAAAGCCACAGATGACATACAAATCTTCGGTCGCCTGTTTAAATTGCTCTTCTTCTTGGTGGCTTGGTTTGTCGTGGCGATATACCTAATTCCAACGCTGCTTACCCGTATTCGCCGATTTCTGAATGATGAAACACTGTTGGTGATCTCGTTGGGCCTCTGTTTGGGAATGGTGGTGTTGGCGACATCCGTTGGTTTCTCTTCTGCATTGGGAGCGTTTGTAATGGGCTCCGTACTTGCCGGAACCACCGAAGCCAAGCGAATCGAAAAGGTCATGGCCCCGGTTAAGGATCTTTTCGGTGCCATCTTTTTCGTGTCTGTCGGTATGTTGGTCGAGCCGGCCTTGCTGTGGCAATATATCGGGCCGATTATTTTGTTGACCCTGGTCGTAATTGTCGGACAGATCGTTTACGGTACGATAGGGTTTATGGTTTCGGGGCAGGACCTGCGGTTGTCGTTGCAGTCCTCGTTCTCGTTGGCTCAAATCGGCGAGTTTGCCTTTATTATTGCAGCACTGGGGTTGACTCTCGGAGTGACCAGCTCCTTCCTCTATCCGGTTGCAGTGGCTGTCTCGGTGATTACAACCTTTACCACCCCCTTTATTATCAAGCAAAGCGAACCCGCTTACCATTGGCTGGATAAACATATGCCTCGCAAGATCAAAGTGTTCTTGTCTCAATATAGTTCGGCATCGCAAAGTTCTGAAAACCAGAGTGCATGGAAACAGCTTCTGAAACGCTCCTTGTTTAATATTGCGTTTCATTGTATCATTTTGGGCGGTATGGTTTGGGTTTCGGTAACCTATTATATGCCGTGGGTCGAAAAATGGATGCCTGGGTTTTGGGGTAATGTGCTTTCAACGGTGACCACCATTTTGTTCATGGCTCCGTTTTTGTGGACGCTCGCTATCCGCCATTTAAACCGCAAATTGTTGGCTACCTTGTGGAATGATCCACGATTCAATCACGGCCTATTGGTGGGGCTGGTGCTGTTGCGGATTTTTATGGCGCTTGCCTTTGTGATGGTGGTACTGGTACACCTCTATTCTTACCGTTGGGGAATCATCATCGGCTTCTTGATGATCGTTTTGTCTGTGTTGATCTTTTGGAAACGGATCAAAAATAATTTCCTCCATTTGGAAAAACGGTTTTTCGCCAATTTGAATGGATCCAGCTCCGAAAAAATTACTGTATTGGACACTAAGACACGTTTCTTGCATTTGGCCCATTTGACGGTCTCTTCGGATTGCCGCTTTATTGGCCGGAGTTTGCGAATGCTCGATTTGCGAACCCGTCGGGGAATTACGGTCGTCTCCATTCAACGAGGAAGTCGGAGTATCAATATTCCTCAGGCCGATGAGGTGTTGTTGCCGGCTGACCGCATCGCAGTGGTAGGAACCGATACGGAATTGAAACGGTTTGCCGCTGAGGTTGAGGTCTCCTCCGAACCGACAACAAATGGGGCGGATGATGTGGTGATGCGGCAGTTCTCGATAGATCCTTCCTCCATGTTGGTGGATATGACGGTAGCTCAGTTTGTCGTGATGTGTCGCAATGAGGCGGCGGTTATCGGCATTGAACGTAAAGATGGGTCTTTTGTTGAACCGTTGAGTCTGGTGCGCTTCCATCCCTATGATTTGGTTTGGGTGGCCGGTACACGTGATTGCCTGCGGCTGATGCTGGGAAATGACAGTCAACGTCGTAAGTTGACCACCTCGCAAAAAATCGTGGCTATTATTAAGTATTTGCTGATGTATCATGTTTTCCACCGAGGTGGTAACCGTAACGGGAAGATGAATAAAAATGGGCGGGCAAAACGTGATACAAAAACAGTAGCTTAAGTTGAGATCTTGAGTGTAATGTATTTGAGGTGAGTGAACCTTAAGCGTTGAAGGGGAGATAACAGTACACAGTGTGTTTGTAAAGGACAGCATGTTATTTGGTGTCTGAATGTGAGAAAAGTTTATTGTATTCAATTTTATGAGTCCAATAAACTTGACAAAGTACAGTGAGCTGCGATATAAAGATTGTTTGCATAGTAGTGTGAGGAAATTGTGTTTTGAATGGAGTGTATACCTGTGGAGCGAACCTTGATAGAGAACAAAAAGAACAATCTACATCGCAGTGGATTAAAGATAAGAGGTGATGTCGATAAGATGTCAGTTAATTGTCTCGATAGAGACGGAAATGCCTGTTGAAAGGCCTATATTTGTAAATTACAAATAGTTTATGCATATGCTAAAGGATTTGCTGCAGGGCGTCGAGGTGCGCTCGGTGGTGGGTGACAAAACCGTACAGGTGACCGATATTGAGTTCGATTCCCGAAAAGTAAAGTCGGGGTCGCTCTTTTTTGCTACACGCGGAACTCAAGTCGATGGACATACCTATATTCCGGCAGCTATTGCGGCTGGTGCGGTGGCTGTGGTGTGCGAAGAGTTGCCAGCTGAGCGACCTGAAGGTGTCACTTTCGTAAAGGTGGCCGATTCAACGGTAGCTTTGGGTGAGATGGCTTCAGCCTTTTATGGCTATCCGAGCCGTCATCTCAAATTGGTCGGTGTCACAGGGACCAATGGCAAAACTACAACGGCTACGCTGCTTTATCGGATGTTCCGCAAATTGGGTTATAAGGCGGGACTGATTTCGACGGTAGTGTACTGTGTAGATGAGCGAGAGATCCCATCGACACATACCACACCGGATAGCATTCGACTCAACGAAATGATGGCAGAGATGGTTGAGGCTGGGTGCGATTACTGTTTTATGGAGGTGAGCTCCCACTCTCTGGTGCAACATCGTACGGCAGGTTTACACTTTGTCGGTGGTATTTTCAGCAATATTACACACGATCACCTCGATTATCATAAGACGTTTGCAGAGTATATTCGAGCCAAAAAGCTCTTTTTTGATGGTCTGCCAGCCGGAGCTTTTGCCTTGACCAATGCGGATGATCGCAACGGCATGGTAATGGTGCAAAATACCAAAGCCACGGTGAAAACTTACGCACTGCAATCGTTTGCAGATTTTCGCTGTCGCATTGTCGAGACACTGCTCGACGGCATGTTGTTGAATTTGGACGGTACGGAGGTGTGGGTCAAATTCCTCGGTAAGTTCAATGCCTACAATCTGCTCAGCGTGTATGCTGCGGCGATCTTGTTGGGTGCAGACCGCAATGAGGTGTTGCGTATTCTCAGTGAGTTGACCTCAGTGAACGGGCGTTTTGAACCAATTCACTCACCTAATGGAGTTACGGCAATTGTCGATTATGCCCACACTCCGGATGCGTTGCAGAATGTGATCTCGACCATTAACGAGATTCGCAAAAAGGGACAAAAACTGTATGTCGTGGTAGGATGCGGAGGAAATCGTGATGCAACGAAACGTCCCGAAATGGCTAAAATTGCAGTGGATGGCAGTGATATGGCGATTCTTACGTCGGATAATCCACGACTGGAAAAACCAGAAGACATTATTGAGCAGATGAAAGCCGGCATTGAACCCGGAGTGCGTTATCTGGCTATTACGGATCGTCGAGAGGCAATTAAAACGGCCGTTGCGTTGGCAGCACCAGGCGATATTATTTTGGTGGCCGGCAAAGGACACGAAACCTATCAGGATGTCGGAGGCGTCAAACACCACTTTGATGATCGCGAAGAGATTCGCACCGCTTTCGGTATGTCGTAATCCTTTATTGATAGGTTTTTATTGAATTGAAAGATCTGGGGAGACCTATGTGATTGCTGATAGTTTTTTTCTTGTATCGTAACCTCGGAGGGGAAAGTGAAGAAGAGAAATTTCGGACGGATCGAATAGGAAACCCAAAAGAAAAGATAGATTTACGAGACAACTAAAGTAGAGAAGAAGAATAGAGAAACGAGTGACAAAAGAGCCTCAAGGCGTGTAAAAGATGATCCCGCAGACGGCGGATCGCGATAGAACGGAATGTTAAACGTAAACTGCTCGAAGATGAAGACGTTAAGACAGTATGTGACTTTGTGGATGTTGCTGGTGCCTGTTTTGCTCTGGGGGCAGGAGTCGCTTGAACCAGAACGGTTTCAGGTCGATTCTGTCAACATGGGATATGACTGTATCATCGGAGACAGTATCAAAGCCGCCGTATATCGTTTTGAACGTACGATCGGCTCGGTAGAAGCGGTGGATACCGCATCGTCAATTGTAGTGATCAACCAACGGGAAATTTCGCGGAATGGCAGATCCCTGAAGGCGTGGGGCTCGATCATGGCGTTTGATTTGGAAAAAGGAACCTTGCTGTGGGAGCTTCCTGAAAAATATCTGGTAGCTCATTCTCTATGGTTTGATAATGGGTATTTGATTCGTTTCGGCCCTATGAGTACGACTCGCATTGATATGGCAACTGGGCAGGAACTCTGGAATACGAAAATGCAAATGTTTAACGTGGTTTGCAGTGATTCCACCGATTTGGCTGTTGGACTGGGATATCGAATATCCAAATTGATGCTCTCTCCAGATGATCCAATGAGAGGTGTCAATCTTAACGATGGCACACAGCTATGGAAGCGGCGTATTTCTCCATGGGGGGGATGGCACGGCTATTTCCACTTGAATGATACTACATTGATAGTTATGATGGGCGGATTGCATCGGATCGATCTCCGTACCGGAGAGGGTTGGAGCTATTGGGCCGAAACAGCCCATAACAATTTGCCCCCTCGTAAATATCGGTACTATTGGGGTTCAGTCAGCCAGAACAACACAATGGAAGAGGATAATTTTGTCCAAACATCGGGAGCGTATGTTGTGGGTCAACTCTGTTCCAATACGTGTCAGATTGACAGCGTGTTGTATTGGGCAACTCGGGATAGTATTGTCGCCCTGTCGGTAGAGGATGGGTCGGTATTTTGGCGAACGGCTTTGCCTCAGGAGGCGGGTAGCAGTTCAAGACTCTATCTCACCGATTCGACAGTTTTTATGGTGAATAATGGGTCGGCCGTCTATTATGATCGCTATTATGGCGTCTATGGGCGCCCATTTTTGGCTGCATTCGATCGGCAGGATGGTAAAATTACCATGTTGCAGATGATCGATCAACGCAATTTGAGTATTATCGATCATGCCTTTTTGGACGATAGCATTGCTTTGGCGCTCGAAGACCGTATTGCCGTGCATGATCTCGCAACCGGAAAATTGGTGCGTGAAACCCTTATCGATACCGCACGTTGGGGAAAGATCGTGCTTAATGTAGATAATCCGGTGCTGTACCAATACGACAGTGTGGGGGACCGATATTACAGTCTGTCCGGTTTGTCGGATGAGTGGGATTTTATCACCAACAAGGATATGATGCTCTATTGGGATATGAACAATGGAGAGGTTAATGGGGTGCCGTTGGATTCGTTGTGGGTCCTTTATGACCAGTTCGATAATTTGCGTTTTCTCGGTCATAGAACGAAAAGTTGGTTGATTGATGATAACGGAAGGGTGATAGCAGTGTTGGATATGCCGCATAGATCCAAGCTGATCGGGAACGTGCTTTATGCCTACACCCGTCAGGGATTGGTGAAGATGGATCTGACCCGGCTGTTCGAACACCGCTATCGTCAACCTGAAAAGGTTCCGCTTAAGGAGCTCCCGGTTGCAAAAGAGAATGACGGGCCTCAAATGCTGCCTGTCAAAAAGATAGTATAAGTTTTTTTTGAATTATGTTGTACCATTTAGTCAAGTATCTGTCGCTACATTTCGATATTCCCGGCGTGGGCATGTTCCTGTCGCTGTCGTTTCGGGCCGCGATGGGCATTATTCTCGCATTGATCATCGGGATGATCTTCGGTAAACGGATCATCCGGATGCTGCAACGCCACCAGATTGGTGAGGAGATTCGTAACCTGGGGCTGGAAGGTCAGCTCCAAAAACGTGGAACCCCTACCATGGGTGGTATCATTATTCTGGCTTCGATCCTGATTCCGATCCTGCTGTTCGGAGATTTGACCAACATCTATGTGCTGCTGATGATCATCTCGACCGTGTGGCTCGGATTGATCGGCTTCCTGGATGATTACATCAAAGTTTTTCGCAAAAATAAAGAGGGACTGAATGGCCGTTTTAAGATTATCGGCCAGGTGGGGCTTGGTATCATTGTCGGACTGGTGTGTGGTTTAGTCCTCAGGTCGTGGTCAAGCAGAAGGTGGCTCGGACGGCACCCGATGCACAGATCGAATATGTGAACGATAATGGTACGCGTGCAGCCGTCTATATGGGTCCTGCTGAAAAGACCGCGAAAACGACAATCCCCTTTGTCAAAAACAACGAGTTCGATTACCATTGGTTGATCCCTGGAGATGGACCGGTTAGCGATACTCTCGGTTGGATTTTCTATGTGTTGGTAGCCATTTTTGTAATCACGGCCGTCTCCAATGGAGCCAATCTGACCGACGGCTTGGACGGCTTGGCAGCAGGAGTGTCGGCGACGATTGTGGTTATTTTAGGTGTCTTGGCATGGCTGTCGGGTAACGTGATCTATGCGGATTACCTGAATCTGATGTATATCCCTTCTACGGGTGAATTGGTGGTCTTTGCCGCAGCCTTTGCCGGTGCCCTGCTAGGCTTCCTTTGGTACAACTGCTATCCGGCTCAGGTATTTATGGGCGATACCGGTTCATTGGCCATCGGTGGTATTATCGCCGTATTTGCGTTGTCGATTCGTAAAGAGCTGTTGTTGCCGCTGCTTTGTGGTATCTTTTTGGTGGAGGCTGTCTCTGTGATTATTCAGCGGGGTTGGTTCAAATATACCAAACATAAATATGGTGAAGGACGTCGTGTCTTTTTGATGGCGCCGATCCATCATCACTATCAGAAAAAGGGTTTCTTCGAATCGAAAATCGTAGTCCGTTTCTGGATCGTGCAGCTGTTGTTGGCTGCCATTACACTTGCAACGCTTAAAATTAGATAGTCATGTCGCGTATTGTAGTTCTCGGAGGAGGCGAAAGTGGTTGTGGGTCGGCCGTATTGGCCCAGGTCAAAGGATTCGATGTCTTTTTGTCGGATCGGGGAGCAATCGCTCCAAAATATAAGGCTCTGCTTGAAGAGTGGCGCGTCTCCTATGAGGAGGGACACCACTCCGAAGAGTTGATTTTTGCTGCGGATGAGGTGATCAAAAGCCCTGGTATTCCCGAAACGGCACCGATTGTCAAAGCACTGCGCGCCAAGGGCATTCCGATCATCTCAGAGATCGAGTTTGCTGGCCGCTATCTGGATGGTGCAAAAACGATCTGTATTACCGGCAGCAATGGCAAGACGACCACCACGACCCTCACTTACGAAATGTTGCGACAGGCCGATATGAACGTGGGGTTGACCGGTAATATTGGGCAGAGCCTTGCGCTGGCTGTTGCAACGGAATATTGTGACTGGTATGTAGTAGAGTTGAGTAGCTTCCAGCTTGACGGCATGTATGATTTCAAGGCCAATGTCGGAGTGCTGATGAATATTACGCCGGATCATTTGGATCGTTATGACCATAAGTTGCAAAATTATGTCGATAGTAAGTTCCGTATTTTGCAGAATCAAGGAATAACGGAACGGTTCGTTTATTGTGCTGATGATCCGTTGACGTTGGAAAATCTCGGAAAACATAACCTTTGTATGCAGACGTTGCCCTTTACGGCCAAAGGGGCTGCTGGGTGTGCTGCTGAATTGAAGGATAATCAGCTTCACGTTCGGGTGGACGATCAGGAGTTCAGGATCGGAGTCGATGAGTTGCAGATCAAAGGGGTGCACAATATGTACAACGCCATGGCTGCTTCGATCGCAGCTCTTTCGGCCGGAGTGCCTGCTGAAAGCATTAAACTGACATTGCGCAGTTTCCAGGGAGTAGAACATCGCCTGGAACCATGTGGCGAATACAACGGAGTACAGTATATCAACGACTCGAAAGCGACCAATGTCGATTCCGTCTGGTATGCACTGGACAGCATGCGCCGTCCAACCGTTTGGATTGCTGGCGGTACTGATAAAGGGAATGACTATTCGCGTCTCTATCCGCTGGTAGAGGCTCGGGTCAAAACGTTGGTCTGCATGGGGGGGGACAATGCCAAATTGCTGCACGATTTTGCAGGACGCATTCCGGAGATTATCGATACCCATTCGCTGGATGAGGCGATGCAGGCGGCTGTTCGCAGCGCGTCGCCAGGGGATACCGTGCTTTTGTCTCCGGCTTGTGCAAGTTTTGACCTCTTCAAAAATTACGAAGATCGCGGAGAGAAGTTTAAAACTTGGGTCAAAACCCATGTGGCAAGGTAATCGCGCTTTAATGCAATTGTTTGCAGTGTAAGAGTGAACAGGTAGATAGATATATGTAAAATTGTGTCGAATAGACAAGTAAATCGAAAAAACAACAGCGAACGAAATGGCCGAACAGAAAAACATCCAATCGGGGAGCGCGGAGGCCGAGGTAGAATCTTCCGGCTTTTTTGCCCGTTTTTTCAGTGGTGACAAGCCGCTGTGGGCCATTATTATTCTGTTGGCGATCTTTTCGTTGCTGGTAGTTTATTCTTCTACTGCCTCGATGGCTTATAAAAATGCCGGCGGTAACACGGCTCACTACTTTTTCAACCAGCTCTTCTTTATCCTACTGGGCTTTACGTTCATGTGGGGAATCCATAAGATCAATTACCAGCGGTTGGTACCGTTTTACAAATTGCTGTTTTGGTTCGCATTGGTCTGCTTGGCACTCACCTTTGTGATGGGTGTAAACCTGAACAGCGCTTCACGTTGGCTTCGAATTCCGATCTTGGGGATCACCTTTCAACCGTCGGACTTCGTCCGTGTGACGTTGGTGGGTGTGCTGGCCCAACAACTGGCCAAAAGACAAAAGGTGATCGACAAAATTCCGATTCTTCCAGCCCTGACTTTGGGCGGGTGGCGTAAAGATCCCCATAAGAATATGGAGATCTTGCTCAACACAACTCTTCCGTTATTGGGACCGGTTGTGTTGGCCTGTGGAGCAATCTTCTTTTCGAACTTTTCTACGGCAGCCCTGACTTTTGTTACCTGCTGTGTTATGTTGTTTATCGGTCGGGTGCGTCTTAAGGAGTTGTTCCGGTTAGTCAGTCTGGTTGTGGTGTGTGTCGTGGCGGCCATCGCCGTTATGTATATGTTCAATATTGGCCGTTCGCATACCTGGGTTAACCGTTTGGGATTGGGTGATGCTCTGTCAGGAACCGAGCAGGTCCAGATTCAAAGCGAAGAGGATAATCTGCAAAAAGAGCAGGCCCTAATTGCGATCGCTTCAGGCGGTATTGCCGGCAAGGGACCGGGAAACAGTACGCAACGATCGAACCTTCCGCACGCCTATTCCGATTTTGCCTACGCTTTTATTGTGGAAGAGTACGGTTTGATCGGTTCGTGTGTCATTCTGTTTCTCTATCTTTGCATCTTTTTCCGGGGGATTGTGATTTTCCAACGTTGTGCAACGGCCTTGCCGAGCCTGTTGGTATTGGGGTTGAGCCTGATGATCACATTGCAGGCGCTGATCAATATGTTGGTGTCGGTGGGTTTCTTCCCGGTGACCGGACAAACCTTGCCGTTGATCAGTCTGGGAGGATCGTCGGTAGTCTTTACCAGTATGTCGTTGGGAATCATCTTGGGGGTGAGTCGGCAGATGAAGGAACAATCTCTCGACCAACCGAAAAATGAATCGCTGTTGGAATAAAATAGGCCGGCGTTGTACTGTTTGTATATGTGCACACTTGCCAGGATGACGCTCATAACTATAAAAAAAGTCAAATCATAATCATGGATAAATTAAAGGTAATCTTGAGCGGTGGAGGTACCGGAGGACATATCTATCCGGCCGTTGCAGTGGCTGAGGCTTTGAAGCGCAGATTAGGTGATGGAGTTGAGCTGCTTTTTGTAGGGGCCGAAGGCAAGATGGAGATGGAAAAGGTGCCGGCGTTGGGGTACCGTATCGAAGGATTACCGGTTGTCGGTTTGCAACGTCGGTTGACGCTTCGTAATCTGCAAGTGCCATTCAAAGTGGCAGAATCGCTGCGTAAGGCACGTCGGGTGATTCGGGAGTTTGGAGCTGATGTTGTTGTTGGATTTGGTGGATATGCCAGCGCTCCCGTGCTGTGGAGTGCTCAAAGAATGGGCATCCCGACCCTGATTCAGGAGCAGAACTCCTATGCAGGAGTGACCAACAAAATACTCGCATCACGGGCCAAACGAATTTGTGTAGCCTATGAGGGAATGGAGCGCTTTTTTCCAAAAGATCGGATTGTGATGACCGGCAATCCGTTGCGTGGCCGTCTGTTGGAGCAACATGATCCGGCAGTTTTGAAGGCCGAAGGGTTGACCTATTTCGGATTGACAGCCGATAAACCGATCGTTTTTGTCGTTGGGGGAAGTTTGGGAACCCGTACGCTTAACAACATGATGAAGGCTAATGTCGATCGGATCACCTCGGAAGGCAACATTCAGGTGATATGGCAGACCGGTAAATTCTATGAACGTGAGATGACCGAATTCATGCAAAGCCGCTCTTCAGAAGGAATTTGGCGTGGAGCCTTTATTGACCGGATGGATTTGGCTTATGCGGTTGCTGATGTGGTGGTTGGCCGATCGGGAGCAGGTACTGTCTCGGAACTCTGCTTGGTCGGTAAACCAGCCATCTTTGTTCCTTCACCCAATGTGGCGGAGGATCACCAAACCAAAAACGCGATGGCATTGGTGCGCAAAGATGCTGCTCTGTTGGTTCCCGATAGTGAGGCAGTAACGGCTCTATTCCCAGTGGTCGATCAGCTGTTGGCTGATCCGGCACGTATGCAACGTATGGCAGCCAATATCAAAGCGCTTGGAATTGCCGATTCAGCCGATCGCATCGTTGATGAATTGTTGGCAGTGGTTCAAGCACAGAAAAAGTAGTTTTGCAAGATTGAGTTTGCTACGAGTTGTTGCGTACGTCGATAGTAGATAAGGAGGCATTGAAGAAGATCGTGAAGGGGGCTAAGGTGAAACCTTGTCGGAAATGAGAATTGCCGGTATAAGGTAAGCCGTAATGATCTTGATGATAGCTATCTTCGAGCTGCGGTCTATAAACGGCGAATGTCGGAATCACTTGATAAAGATGACTTGTTGAAGTTGGGTTTACCGCTACGTTTGGAAGATTCGAGAGCGATTTTTATTGATTTATGTAATGAAGTCTATAAAAACGGTTGTAAACGAGAGGTAAGCGAAACGTATTGGAGTTATGGAGTTTCAAAATGTATATTTTTTGGGTATCGGGGGCATTGGAATGAGTGCCCTGGCCCGCTATTTTTTGCACGAGGGTAAACCAGTGGCCGGTTACGATCGAACAGAGAGCGATTTGACCCGCCATTTGGAACAGGAAGGAGCTGCGGTCAACTACGACGAACAGGTGGAGGCAATCCCTGCACAATTCCGTGATCCGGCTACGACATTGGTGGTCTATACTCCGGCTATCCCGCATGACCATTCCCAATGGGTGTGGTTCCGAGAACAGGGTTTCGAGATTGTGAAACGCTCCCAAATGTTGGGTGTGGTCGCGCGCAACAAATATGTGATGGCTGTGGCCGGTACACACGGCAAAACTACCACGACAACCCTAACCGCCTGGCTGAACCATGAGACTGGAGGCGGCGGAAGTGCTTTCTTGGGCGGCATCTCCAAAAATTTTGATTCGAATTTGGTCTTAGGAGCAGGACCGCGTTTGGTGGCTGAAGCCGACGAATTTGACCGATCTTTTCTTCAACTGTGGCCCGATGTGGCCGTGGTGACGGCTGCTGATGCCGACCACCTCGATATATACGGAACTCATGCAGCGGTTAAAGAGGCGTTTGCGGAGTTTATCTCGCAAATCAAGCCTGGGGGTACTTTGATCCTTAAGCTCGGCGTCGATGTGGAAGTGCGAAACCGGGAGATCAAGGTTTACCGTTATAGTTATGATACACCGTGCGATTTTTATGCGAAAAATATACGAGTAGGGCTATCCGGACACTATACGTTCGATCTGGTTTGTCCAGATCGTGTAATTGAATCCTGTACGTTGGGGGTACCGGGACGGGTCAATGTTGAAAATGCCGTAGCGGCTGTGGCACTGATGTGGGTTGCCGGTTTTGATGAGCCGAAACTGAAAGCGGCTTTAGCTTCGTTTCATGGAGTAAAACGACGTTTTGACTTCTATATCAATACTCCGCAACGTATCTATATGGATGACTATGCTCATCACCCCAATGAGTTGAAAGCCACCATTACCTCTTTTCGGGAGATGTTCCCCGGTCGGAAATTGACTGTGGTATTTCAGCCTCATCTCTATACGCGTACCCGTGACTTTTATCAGGATTTTGCGAAGGTGTTGTCGTTGGCAGATGAAGTGCTGTTGTTGCCGATCTATCCAGCCCGGGAAGAGCCCATCGAAGGCGTTTGCTCCGAGATGATGTTGCCGTTGATGACAGTCCCGACTCGGGTAGTTCCAAAAGCAGATTTGGTCGAGGTGCTCAAAGCAGAAAATCCCGATACGTTGATTACGTTCGGAGCCGGCGATATTGATCGGTTGTGTGAACCGATTGCCGAAGCTTTGAAGGATAGGTAAATTTTTTCCATTACCTTTGTGTCAGAGGCCTGAATATTGGATTGATTCGCAGTCAGCTGGAGATATTGTCGGTCGTAAGTGAGTCGTGGCGATTGCTTAGGCGAGTGAACAGACCATTCAGATAACATCGAAGTTGCGAAGGCCGGAAATCGGAGGGTGTCAAGCAGAGATTGTCCGTCTGTCGCAATGTTGGTGATGATGGGTTCGGTACCTGATCAGTGTAGCGCTAATGGGGCTAAACGATGAAAGTGGGCAAATTCCTTTTTGCAATCAGCTATCTGAAATAGGATGCGAAGGAGAAGAACGTATATAAAGGCTCTTTATGGGCAATGGTTAAATGGTGTGGTGCCAGGAGAAAATGCCGGGTTGATCAGGTCGAAGCAAAGTTAAAAGTTAGTCAGAGAACGAGTGAAACGAGGTACGTCGATAGTGTTGGGAATGGTGTCTTGGGTGGCGATAATTGCATATTTCGTCGCAGCATCCCGCTATTGTCGTATCGAACGGGAAAAGAACCTCTGTCGGGGGTTGAAGGTTGTGGTACTCGATAGTGCTGAACGAGGATTCATCACCTCCGGCATGGTTAAAAATTGGTTCGCTCTCGAACAACAGCGATTTTTACGGGAACCGATTGACCAGATCAATACCCTCGATGTCGAAGCCTTTGTCCGTCGTCGTGGTTTTGTCAAAGAGGTGCATGCCTATACGACGATGGATGGGATGTTGAATATCGAATTGACTCAGCGTAAACCAATTTTGCGGGTAAACAGTATCAATGGTTACGATTTTTATGTGACTGACGATAACTATATTTTGCCCACGCAACGATACTATTCCGTTTATGTTCCGGTCGTGACAGGCATGCTTCGTTTGCCATTTGCCCCTGACTATGTCGGCAGTCTGGAAAATTGCATCGCAGAGGGGGATAAAGACGAAAAAAAAGTGCCGGAAAATTATAGCTTTTTAGCTAATCTGATTAATTTTGTAAAATTCGTTGAGGATGATGGCTTTTGGAATGCTTTCTGGGTGCAGATCAATGTCCGGGATGACGGTCAGGAAGGTCGTTACAATCCTCAGGTAGAGCTGGTTCCACGTGTGGGTGATCAGATCGTTTGCCTGGGGGCACTTGACGATTATCGGGGTAAACTCACCAAATTGATGAGCTTTTACCGCAATGGCCTTGACTACGCAGGGTGGGAGAGTTGTCATTACATCGATTTGCGTTACCGGGGGCAGGTTGTCTGCTCTGAATAGAGCGCATTTCGGCGAAAAAATCAAAATAATTGTCCCGCAAGAGTTGATGGCATAAGTGTTGTGAAAGCACGGTGTTAATCCGAACAAAAATAGAGATTCACCATAAAATAGAGCGCTGGAAGTGGAAAACGGAGATTACGTAGTTGCAATAGATTTGGGTACCAATACGGTGGCCACAGTGGTCGGCACCCGTGCTGAGGGCGGCAAGGTCCGCATCGTGGATTGCGAAGTCTCCCCCATGGAGGGTATGGACCGTGGTGGCATTAAGAATGTCGAACTGGTTTCCAAAAGTATCAAACAGAATATAGCTGCTATCGAATCGCGTCAACAGATTGCGATCCGTGAGGCTTTTGCCGGTATCTCAGGACAGCATATTCGTTGTGTTAAATATCCCTATTACGTTTTTGTCGGTCGTGACGGCGAAATTCGCGAAGAGGATGTACAGAAACTCCATGAGAGCATGAACAATGTACAGGCTCCCGATGGTGAAACTATTATTCAGATTATCCCCCAATGTTATATTGTTGATGGCGAAGAGACGACCAATCCGGTCGGATCGTTCGGCAATAAGCTTGAGGCGGTATTTAATTTCGTTTTGGGCGATAACAGTGCGGTCAGTCGTGTGAAACGGGCGTTGCAGAAGGTGGAGATCCGTCAGTCGGGACTTTTCCTCAATGCAGTTGCTTCGGCTGAAGCGGTCACCACCGAAGACGAAAGAAATGAAGGTGTGGCTGTGGTCGATATTGGAGGTAGTACGACCGATGTCACCATCTTTTATAAAAACAGCGTACGTCATGTAGGGGTTGTCTCGATGGGAGGCAATATGATTAACCGGGATATCCGCTCATACGGTATTCTTGAACGCCATGTTGAGAACCTGAAGGTGAAATACGGTAGTGCCATGCGCGACCAGATCAAGACCGATATGACGATCCGGACACCGGGGCTGAACTCGCGCACCTTTAAGGATATTTCGCTGCTGAATTTGGCGACTATTATTGAAGCACGTCTGTTGGACATCATTGATAAGGTGATGGAACAGATCAAGATGTCCGGTTGTCAGGATAAATTGGGTGCCGGCGTCGTACTGACAGGTGGTGTCGCCCAAATTAAAGATTTGGATCTGCTGTTTAAGAATTATACAGGAATTGATGTGCGTATTGCAACTCCCGAAGCCGTTTTGGCTGAAGAGAGTGACGAACGTGTGAATAATCCGGTCTTTGCAACAGCTGTAGGTTTGTTGCTGCGGGGTATCAATATGGGGGCAGGTCATGTTGCCCGTCAACGTCCTCGTCAGACTCCAGCGGCTGCACAGGCAGAATTCGGAGGAAATCCTTATGCTGTAGCGGGTAATGCTCCTCAGCGTACCATTAACAGCATGTACGGAGAACGAAACAATGTCGAGATGCCCCAGCAGGAGGCCACTCCGGGGACGGAACCACAGGAGGAGAGTGCTGCACCTAAAGAGAAAAAGGGTAGCATTTTCGGACGTTGGAAACGTAAACTCGATAGTATGTTCGAGGTGATCGAGGATAATGATTTTTAGTTTGTACCGATTTAGTTGAAAAGATATATGCCTGAACAGGAAAACAATAATATGCCCGATATTATCGAGTTCGATCGGCCGAGGATCACTCCGTCGATCATCATGGTAACCGGTGTCGGAGGTGGTGGTAGCAATGCGGTGAACCATATGTACGATCTTGGCATTGCCGATGTGTCGTTCATGGTCTGCAATACCGATCGCCAAGCCCTGTATCGTAGCCCTGTGCCTATCAAGGTGCGTTTGGGTGAAAAATTGACCGAAGGACTCGGGGCTGGAAATAATCCTGAACGTGGCCGGGAGGCTGCACTCGAAAGTTTGGACGAAATTGTCGAAGTGTTCAAACGTGAGGGGACCAAGATGGTCTTTATTACGGCAGGTATGGGAGGTGGTACCGGAACAGGTGCTGCTCCGGTGATTGCCAAGGCTGCCAAGGAGATGGATATCCTGACGGTTGCCATTGTAACCTTGCCGTTTAGAACCGAAGGCCCGAAACGTATGAAGCATGCGCGTGAGGGTATCGAAGAGTTGCGCCAATATGTCGATTCACTGCTGCTGATCAACAACGAAAATATCCAGGAGATCTACGGTAAACTGACCTTGTCTGAGGCTTTCGGTAAGGCCGATGATATTTTGGCAACAGCTGCCAAAAGTATTGCCGAAGTGATTACGCGCGAAAGTACGGTCAATGTCGATTTTGCGGATGTGAAGACCGTGATGAAGGATAGCGGTATCGCTTTGATGGGATCGGGTAGAGCTTCGGGAGAGAACCGGGCTATGGAGGTTGCCAATGCAGCACTGTCTTCTCCGTTGCTGAATCATAATGACATTACGGGTGCACGGAATATCCTGATCAATATCACCTCAGGAGAGGAAGAGATCACGTTGGAAGAGACCTATCAGATTACTGAATATATCCAGAATTGCGCAGGTAATGCGGCTGATATTATTTGGGGTGCGGGTACGGATGAAACGTTAGGTTCTGATATTGAGGTGACGATCATTGCAACCGGTTTTGAGGATGCGGTGAATAAGGCTTTCGATCAGGTGACTTACTCTCCGTTGCAGGCCCATCTGGATCGGTTGAAGCAAAAAGAGAATGAGGCAGCGGCTGAAGCTGGTGAGAATCTTTCAGAGACAGCAGAAGGTGCAGAGATGGCTCAGGTCGCAACAGAGCAGCCGGTACATTCTGTTGAGACTCCTGTTAACATGGAACCTCAATCGGTTCGGAATCAGAGTCCGTTGACTCCACGTCAACGTTGGACTCCACCGACGGAGCCGACAGCTGCGCCTGAAATAAATCCGTTGCAGGAGTCACGTCGATTTAATCGCCCTGTAGCATCTCCAAGTCGTCTTCCAGAGCGCGAAGTATTGCCAGGTCAGACACACACAAATCCGTTGAGCCGTCCTGCAGCCGCTCTGCATGTTATTGAGGCGAAACCTAAAGAGGTTGTTACTGATAGCGATAACTGGGAGAACGAACCGGCATATTTGCGCCGTAACATGAAATTTGTGAAGGATTCGGTTGGAGAGGGCGCACGTCCGTCGAGAGTGGTTCTCAAAGATGAGGGTTCTCAGAATAACGACTCCTCGAACGGCTCTTTGTTTGACTAACCTTGATTCCCCACCCCGCATTGCTTGTCGCTTCGTGTAATGGATGGTCAAGATGACATTGATGTCATGGTTTTTAGTGTAGGGACTGGCATTGTTTGATTGCTGTCATACGGTCGTGTGCAGATGCGTAGTAAGGTGAGGTGCTACGGATGGAGAGGTCGACAATATGATGGAGCGGACCAGGCGGATGTGAACGAGAGATGCAATAGTGCCTGTTTCGGTTAGGGTATAACTCGGAATAAGGAACATGTTTTACTTGTTTGAGCTGATCCGTACGTATAGCGAAGCACAGTTGATATAAAGATCAAACGTGCATAGAATCCGTTGCCGTGAGCATTTTAGCATAGATTCAAGAGGCAAAACCTGGCCACAGAGAACAGTGTACTGTTTTATATAAATGTGACGAACTGAACCAAGTGGCTTGTCGCTGATCCGTTTTGGGTGTTTGCCCTAAGAGCAAGAGAAAGTTGTAGTATCAATTCTTGAAGCTATATTGCCAGGTTTGCAGGGTTCAGTAATGCGGTCCGCCTGCATCAAGATAAAATACTTTTATAGTAAAGCGTCGTTTAAAATAGAAAAGCGTTTAAAGCTGTTTGACAATATGACCGGAGCAATTTTGTTCCGGCCCTTTTTTGGGTAATCGTGATTTTGAATATTATTTCAGCTGTCATTTTTCATCCATTTGTCCTGCAGGACTATCTGTTATTGGGTGTGATCGTCGTACTGTTATGCTGTTCTGCAATGGTTTCGGCGTCGGAAACAGCCTTCTTTTCGCTCTCTCCTCATCAAATCGAACTGTTGCATAACCATCCGTCCCGCAGTAACCAGGCTGCTCTGAAACTGCTCGACCGTTCCGAATATCTGCTTTCGACTATTTTGGTTGCCAATAATTTGGTCAACATCTGCATCGTCGTCCTCTCCAATGCGTTGATCGATTCCTGGATCGACTTTGGAGGAGCCAATGGTGTGGAGTTTCTCGTCAAGATGGTGATTGTCACCTTCTTGTTGCTGCTTTTTGGCGAGATTATGCCCAAAATTTTTGCCAACTTCAATTCGATGCGTGTGGTTGGGTTGATGGCGGTTCCCTTGCGATTTTTTTGTGCATTGTTCCGTCCGATCTGCCGTTTGTTGATTCGTTCGGGCAACCTGATCAACCGTCGAATGAGTCAAAAACTGGTCAATATCTCAATGGATGAACTCTCCAATGCAATCGAGATGACCTCTGATCAGACCGTTGAGGAGAAGAAAATCCTTTCGGGCATTGTCGATTTTGTCAATACCGAAGTGGGAGAGATCATGCGTTCACGTGTGGAGGTTGTTGCTCTCGATGAAGAGTCCGACTTTGCCAAAGTGCGTGAGGTAATCATGCAGTCGGGCTATTCTCGCATCCCTGTCTATCAGGAGAATTTGGATAATGTGCGAGGAATCCTTTACGTTAAGGATGTTTTGCCCTATATTTCGGCTGGAGATGATTTTGAATGGATCAATCTGTGCCGCAAACCCTATTTTGTCCCCGAGCACAAGAAGATCAATAGCCTCCTGGAGGAGTTCCAGACACAAAAGATTCATATTGCCATTGTGGTGGATGAGTATGGATCAACATTGGGCCTTGTCTCGTTGGAAGATATTTTGGAAGAGATTGTCGGTGAAATTTCCGATGAGTCGGATGTGCAACAGCAGTTTTATACGAAGATAGCTCCCGATACCTATATTTTTGATGGGAAAACCCATTTGAACGATATGCTCAAGGTGCTGAACCTGGAGGATGATTATTTGGATGATTTTCGTGGGGACGCTGAGACTGTAGCGGGTTTGATGCTTGAGATTCGACGTGATTTCCTGCGGCAGAGCGAGGTGATCTATTGTCGTAAACTGATTTTAACGGCCGAACTGGTCAGCAATTATCGAATAGATAAAGTGCGTGTCGTTGTTGGCCAGTAGTTCGGTGTATCCGGTCAGTGCTGCGAGAAGCAATCATCGAAACATGGAACTTGAAACAGATAATAAATACATAGGTTATTAAAAACTAACTAAACAATCTTAATTGACAGCAATGAAAAAACTGATTCTGACTTTGGCCGTATTGGTCTGTGCCGGGCAGCTTTTTGCACAAAATCAGCCTTCGCAGCTGAGTGATCAGCAGAAGGCGATGATGAAAGCTTTTCATCTTGTAACTCCTGAGGATATTCACACCTTCTCGTATGAGTTGTTGAAAGATGAATATCGTGGACGCCGTTCGGGTGATGTTGGGTATGATAAGGCCGCTGCATATGTGATCGACCATTTCAAGAAATGGGGCTTGAAACCGATGGGAGATAACGGTACGTATGAAAATACCTTCCCTCAGCCGTATAACGATGTGCAGGGTGTAGGACATTTGAAAGCCTATTTCAAGATTGGGAAAGATACCATTGTCAAGGAGTATCAGGCACGGAAAGACTATTTCCCTACCGCATTGTCAGGAAATGGTGAGGTTAGCGGTGAGGTAGTTTATGTAGGTTATGGCGTTACGGCTCCCGAGTTGAATTACAACGACTATAAAGGTGTGGATGTGCGGGGTAAAATCGTCCTCTGTGAAGGAGGTTATCCTTATCAAGGCAAGAACCTCGATACATTAAAAATGTGGAGCAAGTATCAACGTGCAGGAGCTAAAATTGCAGCTGCAGCTGAGGCAGGTGCGGCCGGAGTTTTGTTTATTTCGAAATATGCCAATCCTTTCCCCCGTCGTGCACAGGATGATATTGTCGTGGCGTTTGTCAGCCGTGATACAGCCAATGAGTTGATGGCCGGAACGGGACGCTCGCTGGATCAATGGAGAGATCGTTTCAAAGCCTTTAAAGCCAAACCGGTTTTTACTGGACGTACAGTTAGTCTCGCTGCTGAGACCGAATTCCACCCCAATACCACAACAGCCAATATTGTCGGTGTGATCGAAGGTTCAGATCCGGTATTGAAAAATGAATATATTGTTCTTGGAGCACACCTGGATCACTTGGGAATGTTGCCTGAGATGTATCCTGGAGCCTTGGATAATGTTTCGGGATCGGTAATTATGATGTCCGCAGCCAAAGCACTGGCCACTTCGGGTGTGAAAATGAAACGTAGTGTGATCGTTGTTCTGTTTGCAGCTGAGGAGTTGGGCGTTTTGGGTGCTCATCACTATTTGGCCAGCTTGCCTTATCCCAAAGAGAAGATTGCCTGCATGGTCAATGTCGATATGCTTGGTAAAGGGAATGGCCTGATGGTGAATACTGCCAACGAATGGAAAGATCTAGTTCCCTATTTCCAGGATGGTTCTGAAAATTGGGCTCGTCGTCCATTCTCGACAATCATGAAAGATTGGAGTTATGCAACGACCCTCTTTACGGATGGGAATGCGTTCCAAAACGAGAAAATCCCGACTATCGAATTGCGTGCTACCGGTGGTCCATGGCCACAGGCCTACCATGTGCCGGCTGATACGATCGATCAGCTCGATCCGGTGATTATGGCAGACGCAGCACGGGCTATGTGTATTGCAGTGATTAATATTGCCAACCGATAGGCGGTAGGACTGTTAAATTTAAAGGAGGATAAGAAAGATTTTTTTCTTGTCCTCCTTTTTTGTGTATACAACATTATAATTCAATATCACTAGTGTCCCGTTAAGGGACTGTTAAGAGTTTATAATTGATTTATTTTTA
>ERZ791624.371-NODE-371-length-31924-cov-3.937212_pt1 | contig 31924 bp, 19 predicted proteins | sample MGYA00510058_ERZ791624 | MGnify/ENA primary metagenome ERZ791624 (study PRJEB30046, sample SAMN00715158) | human gut metagenome | study: EMG produced TPA metagenomics assembly of the A metagenome-wide association study of gut microbiota in type 2...
GAGGATATGCCCTACCTGCCCGACGGCACTCCGCTGGATATCGTGCTGAACCCGCTGGGCGTCCCGTCCCGCATGAACATCGGTCAGATCCTCGAGGCACACCTCGGCCGTGCCGTCCTCGAGATCGGCAAGCAGATCAAGGAGCACAATCCGACGATTGAGCAGCGCCTGCGCGACCTCGGCTACGACGTCGACCGCCTCGGCATGCCGAAGCCGGATGTCGCCGGCCTGCATATCGCAACGCCAGTCTTTGACGGCGCCGGCGATGATGAAGTATTCGGTACGATCAAGGCCGCAGGCCTGCCGGTTGACGGCAAGACGGTCCTTTACGACGGCCGCACGGGTGAACCGTTCGAGAACCGCGTAACGGTCGGCTGCACGTACTTCCTCAAACTGCATCACCTCGTTGATGATAAGATCCACGCACGTTCCACGGGCCCGTACTCCCTCGTTATCCGCTCGGTGGTAAGGCTCAGTTCGGCGGCCAGCGCTTCGGCGAAATGGAGGTCTGGGCTCTCGAGGCTTACGGTGCTGCTTACACGCTGCAGGAAATCCTCACGGTCAAGTCCGATGATGTCGTCGGTCGTGTCAAGGCGTACGAAGCTATCGTCAAGGGCGAGAACATTCCGGAACCGGGTGTGCCGGAATCCTTCAAGGTCCTCATCAAGGAGCTTCAGTCCATCGGCCTCGATATCAAGGTGCTCAATGAGGATGCCAAGGAAATCATGATTCAGGATGATGACGATGACGACATCAACATCAATGAGACGGCAAAGAAGCTCGATCTCGATGTCGCAGGCGTTGACCCGAATAAAGATGGTGCAGCAGAACCAAAACCGGAGAATGTTGACCATTATGACGAAGGCGCTTCGTCCGATGACGAGAAGCCGGATGACATCATCGCCGATATCGGCAGCCTCGGCTCGATCGTAGATCCGTCCGATGATGGAGAAGATGAGAAATAAGAAGGGAGTGTCATCTCTTTGCTGGATGTAAATAATTTTGATTCGATGCGCATCGGGCTTGCTTCCCCGGAGAAGATCCGGGAGTGGTCCTACGGCGAAGTCAAGAAGCCGGAGACCATCAACTACCGTACGTTCAAGCCCGAGCGCGACGGCCTGTTCTGCGCCAAGATCTTTGGTCCTATCAAGGACTACGAATGCTTGTGCGGCAAGTACAAGCGCCTGAAGCACCGTGGTGTGATCTGCGAAAAGTGCGGTGTTGAAGTCACGCAGACCAAGGTGCGCCGCGAGCGCATGGGTCACATCGACCTGGCAGCCCCTTGCGCCCACATCTGGTTCCTGAAGTCCCTGCCTTCGCGTCTGGGCCTGGTGCTGGACATGACACTGCGCGACATCGAGCGCGTGCTGTACTTTGAAGCCTACGTGGTGACCGACCCCGGCATGACCCCGCTGAAGAAGTTCAGCATCATGTCCGAGGACGACTACGACGCCAAGTGCCAGGAATACGGCTACGACGAGTTCACCGCCAAGATGGGCGCGGAAGCGATCAAGGAGCTGCTCGAGTCCATCGACATCGACAGCGAAATCGAGCGCCTGCGCAACGACCTGACTGGCTCTGAAGTCAAGGTCAAGAAGAACGCCAAGCGCCTGAAGCTGCTGGAAGCCTTCAAGAAGTCCGGTATCAAGCCCGAGTGGATGGTGCTGGAAGTGCTGCCTGTGCTGCCTCCCGATCTGCGTCCTCTGGTGCCTCTGGATGGTGGCCGTTTTGCCACTTCCGACCTGAACGACCTGTATCGCCGCGTGATCAACCGTAACTCGCGTCTGCGTCGTCTGCTCGAGTTGAAGGCTCCTGAAATCATTGCGCGCAACGAAAAGCGCATGCTGCAGGAAGCTGTGGACTCGCTGCTGGATAACGGCCGTCGCGGCAAGGCCATGACGGGCGCTAACAAGCGTGCCCTGAAGTCGCTGGCCGACATGATCAAGGGTAAGAGCGGTCGCTTCCGTCAGAACTTGCTGGGTAAGCGCGTGGACTACTCCGGTCGTTCCGTGATTACCGTGGGTCCTTACCTGAAGCTGCACCAGTGCGGTCTGCCCAAGCTGATGGCGCTGGAGCTGTTCAAGCCCTTCATCTTTGCTCAGCTGGAGCAGCGTGGCATTGCTACGACCATCAAGGCTGCCAAGAAGGAAGTGGAATCCGGCACACCTGTGGTGTGGGACATCCTGGAAGAGGTCATCAAAGAACACCCCATCATGCTCAACCGTGCGCCTACGCTGCACCGTTTGGGTATCCAGGCGTTCGAACCTATCCTGATCGAAGGCAAGGCACTGCAACTGCACCCACTGGTCTGCGCGGCGTTCAACGCTGACTTTGACGGTGACCAGATGGCTGTGCACGTTCCTCTGTCTGTGGAAGCACAGATGGAAGCTCGCGCACTGATGCTGGCTTCGAACAACGTGCTGTTCCCTGCTTCGGGCGAACCTTCCATCGTTCCTTCTCAGGACGTGGTGCTGGGTCTGTATCACGCCACCCGTGAAAAGATCAACGGCAAGGGCGAAGGCATGGTGTTCCTGGACACCAACGAAGTGCAGCGCGCACTGGACGCTGGTGAAGTGGAACTGCACGCCAAGATCAGCGTGCGTCTGCCTGAGTGGACCAAGAACAAGGAAACTGGCGAATTCGAAAAGAGCGTGAGCCTGGTGGAAACCACCGTGGGCCGTGCGCTGCTGTCCGAAATTCTGCCCAAGGGCCTGCCTTTCAGCCACATGAACAAGGCGCTGAAGAAGAAAGAGATCTCCAAGCTGATCAATTCTTCCTTCCGCAAGTGCGGCCTGAAGGCCACCGTGGTGTTCGCTGACAAGCTGCTGCAAAACGGCTTCCGTCTGTCGACACACGCGGGCTTCTCCGTGTCCATCGACGACATGCTGGTACCTCCACAGAAGGCCGATATCCTGGCTCGCGCAGAAGCCGAAGTGAAGGAAATCGAGCAGCAGTACGTCTCCGGTCTGGTGACCGCAGGTGAGCGCTACAACAAGGTGGTGGACATCTGGGGCAAGGCCGGTGACGACGTGTCCAAGGTGATGATGGACCAGCTGAAGGTTCAGAAGACCATTGACCGTCACGGCAACGAAGTGGACCAGGAGTCCTTCAACGCGATCTACATGATGGCGGACTCGGGTGCTCGTGGTTCGGCAGCTCAGATTCGTCAGCTGGCCGGTATGCGTGGTCTGATGGCCAAGCCAGATGGCTCGATTATCGAGACACCTATTACCGCGAACTTCCGCGAAGGTCTGAACGTTCTGCAGTACTTTATTTCGACCCACGGTGCCCGTAAGGGTCTGGCCGACACTGCGTTGAAGACTGCGAACTCCGGTTACCTGACACGTCGTCTGGTGGACGTGACCCAGGATCTGGTTGTGACCGAAAACGACTGCGGCACCCACAATGGCACGCTGATGCGCGCTATCGTGGAAGGTGGTGAAGTGATCGAATCCCTGCGCGATCGTGTGCTGGGCCGCACGACTGCGGAAGATGTGCTGCACCCCGAAAACCGTGAAGTGCTGCTGTCTGCAGGTACCCTGCTGACCGAAGACATCATCGAAGAGCTGGAAGCTCAGGGCGTGGACGAAATCAAGGTCCGCACTGCGCTGACCTGCGAAACCCGCTACGGTCTGTGCGCCAAGTGCTACGGCCGTGACCTGGGCCGCGGTGGTCTGGTGAACCTGGGTGAAGCTGTGGGTGTGATCGCTGCGCAGTCCATCGGTGAACCTGGTACCCAGCTGACCATGCGTACCTTCCACATTGGTGGTGCGGCTTCGCGTGCAGCAGTGGCCTCCAGCGTGGAAGCCAAGTCCAACGGTTCGATTGGTTTCAACGCCACCATGCGTTATGTGACCAACACCAAGGGCGAACTGGTGGTGATTTCCCGTTCCGGCGAGATCATCATCAGCGAAAACGGCCGCGAGCGTGAGCGTCACAAGGTGCCTTACGGTGCCATCCTGACCATCAAGCCTGATGAAGCCATCAAGGCCGGCAAGATCCTGGCGAACTGGGACCCTCTGACCCGCCCCATCATTACCGAATACGCTGGTCGCGTGAAGTTCGAGAATGTGGAAGAAGGTCTGACCGTGGCCAAGCAGGTGGACGATGTGACCGGTCTGTCGACCCTGGTCGTGATCGACCCCAAGCGTCGTGGTTCTACCAAGGTGGTGCGTCCTCAGGTCAAGCTGGTGGATGCCAACGACCAGGAAGTCAAGATCCCTGGTACCGACCACTCCGTGACCATCGGCTTCCAGGTCGGCGCGCTGATTCAGGTGCGCGACGGCCAGGAAGTGGGCCCCGGCGAGGTGCTGGCACGTATCCCTGTGGAAGGCCAGAAGACCCGAGACATTACCGGTGGTCTGCCACGTGTGGCCGAACTGTTCGAAGCACGTACGCCTAAGGACAAGGGTACGCTGGCCGAGATGACCGGTACGATCTCCTTTGGTAAGGAAACCAAGGGCAAGGTCCGCCTGCAGATCACTGATCTGGAAGGCAAGGTCTGGGAAGAACTGGTGCCCAAGGAGCGCAACATTCTGGTCCACGAAGGCCAGGTGGTGAACAAGGGTGAGCTGATTGTGGACGGCCCTGCCGATCCTCAGGACATCCTGCGTCTGCTGGGTATCGAAGAGCTGTCGCGCTACATCGTGGACGAAGTGCAGGATGTGTACCGTCTGCAGGGCGTGAAGATCAACGACAAGCACATCGAGGTGATCGTTCGCCAGATGCTGCGTCGCGTGGTGGTCGAGAACCCCGGCGACTCTACCTACATCGCTGGCGAGCAGGTGGAGCGTTCCGAGATCCTCAACACCAACGAAGCGCTGCAGGCCCAGGGCAAGATCCCCGCAACCTACTCCAACGTGTTGCTGGGTATTACCAAGGCTTCGCTGTCGACCGATTCGTTCATCTCTGCGGCTTCCTTCCAGGAAACGACCCGCGTGCTGACCGAAGCTGCGATCATGGGCAAGCGCGACGAGCTGCGCGGCCTGAAGGAAAACGTGATCGTGGGTCGTCTGATCCCTGCCGGTACCGGTCTGGCATACCACCAGGCACGCAAGGCCAAGGAAGCCATGGACGACGCCGAGCGTCGCGCCATCGCCGAAGCCGAAGCTGCTGAAATGGCTGCCGCTACGGATGACGCTGACGACAGTGCTGCTTAATCGCCACGCTGTGCCGCGTTAGGCGCATTGCGCTCCCTACTTGCCTCGCGGCGGGTAGGGAGCGTTTTTATTGGTACCTCTGGGTCGGGCTGGAACGATGTGGATACTTTCATTGGAGTTGCTGCTGCTTGCCGTGCTGGTGTTCTGGTGCATTGGTGCGTTCAAGCGCATCAAGCGGCTGAAAAACCATTGCACACAGGCATTTGCACCTGTGCAGGAGCAGTTTGTGCAGATTGTGGAAATGATGCGTAATTGCGCACGCATGCAACTGCTCAAGGAACAGGTGGCAGGTGTGTTCGTGCCCCATGCACCGCAGGCGCTGCTGTCCAGCGCTGATGTACTGGAATCTGCCGCTGAGCAGCCGGGCAAGCGCTCCATTCGCCCCGAGTCTGTGGCTGCGCTGGACGTTGCATGGCAAAGTGCACAGGTCGCATGGCAGGCCTATGTGCAGCAGTGTGCAGACAAGTCGGAGATGCACACTGAGCATGTGCAGGAATGGTCACAGCGCTGGCAGCAGCTGCATACGCTGCAGATGCACAGCCTTGCGCAGTTCAATGACGCCATGGCCCATTACAACCAGTCGATTGCACAGGCTCCTACCTGTGTGGTTGCACGACTGAGTGGCTATCGCCCCGGTCGTAGTTTTCAGAAAGATGCTGCATTGCTGATGCAGCCTACCGCATGACGCGAAAGATTTTTCCCTCCTTTGCAGCGCCTTCGGGCACTGCAGCACCGATTGCCCTGTGGCAGCAGCTGGCTGCCGTGGCCCAGGGCTTGCAGATGATTCTGGATGGCCAGTCTGGCAATGCAGCGCTGGCATCCGTGTCGCCCCGCCTGCGCCCTGGCGTGCAGGCATTGCTGTTTCAGGTCTTGCGCCAGCTGGGCCGTGCCCAGGCCCTGCGCAAGCAACTGGCCCCCAAGGCCCCACCGGCCAAGGTGGATGCCTTGCTGTGTACGGCCCTCGCACTGGCCTGGGACCCTGAGCAGGCCCCCTATGAGCCATTCACGCTGGTGAACCAGGCGGTGGAGGCAGCCAAGCGTGGCGGCCTGATGCGCCAGTCCGGCTTTGTGAACGCCTGCCTGCGCCGCTTCCTGCGCGAACGTGATGCCCTGGTGGCGCAGACGGACGGCGATCCGCTGGCACGCTGGAACCATCCGCAGTGGTGGCTGGAGCGCCTGCAAAAAGACTATCCGCAGGACTGGGAGCGCATTCTGCAGGCCAATAACACCCAGGCCCCCATGAGCTTGAGAGTTAATAAGCAAAAAACGACTCCCGCACAGTACCAGCAAGCGCTGAAAGCTATCAATATTGATGCATCTGTGTTTGGTGAAGCCGGTGTGCAGCTGGACAAGGCGCAGCCCGTACATGCTTTGCCAGGCTTTGAGCAGGGCATGGTGTCGGTACAGGATGGTGCCGCGCAGCTGGCTGCGCCCTTGTTGCTGAAGGGCATGGATCTGAGCCAGCCTTTGCAGCTGCTCGATGCCTGCGCCGCACCGGGCGGCAAGACGGCGCATTTGCTGGAATACGCCGGTGCGGCTTCACCCGTGCGTGTGACGGCGCTGGAAGTCGATGCCGAGCGCAGCGAACGCATTCACGATACCTTGCAGCGTCTGCAGCTGCAGGATCGCGCCAAGGTGCTGGTGGCTGATGCCGGTCAGACTGCGCAGTGGTGGCAGGCTGCCAATGGTGGTGCGCAGTTTGATGCCATCTTGCTGGATGCTCCCTGTTCCGCTTCGGGCATTGTGCGCCGCCACCCTGATGTGCGCTGGCTGCGCCGTGCCAGCGATATTGACCAGCTGGCTGCGATCCAGTCCCAGCTGCTGGATGCCCTGTGGCCTTTGCTCCGAACAGGTGGACGCATGCTGTATTGCACCTGTTCCGTGTTCAAGGCAGAGGGCGAGGCGCAAATCCAAGCGTTTCTTGCACGCAACACCCGGGCACAGTTATTACCGTCCCCCGGACATTTAATTCCGGGAAATGACGTGGCAGCTGCACCTGTCACAGACAATGCTGCAGGTGACCACGACGGATTCTTCTACGCCCTGCTGCAAAAAAACGGCTGATGCTGCGCTGCCTCCCCATGGGCAGCAGCGTCGCGCAGCTGCCGCATGGGTGCTGGCACTCGGGGCATCGGCGTTGCTGACGGCCCAAGGTACGCATGCGCAGGAAGCTACGTCTTTGCCGCCACTGCAAGAGGGGGATGCAGAGCCGTCTCCAGAGTCTGCTTCGGTGGATAAAAGCCTGGACTGGGAGAACCTGCGTCTGCAGCGCGATGGTGAGTCCCTGCTGCTGAGTGCGCGCTTTCAGTGGTCATTGCCTGATCTGGTGCTGGATGCCTTGCTCAAGGGCATTCCCGTGCACTTCATCGCTGAAGCGCAAATGTTGCGCGAGCGCTGGTACTGGAGTGACCAGCAGTTGCTCAGCGCAGTGCGCTACATGCGGCTGAGCTACCAGCCGCTCATCCGTCGCTGGCGTCTGTATGACGGCAGCCAGCCCTTTGAAGGTCAGGGCCTGAAGCTGGCGCTGTCCAGCACGTTTGAATCACTGGCGGATGCGGTGCAGGCCATGCAGCGGATTGTGCGCTGGCGCATTGGCAGCATGTCCGAGCTGCCATCGGATGGCACGGCGCTGCTGCAGCTGCGCTTTCGTATTGATTTATCCCATTTTCCCCGCCCCCTGCAGATTGGTGCACTGGGACGCTCAGACTGGAACCTGCTGGTCACACGCCGGGAAACTGTGGATCTGGAAGCTTTGCAATGAGTGCGCCAAGTTCGCGTAAATCCATGCGCTGGGTGCTGGGCGTATTGGGCACGGTCATGTGTGCCATCGGCCTGGTACTGCTTTTTCTGCTCATGCAGGCCACGAACAACCGGGAGCTGTATGAACAGCACTACGCATGGTTGTTTGGCCTGAATGTGCTGGTGGCATCTGCACTGCTGCTGGTGCTGCTGTGGATGGCCATACGCCTGGCGGTGCGCTGGCGCCAGCGCCAGTTTGGCAGCCGCCTGCTGCTCAAACTGGCGGCCATTTTTGGTCTGGTCGGTGTGGTGCCGGGGCTGCTGATCTATGTCGTGTCCTACCAGTTTGTCTCGCGCTCGATTGAAAGCTGGTTTGACGTCAAGGTCGAGGGGGCGCTGAGCGCTGGCGTGAATCTGGCCAGCGTCACGCTGGAGACTGTGGCCAATGACATGGCGAACAACACGCGGGCTGCCAGCCAGCAGCTGGCCCAGGTGCCGGATGCGGCCGCGGGCGTGGTGCTGGAGCGCATCCGAGAACAGCTGGGCGCTACCGATGTGATCCTGTGGAATGAAGCGGGTGTAGCCGTGGCCAGTGTGGGCATGTCCATGTTCGACCTCAACCCTGAACGCCCCAGCAACCAGCAGCTGCGCAGTCTGCGCACTGGCCTGCGGCCGCTGGCCAGCATCGAAGGGCTGGATGAAGTGGGGGCTTGGGGTGCAGGTGAAGAAGGCGAGCATGCCTATGTGAAAACCCTGGCACTGGTGAGTGACCCGCGGTTGATGCTGGTGAGCAAGCCCCGCTTCCTGCAGGCCATCATCCCGCTGCCCAGTGCGCTGGTGACGAATGCACTGGCCGTGCAGGATGCCAACCGTGAATACCAGGAGCGCGCTCTGGCGCGCCAGGGGCTGCAGCGCATGTACATAGGTACGCTGACGCTGAGTCTGTTTCTGGCGGTGTTTGGTGCGGTCCTGCTGGCGGTCTTGCTGGGCAATCACCTTGCGCGCCCATTGCTGGTGCTGGCGCAGGGCGTGCGCGATGTGGCGCGTGGAGACCTGACGCCCAAGATGGCGCTGCAAAGCCAGGACGAGCTGGGCGGGTTGACGCGCTCCTTTGCGCTGATGACGCAGCAGCTGCTGGATGCCCGCACGGCAGTGGACAAGAGCATGGCCGAGGTGAAGGCTGCGCGCACCAATCTGCAGACGATTCTGGACAATCTGACCTCGGGCGTGCTGGTGCTCGACGACCGCTGGCATGTGCTGTCTATCAACCCTGGTGCCACACGCATTCTGCGCATGCCCATGGCGATCTACATTGGGCGCAAGCTGGAAGAGGTGCCGGGTCTGGCTGGTATGGCGCAGCTGGTGCAGGAGCAGTTCGAGATTTTCCTCGGCGAGCAGGGTGCGGATGCGGGGCGTGATCGCTGGCAGCAGGTGCTGGAGTTGTCGCTGGAGCATCCAGAGCAGCAAGCTGACAGCGGCGTGGTCACCCAGAACAAGACCACGCTGGTGGTGCGTGGTGCAGAGCTGCCGCAGTCGAGGCGCCTGATTGTGTTTGACGATATCTCGGAGATTGTTTCTGCGCAGCGTTCCAAGGCGTGGGCCGAGGTAGCACGCCGTGTGGCGCATGAAATCAAGAATCCGCTGACACCGATTCAGCTGTCTGCCGAGCGTCTTTCCATCAAGCTGGCAGACAAGCTGGAGCCGCCAGAACAGGCACTGCTGAACCGATCGGTGAAAACAATTGTTGATCAAGTAGCAGCAATGCTACGTTTGGTGAATGAGTTTCGCGACTATGCACGTTTGCCTGCCGCAGAATTGCAGCCGCTGGATTTGAACGCGCTGGTGATGGAGCTGATGCAGCTGTACGGTGAAGAAAATGCCCAGGTGCCTGTGCGAGCCAAGCTCGATCCATCCGCTCCACGCATCGCGGGAGATGCACAGCAATTGCGCCAGGTCATCCATAACCTGGTGCAAAACGCACAAGATGCGACCTTGCAGCAGGCTGAATCACTGGGTGTGACGCCGCCTGCTGTTGAAATCACCATTCAGTGGGTAGAGAGCAGCAAGCGTGTGCGACTGACCGTCAGTGACAGTGGCGCAGGTTTTGCGGCACACATTCTGCAACGTGCTTTTGAGCCTTATGTCACGACCAAGGTCCGGGGAACCGGGCTGGGTCTGGCCGTGGTGAAAAAGATTGCTGACGAGCACGGCGCACGCATTGATCTGGCAAATCGCATGGATAACGGCATGGTACAAGGTGCACAAGTGTCGCTATCATTTGTCCCCGTAAGCACCGAAACACCGTGAGGGCGGTGAACCTGATACCTGAAGTACATAGGCTTTCGAATCTCATGGCAAACATACTGGTAGTAGATGATGAGTTGGGCATCAGGGATCTTCTGTCGGAGATCCTCAACGACGAAGGTCACAGCGTTGAGTTAGCGGCCAATGCCACAGAAGCCCGTGTCGCTCGTAATTCAGGCAACTTTGATCTGGTGTTGCTCGATATCTGGATGCCTGATACCGATGGCGTGTCCCTGCTCAAGGAGTGGGCCACTTCGGGTCAGCTCACCATGCCTGTCATCATGATGAGTGGTCATGCCACGATTGAGACGGCGGTAGAGGCTACGCGCATTGGCGCACTGTCTTTCCTGGAAAAACCCATCACCATGCAAAAGCTGCTCAAGGCCGTGGAGCAGGGGCTGGCCAAGAGCGCAAGCACGCCGCCAGCAAAAGCTCCGGGCGCAATGATTGGCGCGGCCCCTGCGGGCGCAGCGCCCGTGGCAGAGCGCATGACTTACAGCACCGATGCTGCCGTGGTGCGACCTGTGGCGAATGCCAGCCAGGCTGCAGACAGCGTGCCCAGTGCCCACCAGGGCTTTGATCTGGACCGCCCTCTGCGTGAAGCACGCGATGGTTTTGAGAAAGCCTATTTCGAGTTTCATCTGGCCCGCGAAGGCGGGTCCATGACACGCGTGGCAGAAAAAACCGGACTGGAGCGCACCCACCTGTATCGCAAGCTGCGCCAGCTGGGTGTTGATCTGGGACGCAGTCGCCGCGGTTAAAAATATTTTTGCCAGGCTGCTCTGGTTTGATATACAATCGCGGTTTCTACAAACGGCCCGGTAGCTCAGTTGGTAGAGCAGCGGATTGAAAATCCGCGTGTCGGCGGTTCGATCCCGTCCCAGGCCACCAGAATTCAAAGCCCTTGATCAGCAATGATCAAGGGCTTTTCTGCTTTCTGCGCCTTTGCTTCATGCATGCTGCAATAAAAATGAAAGCGCTTAGCGCTTTTCAGATAAGGATTTGCAAGTTCAATAAGTTTGAAATCCTTTCTTGGTAAGCACTGGCAGCTCTGATTTTTGAAGCTTGCTGTGCTTGTGCAGCTATCGCAGGCATGGCAAGCTAGCCGCTTTTCTGACAACCCCTACACGGAGAGGCTCGCTTGGCTGCTTCCATGTCCACAGGGCTGGTGGCCCTGCACGGTAATTGCACCGAAACACTGGCCGATACGCTGATGGCGTGGATGCGCACCCACCCGCTGCAGCCACTCGAAACCGAAGTCGTGCTTGTGCAAAGCAATGGCACGGCCGAGTGGTTCAAGATGCGCATGGCCGAGCAGCTGGGCGTATGCGCTGCAGCCAAGGTGGAGCTGCCCGCGCGCTTTATCTGGCGCACCTACCGGCAGATTCTGGGCAAACATGCCGTGCCGCCTGCTTCGCCGCTGGAAAAAGTGCCGCTGACCTGGCGACTCATGCGCCTGTTGCCGGGCCTGTTGCACGAGCCCGCATTTGCACCCATTGAAAGCTTTCTGCGCCCTGGCGAGCCCGAGCGCCTGCTGCAGCTGGCCGAGCGTCTGGCCGACCTGTTTGACCAGTACCAGGTCTACCGTGGAGATTGGCTAAGGCCTGGGAGGAGGGCCGTGATGTGCTGACGCATCCGGGCAAACCGGAGGAGCCGCTGCCCGAGAGCCAGCGCTGGCAGGCGCAGCTGTGGCGGGCGGTGCTGGCGGATCTGCAGGCGCATGAAATGGCCGCGACGCGTACGGCCTTGCGCGAGCTGGTCATGCAGCGCCTGCGCGAGGCCGAGCCCGGCAGCCTGCCTGTGCCGCGCCGTGTGGTGCTGTTTGGCCTGAGCCAGTGCCGCTGGCCATGCTGGGTTTTCTGGATGCCATGGCGCGCCACACTCAGGTGGTGCTGGCCGTACCCAACCCCTGCCGCTATCACTGGGCCGATGCCATTGACGGGCGCGCGCTGCTGCGCATGCAGCGCCGCCGCCAGCCGCTGCGCAACGGCCAGGACCTGGCCGCCATTCCGCTGGAGGCCATGCATGCCCATGCCCACCCACTGCTGGCCGCATGGGGCCGCCAGAGCCGCGACTATGTGCGCCTGCTCGACGAGTACGACAACACCTTGCAGACCGCCGACCGTGCACATTGGCCACGCGTAGATCTGTTTGATGATGCGCCGGCTGATGCAGGCAGTCTGCTGCAGCAGGTGCAGCGCAGCATCCGAGACATGCTGCCGCTGGCTGAGCACCCCAAAGCCATGCAGCCTGAGCACTATATTGCTGCACAGGACCAGTCCATCGTCTTTCACAGTGCGCACAGTCTGGTGCGTGAGCTGGAAGTGCTGCACGACCAGCTGCTGCAGCTGCTGGCCCAGCCGCCCGCCCCGGGGCAGGTGCCGCTGCAGCCGCGCGATGTGATCGTCATGCTGCCGGATATTCAGGCTGCGGCCCCATCGATCCGCGCCGTGTTTGGTCAGTACAGCCGGCATGACCCGCGCTACATCCCCTTTGATATTGCAGACCTGAGTGCGCGTGCTGCCAGTCCCATGGTGGTGGCGCTGCAATGGCTGCTCAAGTTACCCCAGCAGCGCTGCCGCCTGAGCGAGCTGTGTGATCTGCTGGATGTCCCCGCCGTGGCCGCACGCTTTGGCCTGTCGGCCACCGATGTGCCGCAGCTCACGCATTGGATGGCGGGTGCAGGTATCCGCTGGGGACTGAATGCCGAGCAGCGCGCCACGCTGGGCTTGCAGGCCTGTGGTGAGCACAACAGCGCCTGGTTTGGTCTGCGCCGCATGCTGCTCGGCTATGCCAGCGGCAGCCGCAGTGTGCAGGGAGCGCATGGCTGGCAGAGTGCCGCCGCCTGGGGCGAGATTGAGCCCTATGACGAAGTCGGCGGGCTGGGTGCCGAACTGGCGGGCATTCTGGCTGCGGTGCTCGAGCGCCTGATGCGCTGGTGGGAGGAAGCATTGCTGGATGCCACGCCCGATGTCTGGGCGCAGCGCCTGCGCCAGCTGGCGCAGGACATGTTTGAGCCGCAGGATGATGTAGAGCGTGCCCTGCTCGATGGGCTGGAAAAAGCGCTCACACGCTGGCAGGAAGCCTGTGACCAGGCCGGTTTTGTGCAGCAGATTCCGCTGGCTGTGGCGCAGGAAGCTTGGCTGCAGGCGCTGGAGCAGCCTTCGCTGGAGCAGCGTTTCCGGGCCGGTGGCGTGACCTTTGCCACGCCCATGCCCATGCGGGCGATTCCGTTTGAAGTCGTCTGCCTGCTGGGCATGAACGATGGCGACTACCCGCGCCGCGCCACACGCAATGACTTTGACCTGATGCAGCAGCCCGGCCAGTACCGTCCGGGTGACCGCGCGCGCCGTGACCATGACCGCCAGCTGATGCTGGAGGCCGTGCTGTCTGCCCGCCGCGTGCTCTACATCAGCTGGGCCGGGCACCACGTGCGCGACAACAGCGAGCAGCCGCCTTCCGTGCTGGTGTCGCAGCTGCGTGAATACCTGGCCGCTGGCTGGCGAGGGGAGCGCAAAGACTTGCTGGCGGAGCGCACCTGGCACCACCCCTTGCAGCCCTTTAGCCGCCGCTACTTTGAGCAGGACACGGAGCTGCTGACCTATGCCCGCGAATGGCGTGATGCGCATGCGCAGCAGGATGCGGCCGTGGTGCAGGACATGCCAGCACTGGACCTGGAAGCGCTGGAGCCCTTGAGCATGGACAGACTGACGCGCTTTGTGCGTCACCCGGCCAAGGCGTTTTTTCAGCAGCGTCTGGGTGTGTACTTTGAAGCGGATGAGGACACGGTTGAAGACGACGAGCTGTTCCAGCTCAATGGTCTGCAGGCCTACCAGCTGGTCGAGCAATTGCAGCAGCAGTTTGTGGCGGACTGGGAGCAAAGCCGCCATGCGGCATTGGATGGCGACAGAGCTGCACCGCTGCTGCAGGCACGCCTGCAGAGTCTGCAGCGCGCCGGTCGTCTGCCGCTGGCCGGTGTGGGGCAGCGCGAAGCGCAGCAGTTGCAGGCCACCGTGCTGCCCTGCCTGCAGGAATGGGCGGCACGCAGGCAGGCCTTCCCACGCGAAGTCGAACGCCTGCGTGTGCACTTCCGGCATGCGGGCGTGGTGCTGGAAGACTGGCTGGATCAGCTGTGGGCAGCTGACCACGAAGTTGCAGGTGTGGCCCCCGTGTGGCTGCAGCTGGACGCACGCGATGTGCTGGACAAGGACGGCGAGTTGCGCAGGGACAAGCTGCTGCGCGTGTATTTGCGCAGTCTGGTGGCTGCCGCCTGTGGTGTGGAGGTGCAGGGTGTGCTGATCGGGCGCGATACGGCCTTGCATGTACAGCCCATGGCGCAGGACGTGGCACAGCAGGCATTGCCGGATTTGCTGGAACTCTGGCTGCAGGGCCAGCAATCGCCCTTGCCAGTGCCGATGAAGACCGGCATGGCCATGGCCTGGCAAGATGAGGCGGCAGCCCGCACTGCCTATGAGGGCGGCTTTGTGGGGAACGGTGAAGCTGAAGACATGTACTGGCAGCGCCTGTATCCGGACTTCCAGATGCTGAACGCAGATGGGCGTTTGCACGATCTGGCGCTGGCTATCTATGGTCCGATGGAGGTCTGGCTGCAGCAGTGTGTAGAAAACGTGGGCTGGATACACCACACAGAGCAGGGAGGGCATGCATGACGCAGCGCCACGTATTGGATGCACGCAGCTTTCCGCTGCATGGCAGCCGTTTGATTGAAGCCAGTGCGGGCACGGGCAAGACCTGGACGATTGCTGCGCTCTATGTGCGACTGGTGCTGGGGCACGGCGGTGAACACGCCTTTGGCAAACCGCTGATGCCTGCAGACATTCTGGTCATGACTTTCACGCGCGCGGCCACGCGCGAGCTCTCAGACCGTATCCGCGCACGTCTGGTGCAGGCCGCCGCGTATTTCCGTGGACAGGTGCCAGAGCAGGAGACGCCTGATCCGTTTTTGCTGGACTTGATGGCGGCTTACCCTGAAGGGCCGCAGCGCGAGCGAGCTGCCTGGCAGCTGGCCATGGCGGCGGAGTCCATGGACGATGCGGCCATTTTCACCATTGATGCCTGGTGCCAGCGCATGCTGCGCGAGCATGCGTTCGACAGCGGCAATCTGTTTGACGAAACGCTGGAAAGTGATGAATCCCAGCGCCTGGTGGAAGCTGCGCAGGACTACTGGCGCCAGCAGTGCTATCCGCTGCAGGGGCAGGAGCTGGCCATGGTGCTGCAGGTCTGGAAAAGCTTTGCAGATTGCTATGAGGCTTTGCGCAGCCTTCGTCCCGAAGACATGGCCAGTTTTGTGCCAGACGGACAGAGCCTGCAACAGCTGGTCCAGCAGGCACAGGCGGCGCAGCAGGCATTGGTGCAGCCCTGGAAAACGATATTTCCGCGCTTTCGCGACTGGCTGCTGCAACAGGTGGAAGATGCTCCGGAGCACTGGAATAGCAGACGCTTCAGCGCCAAGCAGGTGCAGGACTGGGTGCAGGCGCTGGGCGCATGGGTAGAGGCACCAGAAGTCATGGATTTCTGGCGCCGCAAGGAGTACGCCACCGCACGCCAGAATCTGCGTGCCAGTGAGATGCCCGCCTGCCGCTTGAAAAGTGCACCACCGCTGGAGGTACCGCCGCAAGCCCATGCTTTTGAGGAGCTGGCCGAGCAGATGGCGCAGATGCCCGATTTGCGGGTGCAGATGCTGGCACATGCTGCGGCCTATGTGCACCAGCGCATGCAGTGGCTCAAGCAGCAGACGCGTACCTTTGGCTTTGCGGACATGCTGGAGCGCCTGGACCAGGCACTGTCTGGCGAAAACGGCCCAGCCCTGCGCCAGCGCATTCTGGCGCAGTATCCGGTGGCGCTGATTGACGAGTTTCAGGACACCTCGCCGCTGCAGTACCGCCTGTTTGACCAGATCTACCGCACGGCAGACAACGACCCCGAAAGTGCGCTGCTGCTGATTGGTGATCCGAAACAGTCCATCTACGGCTTTCGCGGCGCCGACATCTACAGCTATCTGCGCGCACGAGAGGCTACGGAAGGCCGCCACTATGTGCTCGATGTGAACTACCGCTCCACCGAAGCCGTGGTGCATGCCGTCAACCGCTGGTTCGCACAGGCCGAGGCCCGCGTGGGGGCAGGGGCCTTCATGTTTCGTGAAGCGCAGCGCAACCCGCTGCCGTTTGACGCTGTGCGTGCCAAGGGCCGTGCGGAGCGGTTTCAGATGGATGGTCAGTCCGTACCAGCCATGACTGTGGTGTGGCATGAGGGGCAGGGAGAGCTGGTCAACACGGAAACGATGCTGGAGCATATGTCCCGTGCCTGTGCCGAGCAGATCGTGCGATGGCTCAACGATGTCAGGGTGGGTTTCGCAGAGGATGGAAAGCCGCTGCAGCGCCTGCGTCCGCGCGATATTGCTGTGCTGGTGCGTACCGGCAAACAGGCTGCAGCCGTACGCCGTGAACTGCAGCGCCGCCATGTGGCGTCGGTGTATCTGTCGGACCAGGAATCCGTGTTTGCCAGCGCTGAGGCACAGGACGTGCTGGTATGGCTGCGTGCTGTGGCTGCGCCGCGCGATGCGCGGGCCGTGCGTGCCGGGCTGGCAACGCGCATCATGGGGCTGTCGCTGGAGCAGCTGGCCTGGCTGGCGGCGGATGACGAAGCCTTTGATGCCAAAAGCCAGATCGTGGCTGAGCTGCACAGCGTCTGGCAGATGCAGGGCGTGCTGGCCATGTTGCGTCAGACCTTGCACCGCATGCAGCTGCCTGCGCTGTGGCTGGCTGAAACCGGGGGTGAACGGCGGCTGACCAATTACCTGCATCTGGCGGAACTGCTGCAAAACGCGAGTGCGACGCTGGAAGGTGAACAGGCACTGATTCGCTGGCTGGCCATGCAGATCGAAGCGCCGGGGCAGGGCAGTGAAGAACAGGTCGTGCGGCTGGAAAGCGATGAAGATCTGGTCAAGGTTGTCACTGTGCACAAAAGCAAGGGGTTGGAGTATCCCGTGGTGTTTTTGCCATTTGCGGCAGATTTCCGCGAGTATTCCGACAGCCTGGTGCGTGTCCCCCAGCCTGATGGCCGCCGCAGTGTGGATCTGCAGCCCAGCACGGAGGCCAAGCAGCAGGCAGACAAGGAGCGGCTGCGTGAAGACATTCGTCTGCTGTATGTGGCGCTGACGCGGCCACGCCATGCGATCTGGGTGGGCATCAGTGCGCTGAGCAAGCACGGCTCAAAAAAATGTGTGAACCACAAGGGTGCTTGTGGTTATCTGCTCAATGGCGGGCAGGAAGCCTCTGTGCAGGGTTGGCGTGATGCACTGCAGGCACTGGCTGAAGGCTGCAGCGACATACGGGTAGAGCCTTTGCCAGCGCCTTCTGCACCCACGCTGTACCGTAGCAGCGATGTACCGCCACCACTGTGCGTTCCGCAGACCTATGATGCCCAGTTTGACACGCAGTGGAGCATTGCCAGCTTTACCCGCCTGGTGCGTGGCAAAAGCAGTGAGCTGCCGGTGCTGCCTGTGGCGGCCATGCAGCCCGCCGATGACGAGCGTGCGCTGGATGCGAGCGCAGGGCGCAAGGCGCTGCTGCCCGTGGCCAGCAGCGCCGTGTGGCACCGCTTTATGCGGGGTGAGTTGGTGGGCAACTTTATCCACGAGCAGCTGGAGTGGCTGGAGGGTGAAGACTTTGCGCTGGAAGCCGATGGGCAAGGCCGCCTGAGCGAGCAGCTGCTGCGCCGCTGCGAACGCGCGGGCCGCACGGAGCAGGCGCAGGACACGCTGCAGTGGCTGCGCCATGTGGTGCACCATCCGCTGCCGCCACTGGGCTGCAGCCTGGCGCAGATCCGCACGCGGCTGCCGGAAATGGAATTCTGGCTGCCGATTGCGCAGCTGCCCGCGCGTGAAGTCGATGCGCTGTGCCGCCAGTTCATCTTGCCGGAGATGGAGCGTCCCATGCTGCCAGACCGCAGCCTGCACGGCATGCTGATGGGCTTTGCAGACCTGGTTTTTGTGCATGAAGGCCGCTACTGGGTGCTGGACTACAAGACCAACTATCTGGGCACAGATGGCAGCGCCTACCATGCCGCTGCGCTGCAGCAGGCCATGCTGCAGCACCGCTATGACGTACAGGCTGCGCTGTATCTGCTGGCGCTGCATAGCCTGCTGCAAAGCCGTCTGGGCGATGCCTATGACCCAGCGCAGCAGTTGGGCGGCGCGCTGTATTTCTTTTTGCGCGGCATGGATGGGCCGGCACAGGGTGTGCATGTGGTGCCCCCCATGCTGGAGCTGCTGGACGCACTGCAGGCATTGATCAACGAGGTGCAGGCATGAGCCGCAAACGTCATCTGGATATCCATACCCTGGAAATGTTCGCAGCCGAACCTGCAGCACCTGTGACCGCGCATAGTGTGCTGGAGGTGCTGCGCCTGTGGGCCGATGCAGGCATGCTGCGGCGGCTGGATGTGGCGCTGGCCGTGTGGCTGCATGAACAGGACCCGCAGGTGCAGCCCTGCGTGCTAGTGGCGGCAGCCATGCTGGCACAGATGGAAGGGCGCGGTCACAGCTGCTTGCCGTTGGCTGATCTGGTGGCTACGCCCAATGCGGTGCTGGGCTGGGATGCGGAAGACTTGCCCCATCTGCTGGCTCTGTGGGAGCGCTTGCCGGGTACATGTGCGCAATGGCTGCAGGCACTGCAGGCATGTCCACTGGTGCGTGCAGCCACCGAGGCAGACCGTGCCCAGCCCCTGGTGCTGGCTGCAGTAGATAGCGCCCACCCCCTGCTGTATCTGCGCCGTTACTGGGACCATGAACGCATGGTGGCCGCACACATCCTGCAACGCAGTACTGCCGCTGGCGTGCAGCTGCCTGAGCAGGCCGCACGCGAGTGGCTGGATCGCTTTTTTCCCGTGGCTTCGGGGGCTGGCTGCAACTGGCAGAAAGTGGCCTGTGCGGTGGCCCTGCGTGGGCGTTTTTCGATCATCACCGGCGGCCCCGGCACGGGCAAGACCTATACCGCAGCACGCCTGCTGGCGCTGCTGTTTGCTACGGCGGCGCAACCTGAGCAGCTGCGTGTGGCACTGTCTGCGCCCACGGGTAAGGCGGCAGCACGGCTGAAGGAATCGATTGAAACCGCGCTCAAGGATTTGCAGCAAGTGGTGGGAGATGCTCTGGATCTGGAGGCGCTGGTGCAGCGCGTGGGCGCTGCGCGCACGCTGCACTCGCTGCTGGGCGCGCGGCCTGATACGCGGCACTGGGGCTTTCATGCGGGGCGGCCGCTGGATGTGGATGTGCTCATCGTCGATGAGGCATCCATGGTGCACCTGGAAATGATGTCGGCCCTGCTCGATGCACTGCCGCCCCATGCGCGCCTGGTGCTGCTGGGGGACAAGGACCAGCTGGCATCTGTCGAGGCCGGCGCTGTGCTGGGCGATCTGTGCCGTGATGCGCAAATGGGGCGCTATGACGCAGCAACGGTGGACTATGTGGCCCGTGTGGCGGGTGAGCACATTCCTGCACCATTTCACGCAGATGCCATGGCGCCTGCACTGGCGCAGCAGACCGTGATGCTGCGCGAAAGCAGGCGCTTCAGTGGGCCGATTGCCGAGCTGGCGCTGGCCGTCAATGCGGGCGATGTGGCGCGCAGTCAAGCGCTACTGGCCGAATGTGGCGTCTACGACCCGGTCTTCATGCAAGCCGGTGGCGCGGTGCAGCGCGTACACCAGCTGGCCTGGCAAGGGCGCGGCACCGCCGTGGGCTACCAGCCTTTTGCACAGGCGCTGCAGCGCTGGGCAGCGATAGAAAAAGCATCGGACATCGCCGTGCAGCATGAGGGCTGGGTGCGCGAAGTCATCACCGCGTTTGAGCGCTTTCGTCTGCTGTGCGCCGTGCGTGAAGGCGAATGGGGCGTGGCTGGCCTGAACGCCGCCGTGCAACAGCTGCTGGCACGGCTGGGCGTGATCCCCAAGGAGCCTGGTGAGTGGTACTGCGGCCGACCTGTCATGGTCACACGCAACGATGCAGCGCTGGGCGTGTTCAATGGTGACATCGGCATTGCCCTGCCCAGTGCAGCGCCGGGGCACCCTTTGCGCGTGTACTTTCTGCAGGGCAATCAACTGCATGCCGTAAGTGTGGCGCGCTTGGTCCATGTGGAAACCGCGTTTGCCATGACGGTACACAAAAGCCAGGGCTCGGAGTTTGAGCACACGGCTCTGGTGCTCTCTGCCAAGGCCGGCTCGGTGCTGGGGCGTGAACTGGTCTACACAGGCATCACGCGGGCGCGCAGTGCTTTTACGCTGATGGCAGAAGACGTCCGTTTGCTGGCCCAGGCCATTGCCGCGCCAACACGCCGGGTCAGTGGCTTGCTGCGGTTTCTGGAAGGTGAATTGAAAGCTTGAAAATTCATAGCTGTCAGCGCTTGCTGCATAAGCCTTAGAGGCATATTTGGCTTGAAATTCAAGCCGATGGCATCCGGTCTGCAGCAGTGGGCTCGATAGAATTGCCGACATGTTGAACCGGCTGATCACCACGCATCTGCGCCGCACCAGCTCGCTGGTGCTGGCAGCATGGCTGTGCGTGTGCATGGTCAGTATCTGGGCGCCGATGGCACGGGCCCAGATCAGCCAGCAGCATGTGGTGCATCTGTGCTCAGGGGAATTGGCGCCGCTGGATGCACCCAGCCCGTTGACCGATGCTGGGCAGGGTATGGCGCTGCACCATACGCTGGACTGCCCACTGTGCCTGCCGGTGCTGGCACCGCCGCCACAGCAGGTGCAAGCAGCCAGCGTACAGGTGCCTGCCGCCCAGCCTCAGGCCTTGCCGCCAGCAGTGCATATTCCGTGCCGCGTAGCTTTGCCTCCCGTGCGTGCACCACCTTCGAAGACATGGATCCTGTCCTGAGTGGCACAGGCCATCTGGCATGTGCCTGGTGTTGAGTTTTTTTACCAAGTGATTCCCATGTCTTTGCACAACAAAATTTTCTCGGCTGCAGTGCTTGCTGTAGCGCTTACCACGGGTGTGGCCATGGCCCATCCTGATGCCGCCCATGTACAGGCAGAAGGCGCATGGGCGCGTGCTTCCGTGCCGGGGCAGCAGGCTACAGGGGGCTTCGTGCGTCTGACGGCGCAGGAGCCGCTCGAGCTGGTCGGCGTTGAAACGCCTGTCGCCGCGGTGGGCGAAATCCATGAAATGAAGATGGAAGGCGATGTGATGCGCATGCGTGCCATCGACAGCCTGCCGCTGCCTGAGGGCCAGACCGTGGAGCTCAAGCCCGGTGGCTACCACCTGATGTTCCAGCAGCTCAAGGCCCCGCTGCAGGAAGGCACACAAGTGCCCGTGACGCTGATCTTCAAGGACAGCAAGGGTGAGGCTTCGCGCCTGCAGCTGGAGCTGCCCGTGCACCGCATGGCGCCCAAGGCGGGCAGCCATGGTCACAGCATGCAGCATGGGCATGGCAGTGCGCATCACCATGGCCAGTAAGACCTGCTAACGCAACCCTTGATACGTCGTTGCGAAGCCTTGTCGTACTACTCGTACTGTCTACGGCTTCGCGCACCGTCTCAAACGCAAACCTGCGGTTTGCTGGGTAGCGTTAGCGGCTTTAAGCCAGGCAGATGCTGTACGCGTGACAGCGTACAGCGGCCGCTGCGTTAAGCTAGCTGGCAGCCAGCCCGGGTACACCGCTGTGCCCGGGCTTTTTTTGTATTGCACGCAATGGGTGATGGCTATGAGTGATTCCTCCGCGTTCGGTTTTGGCAAATTCATTCCGGGGTTTGAGTTTTTGCAGAGCCTGGGCAAGGTCGGGCAGGGCAGTGCGGCACAGCCTCCGTTTGCGAACTGGGTAGCCCCTACGCTGAGCGTTGAAGAAATCAACAAGCGCATCGAAGAGCTCAAGGCCGTGCAGTTCTGGCTGGAGCAAAACAGCAAGGCACTGGCCGCGACCGTGCAGGCGCTGGAAGTGCAGAAGATGACGCTCTCTGCCTTGCAGGGCATGCATGTGAATTTGGGGGAAATGACCAAGGGGTTTCCTTTTGCCTCCACGAGCGCAGCAGCAGGACCGGACTTGTCGGACTGGCCCATGTCTGCGGCGGGCAAGACGCCCACATCTGATGCCGCAGCCCCCCAGCCTGCTGATGAAAGTGCAGCGCAGCAGGCGCAGCAAGATGCGGCGCAGGAGCAGTCCACACAGGCCGCAGGCATGGCTGCGGCGATGCAGTGGTGGGGTGCGCTGACGCAGCAGTTTCAGCAGATTGCCCAGCAGGCCATGCAGGATCCTGCACAGCAGCAGGCGGTATTCCAGGCCACGCAGATGTCCACAGATTTGGCGCGCACGGCTGTCAAGACGGCCAGCGACATGGTGCGCCAGGCCGTAGCCCAGACACAGGCGGCTGCCAGCTCGGCCAGTACTGCCAAGACGGGTGCCAAAACCACTGCATCGGCCAAGTCCAAGCCAGCAGCGAAGCCTGCGAACGCAACCCGCGCCACACAACGGACAGCCACGCCCAAGGCTGCACCGGCTGCGGCAAAGAGCAGCAAGGCGGTAAAGGCTGCGCCAGCGGGCAAGCGCAGCAGCCCGGCGAAAAAGACCAGCGCTCGCAAGTCAAGCTGATACCCTGCAGGACGAAGCAAGCGTTCTGACTATTTGCCCATGGCGGCCATGCACCACACACCGTCTTCGCAGTTCGCGCTGCTGCGCCAGCAGCGCTTTGGCCCCTTCTTTGCTACCCAGCTGCTGGGGGCGGCCAACGACAACCTCTTCAAGTTCGCGCTGACGGTGCTGGTCACCTACCAGCTGCAGGTAGCATGGCTGCCAGCATCCATCGCCGGTCTGGTGATAGGTGCCTTGTTCATTCTGCCTTTTGTGCTGCTTTCGGCCACGGCAGGGCAGCTGGCAGACCGCATGGACAAGGTCGTGCTCATGCGGCGGGTCAAGGATTGCGAAATTGCCATCATGGCAGTGGCGCTACTGGGTTTCTGGCAGCAGTGGCCTGTGGTGCTGATGCTGTGTCTGGTGGGTATGGGCGTGCACTCCACCTTTTTTGGCCCTGCCAAGTTTGCCTATCTGCCCCAGGTGCTCAAGCCATCAGAGCTGACGGGGGGCAATGGCATGGTGGAGATGGGCACCTTTGTGGCCATCCTGCTGGGCAATGTGGTCGGCGGCCTGCTGATTGCTACGCCCGAAGTGGGGCGCTGGCATGTGGCGCTGACCTGTCTGCTGCTGGCCATGCTGGGGCGCTGGGCGGCACAGGGCATTCCCCGGCAGGCCGTGCCTGCCCATGCAGCGCCGCTGGGCTGGAATTCGTGGCGCGAAACGGCCGCCAATCTGCGCCTGGCGCGCACCGATGGCCGGGTGTTCAGGGCGCTGCTGGGCATCAGCTGGATGTGGTTTTTTGGGGCTGTGTTTCTGGCGGAATTTCCGGTGCTGACCAAGGAGGTGCTGCAGGGCAATGAGCGTGTGGCGGCCTGCCTGCTGGTTGTGTTTTCACTGGGTGTGGGCACAGGCGCACTGCTGTGTGAAATCCTGTCGCGTGGACGCATAGAGCCTGGGCTGGTGCCGCTTGGTGCTTTGGGGATGACGCTGTTTGCTGTGGATTTCTGGTGGTCGCTGGCACATCTGCCACGCGCAGCGCAGATGCTGGACCTCTGGAGCTTTGTGCAGGCACCGCAGCGCTGGCGCGTGCTGCTGGACCTGTTCGGCCTGGCGCTGTCGGCAGGCATTTACAGCGTCCCGCTGTATGCCCTGATTCAGCAGCGCAGCCCAGTGACGCACCGCGCGCGCATCATTGCTGCCAACAATATTCTCAACGCGCTGTTCATGGTGGCATCGGCGCTGATCGCAGCCGGACTGCTGGCTGCAGGCCTGAGTGTGCCGCAGCTGTTTCTGTGCATGGGGCTGGCCAATGCTGTGGCACTGGTACTGATGTGCTGGCGGGAGCCACTGTATGTTCGTCGCAGTACCTACTGGCTGCTGCGCAGCCTGAGGCGGCGAAATTCCAAGCCGACATAATGGCTACGTTCCATTGAACGAGGGAGTGCGTACATGAGCAAGTCTTTGCGATGGTCGGAAGTCTGGTTCCGCCGAGGTCTGTGGCTGGTCGCCGTGGTCTTTGCCAGTTTTCTGATTGGTCTGGGATCTACGGTGGTGGGAGACCTGCCTCAGGTCGAGCATCGGCTGACGCTGGACGACTTCGTCGATGCGCAGCAGGCGCAGCCCTTGCGTAACGAACTGGCTGCGCTGAACAAGGCGCGTGACGAGGCGATGGATGCCCGTGAGCAGGCGCAGCTGCAGTGGGAAAAAGCACGCGGTGACACGCAGGTGGCACGTGAGAACTTCATGGCCTGGATTGCGACACGCTCTGCGACGCAGCGCAGCGAGCAGGACCCTGAAGTGATAGCACGCAACCAGCAGCTGGAGCAGTTGCGCCAGGCAGAGCGTCAAGCACAGCAGGCGCTGCAGGAACAGGAGCAGACCTTGCTGAATCTGCGCCAGCAGCAAGCGCGCACGAATCAGGCACTGAACGCGCTGGAGAACGATGCACGAGAGGCTTTGCACAGCGCCTGGCGTGCACAGGAGCTCAGGGTGTTCTTCTATCGCTTGGCCTTGACGTTGCCATTGCTGCTGCTGGCGGGCTGGCTGTTTGTCAAAAAGCGCAAGAGCACCTGGTGGCCCTTTGTCTGGGGCTTTATCTTTTTTGCGCTGTTTGCCTTCTTTGTGGAGCTCGTGCCCTACCTGCCCAGCTACGGTGGCTATGTGCGCTATGCCGTGGGCATTGCCATTACGGTACTGGTGGGGCGCTGGGCCATTGTGGCGCTGCAGCGCTATCTGGAGCGGCAAAAGCAGGCCGAGGCCCTGCCTGCCAGCGAACGCCGCGTGAGTAAGACGTATGACGCCGTGCTGGCGCATCTGGCCAAAAGTGTGTGCCCGGGCTGTGAGCGCCCTGTGGACCTCAAAGATGGCGTGACGGATTTCTGCCCCCACTGTGGGCTGAACCTGTTCCAGGCCTGCCATGCCTGCGGCACGCGCAAGAGCGCTTTCTCCAAGTTCTGTTTTCACTGCGGCACGCATACGCATAACCACAGTCTGCCGGGCGAAGACAGGCAGGCGTAAACCAGCTCTGCAGCCTGCTGCTGCAGGCCAGAAAAAAGCCGCTGTGTGCATAGACTGTGCACACAGCGGCTGGGTATTGGCGTGGACCAAGGCTGGGTATCCGTGAAGCGGCTGAGCCCTGCTTCACACCAATTTCTTCATCGGCCCACAGACGTGTATGGTGCGTATGCCTTGTGACAGGCGTATGACGTTCAGAGCAGCATCTGAATGATCAGGGCATTCACAATGTCCACAAAGAAACCACACACCAGTGGTACGACGATGAATGCCCGGTGCGCTGCGCCATGTCGGTGGGCCACGGCGGTCATGTTGGCCACCGCAGTGGCGGTAGAGCCCAGGGCAATGCCACCAAAACCAGCGCTGATGACGGCAGCCTCATAGTCTCTGCCCATGCAGCGAAAGACCACAAACAGCGCGAAGCAGATGGTCATGAGCACCTGCAGCACCAGCACGGTCAAAACAAAGCCCATGACGCCCTGCAGTGCCCATAGCTGCAGGCCCATGAGTGCCATGGTCAGGAACATGCCAAGGCTGATGTCGGAAATCATGCTCAGGCCCTGGCGCATGCTGTTCCAGTGGAACAGCCCCAGCTTGCGGCGCTTGCGCGAGAGCATCCATTGCCCCAGCGTGTTACGCAGCAAAATGCCGCCCATCAGACATCCCACAAACATGGGCAGCTGCAGGCCCACCTTGTGAAACAGTGGGGTGATGATGCCGCCGATCATGAGTGCCATGTTCAGCCACAGCCAAGCGCGCAGCACGCCAAAGTAGTCCAGCGGCACGGTCAGTTGCTGTGCGGGAACACCCACGTCCAGCGGGCGTGCGCCGCTGCCATGGATGGCGTGCCGTCGCATCAGGTAGCTGGCAATCGGCCCGCCGATTGCACAGGCGGCGATCATGCCGACCATGTTGCTGGCCATGCCCAGTTCCACGGCGTTGTGGATACCGAGTTTTTCCACAAAGGTGGGTCCCCAGGCCAGGGTAGTGCCCACACCGCCGGTCAGTGAGATGGAGCCCGTCATCAGTCCAGCGCGGCTATCCAGGCCGAACAGCTCGGCCACGCCCATGCCCAGCAGGTTCTGCAGCAGGATAAAGCCGGTGGCCAGCGCCAGCAGAATCAACAGTGGCTTGCCGCCTTGCTTGAGGGTGAGCAGGTCAGAGCGCAGACCAATGGCCGCAAAGAAGTACAGCAGCAGGGTGTCGCGCACATTCAGATCGAACTCGATCTTGCTGCCGGTGGTGTAGTAGATCAGGCCGACGACCAGGGCGCAGGCAAAGCCGCCCACCACGGGCTCGGGAATGCTGTAGCGGCGTATAACGCCCCAATACTCGGCAATTTTCTGCCCTGCAAAAAACAGCAAAATAGCCAAGGTAAAGCTCTGGAAAGCAGGAATGCTGATGGTCTCTGGCAAGGTCACGGCGTACGGTATAAGTTGTAACGGGAAGCAAAGCCCGCGATTGTGCATGAGCGCAGTTGCAAGGCTTGTGCTGTATCAGTAGACGTGCACCCTCTTCGCAGCGGGAGGCCTTAGAAGCCAGGTGTTGCAGGCCCATCCGTTAAACTGGCCGTTTCCCAAGAACCCAAGAACATGTAGGAGGTGCTTTCGTGAGGATTGGCACCTTCAGGTCTTTTCTCTGTGTGAGCGCTTCATGTCTTTTGCCCCCCTTCTGAACGACACCTTCCTGCGCGCCTGCCGTCGTCAGGCGACCGACTACACCCCGCTGTGGCTGATGCGTCAGGCTGGCCGTTATCTGCCGGAGTACAAGGCCACACGCGCCAAGGCGGGCAGCTTCATGGGGCTGGCTACCAATGTGGACTACGCCACGGAAGTGACGCTGCAGCCGCTGGAGCGCTTTCCGCTGGATGCTGCGATTCTGTTCAGCGACATCCTCACCGTGCCTGATGCCATGGGGCTGGGCCTGTCGTTTGCGGAAGGCGAAGGCCCGCGTTTTGCCAAGGTGGTGCGCGATGAAGCCGCTGTGGCCGAGCTGGCTGTGCCGGATATGGACAAGCTGCGCTATGTGTTTGACGCAGTGACCAGCATTCGCAAGGCGCTGGGCGGTCGTGTGCCGCTGATTGGCTTTTCCGGCAGCCCCTGGACGCTGGCTTGCTACATGGTGGAAGGCAAGGGCAGTGATGACTACCGCCAAGTCAAGAGCCTGATGTACAGCCGTCCTGATCTGATGCACAAGATCCTGTCCGTCAATGCAGACAGCGTTGCTACCTACCTGAATGCCCAGATTGACGCTGGTGCACAGGCCGTGATGATTTTTGACAGCTGGGGCGGCGTACTGGCCGATGGCATGTTCCAGCAGTTCAGCCTGGCTTATACCGAACGCGTGCTGGCGCAACTCAAGCGCACCGGCGTCGATGGCACCGACGTGCCGCGCATCGTGTTTACCAAAGGTGGTGGCATCTGGCTCGATGACATGAAAGGCATTGACTGCGAGGTGCTGGGCCTGGACTGGACGGCCAACCTGGGCAAGGCACGTGCCATCGTGGGTGGTGAAGTGGGCGGCCTCGGCAAGGCCCTGCAGGGCAATATCGACCCCAATGTGCTGTTTGCCCCACCTGAGCAGATCGCTGTGCAGGCGCGCGCCGTGCTCGACAGCTTTGGCAAGCCCCATACGGACCGGGCGACCACGGGCCCTTCCCATATCTTTAATCTGGGTCACGGCATCAGCCAGCACACACCGCCAGAGCATGTAGCTGCTCTGGTTGAGACTGTGCATAACTACTCCCGTCAACTGCGTCTGTCGGCTTGACGAACGGTGTTCAGCGTGTGCCATGAAGCGTAGGTGCGTACCTACGCTTCATGGCCGCAATGGCGCTTCAAAATCCGTGCAAAAGCAGTCAAAAAGTTGCAAATTGACGTCTATCTACGGGATTTTACTTATCGATGACGGCCTTGCTTCTGTGCATTGGAGTGCCACTTATGCACAACTTTGAGCAAGCGGGAGGCTGATTGGACGGCAATGAAGCTGATAGCGCTGAACGAACTATTTTCGTAATAAGTATCTGTTTTTATTGAGAAATTTTCTTCATGAGAATGTCATGAAGAAAACGCGATGTTTTTGAGCTTGCTTAAAGGTGTGGGGGGTGATTGACAATCCCCACAAAGTTATCCACAGAAACTGGGGTTTCCCACACACAATCTCCCGATGCAGGTTCTGTCTGACATTTCGGCGGCATCCCATGTGATAAGTGTCGCGCTCCACACGCCGATTCACAGCGGTGTCGGACATCTGCTGAGTTATCTGCACAGCCAGCCTTTGCCCGCAGGGACGCTGGTGCGCGTACCGCTGGGGGCACGGCATCTGCTGGGGGTGGTCTGGGATGACCGTCAGCAGCAGCCTTTGCCTGAGCACGCCACGCTGCGGCCGATTGATGCGGTGATGGAAGGGCTGCAGCCCCTGGATACCCACTGGCAGCGTCTGGTGGGCTTTGCAGCGCATTACTACCAGCGCAGCATTGGGGAGATTGCCATGATGGGGCTGCCATCGGCACTGCGGGACATGACAGCAGAGCAGCTGGCCAAGCGCTTGCAGCCTCCCAAGCCCAGGAAGTTGTCGAAAAAAGCAGCAGCTGCGAATGCGAATCCTGTGGATAACTCTGATCGAGCAGTGCTATCTGTGCAAAACCTGATAGCACTCAGCGCAGAGCAGCAAAGCGTCTATGGGCAAATCGAGCAAAATTGCGGCCCCTTCCTGCTGTACGGCAGCACGGGCAGTGGCAAGACCGAGGTCTATATGCGCGTGGTGCAGCAGGCGCTGGAGGCCGATCCGCAGGCACAGGCGCTGGTCATGGTGCCGGAGATCAACCTCACGCCACAGCTGCAGCAACGCTTTGAACAGCGCTTTGTGCCCATGTTTGGGCCGCAGGCCGTAGTCAGCATGCACAGCGGCATGACGGATGTGCAGCGGCTCAAGAGCTGGCTGGCCGCGCATACCGGTCAGGCGCGCATTGTGCTGGGCACGCGCATGTCGGTCTTTGCCAGCCTGCCGGGGCTCAAGGTCATTGTGGTCGATGAAGAGCATGACCCCAGCTACAAGCAGCAGGAAGGCGCACGCTATTCCGCACGTGATCTGGCCATCTGGCGTGGGCACCACTGCGGGGCCAAGGTGATTCTGGGCAGTGCGACCCCTTCGCTGGAGAGCTGGCATGCCAGTGAGCCCGGCATCGGGCGTTACCAGCGTCTGCACATGCCCAGCCGTATTGGTGCGGGAGAGCTGCCCCGTGTCCGCATGGTGGATATGACACAGCAGCCCAGGAAAACCGTGTTTTCGCAGCCACTGCTGGCCGCTATGACCGAGCGCATTGAGCGTGGTGAGCAAAGCCTGATTCTGCTGAACCGCAGGGGCTTTGCGCCCGTGCTGTTCTGTGCAGACTGCAACTGGAAAAGTGACTGCCCGCATTGCAGTGCCCACCAGGTGTTTCACAAGGGCGACCGCACGCTGCGTTGCCACCACTGCGGCGATACGCGCCGTGTGCCGCATGCCTGCCCTGAGTGCGGCAATCCGGACATCCTGCCCATGGGCAAGGGGACGGAGCAACTGGAAGAAGAGCTGGAGCGCTTGCTGCGTAATGTGCAGCGGCCCGATGGCCGTCCGGCACGCGTGGCACGCATTGATGCCGACACCACCAAGCTCAAGGGGGCGCTCGAAGCACAACTTGCCCTGGTGCACAGCGGTGAGGTCGATGTGCTAGTGGGTACGCAGATGATTGCCAAGGGTCACGACTTTCGTCGTATCACGCTGGTGGCCGCAGTGCAGCCTGATGGCGCGCTGTTTTCCAGCGACTTTCGTGCGGCGGAGCGCCTGTTCTGTCTGCTCATGCAGGCCGCAGGCCGTGCCGGGCGCGATGCCGACTATGTGCGTGCCCATGACAGCCAGCCAGAGATGTGGGTGCAGAGCTTTGAGCCACAGCACAGCGTGTATGCGGCGCTGCGCAAGTATGACTATCCAGCCTTTGCCGCCCTGCAGCTGCGCGAGCGGCAGGAAGCGGGCATGCCGCCCTTTGCTTTTCAGGCGCTGGTGCGTGCCGATGCCAAGACACAGGAAGAGGCGCAGGCCTTTCTGCGCGCGGCCACAGAGGCTGCGCACCAGGGGCAGCTGCCGCATCTGGAAGATGTGTTCATCTATCCGCCCATCCCCATGGCCGTGCAGCGTGTCGCCAATGTGGAGCGTGCACAGATGCTGATCGAGGCCAGCGACCGCCGTGCGCTGCAAAGGTTTTTGCATGCCTGGCAGCCCTGGCTGCACTGGGTACGCAGCCAGCCTGCCCACAAGCGGCTGGTGCGCTGGCTGGTGGATGTGGACCCGCTGTCGCTGTGAAAAATACTTTTCAGTGCCCAGCCCGAAGAATAAGCATGAAAATGCGTCCAGGGCTTATGCAGCAAGCGCTGAAAGCTATGGTTTTAGATTTTTAGAAGCGGCTTGAGCGGCCCTTGCTGGATATGGCACTGGTGCTGCTCCAGCAGCGCTCCAAAGGCTTCGGAGTGCAGATAGTCAAACTCCACAGGGCGCTGTGCGCCAATGGCATCGCCCACAACTTTGGTGGTAGCGGGGTGGCACATCAGCAGGCTGCCAGGCTGCAACTGCGCCAGCACTGCGCCATCTGCGCGCCATAGGCGTCGGGGGTGGGTGCGTCAAAACCATAGACGCCGCCAAAACCATGGTTGACCAGCACGCCTGCCTTGCGCAGCGCACGCGTGGTCTGCCAGCCGCCCAGTAGCGCAATGATGCTGGCTTTGGGGCTGAGCCACAGCGTGCCCACTGGGGCGGTAGAGCGCACCCAGGGCATTTGCTGCGGGGTGTAGCGCTTGAGCATGACGTCCAGCATGGCCTGGCACATGCCGGGCAGCTGGTGCACGTGCTGATGGCCATCGATGAAGTCCGGTGGTGTGCCCAGCGCTGTCTCAAAGGCATCGAGTTGCTGCTCCCACATGGCGCGCATCTGTGGGGCGCTCCAGTGGCCGGCATAGGCCTGGCGGATGACTGTGCCCAGTGGCTGAGCAGGCACAGAGCCGCCATAGCTTTCGGTCAGGTTGAAGTGCAGCCCTACGGACAGGCGCGGGCGCAAGTCCTTCAGGCGCGGTGCTGCTTGCTGCCAGCGCGGGGCATTGGTCATGCAGCTGGTGGCTGACAGGCGACCTGCCAGGCACAGCTGCTCTACGGCCTCATCGACAGCCGGGTGCAAGCCAAAGTCGTCAGCACACAGAATAAAGGCGCGGGTAGAGGTGGTCATGGCATCAGCGAGCCGCCTTGAAGGCCCAGAACTTGCTCAGAACAAAAGTGCCTGCAGCTACCAGCACCAGTACCAGCGCAAGACTGGCCAGGTAGTTCCAGGGCAGCCAGCGCAGCGCGGCGGCGTACAGCAGCTCATTGGCCACAAAGGAGCCACAGGCGACGGCAAAAAAGCGGGCCACCGTGGCCCAGCCGCGTGCCTGCGCCTGTGAAAAGGTCAGGGCTGCATGGCCGTTGTAGCTCACGATAAAAGCCACCAGAAAGCCCAGTACATTGGCCCACAGCGGTGGCAGGCCTGTGAGTGCAACCACGATGGCAACCACCAGCAGGTGGGTGGCGGCAGCGCTGCCGCCCGCCCCGCCCAACCGCAGT
>ERZ791624.376-NODE-376-length-31744-cov-2.119758_pt1 | contig 31744 bp, 28 predicted proteins | sample MGYA00510058_ERZ791624 | MGnify/ENA primary metagenome ERZ791624 (study PRJEB30046, sample SAMN00715158) | human gut metagenome | study: EMG produced TPA metagenomics assembly of the A metagenome-wide association study of gut microbiota in type 2...
GAGCAGGAAATCATAAATGATCTGGGAAAAGTATATCCGGAAGTGGGAAAAGAGCAGCATCTGGTCGATGCATTATGTGCATTTCACGAAAGGACAGAAGAAAAGATGATTTTGATCATTGATGAGTGGATGCCATGTTTCGGGAGTGTAAGGGGCAGACGCACATTCTGGATGCTTATATTCTGTTACTGCGTTCGCTGTTTAAAAGCAGCCTGACGGATCAGCTTTTTTCCGGAGTTTACATGACGGGTATTTTACCGATTAAAAAATATGGTCATGAATCTGCGGTCAGTGATTTTTATGAATATACCATGGTAGATCCCTGTCCGTTGCAGGAATATATAGGATTCACAGAGACGGAAGTGGAAATGCTTTGTAAAAAATATCAGAAAGACTATGCACTAATGCAGCAGTGGTATGATGGTTATTTTGTTGGAGGGATACATGTTTATAATCCGAAGTCAGTTATGGAATCAATTCTTCGAAATAAATTCAGCAGCTACTGGACAAAGACAGAAACTTATGAGGCATTGCGGGATTATATTGATATGAATTTTGACGGTCTGAAAGATGCAGTTATTGATATGCTCGGAGGAGCGGTCTGCGAAGTGGATACAGGATCTTTCCAAAATGACATGACCTCCATGAAGAGTAAGGACGATGTGCTGACACTGCTGATCCATCTGGGATATCTGGCATATGATGAAGAAAAACAGACGGTAGGAATTCCGAATGTGGAAATCCGGCAGGAATTTATACGTGCCATTAAAAACGGAAACCGCACAGAGCTTATGAGAGCAATCCAGCGGTCAGACGATATTTTAAGGGCAACCTGGCAGATGGATGGCGGAACGGTTGCAGAGCTGATTAATGAAATTCATGACGAGGATACAGCAACTGTATTTTATAATAATGAACAGGCACTTCGAAGTGTTGTGAAAATGGCATATTTAAGCAGTGTGGATTATTACACGAAAATGGAAGAACTTTCAGCAGGAAAAGGAATAGCGGATCTTGTGTTTTATCCAAAAGTGGGAGTGGATAAACCTGCCTTACTTGTAGAATTGAAATGGAATAAAACAAAAGAAGCTGCGATTGCACAGATAAAAGAAAAGAATTATATGAATGTGCTGAAAAACTATCACGGAAATATTCTGTTAGTAGGGATTAACTACAATCAGGAAACGAAAGAACACAGTTGTCTGATTGAAAAAGCATTTTGCAACAATCCTTGACGTATCAGGCCCCGAAACGTATAATAAATGCTGGATAAAAAGAGAAAAAAATGGAGGAAATCAAATGGCACTGAGCAAAAAGCCGGTCAACGGCATGAAAGATATATTACCTGCTGAGATGGAAATCCGCGATTACGTGACAAGCGTGATTAAAGATACCTACCGCAGCTTTGGATTTACGCCGATTGAAACCCCATGCATGGAAAATATTGCAAACCTTTCCAACAAGCAGGGTGGCGAGAACGAGAAACTGATCTTTAAAGTATTAAAGCGTGGGGAGAAGTTAAATCTGGAGACCGCAAAGGAAGAGGCGGATGTGGTCGATTTCGGTATGCGTTACGATCTGACCGTTCCGCTTTCCCGTTTCTATGCAAACCATGCCAATGATCTGCCGACACCGTTTAAGGCATTGCAGATTGGAAGCGTGTGGAGAGCCGACCGTCCGCAGCGTGGACGTTACCGTCAGTTTACCCAGTGCGATATTGATATTTTAGGAGAGCCGAGTAATCTTGCAGAGATTGAGCTGATCACCGCGACAACCACTACCATCGGCAGACTTGGATTTAAGAATTTTGAGATCCGCATCAATGAGCGCCGGATTTTAAAGGCAATGGCAGCATACAGCGGATTTGAAGAGAAGGATTACGACAGCATTTTCATCACCCTCGATAAGATGGACAAGATCGGTCTCGAAGGTGTGGCAGCAGAACTCGGGGAAGAGGGCTATGCAAAAGAGTCGATTGACAAATACTTAGAGCTGTTTGAGTTATTAAAAGACCGCAAGGATGTTGCGGAAGGTGTGGCATTCTTAAAGGACAAGCTGGGTGATTTCCTGGATCAGGAAGTGGCAGACAGCCTGACCGAGATTGCAACGGCAGTCAATGCGACAAAGAATGCAGAGTTTACACTGGTCTTTGATCCGACACTCGTGCGCGGCATGAGCTATTATACCGGAACCATTTTTGAGATCGCAATGCCGGAGCTTGGTGCAGCCTGCGGCGGCGGTGGAAGATACGACAAGATGATTGGAAAATTCACAGGCAACGATGTGCCGGCATGTGGTTTTTCCATCGGATTTGAGCGTATTATCCTGCTTCTGATGGAGAGCGGGTTCAAAATTCCGGAGCGTCCGAAGAGAGTTGCTTACTTAGTAGAAAAGAAGTATCCGGCAGAGAAACTTGTGGAAGTGATGAAACAGGCAAAAGAAGCCCGCGAGAACGGACAGCAGGTATTGGTTGTCCGCATGAACAAGAACAAGAAATTCCAGAAAGAGCAGCTTTCCAAAGAAGGATACGAAGAATTTGAGGAGTTTTTTAACAAATAGAATAAGGAGAGTATAAAGGAGACAATCATGGCAGAATCAATGAAAGGCTTACACAGAAGCCACAGATGTACCGAGGTAAGCAGTGCCAACATCGGTGAAAAAGTAACCGTTATGGGCTGGGTACAGAAGAGAAGAAATTTAGGAAGTCTGATTTTTATCGACCTGCGTGACAGAAGTGGTCTGTTACAGATCGTGTTTGATGAGGAGAGTGTCGGAGCAGAGGGATTTGCAAAGGCAGGAACTTTAAGAAGTGAATATGTAGTGGCTGTTGAAGGAACGGTACAGAAGCGTTCTGCAGCAGTCAATGAAAACTTAAAGACCGGAGATATCGAAGTGATCGCAACCAGCCTTCGCATTTTATCCGAGTCACAGACACCTCCGTTTGCAATTGAGGAGAACAGCCAGACCAAGGAAGATATTCGTCTGAAATATCGTTATCTGGATCTGCGCAGACCGGACATTCAAAAGAACTTAATGCTGAAAAGCCGTGTGCTCGGACTGATGCGTCAGTTTATGGCAAACGAGGGATTTTTAGAGATCGAGACTCCGATCCTGTGCAAGTCTACACCGGAAGTGCCAGAGATTATCTTGTGCCAAGCCGTGTGCATCCGGGAAATTTCTATGCATTGCCGCAGTCTCCGCAGCTGTTCAAGCAGCTTCTGATGGCATCCGGCTATGACCGGTATTTCCAGATCGCCCGCTGCTTCCGTGACGAGGATCTGCGTGCAGACCGTCAGCCGGAGTTTACACAGGCAGATATGGAGCTTTCCTTTGTTGATATCGACGATGTCATTGATGTCAATGAGCGTCTGTTAAAATTCGTATTTAAGGAAGCCATCGGTGTGGATGTGCAGATTCCGCTGCAGCGTATGCCGTGGCAGGAAGCCATGGATCGTTTCGGTTCCGACAAGCCGGATACCCGTTTCGGTATGGAACTGGTCGATGTATCCGAGACCGTAAAGGGCTGTGGATTCGGTGTATTTACCGGTGCACTGGAAAACGGTGGTTCTGTCCGTGGTATCAATGTCGAGGGACAGGGACATATGCCGCGTAAGAAGATTGACAAGCTGGTGGAGCATGCAAAGGGCTGCGGTGCCAAGGGACTTGCTTATCTGTGCATTAACGAAGATGGCACTTACAAGTCTTCTTTCGCAAAGTTTATGACAGAAGACGAGTTAAACGCACTTGTTGCAAAGATGAACGGCAAGCCGGGCGATCTGCTTTTGTTTGCAGCAGATAAAAATAAGATCGTATGGAACGTACTGGGCGCACTTCGTTTACAGCTTGGAGAAGAACTTGGACTGATTGATGAGAACAAGTACAATTTCCTGTGGGTAACAGAATTCCCACTTCTGGAGTGGTCCGATGAAGAGAACCGTTTTATGGCAATGCATCATCCATTTACCATGCCGATGGAAGAGGACTGGGATAAGATCGACAGCGATCCGGGTGCTGTCCGCGCAAAGGCATACGATATCGTATTAAACGGTACCGAACTTGGCGGTGGTTCTGTCCGTATTCATCAGGATGACATTCAGGAAAAGATGTTTGAGGTGCTTGGATTTACCAAGGAGCGCGCACATGAGCAGTTTGGATTCCTTCTGGATGCATTCTCCTATGGTGTGCCGCCACACGCAGGACTGGCTTATGGTGTAGACCGTATGATTATGCACATGGTACATGCAGATTCCATCCGTGACGTGATTGCATTCCCGAAGGTAAAGGATGCTTCCGATCTGATGTCTGAGGCACCGGGTTCTGTGGATGAGAAACAGTTAGAAGAACTTGGTATTGCGATCGTAAAGAGTGAGGATAGCGAAGAATAATTTCTATGAAAAAATGGAAAGCAAACTGGAAAAAAATACTCATTGTACTGATCCTTATCTTGCTTTTGGTGTTTGGAATTCTGATGTATGGCAAAGTCAGTGAGCTGACCAACCAGCTTGCCTATCTGCAGGATACGACCAACATCATTCTTTCGGATGTAGGAGGAATGCAGTCAAGCATTGAAAAAACACTCGAAGAAGAGGCCAGTATGGTCGAGGATTATTCCATAGAAGTAACGGATATGGATTTTGCCCGTCACGAGTATAAGGTGGAAGTTTCTGTGATTCCGAAAGAGTATACCGATAATACGACGATGAGCATCTATTTCGGAACAACGGAATGTCCGCTGAAAGCAGATGGTTACATGTTCAAAGGAAATATCACACTTCCGCTTAACAAAACATTCAACGGAAATGTCACGTTCCTTCTTGCAAACGGAAAAAAGAAGACAACGGAAGTGGTGGAGGACTTTGATGGTGTCAGCGGAAAATTTGATCAGGTTTTATCGGGAACGTTAGATGGAACGCCGGCATTAAAGGACGGAAAACTTTCTCTGAAAGGAAAGTGTACCTATACGCTTGATAATGTTGCGATGTATCATTTTAAAAGTTTTGAAATAGCAGCATCCCTGGATGGAGAGGAAATCTGGACGCAGGATCTGATGCAGAATCTGCTAGAGGAAAAACAGGAGTCATCAAAGGACGATAAGGATCTGGTGACGACAGAACAGGCGGTAGAGGAGAATTCGGAAGGATCTACCGTTGATTCAGGTTCCGGTACCGTTACCTGCAGGATGGTATATGAGAAGCCACAGCAGCAGAAAGAAGACGTAGAACAGACGCAGGCACAGGAAGGACAAACCCCTGCGCGGAAACAACTGCGTATCTATCTGCGGGCTGTGACAACGGAAGGGTATCGGTTTGAAACGGATCTGCTGCGGGAAGATGCCATGGAAGAAGAAAATAAATGGTCTCTGGATAAGGAAAGCATAGATACAAAGATGTATCGCAGTGTGTATGACCGGAAGGATCAGGAACTTACCATTGACTGAAAAAAGAAGTACGGTCAGTTATGACTGTACTTCTTTTTTTGCGAGTGGCAGGGTAAAAATGAACTCTGTTCCCACTCCTTCGGTGCTGATGACATTGATATGCTCATTGTGTGCCTGAATAATTTCTTTTACAATAGCAAGTCCCAGGCCGGTTCCCCGTTTATCTTTTCCCCGGGAAAGGTCCGTTTTATAAAAGCGGTCCCAGATTTTTTTGATACTTTCTGCAGGAATTCCGATTCCGGAATCTTTCACGGAAATAAGAACTTTTTCATTTTTGATGCTTGTTTCAATCTTGATTGATGCATCATTGTGGGAAAACTTTGTGGCATTGTCGATCAGGTTATAGAGAACCTGCTGGATTTTGCTCATATCACCGTGAACATATAACTTTTGTCCTGTTAAGACAAGATCAAAGGAAAGCCCTTTGGCAGAACAGGTTCCTTCAAAGGTGAGGATGGTCGTCTTTATCATGCGGTTGATATCGAAATCTGTAAGGTCAAGCATCATACCCCGGTGCTGTCCAAAACGGTTCAGATCCAGAATTCCCTGTGTCAGTTTGGTCAGACGTTCGGTTTCAAACAGGATGATGTTCAAATATTTATTCTGTAGCTCCGGTGGAATGGTTCCGTCTAACATGGCTTCGATATATCCTTTGATTGATGTCAGCGGAGACGGAAATCGTGAGAAACATTCGAGATAAACTTTCTTTGGTCTTCTTCAAGTGTGTCCAGTTCATTCGCCATATAATCCATGGTGTTGGCAAGATATCCCAGTTCATCGTTCCGGTGGATCTGTGTGCGCGGTTCAAAATTTCCTTTGGCATAACTCTCGGAGACGATTGTCAGCCGGTGCAGTGGACGGTAAAATCCATGTGCAAACAGCAAAAGGAGGAATAGTGCTGTCAGAAAAACAAATTCAATGGTATAAAAAACAATGTTCATAAAACCGTTTGCATTCTGTGTGATGGAGGACACGGTCTTATGGATCATGACATAACTGTGAATCCGGTAATTGCTGGTGATCGGAGAAAATACCGTAAGGTTTTTTTCGGAAAACGATCCGTAAAAGTTACCGGTCATATAATAACGGTTGCCAAAGTCGGAAGTGTTGAAACCTTTGAGCGTTTTATAATTGGCATTTGCTGCATTTTTGCCGACGGATTCATCGGTAGAATCAAAGAGAATATTTCCCTGATTGTCCATGATCCAGATTTGGGCAGAAAGATATTCGCCAAGACTTTGCATCTGTTTTTGAAAATCCTGCAACGAAAAACTGTATTTATTATAATTGTCAGCATAACCCGATGCAATCTGTACAGATTCCCGGTATAGCTGCTGTGCCTCCCGGTTTTCGGCATAATGCGTGATCGCATGCTGTGTGAACGTACACAGGATGATAAAGCCGAGAACCACAAACAGGACATAACCGAAAATGAGTTTGGGGATCAGTGTTTTTTTCATCCTTTTACCTCAAATTTGTAACCGATTCCCCAGACAGTTGCGATCGACCAGGTTTCATGGTCTTTGATCTTTTCCCGGAGACGTTTGACGTGGACATCTACTGTGCGGGTATCCCCGATGTATTCATATCCCCAGATGTGATCCAGCAGCTGTTCGCGGGTAAACACCTGGTTGGGAGAAGCTGCAAGGAAATATAACAGTTCTAGTTCTTTTGGCGGCATGTCAATCGGATGCCCATTGTACATGACCGAATAATTGGACAGATTGACGGTCAGATCCGGATATTCCACACATTTTAATTCTACAACGGACTCGGTTTTGGCAGGCTGGAAACGGCGGAGAACTGCTTTGACGCGTGCTACCAGTTCCTTGGAATCAAATGGTTTTAATATGTAATCATCCGCACCGAGCTCTAGTCCGAGTACTTTATCAAAGATTTCGCCTTTGGCGGAAAGCATGATGATCGGAACGTTGCTTTTGGTACGGATTTCCCGACAGACCTGATAGCCGTCAATGCCCGGAAGCATCAGATCAAGCAGGATCAGGTTAGGGTTATAGTGTTCAAATGCGTGCAGGGCTTCTTCCCCGTCATTGACGATTTTGGTATCATAGCATTCCTTGGTCAGATACAGGGAAATAAGTTCTGCAATATTATTGTCATCGTCCACAATCAGTATTTTCTGTTTGGACATGGAAATCCCTCCTTATTATAAAAAATCAATAGGTATTTAAACATCAAAAGCAGCAATGGTCACACCGGCACCGCCCTCAGACGGCTCTCCCATCCGGTAAGATTTCACGTACCGCTGTTTTTTCAGATGTGCCTGCACGGCATTGCGCAGTGCACCGGTTCCTTTTCCGTGAACGATCCGGACGGATGGCAGATGAGCCACATAGGCATCATCAAGATATTTATCCAGATGGGCAATGGCTTCGTCTACCGTCATACCAATCAGATTGATCTCTGTAGAAACGGATGCCGCTTTGCTCATTTTTATTTTTCCGGAAGAAGTACCGCCGTATTTTTTTGCTGCCGGAGAGGCATCTTCATCAATCAGTACCAGATCTTTGATGTTGACCAGGGAACGTAAGATTCCCATCTGGACATACAGATCCCCTTTGGCGTTTGGCAGTGTGTGCACGGTTCCCTTTAAGTTCATGGACAGTACCCGCACGGAATCACCGATGCGCAGCTTTTTAGGTACTTTGTGGTTGACCGTTTCCTTTTTCTTCATGGAGAGTGCTTTTTCACTGGCACTCATTTTGTCACGTACACGGCTGCGTTCTTTTTCCATTTTGGACATAGGCGCCTGTCCCTGTCCGTACTTGTTGAAATTGCGGATGGTCTCATCGGCAAGGTCTTTGGCTTCTTTGAGAATCTGTACGGCTTCTTCATTGGCTTTGCGCAGGATCTCGTCACGGCTGTTGTCCAGACGCTCATTTTTGGCGGTCAGTTTCTTCTTTAAATCTTCAATTTCTGCTTTATATTTCTGGATTTCCAGCTGTTCTTTTTCAATGGTGATACGGCTCTGTTCCAGATTGGCAAGCATATCTTCGAAATTGACGTCGCGCTCACTCAGGCGGCCTTTGGCATCTTCAATGATATTTTCTGCCAGTCCGAGTTTGGAACTGATGGCAAACGCATTACTTTTTCCCGGAATACCGATCAGCAGACGGTAGGTAGGACTGAGCGTATCGACATCAAATTCACAGCAGGCATTTTCAACACCTTCTGTGGAGAGCGCATAAACTTTCAATTCACTGTAATGCGTGGTAGCCATGGTGACCGCTCCATACTGGTGCAGTTTGTTTAAGATGGAGATGGCAAGTGCGGCACCTTCGGTCGGATCGGTACCGGCGCAGAGTTCGTCAAACAGACACAGGCTCTGGTCATCCGCCTTTTGTAAAATGCGGACGATATTGGTCATGTGGGAAGAAAACGTACTCAGGCTTTGCTCAATACTCTGTTCATCTCCGATATCTGCAAAAATTTCGTGAAAAATGGCAAGTTCCGAGCGATCTCCGGCCGGAATGTGCAGACCGGACTGTCCCATCAGAGTCAGCAGTCCCACCGTTTTTAAAGAGACGGTTTTACCACCGGTGTTTGGACCGGTCACGATCAGCTGCCGGAAATCCGCACCGAGACGTACATCAATCGGAACCACTTTCTTAGGATCTAAGAGTGGGTGGCGGCCTTTGCGGATGTTAATCCGCCCCTCTTCATTAAAGACAGGGGCAACACCGTTGTAACTTTTGGCAAGTTCGGCTTTGGCAAAAATAAAATCCAGTTCCGCAAGAACAGTATAATCCTGACGGATTCCGTTTGCGTTTTCTGCCACACGGTTGGAAAGATCTGCTAAAATGCGGTCAATTTCTTCCTGTTCTTTTAAAAACAGTTCCTTAAGTTCGTTATTTAAATTGACGACAGCCATTGGTTCAATAAATAAGGTAGAACCGCTTGAGGACTGGTCATGTACCATACCGGGAACCGAGGTTTTGGATTCGGCACGAACCGGCAGACAGTAGCGGCCGTCACGCATGGTAATCACAGCATCCTGCAGATAGCTGCGGGTGGTTGTGTTGTTCATAAGACCAGTCAGCTGTGCGTGAATGCGGTCGTTCATCCCCCGGATGGATTTACGGATTTTAGAAAGTGCCGCAGAGGCGTCGTCTGCAATTTCGTCTTCCCCGACAACACAGCGGCGGATTTCATCCAAAAGGGGAGAAAGCGGCTGGATCTGTGAAAAAAGCGGTGACAGGGAATCTGTTTTTTCATCGTTGCGGTCGCTTCGGTCGTATGCTTTGACCCGCTTGGCAACTTCCAACAGAGAACAGATCATAAGGAGCTCTGTGGTATTTAAGGTGCCACCGATATCGAGACGTTTCAGGGAAGCGTTGACATTGTGAACGCCGGAAAAACTGATGCCACTTCCGCGGTACAGGCGGCTGAGTGCGTCTGCCGTAGTTTCCTGCAGGTGTGCAATTTCCGCAGGATCGGTCAGGGGAACCAGTTTGTGACAGCGGTCTTTTGCCTCTTCACAGCTGGCATAATCTGCCAGACGCTCCAGTATTTTATAATATTCAAGTGTATGATAAACTTTCTGATTCATAGTGATATTCCTTTTTATATAGTATTCTCTCTTGTATTATAACGCAAAGTGCCATTTTGGAAAAGAAAAATAATGTGATTGTTGCAAGTGCATGGAAATGCGAATATAATAGTGGTTATGAGTGATAAACAGCAACCAAAGAATGCGTTTGTCAGAGAACAGATTAAGGACAAACCAAAGAATTATAAACGTATGTGGGTCCGGTTGGGGGAATCTGCTGCCTGTGGGGGTGTATTTGCGCTGGCTGTGTGTCTGGTGCTGCTTTTTATGATTCCGGTTCTGCGGCAGGAGGAAGGTTCTGTGCCGGATACCGGAGCACAGGATTCACAGCAGGCATCGGTGGAAGAAACGGAGCAGGGGTCTGAGGAAAAGGAGGAGACACAGACTCCGGAAGAGAGACAGCCGATGACGCTAGACGATTACCAACAGATTCAGACAGAGCTGTACGCCATTGGAAATACGGCAAATAAGTCCATCGTTACGATCACGGGGGTGGTCAGTGATACGGACTGGTTTAACAACTCTTATGAACGGGAAGGTCAGGGCTGTGGCACGATCATTGGAGAAAGTGGAGGTAAACTCTGGATTCTTACGGAGAAAAAAACGATTAAAGATGCTGCAAAGATCAAAGTTACCTTTGTAAATGATGCGGTGGCAGAGGCAAAGCTGGTCAGATACGATGGGAATACCGGTCTTGCGGCACTTACCGTGGATCTGGAGGATCTGGAAGATTCCACGAGGAATGCCATCACCGTGATGAAAACAGCAGGCTCGAATACTATACATAAGGGGAGCATTGTGATTGCTCTTGGCAGCCCGCTTGGAACGAATTATTCGATTTTGACCGGAACCATTACGGCGACCAACAATGAAATTTCCACTCCGGACAATAATTACAGTGTATACACGACAGATATTGTTGCCAGCGAGAATGGAAGCGGTGTGCTGATCAATATGGATGGCGAACTTGTCGGTGTTGTGATGCAAAGCTATAGTGCGGCTTCTGCAAATACGCTCACTGCAGTGGAAATATCAGAACTGATGCCAGTGATTGATCTATTATTTGCGGACAAAGAGGTGCCGTATTTTGGTGTGCACATTTCTACGGTTACCCAGCATATTGCGCAGAAATACGATATTCCAAAGGGCGTATATATCAAAAAAGTTGAGATGGATTCGCCTGCCATGGATGCGGGACTGCAGAGCGGGGATGTGATCCGTTCCGTTGCAGGCCAGGAGGTTGCAAGTGCAGAGCAATTCCGGGAGGTGCTGTTGCAGCTGACACCGAAAGAAACCTATTCGGTTACGGTTATGCGGGAAGGTACTAAGGGGTATAAAAAGATTACCTGTAAATTAAAAGCAGGGGTTTTGCAGTAAAATTGGAAATAAGGAGTTATTATGAAATATATTGAATCTCTCCGAGAAGGAGAAAAAGTAAATGAAGTATATTTGTGTAAATTCAAACAGGCGGCACTGACCAAAGCCGGAAAAGCATACGACAATGTGATCCTGCAGGATAAAACAGGAACGATTGATGCCAAGATCTGGGATCCGGGTTCTGTGGGAATTGATGAGTTTGACGCGCTGGATTATGTGGCGGTTACGGGAGATGTCACCAGCTTTCAGGGAAATCTGCAGATGTCGATCCGGCGTGCACGCCGTGTTTCAGAGGAGGACATTGATCCTAAGGAGTATCTTCCTTGTACGGACAAGGATGTGGAGGAGATGTATGCCGAATTGACAGGATATATTGATTCTGTGAAAAATCCTTACCTGAACCAGCTGCTGCACAGATTTTTCGACAATCAAACATTTGCGGACCGGTTTAAATTTCATTCGGCAGCAAAGAGTGTACATCATGGATTTGTCGGGGGGCTGTTGGAACATACCGTCAGCGTGACAAGAAACTGTAATTATTTTGCGCAGAATTATCCGTTTTTGAACCGGGATCTTCTGATTACGGCGGCGATTTTCCACGATATCGGTAAATTAAAAGAGTTGTCGGCGTTTCCGGCAAATGATTATACCGATGCAGGACAGCTGCTTGGGCATATTATGATCGGTGCCGAGTGGGTAGGCGAGGGAATCCGTTCCATTGAGGGATTTCCGGTGGTTCTGGAAAATGAGTTAAAGCACTGCATTCTGGCGCACCACGGAGAACTGGAGTATGGATCGCCGAAGAAACCGGCACTGGTTGAAGCGATGGCTTTGAGCTTCGCGGACAACGTGGATGCAAAGATGGAAACCATGCGGGAGATTCTGGCAAATGTACCGGACAATAATCTTGAATGGCAGGGGTACAGCCGTCTGCTGGAGACAAATATACGCAAGACAAGCAAATAAGATGAGATAAAGTCGGAGCCGAAAGATATTTTGACTCCGACTTCGCAGGTTAAAAGGATGAAAAAAAACGATTTATTTTCTTTGAAAATTACAGATATGGGAGTCGACGGGGAAGGCATCGGAAAGTACGATGGGATGACATTTTTCGTCAAGAATGCGCTGATCGGAGATGAAATCCGTGCCCGTGCCACAAAACTGAAAAAACATTATGGATATGCCCGTGTGGAGGAAATTATCACATCATCTCCATACCGCGTAGAACCGCAATGTCCGTTGCACCGCCGCTGCGGTGGCTGTCAGATACAGGCACTTTCCTACGAGGAACAACTTGCATTCAAGGAAAACAAGGTGCGCAGTAATCTGCAGAGGATTGGAGGATTTTCCAAAGAAGAGTTAGAGCAGGTATGTTTGCCGATCGTTGGGATGGAGCATCCTTTCCGCTACCGCAACAAGGCACAGTTTCCGGTGGGACTGGATAAAGAAGGAAAACTTGTGACCGGATTTTATGCGGCACGTACGCATGCCATCATTCCGGTGGAAGACTGTCTGCTTGGGGTAGAGGAAAATAAGGATGTGCTTATGGCGGTAAAGGAATGGATGCTGCTAAAGCAGATTCCGGCTTACGATGAGACTACCGGAACAGGACTGGTACGCCATATTTTGATCCGCTATGGATTTACCACCGAAGAGGTGATGGTATGCCTGATTATTAACGGAGACCGGCTGCCGGAAAAAGAAGCTCTCATCGAGCAGCTTTCGGTGCTGCCGGGGATGACTTCCATTTCCTATAATGTAAATACCGAGCGCACCAATGTCATTCTTGGAAAACACACGGAATGTATCTGGGGCATGCCATACATCACGGATTATATTCATCTGCGTAATACCGGAGATTTTTCAGTGGAAGATACGGCGATTGCCTATCACATTTCTCCGCAATCGTTTTATCAGGTCAATCCGGTACAGACGGAGAAACTTTATAGTACGGCGCTGGAATATGCGGGGCTGACCGGAGAAGAATCGGTATGGGATCTGTACTGTGGGATTGGAACCATTTCGTTATTTTTGTCGCAGAAAGCAAGGCAGGTGTACGGAGTGGAAATTGTTCCGCAGGCGATCGAGGACGCAAAAAATAATGCTGCGTTAAATGGAATTACCAATGCACAGTTTTATGTTGGAAAAGCGGAGGAGGTACTTCCAGCGTTTTACAACAGCAATAATCTGGATGCAGGAATGCGCCATCCGGATGTGATTGTGGTAGATCCGCCTCGGAAGGGGTGCGATGAGCAGTGTTTGTCCACGATGCTTGCCATGCGTCCGGAGCGGATTGTCTATGTGAGCTGTGATTCTGCTACGCTTGCCAGAGATCTGCGTATTTTAGTAGACGGTGGATATGAGCTGCAAAAAGTGCGGGCATTTGACCAGTTCGCTCACACCGGACATGTAGAAACTGTTGTTTTACTTTCCAAGGGTATAATCGACTCGCAGAAAGTAAAGGTTGAGATGTCTCTCGAAGATATGGATATGTCTGGATTTCAATAGCATGTATTTATAAGTAGATGGATATTATATTATAAGTAATACTAAATTGACCGCATAGCCTTATGATCGTAAAATAATTTTGTGATTTTTTTATTAAATAAGAGTATAAATATTTGGAGGAACCAATGAAAAAGACAACAAACTCTTCACCTTACCAGTTTGAGGGCAGAATACCTCTGTCTCAGGCTATTCCGCTTGGACTGCAGCATGTTATGGCTATGTTCATCGGAAACCTTACACCTCTTATCATAGTTATGGGAGCATGTGGACTCACAGCGGACGCAGGCTTTGCGGAGCTTAGAACAGCTCTCTTACAGAATGCCATGATTATCGCAGGTATTGTCACATTAGTACAGATGTTTTCCATCGGACCGGTCGGCGGAAAGGTACCTATCGTTATGGGAACCTCTTCGGGCTTTCTTGGAGTATTAAATAATACAGTTGCAGCGTGTGGCGGCGGAGTTATAGCATATGGAGCTATTATGGGAGCCTGCCTTGTAGGAGGTATTTTCGAAGGCATACTCGGAGCCTTCTTAAAGCCTTTACGCAAGTTTTTCCCTGCAATCGTTACAGGCTCAGTTGTTATAGCAATAGGACTTTCACTCCTTGGAGTGGGAATCAACTACTTCTGCGGTGGCACAGGCAAAAATGATTACGGCTCACTGCCAAACCTTTTTCTTGGAATGGTTGTACTTATGGTAATCGTGCTTCTTAAGCATTTTGCACCGTCGCGTAGTATTTTTTCATCATCTGCCATCCTTTTTGGTATTCTGGCAGGATATGTTGTAGCAATCATTATGACACTTACCATGTCACATACAGGTGTGACTGCTGACGGTGTCAAATACACATATTCATGGGTAGTAAATTTTGACGAGGTTAAAAATGCAGCATGGATAGCAGTTCCAAGCTTTATAGGCTTTGGAAAGCTTTCAGATGTGGGAATTTCCTTCCATGCCAATGCAATCATCCCAATCGGCATCATGTTTATCGTTACTGCAATCGAGACAGTTGGCGATATCTCAGCCTGTGTGGAGGGTGGAATGGACAGAGAGGCTACAGATTCAGAGCTTTCCGGCGGTGTTATCTGTGACGGTCTTGGTTCATCATTTGCAGCGCTTTTCGGAGTACTGCCAAATACCTCATTCTCACAGAATGTAGGTCTTGTTTCAATGACAAAGGTTGTCAATAGATTTGCTATTTCAATGGGAGCTATATTCCTCATCATTTGCGGCTTCTGCCCAAAAATTGGAGCTCTCATGTCAATCATGCCTCAGTCGGTGCTCGGCGGAGCTGCGGTTATGATGTTTGCCTCTATCCTGATTTCCGGAATTGAGCTCATCACAAAGGAGCCAATCGGCAGCCGTGAGATTACAATTATCTCAGTTGCAATCGGTTTAGGCTACGGACTTGGCGCTACAACAGGTGCTACATCACACCTGCCATACTATGTACAGCTTATATTTGGCGGTTCAGGTATCGTGCCTTGCTCACTTTGCGCTATTCTTCTCAATATTATTTTGCCGAAGAAATCTAAGAACGCACCATATATGTGGGATATGGAAGAAAAAGATGATGTGAAGCGTGTGGATGATTAACGCTTAGGATTTTAAAGTCGTCCGGTGCATTAAGTACACCGGCGGCTTTATTATTTGTGGGGAAGTATGGAAATATATGGAAAAAGTGATTTCAATAGTGGGCGCAGGTGGAAAGACCACACTCGTCCATAAGCTTGCAAGGGAATATCACAGGAGAGGAAAAGGTGTGCTTGTCACAACAACAACGCACATGTATGTCGAAGCTGACACTGACCTATCCTGCGATTTTTTTGCGTTAAGGGATAAAATAATAAAAGATGGATATTGCATGGCGGGGCAGAAAATATCAGAACAGTCAAAGCCAAAAATGTGCGGACTGCCGTATGATTTGCTTGATAAACTGATTAAAGACATGCCACAGGCGTTAGATTATGTTATAATCGAAGCAGATGGAGCAAAGCACCATTCTCTCAAATATCCGGCAGCGGATGAGCCTGTCATATATCCGCTCACCACAGATGTTATCATAGTGCTTGGCACGTGGGAAAAGGGCAAGCTGTGTAAAGACGTTGTGTTCAGATATGAGCTTATGCAAAACGAGCTAGGAATGGCAGAGGATGTAGTGGTTGATGACTCGGTTATAGACACGCTGCGTCAGGTCTATGTCAAAAAGCTTCGCGACAGCGGGTTTGAAGGACGGATTTCGACATATTACAGATAAACATGGAAATAATAAGTTAACAGGGTAACTAATTATATGAGCAATAATCAGATAAAAGAGAAAAATTTGTTAATCATATGCCGTGGTGCAGGCGATCTTGCGACAGGCATCATCCACAGACTGCACCGTGCAGGACATCGGGTGATAGCGCTGGAGACAGACTACCCGGCAGCCATACGGCGTCAGGTGTCCTTTTGCGAGGCAGTGTATGATGGGAGCGCAACTGTAGAGGGTCTGACAGCCAGACTGCTTCCTGCCTTGAATGATGCAGAGACAATTTCCGGGATAAATGACACCCCGCAAGCTCATATTGCATCGCAAAAGTGGAAGAGCTCAGCTATCGAAGCTGTGCTTGAGGCCGGAGAGGTTCCGCTTCTCATAGACCCAACCGGTGAATCAATTGCACTTTTTAGACCGGATGTTGTGGTAGATGCCATAATAGCAAAGAAAAATCTGGGCACCACAATAAATATGGCACCGCTTGTGATAGGAGTAGGTCCGGGCTTTACGGCAGGCAAGGACGTGCATCTGGTGATTGAGTCCATGCGTGGGCACAATCTGGCGCGCATCATTACCGATGGCATGGCACAGCCCAACACAGGGGTTCCGGGAAATATCGCAGGCTTCACAAGTGAGCGTGTGATACATGCTCCGGCAGCAGGATATATTTATGATGTCAGAAAAATCGGAGATATTGTGCAAAAGGGCGATGAGATAGCGCGGATATATCCGGATAAAGGAAGCTATGACAATAAATTGTCTGAATATGTTCCGGTAAATGCTACAATTACAGGCATCATACGAGGTCTTATCCGTGAGGGTTATTATTTCAAGGAAGGCTTCAAGATAGCGGATATCGATCCACGCGAAGGGGAGCTTTCAAATTGTTTTACGATCTCTGACAAGGCAAGGAGTATAGCAGGCAGTGTGCTTGAGGCGGTATCGGCATTTGAGCACGGCATAAGGGGTTATTAAATGTGCAGTTACTAATAGATAATAAATTATGGTAACTGAACAGTTACAATGAGGATTAATTAATTGACGCAGCAAAACGGATTAGATATCAATAATCAGGAACAAAATAAAGAAAAGCTCACACATTTTAATGAGGCAGGGGAAGCCCACATGGTGGATGTGCACGCAAAGGATGACACATACCGCGTGGCGAAAGCCTGCGGCACGATAAAGGTAAATGACGCTGTATATGGGGCTGTATCTACGGGCACGGCTAAAAAGGGTGATGTGCTGGGAGTGGCAAGGATTGCAGGAATCATGGGAGCAAAGAACAATTCCATGCTTATTCCGCTCTGTCATCCTATTGCTATGACAAAGTGTGATGTTGAGTTTGAGCTGGATGAAAAAAACAGCAGTATCACGGCAATTTGCACGACAGCCTGTGTGGGCAAAACCGGTGTAGAGATGGAGGCCATGACAGGGGTCAGTGTGGCGCTTCTTACCATATATGATATGTGTAAGGCGCTAGACCGTGGAATGGAAATCGGGCAGATACATCTGCTTGAAAAATCCGGTGGAAAGAGTGGACACTATACAGCTGAATAGTTAAAAATACACATTTAATCAAGGATAACAGGGTGATGTAATGTATACTGTAGGGATTATAACGATAAGTGATAAAGGCGCAGCGGGCCGGCGCGAGGATAAAAGCGGCCCGAAAATAAGACAGATGCTTCCCAAAGATGAGTACGAGGTGGTTTCATATAAAATCATACCGGACGAGAGAAAACAGATTGCAGACGAGCTTGTCAGGTTGAGTGATGACATGAAATGCAATCTGGTGCTTACAACCGGCGGCACAGGTTTTTCACCTAGGGATATCACGCCGGAAGCTACAATGGATGTTGCACAGCGCAATGCACCGGGTATCGCTGAGGCACTGAGAGCGTACAGCATGAGTCTTACACCGCGCGCCATGCTTGGCAGAGGCGTTTGCGTCATCAGGAAAAACACACTGATAGTTAATCTGCCCGGCAGTGTGAAGGCAGTGTCGGAGAGCATGGATTTTCTGATGGGAAATATAGAGCATGGGCTTGATATTTTACTGCAGTATGACAGTGAGTGCGGTCGGTGTACTAGGTGTGGTTTGGAATAGTTAATATTTACAGAGATAATAATTGGAGTGTGGGATTATATGAAGCTTATGAAGACAACTGAGGCAGTCGGACAGGTGCTCTGCCACGATATCACACAGATTATTCCCGGCGTGAAAAAGGATGCAGTTTTTCGCAAGGGGCATATCATAACAAAAGAGGACATACCGGTGCTGCTTAGTGTCGGAAAAGATACCATATATATATGGGAAAATGATGAGACCATGATGCACGAGAATGAGGCTGCGGAGGTGCTTTATCGTATGAGCGCATGTGGCACAAAGAAAATTGAAGCAGACACACAATCAGGCGTTTCTTGCGGCACTGCGAGTAAAATGCATCCGTCCTCCGTAAAGGAGGGCAAGATAGAGGTAATCGCAGACTGTGATGGACTGCTTAAGGTGGATAGCAAAAAGCTTGAAAAGGTCAACTCCTTTGGAGAGCTGATGATAGCCACAAGGCACGGCAATACCACTGTGAAAAAGGGTGATAAGCTCGCCGGAACAAGAATCATACCGCTTGTCATAAAAAAAGATAAGCTAAAGGAAGCTTCTAATATATGTGAGGATGGTCCAATCCTTGATATTAAGCCGTTTGTGGTCAGAAAAGCAGCAATAATTACAACCGGAAACGAAGTGTACCATGGCAGGATACAGGATGCATTTACACCTGTTATAGAAAAAAAAATAGCAGAGTTTGGCGCACAGATGATGTTTCATGAGGTGTTTGATGATGATGACAAAAAAATCACAGAAGGATGCTTACGCGCGATAGAAGCCGGAGCGGAAATTGTATTCTGCACAGGTGGAATGAGCGTGGATCCTGATGATAAAACGCCGCTTGCCATCAAAAATACAGGCGCACGGATTGTGTCATACGGCTCGCCGGTGCTTCCGGGAGCCATGTTTTTGCTGTCGTACTATGATGCAGGTGACAGGCTGGTGCCGATATGTGGGCTGCCCGGCTGTGCCATGTACAATAAGCGCACGATATTTGATATTGTGTTGCCTAGGCTTATGGCACGTGATATGATTTATGCAGATGAGCTTGCCGGACTTGGAGAAGGCGGCCTCTGCCTGAATTGTGATGTCTGCACGTTTCCTAACTGTGGTTTTGGAAAGGGCTTTTAACATGCGCGATGGATTTGGCAGAGAGATTGACTATATGCGCATATCGGTGATAGATAGCTGTAATTTAAACTGCTATTACTGCAATCCCTGTGACAATAATGAGCACTGTCATGCACTAAATATACTTAGCGTAAAAGAGGTGCTTGGCATAGTCCGCGCAGCCACAAGGCTTGGAATTAAGCATTTTCGTCTGACAGGCGGTGAGCCGCTTTTGCATCCGCAGCTTGATGAAATGGTTTTACAAATCAAAAAGATACCGGGTGTCAGCAGCGTATCGCTTACTACAAATGCAGTACTGCTTGTGCAGCATGCAAAGTGGTTAAAGGAAGCAGGCATAGACAGCATAAATGTGAGCCTGGACACTATAGATGCGTCAGAATATGAACGCATCACAAAAAAACCGCTGCTTGAAGAAGTAAAGCATGGAATCAATGCCGCTATAGAGTGCGGAATAAGAGTGAAAATCAATGTGGTGCTCACACCGCAGACAGATGTGGTGGCGCTCACACGATATGTTGCAAAAAAAGGTACAGATATCCGCTTTATAGAGATGATGCCGGTAGGTGAAGGACACACCAACGGAGTCGAGCCATATAAGAAGGTTATTGGTACACTTTCAAAACTGTATGGAGAACCTTGCCGTATAAATACTGAAAAAACAAAAGAAATTAATTCGGGAAATGACAAACGGAAAATTCCGGATAACGGCCCGGCAGAGTATTACATTTTTCCGGAACTTGGTATCAGAGTAGGTCTGATTCAGGCAATTCATGGGAAGTTCTGCGACACCTGCAACCGCATACGTGTTACGGCTGACGGCAGGCTTATGCCATGCCTGGGAAGCAGCGTGACGATGGATTTAGTACCTGATTCATGGGATTTTGCAGATGATGTGGAAAAAGATTTTTCAATAGTCCGGGCACTAAGGGCTGCCATAAAGGCAAAGCCAAGGTGTCACAATTTTAATGATAATGCAGTGACATATACAAAAACTACAGAGACAAAGACTACAGAGATAGAAGCTGCGGAAGTAAATGCAGCAAGAAATATGAGCCGGATAGGGGGCTGATAGAAAATAATGGGAAAGCTTCTTGCAATCAATATAAGCAAAGAGAGAGGAACTGAAAAGAGAGAGGTGCCACAGGCGGAGCTTGTTGCAGACTACGGCATCATGGGAGATGCACATGCCGGAAAGTGGCACAGGCAGGTCAGCCTGCTTTCCGCGGAGAAAATAGATGACTTCAGGGCAAGAGGGGCACAGATAGACAACGGTGCATTCGGTGAAAATTTAATTATTTCAGGATTTGATTTAGGAAATCTGCCTCTTGGTACACGCTTTTGCATAGGAGATACCATCCTTGAGATGACGCAGATAGGCAAGCAGTGCCATTCGCATTGTGCCATATACAAGAGGATGGGCGAGTGCATTATGCCAAAGGAGGGTGTGTTTGCGGTAGTCGTAAGAGGTGGTCAGATTCATGCCGGTGACGAGGTGAAGTTGATTCCGGCCAACATATATGCTTCGATAAAGGACAGACCTGTGGACAGCCGCTGTGAGCTTTTGACAGTCATAGAAGGAGCACATGCCGGGGCAAAGGCACTCTATATAGATGGCAGAATAAGAGTGGCATACGGCAATGTGTGGGCAGATGAAATAGATGACAATGATAATTCCATTGTGATGTTCAGACAGCAGATAGGCAGCAGACCACGTCTCATAATCTGCGGTGGAGGGCATGTATCGGCGGCACTTGTACGCATGGCATCGCTTTTGGCATTTGATATATGGGTGATAGAGGACAGACCTTTGTTTGCAGACAATGCAAAGCGCCAAGGCGCAGACCATGTGATTTGCGGCGATTATAAAGAAACTCTCGCCAAGCTACAGCCGCAGGCGGATGATTACTATGTATGCATGACAAGAGGACATCGCTTCGATATGGAATGCCTCACAGAGATATTCACAAAGTCCTATGCCTATGTGGGTATGATGGGCTCAAAGAAAAGAGCTGTGATAGTGAAAAAAGACCTTGAAGAATCGGGATTTTCACAGGAAATTATATCAGGATTACATTCTCCGATAGGTCTTGCAATAGGTGGACAGACACCGGAGGAAATTGCTCTTTCGGTGATAAGCGAGATAGTAAAGTGTAAAAATGAGCGTACAAGCTGCACTCAGATAGATAACGAAGTGCTTGACGCACTTACTGAGGTGGCCGGGCATTGTGCATCAGTTACACACTCCCCGGATGAGAAGTACATACTGTGTACCATCATAAAAAAGAACGGCAGTGCACCGCGCGGAGTTGGCACACAGATGCTTGTGAGCTCAGACAACCGTATTGTTGGAACAATAGGCGGAGGCTGTGCGGAGGCTTTAGTTATAAGCCGCTGCAGGAGGCTGTTTCGCAATCAGGAGTTCAAATGTGAGCTGATTGATGTCAGCATGAATACTGACGATGCCGAGAATGAGGGAATGGTGTGCGGAGGTAGCATTTCAGTGCTGCTGGAGCAGATCAGATGATGAATAAATAAAAAGAAAAGAGAGATTAAAAGTGTGATTTTAAGAAGAGCAACAGGCACTGACAAATCAGTAAAGGAGCGCAAGGGTTTAAAGAGAAAATTTGCAGCATATGCAGGACTTACGCTTGGACTTATTCTTACAGCAGGACTTTTTGCAGGCTGCGGAAAGAAGGATACTGCAGAGAGCGGTAATGTAGATGTAGATTTATCGATTTTTGCGGCAAAGAGCTTAAACAGTGTTATGGATGAAATTTGTGCAGCCTACACCAAGGAGCATCCAAATGTAAACTTCCAGAACAACTATGACAGTTCGGGAACTCTGATGGCACAGATTAAAGAGGGCGCGAAGTGCAATATCTTTTTCTCAGCAGGAGTGGCACAGATGGATGAGCTTCAGAATGGTTATGAAGCAGGAAGCGTGGTTGATGATACTCGTGTTGACCTTTTAAATAATCAGGTGTGCCTTGTTACATATAAGAATAGTGGCACGGCAGTTACCAGCTTTGCAGACATCTCAAAGGCTAAAAATATGGCACTTGCTGACGGAACAGTTCCTGTAGGACAGTACACCAGAGTAGCACTTGTAAATTCAAAAATGGTTGAAGGAGATGCTTCAAAGCCACAGGATATTTCAGATTCTGATATCTCAAAGGCACTTGGCGGTCTGGAAATCAACAGCTGTGCAAATGTAGGTGCAGTTGCATCTGCCGTAGCTGAGGGTGCAAACGAAATAGGAACAGTTTATTACTCAGATACATTCGGATACGAGAATCAGCTTGACATTATAGAAAAGCTTCCAAACAGCTTAACAGGTGATGTTATATATCCGATAGCAGCCTTAAAGGGTGACAACACTACAGCAGACGAGCTTGAAGCCGCAAAGGAATTTATTGCATATCTTCAGACAGATAAGGCAATGTCAGTATTTGAGAAATATCATTTTACGGTAAATGAATAATGGGAACGATTGATTTCGCACCGCTTTGGATAACATTAAAAACAGGAATAGTAGCGTCGGTTTTTTCATTCTTTATTGGAATAGCCTTTGCTGAGCTTGTTATAAACACAAAGGGCAGAGTGAGGGCATTCTGGGATGGACTGCTGACACTTCCGATGGTATTGCCGCCTACCGTGGCTGGATACATCCTTTTAAGGATTTTCAGTACAAGACGTCCCTTTGGAAGTTTTTTAAGCAATAGCATGGGTATACAGGTAGTACACACGTGGCTTGGCTGTGTGGTTGCAGCGACCATCATTGCACTCCCTCTCATGTACAGAAATGCGAGAGCGGCATTTGAGCAGATAGACGAAAATGTCATATATGCGGCGCGCACTCTCGGCATAAGTGAGTGGAAGGTTTTCTGGAAAATACGTTTGCCGATGGCAAAGCCCGGCATCATATCGGGTGTAACACTGGCCTTTGCCAGAGCTATCGGTGAGTACGGCGCCACATCAATGCTTGCCGGAAATATAGCGGGAAAGACATCGACCATATCACAGCAGATAGCAATGGTCATCCAAAGTGGTGACTATGCCACAGCGGGCTTCTGGTGCATAGTAATCATAGCGATTTCGTTTGCATGCCTTGTATTGATAAATATGATATGCGGCAAAAGCAAGGGCATAAAGAGAAAGAGAAAAAATAATGTCGCTCATAGTAAAAATAAAAAAACAGTTGGATAATTTCATGCTTTCGGTTGACATGGAGCTTACGGACGAGATTGTGTCCGTAATTGGTATGTCGGGCTCAGGAAAGAGTATGACACTCAAGTGTATAGCAGGGATAGAGACTCCTGATTCAGGCTTTATATCATTAAATGACCGGGTGCTGTATGACTCAAAAAATCGCATAAATCTGCACCCCGGTAAGCGCAGGGTAGGCTATCTGTTTCAGGACTATGCACTTTTTCCTACAATGACCGTGATGGAAAATATATGCATAGCAATGGGACATCGCGATGAAAAAAAGGTGAAGGTCTGGCTGAAGCGGTATGGGCTTGATGGCATGGCAGACACATATCCGGATCATCTCTCGGGAGGCCAGAGGCAGCGCGTGGCAATGCTTCGCATGCTTGCGGCTAAACCGGAGTGTATACTGCTCGATGAGCCTTTTTCGGCACTGGATGAGCATGTGAAAAGAAGTATGGAATCAGAGCTTATGGAGATGCTTTCCGATTTTCACAATCCTGTTATCTTTGTGTCACACAATCGCGATGAGGTGTATCGTCTGGCAGAGCGTATCGGAAGTATTGAGAGCGGCATGCTGAGTGCAGTCCGCGACAAAAAAGATTTCTTCATGCGGCCTATGTCTGTGGAGCAGGCACTGCTTGTGGGCTGCAACAATATATCACAGGTGAAATGGCAGGATAAGCATCATGTTCTTGCCGTGGAATGGGATAGCGTATTTGAGGTCACTGATGAGCAGATGGAACAGCTTGCGATGGATACGGACAACATATCACACATAGGTGTTTTCCCTCAGGATATAATAATATCTGCAAGTAAAGCAAAATCGGTACTTGCATATAACAATAAAAATATAATCAGGATTAAAGATTATAAAATAGTTGAAGAACTAAAAACATGGGAAGTATCGTGTGGATTAAATAATGATTCAACAATTTATGCAAATCTTCCAAAGCATACAGAAGCAAATATGCTTAGCAAAAATATAAATGATGAGCTTTATATAAAGAAATTTTATCTGCTTGGATGAGAAGTAAATGAGGACATACTATGATTTACCTGGACAACGCTGCCACAACAATTAAAAAGCCGGATGCGGTATATGATGCTGTGCTTGATGCAATGAAGCACTGCGGCAATTCAGGTCGGGGAATGTCGGATGCATCGCTTGATGCGTCAAGGAAAATATATGAGGCCAGAATGTGCCTTACAGAATTTTTCGGCGGGGAGGATGCGGATAGACTTGTTTTTACGGCAAATTCCACTGAGTCGCTCAACATTGCAATCCACGGACTGCTTGAGCCGGGGGAGCATGTGATTACGACACAGCTCGAGCACAATTCGGTGCTCAGACCTCTTTATATGCAAAGGGAGAGGGGAGTGTGCGTGGATATTGTGCCATGCAGTGATGAAGGAATAAAAAGAGGGATAATTTCCCCGCGGGATATAGAGGCTGCAATTTGTCCGGAAACAAAAGCCATCGTCTGCACACATGCTTCAAATCTCACAGGCAATGTGGTGGACATTAAGTCAATAGGGCAAATCGCACGAAAGCATGACCTTTTATTTATAGTTGACGCATCGCAGACAGCCGGTGTGCTTCCGATAAATGTAAAAGACATGAATATTGATGTGCTCTGCTTCACAGGGCACAAGGGGCTGATGGGTCCACAGGGGACCGGAGGACTTTATGTGGGAGAAAGAGCAGATATAAAGCCGGTTAAAAGCGGTGGCACCGGCGTGCTCAGCTTTCTTGAGAGCCAGCCTATGGAGCTTCCGACAAGACTTGAGGCCGGTACCTTAAATGGCCCGGGAATTGCAGGGCTTTTGGCAGGAATAAAGGCGATTGAAGAAATTGGTGTGGATAACATATATGCTAAAGAGTATATGCTGATGAAGGCTTTTCTAAAGAAAATAAAGATAATCCCGGGAATCAGGATATATGGGGATTTCGACATGCTGCCCGATAATGGAGCACATTGTGCGATTGTTTCAGTAAATATAGCTGATATGGATTCTGCTGAGGTGTCGGATATACTTATGAATGAGTATGGCATTGCAACAAGAAGCGGCATACACTGCGCACCACTGATGCATAAATTCTTTGGAACACAAAAACAGGGTATGGTGAGATTTTCATTTTCATATTATAATACAAATGATGAGATAAATGAGGCCGCTGAAGCGCTTATGCAGATTGCGGCATTGAGATAAACAGTATTAAACAATTGAAAGGAGCAAACATGCCACAGGAAATAGTGTTTTGCAAAGGCGGTGGCTGTACTGCAAAGCTTGGTCCGGATTTGTTAAGTCATGTTTTAGCAAAGTTACCAAAGGGCGAAAAAGACAGCAATCTGCTCGTCGGATATGATAGCAGCGATGATGCGGCAGTGTACAGAATTTCAGATGACACGGCGATAGTCCAGACGCTTGATTTTTTTCCACCGATGGTTGATGATCCATATACGTTTGGACAGATAGCGGCCGCAAATGCGCTCAGTGATATCTATGCGATGGGCGGCACAGTTAAGAGTGCGTTGAACATCGTTTGTTTCCCTGAGAAAATGGATTTGAATATACTCGGTAAAATAATGCAGGGAGGCGCTGACAAGGTGATAGAGGCAGGCGGTACACTTGCAGGTGGTCATTCCATAGCAGACAGCGATGTGAAATACGGACTTTCTGTCATGGGCACAGTTCATCCCAAACACATCTACAGCAACAATACAGGGCAGCCGTCAGATGTGCTTATACTGACCAAGAAGCTCGGAGTTGGGCTTGTGTGCAACGCAAACCGTGTCGGGGAAGCTCCGTTAGGTGCAATTGAGGATGCGGTAAACTCCATGACCACACTAAACCGCGCGGCATCAGAGATCAGTCACAGCTTCGAAATACATGCATGCACAGATGTCACGGGCTTTAGTTTTTTAGGACATCTGAGCGAGATGTTAAATGATGATATAACAGCACTTATCGACTCGATTTCCATCCCGGTCATTACCGGAGCACTGCGATGCGCAGATGAGTTTTTCCTCACGGCAGCGGCGCAGCGCAACAGAAACCATGTAGGTGACAAGGTGCGTTTTGCAAAAAATATACCTTTCTCAATGGAGGAGGTGCTCTTCGATCCGCAGACCTCAGGAGGACTGCTGTTTGCAGTAAAAGCCTTTGAGGCAGATACCTTTTTGCATGAGCTTAAAGCCGCAGGGCTTCCGGCTGCAAAGGTGGGACGATTTGTTAAGCGCTGCGATGTGCCGATATATGTGAACTGATTTTAAGCTATCATAGCTTATGTAAATATGCTGACAGGCTGCATGCCCTGCATTTTGAGGGTTGACAAGTTAAATAACATAGGGAGGATTATAAATATGATTACAGTAAATGCAATCGGGGATACATGTCCAATCCCGGTAGTAAAGACAAAGAAGGCAATTGAGGCTCTCACACAGCCGGACACAGTGGAGACACTTGTGGACAATGAAATTGCAGTAGAAAATTTAAAAAAGATGGCTGCACAGAAGGGCTATAGCTGCGACAGCAATAAGCTCGACGACGGAAGCTACAGTGTAAAGCTGACAATTGAGACTCTTAACACAGGAGCGTTTTCGGATACAGACGAAGCTTCACAGTACATATGCAGGCCGGCTACAGATAACAGAGTCGTTGTAATCCGCTCTTCCTATATGGGAGAGGGCAGCGAGGAGCTGGGCAGTGTACTCATAAAGGGCTTCATCTATGCACTTTCGCAGCAGGACAATCCGCCTGAAACCATGCTTTTCTACAATGGAGGAGCAAAGCTGACCTGTGATGGCTCAGAGTGCCTTGAGGATTTAAAGGAGCTTAAGAATCGTGGCGTGAAAATCTTTACTTGCGGAACATGTCTGAATTACTATGAGCTGTCAGATAAGCTTGCAGTCGGAGAGGTGACGAACATGTATGATATCGCCGAGAAAATGGCTGCAGCCTCTCTTATTGTGAGTCCTTAGTGTTATATTAAGTGTGATGTGATGGATAATAATTTGGTAAGAGAAAAGAAAAAGCGGCTAATCATTACCTTCGAGACTACCACAGCGCCGTTAAAGCTGGATATCAAGGGCAAGGCATGTGGTATTCCGGGGCGCACGATTCCTCTTCCGTCTGCTATATCGGCGGGCTGTGGTCTGGCATGGCGTGCAGAGCTTTCAGACAGGGAGAGCCTCATAGCCTTTATGAAGGAGCAGGACATTAGGTGGGAAGCCATGTATGAGCTTGAAATGTATTGATATAGGAGAAAAATATGTTTTATTACAATCAGTATGTGAGGGCGCAAAGCCTTGATGAAGCCTATGAGCTTTATCAGAAAAAACCGAATTTTGTGCTGGGCGGCATGCTCTGGCTCAAAATGAAAAATAAGACACTTGGCACGGCAATTGATTTGTGCGATCTCGGACTTGACCGGATTGATGAGGATGAAAACGAGTTTAGAATCGGTGCATATGCAACCCTCAGGCAGATAGAGACACATGAAACCCTGAATGCATATACACACGGTGCAATCGCAGAGTCGGTCAGACATATCGTCGGAGTGCAGTTTAGAAATGTGGCGACTGTCGGAGGAAGCATCTGGGGCAGATTTGGATTTTCAGATGTCATGACGATTTTCAGGGCGCTGGGAGCAAAGGTGCAGCTTCACAAGGCAGGAATTATGGATTTGACGAGTTTGCGGCACTTCCAAGAACCACGCGCGATGTGCTCGTATCAGTAATAGTGCCGAAAAATGCAAAGGGCGTAGTATACTTAAGCCAGAGAAACCAGTCAACAGACTTTCCTGTGCTCACATGTGCAGTGGCAAATAGAAACGGCAGGTATGTGGCGGTCATCGGAGCATCACCATATATGGCAGAGCCTGTGTGGGATAAGGACGGCATACTCGATGGTATAGTAGATGCAAAGACGCACGGTAATGTAGCTTTGACGGAGAACTCCGAGAACAATGCAAAAATAGATAAATTTGCAGAATATGTTGCAGAGCATATCCGTTTTGGAAGCAATATCAGAGCAGGAGCCGAGTACAGAGAGATGATCTGCCGGGTGCTTACACGCCGCGCTGTCACACAGTCGCTTGACATCTGCGATGATATAAGGTAATCGCTACCGGATGCATGGAAGTTATGCAGGAAACTTTGGAAGCTTTATTAGTGTGATGACATCAATGCACGAGCATTAAGTAGGAAGGAATTCATGTATATGGATGTTAAAATAAAATTAAATGGAAAGTTAATAATCGACTCGGTTGACCAGGATATGGTGCTTTTGGACTTCTGCCGCAAGCACAACTGCTTTTCAGTGAAGAGGGGCTGTGAGTCAGGCAACTGCGGTCTTTGTACAGTGCTTCTGGATGGAAAGCCTGTGCTGTCATGCAGCATGCCGATAGGCAGGGCAGACGGCAGAGCCGTGGATACCCTTGAGGGACTTGAGGAGGAAGCTAAGCAGTTTACAGGATTTTTTGCTGCACAGGGAGCGGATCAGTGCGGCTTCTGTAATCCAGGTTATATTGTAAATATTGTGGCACTTTTAAGAGAAAATCCTGACCCGACTGATGAGGAAGTTCTTGAGTATCTTTCAGGAAATCTGTGTCGTTGTACAGGATATCAGAGTCAGCTCCGCTCAATCAGAAATTTCTTAAACAGTAAGAAGGAGGGCGCACCGCTTAATCTCGAGGCAGGCGTTTACGGAGAGGATATCGGAAAGGAGTGGCAGGATGAGCACAAATCAAACTAATGTAAACAGCTTCAACCGCGCGAGAAGGGATTACCACGCAGTTGGAAAATGTATACCGAAGAAGGATTCGAGCCAGCTTTTACTCGGAAAGCCGGTATTTACTGATGATATCACACCGCGTGATGCGCTTGTCATAAAGCTTCTTAGAAGCCCCTATGCGAATGCAATTGTCGAGGATGTAAAGACAGATATTGCTCTTAAGGTACCGGGCATGGTCGCAGTATACACCTGGGAGGATGTTCCGAAAAAGCGTTTTTCTATCGCAGGCCAGACCTTTCCGGAGCCGTCACCGTACGACAGACTAATCCTTGACCGTCATGTTAGAAGTGTAGGTGACGCTGTCGCTATTGTGGTAGGTGAATCGGAAAAGGCTGTAGACAAGGCTCTTAACATGATAAAAGTAAAGTACACGATTCTTGAGCCGGTGCTTGACTTCAGAAAGTCGCTGGACAACAAGGTGCTTGTGCATCCTGAGGATGACTGGTCATCCAGCATAAATACAGGCGATGTAAAGCGCAATCTCATTCATCATGAGGAGGATGAGCATGGAAATGTAGAGAAAATTCTGTCGGAGTGCGATGAGATTATTGAGCACACCTATCGCATAAAGGCAGCGCAGCAGGCATATATGGAGACCTGCAGAGCATACTGTGAGATAGACAGATACGGCAGGCTTCACTGCATCAGCTCGACACAGATTGTTTTCCACCTGCGCCGAATACTGTCCAATGCACTCGATATTCCTAAGTCCATGGTGCGTGCTGAAAAGCCGCGTATCGGAGGAGGCTTTGGTGCCAAGCAGACAGCGGTCTGTGAGGTATATCCGGCATTTGTTACCTGGAAGACAAAGCGTCCGAGCAAGATAATCTACAGCAGAAAAGAGTGCCAGACTATCGCGTCACCGCGTCATGAGATGGAGGTCACCGTGCGTCTTGGAGCAATGAGGGATGGTCATATAAGGGCGATAGATCTTTATACGCTGTCAAATGGTGGAGCATACGGAGAGCATAGCACTACAACAGTAGGACTCTCAGGTCATAAATCGCTCCCTCTTTATACAGGAGGCTGCGAGGCAACCAGATTTTCGTGCGATGTTGTGTACACAAACGTGCAGGCGGCAGGAGCATATAGAGGCTATGGAGCTACACAGGGTATCTTTGCACTTGAATCAACTGTCAATGAACTCGCTGAAAAGCTGCATATAGACCCGGTTGAGCTCCGTTTGAAAAATATCGTCCGTGAGGGCATGTTTATGCCGGCATATTTTGGCGAGACAGCCAATGCATGTGCACTCGACAGATGCATAATGCACTGTGCGGATAATTTCCATTGGGCAGACAAGTATCCTGTCCGCGATATGGGAAATGGCAAGGTTCGTGCGGCAGGCATGGCACTTGCAATGCAGGGCTCCTGCATATCAAATGTAGATGTCGGATCGTGTACCTTAAAGCTTTCAGACTGTGGCACCTACAATATGATGATAGGCGCGGCAGACATGGGAACAGGCTGTGATACCATACTTGCGCAGATGGCGGCTGAGGTACTCGACTGCGAGCCGGATGATATAACCGTGTTTGGAGCGGATACGGATGCTTCTCCTTATGATTCAGGTTCATATGCCTCATCAACCACCTACATTACAGGAATGGCCACACAGAATGCAGCACTTGAGCTTCGTGAAAACATAAAGAAAATCGGTGCACAGATGCTGGGCCATGCTGCATCAGAGGTGGATTTTGACGGCAAAGAGGTGTATATCATAAATCCGGACGGTGCAGACAATGGGGAGGTTTGCGTAAGTCTTTCCGATATAGCAACAAAATCACAGGTCAACAACACGATACCTGTAGATGTCACAGCGACATATTCATCACCTGTTTCACCTCCTCCATACATGGTAGGAATGGTCGAGATAGAGCTTGATAAGGAGACAGGAGCAGTTAAAATACTTGATTATCAGGCTGTTGTGGACTGCGGAATTCCGGTCAATCCAAACCTCGCGCGTGTACAGACCGAGGGCGGCATAGGTCAGGGAATAGGCATGGCGCTTTATGAGAATGTCACCTACAATGCCGGTGGAAAAATCGCAGAAAATGACCTCATGCAGTACAAGATACCGACACGACAGGATGTGGGCAATATCAATGTCGAATTTGAGACAAGCTATGAGCCGTCAGGTCCATTCGGAGTTAAGTCAATCGGTGAGATAGTTATCAATACACCGGCTCCTGCGCTGGCACATGCCATTTATCGCGCAACAGGCGTATGGCACAGGACAGTTCCGTTTACCCCTGAAAAAATACTTATGGGAATGGTAGACCCAAACTGGCACGAAAAGGACCTTAGAGTGAAATGATTCATATCATATACATGGCGGCTGGAAACC
>ERZ791624.377-NODE-377-length-31741-cov-2.058827_pt1 | contig 31741 bp, 24 predicted proteins | sample MGYA00510058_ERZ791624 | MGnify/ENA primary metagenome ERZ791624 (study PRJEB30046, sample SAMN00715158) | human gut metagenome | study: EMG produced TPA metagenomics assembly of the A metagenome-wide association study of gut microbiota in type 2...
CATAGCTACCCACGGTCTGGCGAAAGCCATCGATTATGTTTCTGCACTCGGCATGGATAACATTGCCAAGCATGAGCAGGAACTCACCCGCTACTGTATGGAGCAGATGCGAACCATCGATGGAATCAGACTTTTTGGTGAACAGGAGGGCAAAGATGCCGTTGTCAGCTTCTTGGTTGGTGATATTCATCATATGGATATGGGCACCTTGCTCGACCGTCTGGGCATCGCTGTACGTACCGGTCATCATTGCGCTCAGCCTTTGATGGACCGCTACGGCATTCTCGGCACTGTTCGTGCCAGCTTTGCCCTATATAATACAAAGGAAGAAATAGATGCGCTTGTAGCGGGCGTAAAACGCGTGGCTATGATGTTCTAAAGATAAAGACTTTTTAGCCGCATACAGCGCACGTAAAAGCCTTATTTAGCCAACTGGCGAGCGAAAGACAACCCACTGGCAAGCAAAGAACAGCCAACTGGCGCTACTGCGGACAGTTGGCTGTTTGCGTTTGGCAGTTATCAGAAAGTTGAGGTTGGAATGCCCAAATACTCTTCACTCTTCACCCTTTTATCGTAACGTATTGTTATACTGAGACTTACGCGCTGAAGAGACGTTCTGACTCTTCACCCACTCTTCACCGCCTGGTGCTATGAGGGTGAAGAGTAGGTGAAGAGTGGGTGAAGAGTTGAAATGCTCTTATCTTTGTAACTGCCCTATAATTAGGCGGTTACAAAATAGAGGTGAAGAGTGAAGAGATAAACGTAAAATTCATCATAATTATGTTAGAAAGTCATTATTATAAGGATATGGTAGAGGCTGGCTGCGATGAGGCTGGCAGAGGATGTTTGGCAGGCAGCGTATATGCAGCAGCCGTTATCCTTCCGCCCGGTTATCAGAATGCCGAATTGAACGACAGTAAGAAGCTCACAGATAAGAAGCGCAAGGCGCTGCGTGAGCAGATAGAGCGTGATGCTGTAGCTTGGGCTGTGGGCATTGTTACTCCCGAAGAAATCGATAAAATCAATATCCTCAACGCCAGTTTTCTGGCTATGCACCGTGCCCTGGACCAGCTCAAGGTTCGTCCGGAGGCAGTTATCGTGGATGGTAACCGCTTCAAACCCTACAAGGATTTGCCTTATACAACCATCGTAAAGGGTGACGGCAAGTATCTGTCTATTGCAGCTGCCAGCATCCTTGCCAAGACCTATCGTGATGATTACATGGATGCGCTTGCAGAAGAATATCCGCAGTACGACTGGAAAGGCAACAAGGGTTATCCTACCAAGAAGCATCGTGCTGCCATCAGGGAATTTGGAGTCACTCCATATCATCGCATGAGTTACAATCTTTTAGGAACTGGCGAATTGAGTATAGATTTCAAGGATTAGAGGCTACAGATTTGGTCCTTTAATTTAAAACGAAGTCTGTTTTTTCTGTCGATTATTATAAACGAAAAGGAGGTAAATGCCATCGATAGGTATTTACCTCCTTTTCGTTTTTTCAGACAGATACGGAGAATGTCTAATCTGTCTTTTGTCATCAAGGCGATATTAGAAATCGAGGGTGATACCCTTTTCGTCAATCTTCTTGTATGTCTTGTCGTTTACAGTCACATTCTTCGAGTTCTTAGCATCGAAGGTGTGATTCTTTGCACTAACTTTGATGTTTTCGAGCTTCACGCCGTCAGTACGGTTGATGACGATACCATACTCAGCATTGTTAACCTCCATATCCTTGATGTGGATGTTGCTTACCGGCATCTCTGGAAGGCCATTGAAGTAGGCAGCACGGCGGGCTGTACGGCAGATGACATGGTTGATGTCGATATTGCGGAAGCAAGGTGTTGTCTCATCTACCTTGAACTTCTGTACCTTCTGGCTCTTAGCCTCATCGCCATCGTTGAGAACCTCAACGGCAGACTTGCCACCGTAGTAAAGGTCGAAGGTGATGACATCTGTCTGAATATCAAACATAGACATGTTGTCGATGTAGATATTCTCTACTACACCACCACGACCGCGGGTACTCTTGAAACGGAGACCTACATCGGTGCCGAGGAACTGGCAGTCGCTCACCTTGATATTCTTTACGCCACCACTCATCTCGCTGCCAACAACGAAACCGCCATGCCCCTTGAATACGGTACAGCCGTTTACGATGACATTCTCGCAAGGAATGCCGCGCTTTCTTCCGTCAGCATCCTTACCACTCTTGATGCAGATACCATCATCGCCTACATCGAAAGTAGAATTGACGATAAGTGCATTCTTGCAGCTCTCCAGGTCAAGACCATCACCATTCTGAGCGTAAGAAGGGTTGCGGACCAATACATCTTCTATAAGAACGTTCTCGCACATCAGCGGATGGATGTTCCATGCTGGTGAATTCTGGAAGATGACTCCATTGAGCCAAACGTTCTTGCAGCTTACGAGACTTACCATTACCGGACGGAGGAAACGCTTGATCTCGTTCCATTCTTCTTCTGAAGCTGGAGTTTTAGGCACATTCATGTTGGCACTGTTGTCTGCCTTCAATGCACCTTCTGATGGGAACCAGTAGTCAGCTCTCTTGAATGCACCGCCACGTGAAGTAATCTGCTTCCACTGTGCAGCGGTAACCTTCTGCTTCTTCAATGGGCGCCAGTATTCTCCGTTTCCGTCAATGCAACCTTGACCGGTAATTGCCACGTTGGTAAGATGATGACCTGAGATAGGCGACTGGCAGCGGCGTGTATCCAGACCCTCGAACGATGTTTCTATAAAAGGGTAGAGGGCATCGTCTGGTGAGAAAAGGATAACAGCACCTTTTTCGAGATGCAGGTTGATATTGCTCTTCAATACGATAGGACCTGTGAACCATACGCCCTGTGGAACGATGAGTTTACCGCCGCCTTTCTGAGTCAGCGTATCGATAGCCTTGGCAAAGGCTGTGGTACAGAGAGAAGAGCCATCTCCAATGGCGCCAAAGTCTTTGAGATTTACCTCATTGGCTGGGAATTGCGGACGAGTCACCTTCTCCATCTGGAATGGTAGATTTTCGTAAAGAGCATCATACTTCTTGATGTCTGTTGCCTGGGCACTTAGCGCCAACAAGCAAGCACATACCATGCTAAAAAATTTCTTCATCTATTTTTTCGGTTTGTTGGGTTATTATATATAAGTTATTTCTTCTGCAAAGATAAGTATTATCTTTTGAAAAGCCAAAAATAGAAAGACTTATTCTAAATAAATCGCTGTAAACGTTTTCGTGAAGTGGGGGGTATGATAAGATATAAGCGGATATATAATGATGTTATAAGTGCATATATAATAATAAGGTATATAAACGAAAAAAGGAGAGAAGTGAACTTCTCTCCATCTTGGTACCCAGACCCGGGATCGAACCGGGATGGATTGCTCCACTGGTGTTTGAGACCAGCGCGTCTACCGATTCCGCCATCTGGGCAAATACCACTTAGCTTATTTGCGGTTGCAAAGGTACTAATAATTTTTGAACTGACAAACTTTTTGGGAACTTTTTTTTCGAAAAATGCATTTTTGATGCAGAAACATTAAATTTTTGTTGTTTTTATAGTCCACTTTATTAAATTTCAAGAAAATCTTTGGCACTTTCACGGATAATCACTAACTTTACAGATGAATTTTGAAAACCAACAAAATATTAGACTCAAGATATGAAGAGTAACGGAAATAATTATTGTGTGATATTGGCAGGAGGTAAGGGCCGCAGACTTTGGCCTTGCAGCCGCAGCAACTATCCGAAGCAGTTTGTCGACTTCTTTGGAGTGGGGCGCACCCAGCTTCAGCAAACCTTTGACCGTATGGCAAAGATCGTGCCTGCCGACCATATATTTATCAACACAAATGAAGAATATGTTCAACTGGTAAAGGAACAGTTGCCTGAGGTTCCTGCAGAACGGATATTGGCGGAACCTATTCATCGCAATACGGCACCTAGCATGGCATGGGCCAATCATCGCATCTCGATGCTCAATCCTGATGCCTGCATCATCGCCACTCCTTCTGATCAGGCTATCTTCAATGAAGATGCTTTCTGCGAGAACGTTTTGGAAGGACTGACTTTTGTGGCAGAACATGACCGTTTCCTGACGATGGGTGTGAAACCAACCCGTCCTGAACCTGGATATGGATATATTCAGATGGGTGAAGCTATCGGCAACGGATTGTACAAGGTGCAGTCGTTTACAGAGAAACCGGAAAGAGAGTTTGCCAAGATTTTTGTAGAGAGTGGAGAGTTCTATTGGAATACGGGTTTATTCCTTTCTAATGTGAAGTATCTGCGTGAGTGTTTCTGCAAGATTCTGCCCCCTGTACTCCGTGATTACGATAAACAGTATCCGGAATTCAGTGTGGAGACAGAGAATGCATACATGAAAGAGAGCTTCTCTTCTTATCCTAATATATCAGTAGATTTCGGGATTCTTGACAAGCCTAGCAATGTCTATATGATGAAGTGTGACTTCGGATGGGCTGATTTGGGTACCTGGCACAGTATCTACGAGGCGATGCAGAAGAGCAGCGATGACAACGTGGTTGTTGACAGCGATGTGATGATGGAGAATTGTCACAACAATGTAATCAAGTTGCCTAAAGGAAAGCTGGCTGTATTGAACGGACTGGACGGTTTCATAGTAGCCGAGAATGATAATGTATTGTTGATATGCAAGAAAGAAGATTCTTCTGCCCTGGTGCGTAAATATGTAAACGAGGTGCAGATGAAGAAAGGCGATGAGTTTGTCTAAGCAAGAGCTTATGAAATAAAGATATAAAAAGAGCTGCGAAGCATATTCGCAGCTCTTTTTCTGTTTGAAACTTCTTGCATTTAAGGTTTCTTGAATTCTGTATAAATCTTATCAGCAATTTCCTTGAACTCTTCCTCTGTGAGTTTGAGATGCTCCTTGCGGAAGTTTACATCAGCTTCGCTGTTCATTGGGATGAGGTGGATATGGGCATGAGGAACCTCCAGACCCAAAACAACCTGCGCCACTTTCTTGCATGGGAAGGATGCCTTGATAGCCTTGGCTACCTTCTTGGCGAAAACCTCAAACTCAGCCAGGTCTTCGTCTTCCATATCGAAGATGTAATCCACCTCCTTGCGGGGAATCACCAAAGTATGACCTTTGCCGATAGGGCTAATGTCGAGGAAAGCATAGAACTTGTCGCTTTCTGCACACTTGTAGCTAGGAATCTCTCCTGCTGCAATCTTTGAAAAAATGCTTGCCATAATCGCTAATCAATTTATAATTAATAATTTATAATTTACAATTCATATTATCTTATTCTCTTTTTGATGTCGTTGCATCGGCTACTTTCATTTTCTATAGAGTATATCGGGTAGGCTTACATATAACATAAAAGGAACCGTCATACGGGCATCGCTGCCGATATGATAGTTCCTTTTATTCCGTTTTATTCAAATGAAATCTTGTCGATGCGAAGGTTGATGGTGCCGCGAGGAATCTTGATTTCTGCAATCTCACCTACCTTCTTGTTGAGCAATCCCTGTGCGATAGGAGTCTTGATGGAAATCTTGCCTTCCTTCAAGTTTGCCTCGCTCTCGCTCACGATGGTATAAGTCATCTTTGCCTTGTTAGCCATGTTGGTCATCTCTACCTTCGACATAATCTGCACGCTGTCGGTGCTGAGCTGCTTGGTATCGATAATCTTGGCCTCGGCAATGGTGAGCTTCAGGCGATTGATCTTATCTTCCAGATGAGCCTGTGCCTCTTTAGCGGCATCATACTCAGAATTCTCACTTAAATCACCCTTGTCGCGGGCTTCAGCAATTGCGGCTGATGCCTTAGGGCGCTCTACAGATACGAGCTGTTTCAGCTCAGCTACGAGTTTGTCGTAGCCTTCTTGTGACATGTAAGCCATAATTTTCTTGTTGTTTTAATGTTATTAATAATCGGTTGGCAAGTAGCATAAAAAATAAAGAATTCCAGTGCCAGTGGAGCACCGGAATCCTATATCTGTATTTTATGTCTCTTGTTTATCCTTTTGTGTATAATCCGAATGCAAAGATAGGACTTTATTTCCGTATCACCAAATTTTTTGGGGGAAATTTTAAAAATATCCTCCTTTTTCCTTCACATAGTTCATTAATTCGCTAAAAATCTGATTATTGCGCAATATCTCCGGGTTGCCTGTCATAATCATCTGCTTTCGGGCACGGGTGATGGCTACGTTCAGCTTGCGGTCGATGATGGCGCCGTCTTCTACGAAACTGTTGCCGGCAAGGAAGTCGAGCTGCCAGATGTTCTGGATGGTAAAGCTGTAGATGATGACATCGCGCTGACTGCCCTGGTACCGCTCTACGGTATCGATACTGATTTTCTCCAGTTCCGGAATACCGAGCTTTTCGATGCCTTTGCGTACCATGGCTATCTGGTTGCGGTAAGGAACGATGACGCCTACCGTCTTCTTGGCATCGAAACGCTCTCCATAGAAGCGGTGGATGCGGTGAAGCAGGTCTACTACGATTGCTGCCTCGTTGGCATTGATCTTATCGGATACATTCGGTTCCTTGCAGAATTTGGATGGGAGGAATATCATGCGGTGCTCCTTCAGCAGGTCGTCGAGCGCATCTTCTGACGAGAGAGTATATGACAGCTCCGTCTCCAACTGGTGTGGGCATGGCACGGGTTCCAGTTTCTCCCGACGGTAGAACATCCGGTTAGGAAACTCTGCAATCTCGGGATGCATTCTTCCTTGGCGGCGCAGAATGCCGATGAATTCGCTGCGTTCTTCGTGATCTTCCCAATGAATCAGACGTTCGAAGAGGGAGTTGCGGCAGTTGGTAAGACAGATGTCCTGCAGGATGCTCATGTCGATGACGCCACCTTTCTGACTGTCGTTGATGGTAGGAATGCCTGAATCCTGCTCGCTCTGCTGCACCACGGCTGGCAACTGCTTGTAGTCGCCGATGAGGATGAACTTATCTACTGCTGATAAGAGACCGATGAGATTAGGCTCCAGTATCTGGCTCGACTCGTCGATGATGGCAAGCTTGAAGTGCTTCAGCGAGAAGAAGAACGGCTTGGAGGTCATCATCGAAGTGGTGCCCACGATTACACGCGTTCCTATTATATATTGTTTGATGGCTTCGAGCTTCGGACAGTCGCTGATGGCTTTCTCTATCAGATAAGGGCGGAACCGCTCATCGCAGGAGTACTCGCTGCCGAGGCGAAGGAATGGGATGCCGGAATCTACCAGCATCTCGCAGATTTCATCCACGGCTCGGTTGGTATAACTCATCAGGAGGAGGAGGATGCAGGCTGCTGAGCCGGCTTGCCTCCCGAGGCATGCTTTCTGCTGTCGGCATTCCCGTTCCATCGTTCAATGCTTCTTCTACCATAAACTTCAGGGCACGACTGGTCTTTCCTGTTCCCGGAGGTCCCACGAGCAGGAAGTAATCCTGTGCCTGCTTGGCACGGAGAATGATGTCGTCCAGTACATCATCGTAATGTCTGGTCAATGTAAGCGAGGCATCTCTTTGCGGAGCACGCTGCCCTAACAGCAGGTCGCGTTTCTCCTTGGGTGCACAGATAAACTGGTGCAGGTTACGTATGCTTCCGCCTGTTGATGCATCGCTCGTTCCATGTTCTATGGCGTAAGGCAGATTCATCTCGAAGATATCGGCATTCTGCTGTCCGTCGGTGAGATGCACCACAATCTCATCGCTGTGAATCTCCTGTAGTACACCTTTATATAATATAGCCTTTCTTACATCGGGTTCTTCCTTCAGCTTGTAGGTATAGAGATACACCATGTCGCCGATACGGAAGTTGGGCAGGAAGTCCTTTCCCTGGTCGGGCACGCTCAGGGTGATGGTATCATATCCGCTTCCTGCGCTGCTCTGTTCCTTCCGGATGATGTGCAGGTCGGTATAGATGTTGCCGGCATCTTTCTTTTCGGCGAGTGGCATGGTCCAGAGGTCGGAACTGGATGTGTTCGTTCCTTCCTGTGCGCCCACCTTGCTGATCATCTGTTCCCGCAACACGAAGGTCATCATGCGGCAGAAGTAAGCCTCCTCTAATGGGGTGAGGTTGTGGAGCGGACTGGTGATGGCTTCTATCTGCGGCTTCAGATACTTGTTGTAGAAGAAGTCCTGGGTACCTGCCACATTCAAAACTTCGGGGGTAAATTCATTCAGTGCATGCTCGAATCCCTCCTTGGCTATCTCGAAGGAGGCGGCAACGAGCTGGTTGCGGTATTCGATGGCCTCCTTGAAGAGCTTTTGGTAGTAAGCCACTACCATCAGTCCGTCTTGAGGCTGATACTTGGAATAGAGCAGACGGATATTCACGCGGTCGTTGCTCAGTTTGAAGTTGTGCTGCAATACGCCATAGTAGAGCAGCAGCTGTACATAGTGGGGCTCCAGCTGATAACTGTGATAACCCGGATCTACCTGATGGGTTTCGATATTCATGTTGCGTCCCGATTTCTGCTCCACCAGCAGTTTGCAGTCGGTGGTCATCAGGTCCACACGTCCCTGTATGCCGAGTGCTTCGCAGACGAACGAAGGTTCGAGGATGGCTTTCTTCCTGTCGTAAAGACTTTCGCCACGGAAGGCTGACATCTGTGCCTGCGATGCGGTGCGGGGAAAGAGAATATCCACTACCTGCTGCAGATTGAATGCCTGCTGGTTGGCATCGGTATAGAATTTCTTGGCATCAAACCAGGGACAGGTGCAGAACTCCAGTGCTTTCTCCCTGAAATTCGTCTTTATGGTTTCGTTCATCTGGTATTTGCCGTTTGTATTGATGATGTCATCCAGCGCAGCACCGGCAAAGTTACCGAGCAGGGTAGCCTGAGTGTTGGCGCGAGGCTTCATCTGGTTCAGCAGATAGAGCAGGGGATGATGGCCGAAAGCCGTAAAGCAGGTGGCGATACTACTGATATCTACCAGATAATCGGGTTCCACCACGATGAGTCGGGGAGTGATGATGGGCTGTTTCACCTGACAGTCGAGCAGATTGAGCTGCATACCTTCCTTCAGGATATCCCAGAGGTAGGTATGGTCGATATGGTTCTCTTCATCTTTCAGTTGAATGAGATATTCCTCTTCATCAGCATCCTGGTCAATATCCACGCGGATGAAATCGCTGTCCCAGTTCTTCACGATGCAGCGGATGCGGCGGTTGTTGATTTCCAGTCCTTTCTGATAAGGGCGGTTGGTATGGGGAATGAGCACGTTCAGCTCGTGGGGAACATCCACTCCGAATACGGCAGAGATGAAGATGGCTAGGGCACGTGCATCATATTTCAAATCTTCGCTTGAGAGCGGTTCCTGCGAATTACTGTGCCGGCGCATGGTCTGGATGGCAATCTTGTCTGCCACCTTGATGCCGTGAGCCTTACAGAGATAATCTACCTGGGAGAAAAGGTTACCGAAAGCCTGTTTCGTTTCCTTCACTCCTTCGTGGCAGCAGAGGATGAGCGTATCGTGCATCATCTTGTTGCGTGTCTTCGGCTCCAGTTCGGGGAGCGTCAGGAGTTCCCTTACCCGCTGGAAAAGTTCAGCGGTGCTGATATTGTTTTGATTCATGAAATATTGCTTAATCTTGAGAGATGTTTACCTCATCTCTATCCTCGAAAATGCGATTATTGGCTGTTTTTATTCCCATTATGGTAAAATGTTGTATTCTCTCTTCAGCCAAAGCTCGAAGACAGGATCGACGAATGAGAAATCTTGAAGATGTTTCTCAACGAGATCTTTCTCTACTAATACTTTCTTATTTCTTGTGATGCTCTGTGGCTGCCCCAGACCATACTTCTCTACGACATCCTTGGCATTGAAGTGCTTTTCGCCAGAAGCAATGGCTTTCAACATGCCGATTTGGGTGGGAGTGAGCTCGTCCATCTCTGTCAAGAACAAGTCTTCGTTGGTGTCCAAAACCAGTTGGAGCTGGTTGTCGAGGAGTTCTTGCGTCACCTCTTTGTCTGTGTGTGACCATAGGAAGAAGCAATATTGCTGTACGTACCAAGAGTTATATTTCACTCTTTCGCATAGACATTCTGCTTGACTCTCAGAGATAGTTTTTCCTGTCTTATTAAAATTGCTCATGATGTATGGAATCCAATATTCCTTGGCTATTCTCTTCAGGTTCATCAGTTGTCCGAACTTAAAGAAAGGGCTGTTCGTCTTGTTGAAAATATCTTTCATCATGTGCATCTTGCTGCCGTAGAGACAATAGGTGGTATGGTGCTGCAACTGCCATTCAGCCCTCAGCATAGCTTCAAGGTTCTTCCATTTTGGCAGGTTGGCGAGTTGCTGAAACTCATCGATGCAGACGATAATCTTGATGCCTTTAGCTTCGGCTATCCTTTCGGGGAGTTGCAGAATGTTTTCAGGACTTTCCTTTACAGGATTTACCTTTAGGTTGACCTCTACGCTATTCATTGGGTCGGAAGCTATCGTGATGCTTGGGGTAAAACGATTGATAAACTTCACCAAGTCAGATAATTTCTGTTCTAATGTGGAGGAGACTCCTTGTATTACAATGGAGGCAAACTTGTTGTAGAATTCTTCCTCCGTATGAATCTTGGAGGCATCCATGAAGCAAACCTTTGTCTTCGGTTCTTCCTGCATTAATTCTTCCATAGAGGTTCTGACAAGCGAAGATTTTCCCCATCTTCTTGGAGATACCAAGATGACGTTGATGCCGTGGCGAAGGAAATTCTTCAGTTCCCTTCGGTCTTCTACTCTGTCGATAAAACTCTCTTTCTCAGCGAGTCTTCCATAAATAAAGGGTATATCCATAATCAATTTTTTATAAGTGATGGCGCAAAGTTACAAAAATTATAAATACTCTTATAATAAATGTATTTATAATTATGGATAATTAACGTGGGATGGGAATAAGAAGTGTTCTATTAAGTATTTTTTTTCGTAAGAAATGCTTGTCGTATCATTTCTTTTTAGTATATTTGTAGCCCCAATTGAAAAGAAGGGGTATTATTAATCTAAAAATATTAAACAATGACAAAAGAAGAATTGATGCATAGAGCCATTGTGCTCTCAAAGAATAGCGTGAAGACGGGTGGCGGACCTTTTGGTGCTGTCATTGCCAAGGATGGTATCATCATTGCTGAGGCTTCTAACAGCGTAACCATCGACCTCGACCCTACGGCTCATGCCGAAGTGAACTGCATCCGACAGGCTACCCGCAAGCTGAAGACCTTCAATCTGGAGGGTTGCGAAATCTATACCTCTTGCGAGCCTTGTCCGATGTGCCTAGGTGCTATCTATTGGGCACATCTCGACCGCATCTATTATGCCAACGACCGGAAGGATGCGGCAAAGATAGGTTTCGATGATGAGTTTATCTACGAGGAGATAGACCGCAAGATAGAAGACCGCCACAAGCCGATGATTGCCTTGATGCGCGATGAGGCTTTGGGTGCTTTCCGTATGTGGGAAGAAAGTACTGAGAAGACAGAGTATTAAGAGCGCTATCTTCCTTTTATAAACGCTTTTATCCTTACGAGGTGCGAAGTCTGAAAAATAAACAAAACGTCCCGATGCAGGATTTCCTTGCGTCGGGACGTTTTGTTGTTACGATGGATATCTTGTTAAAAACCTACAAACTTAGGTTGCTGTTCGCCTTTTCCTCTCTTACTTGATCTGCGTAATCACGAAAGGATGTTTTACGGCAGCATGAGCAGCTTTCTGTGCAATGTTCTTCTGTTGCAGTGTTATTCCTTCGGGTGCATAGCTGTTTCCTACAACCGACTTCTTGAAGATAGCCTCAAACCAAGTACAGGCAGCAGTGTATCTTCCGTACACCAACTGCAGATGGTAGCCGTCACGGTTCAGGTTGTCGCCCAAGCTCGATGTGCGGGCATTCTGTATAGCTGTTCCTGCCGGCACCAAGATGTCGATAGGTGCATCCTTGAGAGCCTGTTTGGCTGCGCCTAAGATGGAAGAGAACATGGTGGCCTGACTGTTGCCATACTTGCGGAAGCCGTCATGGTTGGAAGTCTGAGCGTAAGCCCATGTCTGATGGAAGATAATCTTAGCCTTGGGTGCTTTTTGTTTCACATAGGCAATCAGTTCGTTGAGATAGGGCTGGTATGTGTAGTAGACTCCAGAGAAATGGCTTGCCTGCTGTACGCTCACATAGTCCCAGTCTTCCTCGCTCAAGGCTTCGCTCACCTGCTTGTTGGGTGTCTCCACCATCTTGCCGTCTATTCCAGTCTTTCTGTATCTATATGCCTTCAGGTCGCCTTTTACGCATTGCATGTGTCTTTCGAGCGAGCATCCGGGGATATATAGATTGGCCACTATGGTCTGTATGCCTTCGGCATCAGCCAACTCGTGCAGGTTCTGCTCAATGGCATCTTCCGAGAAGCTGTTGCCTATGGCGAGAATCTTTACCGTATTCTCGGCATGGACCTTTGGAAAAGCCCATGCCAAGAGGAATGTCAATATAAGCCAGATATTTTTCATATTCTTCATATTCCGTGTATAAGTCGTTATTTCAATGTGAAGGTGAGGGTCTGTACATCCTTGCTGTTAGGACCTACCATTACCTCGAACTCACCAGGCTCGTTCTTGTATTCCAACTCCTGGTTGTAGAACTTCAGGTCTTCAGGGGTGATGGTGAAGGTGACGGTCTTGGTCTCTCCCTTCTTGATAGAGATGCGTTCGAAGCCTTTCAGCTCCTTCACTGGGCGAGAAACGCTGGCAGCTAAGTCGCGTATGTACATCTGAGCTATTTCGTCAGCATCGTAATTTCCCGTATTGGTGATGTCTACGCTTACACTGATCGTCTCGTTGTTGGTCATTGTGTTGCTTGAGAGCGTAGGCTTGCCATATTTGAAGGTGGTGTACGACAGACCATAACCGAATGGGTACAGTGGGTCGTTGTCTATATCGAGGTAGTTGCTGGTAAACTTAGAGAACCATTTACCCTCTTTCAGTGGCCGTCCCGTATTCAGATGGTTATAGTAGAGAGGTATCTGACCTACACTCTTAGGCATGGTGGCAGTCAGTTTTCCGCTTGGCACCTTGTCACCGAAGAGAACGTCACAGATGGCATCGCCCGATTCGCAACCACCAAACCAAACGTTGAGGATGGCTGGGAAATTCTCCTGTTCCCATGTCATGACGGTGGCACGACCAGAGAAGTTGATCAAAACGATAGGTTTACCCGTCTTCTTCAGGGCTATGAGCAAGTCTTTCTGTGCGTCAGGCATCTCGAGATTGGTGCGGCTGCTGCATTCGCCACTCATCTCTGACGACTCGCCCACAGCAGCAACGATGATGTCGGCTTGCTGAGCCACGTCGAGTGCTTCCTTCAGCATTTCCTCGTTGCTTCGGCTGTCGCGCATCTCTCTGCCAAACATGGTGGCATCAGCTTCGCGCTTGGCATCATACATCAGGTTGGAGCCCTTGGCATAGAGAACCTCTGCCTTTCCTTCCAGTGCCTTCTTCATAGAACCGAGGATGGTCTTGTTGTCATCGAGACGAGCCACAACGCTCCATGTACCCGACATGTTCTTGGAATTGTCTGCCAACGGACCGATAAGGGCAATCTTACCCTTGCGCTGCAAAGGCAACAGATTGCCTTCGTTCTTAAGCAGCACGAAAGTCTTGGCAGCTATCTCGCGTGAGAAGGCTCTGTTCTGTGGAGTGTAGATTTCCTTCTTGGCGCGTTTCACATTGCAGTATTTGTATGGGTTGTCGAAGAGTCCCAACTTGTATTTGGCTTCCAGGATGCGGCGGCATGCGGTGTTGACGGTTTCCATCGTAACCTTGCCCTCGTTGATAGACTTCTCTATAGTGCCTAAGAATCCGTCAGCCACCATGTCCATATCGGTACCTGCATTGAGTGCCATGGCTGAAACCTGCTGCAGGTCGCCCAGTCCGTGGGCTGTCATTTCCTGGATGGCAGTATAGTCGGTTACCACCATTCCCTTGAAGCCCCACATCTTGCGCAGAACATCGGTAAGCAACCATTTGTTGCCTGTTGCGGGAACGCCGTCCACCACATTGAATGAGGTCATCACGCTCAGAGCGCCGGCGTCAACAGCAGCCTTGTAGGGAGGCATATAGTAATTGAACATGCGCCAGTGGCTCATGTCCACTGTGTTGTAGTCGCGTCCTGCTTCTGCACCGCCATAGAGTGCAAAGTGCTTCACACATGCCATCACGGTGTTGGAAGCTGCCAGATTCTGTCCCTGATAACCCTCTACCATGGCTTTGGCGATGCAAGAACCGAGGTATGGGTCCTCACCGCTTCCTTCTGCCATACGTCCCCATCGTGGGTCGCGGCAGATATCGAGCATAGGACTGAAAGTCCAGTTGATACCATCAGCCGAACATTCTTGTGCGGCTATCTGGGCTGTACGCTTGATGGCTTCCATATCCCATGAGCATGAGAGCGAGAAGGGGATAGGGAATACGGTCTCGTAACCATGTATCACGTCCATACCGAAGAGCAGTGGGATGTGCAGGCGGCTCTGTTCTACGGCAATCTTCTGTACTTCTTTGATTTTCTCAACACCTTTTAGGTTGAAGAGTCCGCCTACTTCGCCACGCTTGATTTTGCTTGCCACGTCGCTGCTTTTTGCCTGGCCGGTAACGATATCTCCTGTAACAGGAAGGTTCAACTGACCGAGTTTTTCTTTCAGCGTCATTTTATTCATCAGGTTATCGATGAAGGTGTTCATCTTAGCCTCATCGCTTTGGGCCTGTGCCATGGTGGGGCAGAGGCTTGCTGCCAGCAGGGTAAATGCTGCAAGAATGTTTTTTGTCTTCATATGTCTAAGTCTGTTTAATTGTTCTTGAATCCGAGTTTCTCGAGTCCCTGTTGTATCTCAGGACAACTCATGAAGAGTCGCCAGAGCAGTCCCGAGCGATAGTTCTCTATCATAGGGGTGATGGTCAGCTGGTCTATGGCAAGATAGCGGGGTACTGTCCAGTGGGCAGTTTCCGAGAAGGCATCGTAGAAACCATATTTTCCCCAAATCCAGTTGCCCTTGTTCCAAAAGTATTTCAAGGCAGCCATCGACTCAGTAGGAGTATATGGGAATGACGACAGGGCTGCGGTAGGTGTGATGACACCCAGATCGTTGTTGGGTGCATGGGCAGAATATCCGTTTACCGAATAGCTTGCTGTCAGTCCCCAACAGTCTTTGCCGTAGCCTTTGTATCCCTTCGGGTTTCGCACGCAGTATTCGTAGTCGCTGAGGGCATGGTTTCTTACCACATTCCAGTAGTTGGCATATTGGTCGCTCAGGTTCTTGGGGTTGAGGCAGATATAGGAATACTGTGCCCAGAACAGCGGACCACCAGTCTGTTCGGCGCCATTGTGTTTCAGTTCGAGAGGATAGCCGTAAGGCTTAGCATTGCTCTTGATGCCTCCGCTTCTTGCCCATCCCTTGTGATAACATTCGGCAGGGATAGAATGAGTCGGTGAGGACGCTCCTAAAATGTAGGTGATGAGGCACTCGTTGTAACCTTCGAGTGGGAAGTTCATATCCCAACCATAGTTAGGTGACCAGTGCCAGTACAGCACGTCCTGTCCGCCACGGCGATACCAGTCGAACTCCATCTCTTTCCACAGATTGTCAATATTGCTTGCTAAGAGTTTCTCCTGTTCGTTGCCATTCTCGAAATACTGGCGTACGCACAGCAGACTTGCCATGAGGAACGAACTTTCTACGAGGTCGCCACCATCATCTTTCTGTCCGAAAGGAACGGTCTTTCCTGTATTGCCGTCTATCCAGTGCGACCAAACACCATGGAATCGGTCGGCTTTTCCTAAGAAATCTACTATCTTCGTAAGGCGCTGCACACCCTCGGTACGGCTGATGTAACCTCTGTCTATACCTGCCAGCAGGCCGGCTATGCCAAATCCGCTTCCTCCGGTAGTCACCACATGCTTGTCGTTCTGTGGATAGATACCATCGAGGTGAATGCGCTCGGGTGCCAGTCCGGAGTTGGGGTTGGCTCCTTCCCACATATAATTAAGGTGGCTCTTCTCAATGTAGTCGAGCATTTCCTCATCGTTGGCAAATGAGGAGGGTCTCTCTAAGGGCTGGTCATGCTCGTCGGTAACTATACCTGTAAGCTCATATTCGTTAACCACAGGGATGTAATAGTCGCTCACTTGTCCCTTGACAACCTTGACAGAGTCCTGGCTGGCGAAACATGGAGCGGCTATTACCAGCATCCATGTGGCGAATGATAGCTTGGTAATGTTCATTTTGTATATTCTAAGTTTACGAATACTGCATTGTGGTCGGACAGATAAACCTTGTCGGGCTTATCACCGATAACTCTGTAGCGAGTAGCTTTCAGCTGGTTGCTGATAAAGACATGGTCGATAATGCTTCGCTCGTTGAGTGGCAGTCTGCCGTAGTCGTGCCATGTCCAGTTTGGACCATAAACGATGGCAGCCTTGTTGCGGGCATTTTCCATTTTGTTGGCTCTCAGTATGGCCGAAGGTTCTTCCTCATCGGTACAGTTAAAGTCGCCGGTGATGATGGCAGGCATGTTCTTAGCCACTTTCTTCATCTTGGAAAGGATGAGCTTGATGCCTTCCTTGCGTGCTATCTTACCGTCGTTGTCGAGGTGGGTGTTGAAGTATACCACCTGCTTGCCGGTTTTTTTGTCTTTCAGTATCGCCCAGGTACAAACACGGTTGTAAGAAGCGTCCCAGCCCTTCTTTCCGAACTGTTCTGGTGTCTCGCTCAGGCAAAGTCGCCATGCTTTACCATACTGAATTTGTGCTTGTTATAGAAGATTGGGCTGTGTTCGCCCTGATGTTTTCCGTCATCTCGTCCTACACCGATGCCCTCATATATGCCATTGAGAGCAGCCTTGAGGTCTGCCATCTGGTTGGGGCATACTTCCTGCATGCCCAAGAGGTCGGGCTGATAATAGGTGAGCATCTTTGCCACCTCGCCTTTACGGTTGTCCCAACGGTTTTCATTGTCTACCGAGGCGTCCAAACGTATGTTGAACGACATGACGCTGATTTGTGCTTTGGCTTGCGATGTAAAGCCTGCAACAAAGAGAGAAAGTAAGAAGAGAGTTTTTCTGAAGATATGCATAGTAGTGTGTATAGAGTATATGAAAAGTGAGTAGTGAATAGTGATAATGAGTTGTCGGAAGATTCATGAACCAGCCTTCTGTGACGAAGGACTGGCTCATGAAATCGAAATAGAGCTTATGAATTATTCAATATGAATGACGTTTTCTCGTTATTCGTCGATAGGATCCTTCAGAAGGTCAGGAGTTGCTGTTACCTGATTGAAAGGTAGTGGGATAAGAGCCTTCTCCTTAGACCAACCTACAAGTTCAGTGGCAGCCTTGCCTGTGCGTACGAGGTCGTTGTAACGCTCACCCCATTCGCAGCAGAGCTCCATCGGCGCTCGTCAATAATCTGGTCGAAGGTAACATTAGTAAGCTCAGGCATGTGAGCACGACGGCGAACTTCATTGAAAGGACCATCTCCATTCTTACCAAGTTTAACCTTTGCTTCTGCATTCATCAGCAGGACATCTGCATAGCGAAGTACTCGGATGTTGTTGTTTGTGCCATACTTTGTACGTCCAGGAGTGAGCTGAGTGGTTGGTGTATAAGCCTTGCCGTTCCAGCAATCGGTCTTTGTAGGGTTGTCCTGAGGCTTGATGTAGTCACCATCGGGGGTGGTTGAGCCAGCCACTAAGAACGATGTGGTTGCACGAATGGTCTCGCCACGGCCATAAGCCCAGTCACGGAACGATTTCAAGATACCGCAGTCGCCCCATCCTGAGATGTTGCTGCCTGAGTTGTTTGGACCTTGACAACCAAACCATTGGTCGGGGTCTATCAACCGCCTGAGCCGTTGCCGAAGTCTGTACACTGGCTTTCGAAAATAGATTCGTCACATAGTTTTCCAGGAATTTTCCACAACTGATAGTAGTCTGGATAAAGTTCGAAGTTGCCATGCTGAATGATATCGTCGGTTAGTTCTTCTACCTTCTGGTAGTTGCCTTGGTTGAGATAAATTTTAGCAGCTAATGTGGCAGCAGTGAATGCAGTTACAGCACCCTTGTGCTCGCTTTGGTTAGGACGGATGCGAGGCATGTTGTCCATGCCATATTGCAAATCCTCCAAAGCATACTTATAAACAGCTTCAGCAGTAGAACGTCTCAAGTCTGTTTGGTTGTTATCACGAAGAATAGTGCAAGTTCCGAATGCTTGAATGAGGCGGAAGTAAGCGTAAGCACGCATGAACTTTACCTCACCAATATAGGCACGGTTGGCCTTTTGTTGAGCTTCTGTGGTGCAGTGCTGAGCATAGCCCTCAAGAGCCTCAATGGCTGAGTTGGCGTTCTTGATGATGTTATAATACTGCATCCAGATTTCATTGAAGCCCCAGAATGAGTCGTTATACTTATACTCTGATAAATTGTAATAGTCGCTACCGTTCCACTGGCCGCTGAACACATCCTGATCACGAATGGTTGTAATCTCCCATATTACCCAGTGTAAAGCACTCTTACGAAAGCGAGCATACATACCTGATGCGGGCTGATACATGTTGTCTAAATTGGCATAGTCGACCTGTGTGTCAGGAACCTTGCCTTCCGGCGTCTTGTCAAGATAGTCGCTGCATGACGAAACTGCGCCCATCATGAGGGCAGCTGCCGCTAATATGATTGTATTTTTGATAATTTTCATAATGTAGCAAATTTTAATTGAGGTTGATCTTTAGAAATTGATTTTCACGTTGAACGTGTAGGTAGAAGTCAGAGGATATACTTCGGTATCCCATCCCTCTGGATCGGTCAATTCTGGTGAGAAGGTGTTTGCCTTGAATGTAGTGAATGGACGATCGGCCGTCATGCTGAGACGGACAGATGGCAATGTGTATGTTCCGAACTTCAAGTTCTTGAAGGTGTAACCCAATGTAATGTTCTGGATGCGGAAGTAGTCAGCGCTCTCAACAAAGTAAGAACTGTACTTCTGGTCGCTCACGTTCCATGTGCGAAGCAGTGCCGCAGCAGATGGGGCAGAGTTGGTAGAGCCTGGACCTGTCCAACGCTTCTCATACTGATCCTTATCAAAGTTGTAGTTCTGTGAAGCATAACGTAGAGCACGCTTGCGGTTGAACATCTGTGCGCCAGATTGTCCGTAAGTTGTCAATTCGAAATCGAAGTTCTTCCACTCTAATCCAAGGTTGATACCATAAGTGAAGTTTGGAATATATGAACCCAATGTGGTTCCGTCATTACCATCGAGCACACCATCATGGTTCAGGTCTGCATACTTTAAATCACCAGGTTGGCAACCATTGGCTTTGCCTATAGGGTCAGCATCAACCTCTTCCTGTGTCTGGTAAACGCCAATCATCTTGAATCCGTAGAATGAATTCATCTCCTTGCCTACGATATTCACGGTCTTTCCGCCTCTGATGATACTATGACCACTAAGCTCCTTTACGCGGTTGCGAAGAGTTGACATATTGACACCAACACGATATTTGAGGTCCTTGCCGATTCTGTCGTTCCAGTTGAGAGTGATATCAAAGCCTTGGTTCAAAATCTTACCATAGTTGCCAGCCAATGTCTGTGTGCTGAAAGGCAACAATGGAGAAATAACAGCATTGTTAGTCATGCGATGGAAGTAGTCGATATCCACATTCAAGCGATTGTCGAGAGCGATGAGGTTGAAACCTGCGTTCCACTCCTCTACAACCTCCCATTTTAGCCAGCTGAAATAGTTTGAGTTCTCATAACCAGGAATAGTGGTGTTACCAAATACACCTGAGAACTTGTTACCTGTGCTTATAGAGTTGAAGCCATCAGATGCAGCGATGTGGTCGTTACCGAGCTTACCCCAGCTTGCACGAAGTTTCAGCATGTCGAGCCACTTCTGGTCTTTCAGGAAGTTTTCCTGTGAGATAACCCAGGCTCCACCGATTGATGGGAAGTAACCCCATTTCTCCTGATATTTTGAAGAACCGTCAGCACGCATAGTGAAGACGAGCATATACTTGTCATCGTAGTTGTAGTTGAGACGTGTAAAGTAAGACAGACCGCGGTAGCAATAGCCGTCGTCGCCTACTGTGGCTCCAGTAGCGTCACCGTTCTTGATGTACCAGTATTCATCCTCGCCATCGGGTACGTTGCTGGCAGAACCATTGAGGTTACGCCACTGTTCCTCACGCATGGACATACCAACCATAGCACCCACCTTGTGCTTGCCAAACTGATCGTTGTAAGTCAATGTGTTATCCCAGATGCGGTTGTAATATTTGTTCTCACTCTTTTTTAGCTTGGTAGTTGTCGATTGTTGCCAACTGCTCACATAGTAAGCAGGTGTAAACTCGCGACCTTGTGTTGAGAGGAAACTGTAAGAATAGTTACTGCGCAGGTTCAACTTGTTAGGAATAAAGTCTATCTGTGCATAGAAATTGGTCAGTGCCTGATAGCTTTCGTTCTTAGAGTCGTAATACTCAGCAAAAGCAATTGGGTTGTAGAAGTTGGAAGAGTAGCCTAATACGTCGGGTGAACCATACTTGTTCGGGAAGGCCTTGTCATTGTTTTTATCATACAGAGCCACAATAGGAGGACAGTTAAATGCCTTCTGCCAAGCGGCATTGTTTGGCACTTGCTGCTCTGACTGACTGAATACACCATTGAAGCCCACCTTCAACCAGTTGGTTGCGTTATAGTCTACAGCAGCACGGAAGTTGAGGCGCTTATAGTTGTTGTCAACATCCATGATACCATCTTGGTAGAGGTAACTGCCACCCAAAGAATAAGTGGTTTTGTCTGAACCGCCGGCAATGCTTAGGCTGTGGTTGGTGATGAGGGCTGTGCGAAGCATCTGATCATACCAATCGTTGTCGGTGTTGTAAGTCCAGTTGTGGAAATCTGGATCTGAATAGCTACCACCATAGTTGTCGATACTCTTCTTGAAATGAGAAACATAAGCATCGTAGTTACCTTCAAGCATCATAGTAGCATATTCCTTAGCGTTACACAGTTCCAATACGTTGGAGGCTTTCTGGAAACCTACATAGCCGTCGTAGGTAATCTGTGCCTTCTGGTTCTTTGTACCCTTTTTGGTAGTGATGAGTACCACACCATTGGCTGCACGCACACCATAGATGGCTGCAGCAGAAGCATCCTTAAGAATGGTGAAGTCTTGAATGTCGTCGTTGTTAAGGAAGGTAATGTCGTCGTAGAACATACCATCTACTACATAGAGAGGAGAAGAGTTTTTGAAAGAGCCTGCACCGCGAATGCGTACGGTAGGTGCGCTACCAGGTGCACCAGAACTAACCACGTTCACACCAGCCACCTTACCCTGAAGGGCAGTCATAGGTGATGCGGAAGGAACAGACTGGTGTCGGCTGCCTTAACCACGGTAATAGGAGAGGTGAGGTCCTTGGCCTTTGCAGAACCGTAACCGATGACAACTACGTCGTTGAGGTTCTGGAAATCATCCTTCAATGTGACATTGAGGTTGCCTGAAGCCTTGAGGGTAACAGGCTGCATACCCACATAAGAAATGTTGATAGATGCGTTAGGATTAACTTCCTGGATGGTGAAGTTACCGTCTATGTCCGTAACGGTAGCTTGCTTTGTACCGAGTACTTTGACAGTGGCGCCAATGACTGGTTCGCCAGAACTATCCAAGACAGTACCTTTGACAGCCTGAGCTTGGGCAAATGCCAACTGGGCTACAAAAGCGCAAATGAATAATAATAGGTTCTTTTTCATGTTTTTTTTGTTTTAAGATAATTGTTAATTCAAAACTGCTGTGCAAAGTAAATACTTTTTAAAGGTTTGGGCAAATTTGTTGCCACGATATAACTACGATGCGCTTTCTTGGCACTACGATTTTACTACGATGCCCATTTCTAAACGTTTGGAAAAGAGAAAGATAGGAAAACGACAAAATTTTGCCTTTTTTCTTTGGTAGATGGTATAAATTTATTAATTTTGCATATACATAACCACAAACCCGTCTAAATCAAAGAATGAAAAAGCAGTTTTTATGGCTTTTTTTTTTTTTTTTTTTTTTTTTTTTAAACCCCAAAAAAAATTTTTTGGCTATGTCCAATGATGACAAAGGCACAGATTTTTATGCCTATTATCTCATACTATAACTCGTTCACTTATCATTATGGCATGCAGAACTGGTGCTGTACGCAGGATGATAGGGGCATTATGTACTTTGCCAACAATAATGGTGTGCTCAGTTTTGATGGCTATTCGTGGCGCACCATAGCCTTGCCCAGCAAGGGATTGGTGCGATCAATTCTTGCTGATGGCGACCGTATCTATGTCGGCTCTTATACCGACTTCGGTTATTTTGTGCGTGATGAATGGGGTAAGATGGTGTATCATTCTCTTTGGCCCAAAAAATATCAGTCGCATAATGACGAGATATGGAATATCGTGAAGGGTGCTGATGGGCATATTTATTTCCAGTCATTCTGCTCTTATTTCGTTTACGATGGCAAGAAAGTTACACCTTATTATATAAAGGAGCATCTGCCGCTCTGGTTTTTCCAAACAGGCGGTCAGCTCTATGCTCAATTGATTTCCGACGGATTGTGCCGGGTCAGCAAGACGTATTACCCCCCCATCCTACATCGTAGAGACTATGGCAACGATCATGTGATGGGCTTGCACCAGTTGGGCAAGAGTCTTTTCTTGTTGGCCACCAACCAGAATGGACTCTTCCTATACGACGGACAGCAGGTGAAGCCTGTTCGTACTGATGTCGATGCTTTGCTCCGACAAGCCTTGATCAACCGTACTGTCATGCTCAATAAGCATACCTTGGTGGTGGGAACCATCAAGAGTGGAATCTTTGCCATCGACCTCAATACCAATAAGGTGTTGTGGCACTACAGCAAGGCTAACGGACTGGGAAACAATACCGTGCTCAATCTTCTGGTGGACAGAACGGGCAACTTATGGGCAGCCTTGGACAATGGCATCGCCCTTATCCATACGGGTTTGCCCCTTTCGGTGATGAGACTCGAGGGCATCGGTATGGTCTACGATGTGGCTACCTTGGGAAGCGATATGTATATTGCCACCAACCAGTCGGTGTGGCGATATGACATGAAGGAACACAATATAGTTCCAGTGAATGGCTGCGAAGGACAAAACTGGTATGTATCTCAGTTTGACAACCAGGTGTTTGCTGGCAACAATTTAGGCACAAAGGCTCTTGTGGGCAATCAGTCTTTCGACCTTTTAAACGACAATCAGGGCAGTACTATGATGCGTGAGTATCAGCATTATGGTCAGCATGCATTGATAGAGTCTTCCTACAACAGTTTCCGCATTTATTTACGCGATGGCGACAAATGGCGCTATGGTTGGACGGTGAAAGGCTTCGGTGCTCCTATCAGAGAGATAGAAATAGACAACCAGGGTGTCATCTGGGCAGCCCACATGAGCAAAGGTCTCTATCGACTGGAACTTTCCCGGGATATGAGGCGATTCGAAAGGGTGAACTTCTATTCTTCGCTGCCCAATAGCAAGGGTGATGCATTCCATGTGATGACCATCATGGGACGTGTGGTCTTCTCGTATGGTGGCCGTCTCTTTACTTACGATGATATACGCAAGCAGATATTGCCCTATTATGGTTGTGGTAGGTTGAGCGACATGGGCATCGTGTCGTCTGCCTTCCTTGATAAGAAAACCTTCTGGTTGCTCAATAGCGATGGCTATTGGCTCATGCAGTCGGGCAGTAAGGAGAACCTGCCGGTGTTCTTTATCTCCAACTCTTCGTTTGGGCAGGAGTGCAACATCTATGGACATTCGATGTATGCTTCGGGTCGTGCCACCTATTTCTTCCTCAACGATGGTATAGGCAGATATTTGGGCACAGGTGCTGAAATGGGAAAGAAGCCCGCCTGCTATCAGGCTTCATTCAGCGAGGTGACGACAAAGGACCGTGATAATGTGGCGCATCAGCTGCCTGTGGTCAGCGATGGCAAGGTGAAGGCATGGGGTAACATTCGGCTCAGGGTGTCGTTCCCCAACTACGATAACGACAAGCTGCTGTTCTGCTATACGCTGAAGGGTGGAGGCAATACGCTTACCGAGTCTTCCTATTCGCCAGAGATCGTGTACAGCAACTTCGGCTTTGGAGATTATGAACTGACAGTGGTGGTCAAAAACCTCAAGGGCGACATCATAGGCAAGCCTCTTGTCTATCAATTCTCCTTCCCCACACCTTTCCTGCTCTCATGGTGGGCGTGGCTGATGTATCTGTTGTTGCTCTCGGCTTTGGTGTATGGCTTTATTCGCTGGCGCACCAACAAGATTATTCGTCGTAACAAGAAGATTGCCGAAAAAGAACTCCTGGAGCAGAAGATGAAATCGTTAGAGCAGGAACGCATCATTGCCGAACAGCAGAAGCAACTCTTAGAAAACGAGCTCGCCCTTAAGGGAAAGGACGTGGCAAGCATGGCTTTCGATATGGTGGCGATGAACAACTCCATCAGTGAGGCGAAGGAGACTTTGCTTGAAGGCATGCGCAAGGGAACCATCACCACCAAGAATGCCAGCAAACTGTTGTTGCAGATGAAGAGTGGCGACAACGACTTGTTCTGGAATACGTTCCAAAACAACTTCGACCTGATACACAAGAAGTTCTTCCGCAGTCTGCGTGAGAAATATCCCGACCTCACGTCGAACGACCTGAAGGTATGTGCCCTCTTGCGCCTGAACCTGAATACGAAGGATATAGCCAACTTCACTCACCTTACCATCCGTGGTGTGGAAGGTGCAAGATACCGACTCAGAAAGAAGTTGGGCATTCCTACCGACAAGTCGCTCACCGATTTCCTCATCGAGTTCGAATAAGGAGAGGATCTTTATTGTCCTCCCAAGCGCTCGAAGAAGGTGATGATTTCCTCAAAAGTCTTGAATTCATCGCTGCCATACTCGATGGCTGTGCCCATGAAGCCCTTGTCGGGACAGGGGTCGATGAAGTAGTCGCCATAGAGCAATGCCTTCTGGTTGCAGAAAATGACGTGGTTGTAGGCTGGGGCAGATAGGTACTCCTCTACCCAGGTCATGACACGAGCCATATAGTCATGGTCGTTGGTGGGCGCCTGTGCCACAATATACACATTATAATATTCTATCAGCATCTCGTAGGCCTTGTGCATTGAGCTGGTGGCTTTCCAGTAACTGTCGTGCAGGGCATCGAAGTCGATATACACGATGGGGCGTTCCTTTCCGTTCTGTTTGTCGTCTATCCATCGGATGACGGGTGCGAGATAATGGAATGCCACCTTGTCTATCAGCCGATGCTCACCATGGAAGCGGATGGCTTGTGGATAATGCTCGTGGAAGAGGTCGAAGGTATGAACCACAGGGTCCTTGTCGCCAAAGAGTCCGTAGACACGGTTTTGTTCCTCGGGTGTTACATTCTGAAAGCACAGGGCGGTAATGTCCTTGTACTCCTTGATGAGTCCCTTGTTCACCATCAGCTCCTGCACTCCGTCCTTGCGCGGGTTCTGAAACTCCTGTCTTCCCGTCATACTGCTCATGGTGTTGCCCATCTCGAAAGCAGGGTTTACCAAGATGCGGTCGGTGCCATGGAGCATCTCAGTGAACATACCACCCATGGAGGTGCCTACAATCAGGTCGGGTTTCTCTCTCTGCTGCATATCCCGCAGCATCTCTATGGCTTCTTCGGCATGCACGGGAATGTCCTCAGCCACGAGTGTGGCATTAGGCATCAACTCCTGCAACATCTTTACCGTGCCGCTCTGTCCCGAGGAGAGGAAGCCGTGCACATACATGATTTTTTTGCCCTGCATCAGGTCAGGGAACTGCTTGATGTATTGATTTTCCATTGCTTGTTGTTTTATCCGGAATGATGATGCAAAAGTACAGTTATTTGCAGTGAAAACAAAATTATTGATGCATATTTTTTCTCCTGTTGTTCAAATAATGCGATGAAAGGGCTGTATTTCTCGGATTTTATTTGTACTTTTGCCGCATCTTTCTGAAATTATATATATGTGACAATGGAACAGTCAATAGAAAATCTCTACAAATTAGACGGCAGAGTGCCCGTAGGTAAAGCACTCCCATTTGGTCTTCAGCATGTGCTGGCGATGTTCGTCAGTAATATTGCGCCAATCATGATTCTCGCTGGTGCGATAGGTCTGGACAGTTCGGTGAGCGCCGTGCTTATCCAGAACTGTATGGTCATAGCTGGTATCGGTACCTTGGTGCAGCTTTATCCGGTATGGCGCATCGGTTCTCGCCTTCCTATCGTGATGGGTATCTCCTTCACCTTCCTTTCACTTGCCATCGCCATTGCGGGTTCTCATGGCATGGGAACATTGGTGGGTGCCGTCATCATCGGCGGTCTGATTGAGGGTACGCTCGGTCTCTTTGCCAAGTATTGGATCAAACTCATTCCGCCTGTAGTAGCCGCTACCGTGGTAACAGCCATCGGTTTCTCGCTCCTTCCTGTTGGTGCCAACTCTTTTGCGGGTGGTCAGGGTGCAGCTGATTTCGGTAGCATGAACAACTGGGTTGTGGGTTCTGTCACTTTGCTGGCTTGTCTGCTTTGTCAGATTTTCGCCAAGGGTTTCTTGCGTTCTCTCTCTGTATTGGTAGGACTGCTGGTAGGTTACATCCTGGCGCTGTTTATGGGAATGATAGATTTCAGCGGACTTTCTGGTCTCTCTATCGTAGCTTTGCCAAAGATTTTGCCATTCACTCCTGAATTCAATATCGGTGCTATTCTCTCAGTTGTAGCTGTATATCTGGTTTCTGCCACAGAAACGATTGGTGATACTTCTGCGCTCTGCAACAGTGCGTTGAAGCGTGATCCTAAGACCAAGGAGATGGGAGCGGCAGTCTGCTGCGATGGTTTCGTCAGTTCGGTTTCCGGTCTTTTCGGTTGTACTCCTATCACTTCTTTCAGTCAGAATGTGGGTTTGGCAGCGATGTCGGGAGTAGTGAACCGCTTTACCATTGCCATGGGTGCCATCATCATGATTATCGGTGGTGTATTCCCTGCTATCGGTTATGTATTGACTACGATTCCTCAGGCTGTATTGGGCGGCTGTACCATTATGATGTTTGGTAGCATCCTTTTTGCCGGTTTCGGTATGATGGCGCGTACAGGCTTCTCCCAGCGCAACATGGTTATCGTGAGTCTTTCTCTCAGCGTAGGTCTCGGTTTCACATCTGCAACAGGTATGTTCAACATCTTCCCGGAGATTGTGCGCACCGTTTTTGCTGATAACTGTGTGGCAGTAGTCTTCCTGCTCGCCGTTATCCTGAACCTCGTGTTGCCAAAAAACTTGGATAAGGCATAAGAATTAAAGATATTTATATATAAAAAGGTGCAACTCACAAGTAAGAAAGTGAGTTGCACCTTTTTTGCTATAAACTGTTAACTATAAACTATAAACTATTAACTAAATCACTGTCCTCCCAGTCTTTCGAAGAAGGTGATGATTTCTTCGAAGGTCTTGAATTCATCGCTGCCGTATTCTATCGCCGTACCCATGAAACCGTCGCATGGGCTAGGGTCGATGAAGTAATCGCCGTAGAGCAGGTTCTTCTGGTTGCAGAAGATGATGTGGTTGTAGGCTGGGGTAGAGAGATATTCCTCCACCCAAGTCTGTACCTTCGCCATGTATTCATGGTCGTTGGTTGGCGCTGGGGCTACGATATATACGTTGTAATGCTCTATCAGCATCTCGTAAGCCTTGTGCATCGAACTGGTTGCCTTCATGTAACTGTCGTGCAGGGCATCGAAGTCGATGTATACGATAGGGCGCTCCTTGCCGTTCTGCTTGTCGTCAATCCAGCGGATAACCGGACAGAGATAGTGGAATGCTACCTTGTCGATAAGTCGGTGCTCGCCATGGAATGGGATGGCGAGCGGATAGTGCTCATGGAAGAGGTCGAAGGTATGGACCAGCGGATCAGCATCGCCGAAGAGACCGTAAACACGTTGCTGCTCCTCGGGAGTAATGTCCTGGAAGCAACGCTCGGTAAAGTCACGGTATTCCTTGATGAGTCCTTTGGTAACCATCAGTTCGTTCACTCCGTCCTTTCTCGGGTTCTGGAATTCCTGCTTGCCGGTCATGCTGCTCATCGTATCGCCCATCTCGAAGGCAGGGTTTACGAGGATGCGGTCGAATCCTTTCAGCAGTTCGGTATACATGCCTCCCATCGAGGTACCGATGATGAGGTCAGGCTTCTCAGTCTCCGCCATCTTCTGCAGCATCTCTATGCCCTCTTCCGGATGTACCGGAATGTCTTCAGCCACGAGGGTGGCATTCGGCATCAGTTCCTGCAACATCTTTACGGTGCCGCTCTGTGCAGAAGAGAGGAAACCGTGAACATACATGATTTTCTTGCCCGACATGAGGTCGGGGAATTGTTTGATATATGGATTCATATTCTTATAGTTTTATAGGGGGTATCATATCATGCTCCCTGAACATCTTATTCATTTCTGCTGCAAAATTACGCTAAATTGCAGACAAAACAAAATTATTGGGCGATAAACTTCCTTGTTTGCGAAAAAAGTAGTAATTTTGCACCCAATAACCATATTAAAGTTCAAGTCATAATGGATTTACTGAAAGAAAGAATTATGCAGGAGGGCAGATGCTTTCCTGGTGGAATCTTAAAAGTAGACAGCTTTGTAAACCATCAGATGGACCCTATTCTGATGATGGACTTAGCTAAGGAATTCGTGCGCCTTTTCAAGGATATCAAGTACAACAAGATTATTACTATCGAGGCTTCGGGCATCGCGCCTGCCATCATGGTAGGTTATCTGACCAATCTTCCTGTTGTATTTGTGAAGAAAAAGCAGCCTAAGACTATGGAGGGTATGATTACCTCTGTGGTTCACTCTTTTACAAAGGACCGCGATTATACGGTTTGTGTGAGCAACAGTTATCTTACTCCTGAGGACCATGTTATCTTTATCGATGACTTCCTTGCCAATGGTAATGCGTCTAAGGGCGTGATGGACCTTTGCGAGAAGGCTGGTGCCAAGATTGAGGCGATGGGTTTCATCATCGAGAAGGCTTTCCAGCATGGTGGTGACTTCCTGCGCAAGGAGGGAATCCGTTATGAGGCGCTCGCTACCGTAGAGAGCCTGGATGATTGCAAGATTGTCTTGAAGTAAAACATCTTATTATATATAGTAAAAGCCGCCTGTAATAGGGCGGCTTTTTTCTTACTTGACGATATCAGCGGCATAGGTTCCCATCGCCTTGTAGCCTGCAGGGTTCGGATGGAGCCAGTCGCCGCTGGCATATTCCCGCTTCATCCTTCTGTCATCATTCGGATCTTGAAGCAGCTTGGCGAAGTCTAGAATGCCATCTGCTTTCTTTGCCTGACTTCGAATCCAATCGTTTACATAGAGTCGGGCTGCTTCGTGGAAGTGGCTGTAGTAGCCGGCACCCTTGAAAGGCGTGATGGTGCCCAGATAAACTTTCATCTTCCGTGCCTTCGCCTTCCTCATCATTCCCTGTATGCTCTCTATAATCTGGCGGGCTACCGTCTCGCTGTTTCCGCTCTTGGCAGCACCTATGTCGTTGATGCCTTCAAAGATAATTACCTTCTTTACGCCGCTTTGCATCAGAATGTCTCGGTCGAAGCGTTCCTTGGCGAGTGCCCCGAAACCGCCCGGCACGGTTACGCGGTTGTTGCCGATGCCTAGGTTCAGTACACCCTGGTTGGTTATCTTATGCTTCAGCTGCAGCATCTCCGACATAACATCCGGCCACCGGTTCTGGGCATTATCCGTAGAACATTTGCCGTCGGTGATGGAGTTGCCCATGATGGCGATGGCACTCATGTTGGTGCTCATCGTATACACATCGATACCGCTGATGTTGTACCAGTGGTTCTCGCGGAAAGCCTTTTCGAAGTTGGAGTGGGCATTGGTTACTCCCTTCATGATATAAGAGGTGGTACGTGAGCCCATGTGAACGGTAGGCACATCGGGAGCCGAGGTGTAGTTGATGGTGATGGCTACGCGCTCCAGATTCTTGAGATTGAACTTCAGGGCATCGCTCACTATCTGTCTGCCGGCAGGGATAGTAGCCTTGTAGCTGTTGCCGAACTTGAAGTATTGGGCCGATTTGGCATCAATCTTGAAGGAGTCTTTGGCGTGGGCGATATAGATGGAGCGTATCACTACGGGTTGCATTGAGTAGATATTGCTCAGTTTCAGTCTTATCACGTCGCCTCCCACGCTTACCTTTACTATCTGGCGAACCGAACGGTTTGTCATGTTGTTATTATAGGGCATAAACGCTTTCACCACAGTCTGCGGTGCCGTAGCCCAAGTTCCAATCCATGTTTGTGCCGCCATCTGTAGTGTGTATGTGCAGATGAAGCATAGTATCATTATAAATCTTTTCACCTTGTTGTATTTTTTAATTATAATCCTTGCGCCCGATGAGCCGTCTCGTTATGCATTATCTCATAAAAAGGGTCGATGCCATTGGAGGCACCGACCAATTCTGTTTATAATGATTTGATATTTTCTTCCGATAGCCCTGTGAATTGCATGATTTGCTCTATAGGCAGACCAGCTTGACGCATTTTTAGGGCGATGGCATTTTTTTTCTTCAGTTTTACCTTCTGCTCTACCTTCCGCTCTACCTTCTGCTCTACCTTCCGCATGCCCTTCTAATCTAGCGTTTCCAAGAACGTCATTTTGAATCATGATGGCATTGACATGTTCATCGTAGGCGTGTCGTTCGGCATTCGACATAGAGTAGTATTTCAGCTTCTCGCGAGCTTCTTGCAATCCTGGTGCTTTCGTGTCAGGATTGATGACTCCGTTTTTGAGGTAATCAACCCATTCCTCCAATGGAGACTTGGCAACCTTGTTGAATTCATTGATGCGCACTAGCATATAGGTTGGGAATATTTCGGCAGGCGACTTTCTCACGATTGTATCTTTCTCCTTGGTACTGATGATGAGTTGGTCTTGCGTATGCAGGCCGATAAAATTGTTTTGTCCTACATAGATATAGTCCGACCCTTTGCCAAGGTCAAAATAAAGTATACTAATGGAATATACCTTTTTTACTTCTTTGTAGGTGTTGCCGAGATTGATATGCTCGGTAATGGCTTTGTCTACGCCATAAAATATACGTTCCTGATAACACAATCTGGTTATATTTTGTATCTCGACAAGAATGTCTTCACCGTTACTATTTTTTGCCTTGATTTCTACTCGATAGAACTTATCTTCTGCCAGCACGTTTCCTTCGTTTTCTAGGATTTCAACAATCTTGATAGGTTCATTCAGAAACACGGTCAGGAAGCCCTCGAGCACACCAAAGTTCGCCTTCTGGTGAAGTTGGTGCAAGATTGCCCAATCGAATCGAATGCATTTATCTTTTAGCTCTTCCATATAGATTTCCTCCTAAAATTAATATTCGGTTGCAAAGTTACGCTTTTCTTTTGAAAGAAGCAAGGATTTTTGGGAAAATGTTTGAGTTGTAAAACTACTATTGTACTGTCAATGAGTTTATACTTGTACAACAGTAGGTTTATGGTTGTACAACAAAAGGGTATATGGTTGTACAACAAAAGGGTATACAGTCGTACGACTAAAGAGTGTGTAGTTGTACGACAATGGGGTGTTGTCACTAGGCTCGGCAGACCTGCTGACTGCAGTCGGCAGACCTGCTGACTAGGCTTGGCAGAGTTGCTGAGCCTA
>ERZ791624.378-NODE-378-length-31733-cov-2.239283_pt1 | contig 31733 bp, 38 predicted proteins | sample MGYA00510058_ERZ791624 | MGnify/ENA primary metagenome ERZ791624 (study PRJEB30046, sample SAMN00715158) | human gut metagenome | study: EMG produced TPA metagenomics assembly of the A metagenome-wide association study of gut microbiota in type 2...
GATGATGGGACCGAATGGTCAGCCGATGCAGGGACGTCCAATGATGGGACCGAACGGTCAGCCGATGCCAATGAATGGTGAGGATAAGAAAAAGAACAAGAAGAAGGAAAAGGCTCCAAAGCAGCCAAAGCCACAGAAAGCACCTAAGCCACCGAAAGAGCAGAATGCTTCAAAGGAAAAGAAGGGCAAGGGCGGCAAGATCGCTCTGATCGTTATTCTTATCGTGATCGTTCTTGCAGGCGGTGGAGCTGCAGCAATATTTGTTCCTAAGTTCATGAATTATAATAAAGCTGAGGATGCTTTAAAGAATGGTAAAGTAGATGAGGCAATTGACCTTTATAATAAAGCAAAGCCGATCAAAGATTCTAAGACCAAGGTAAATGGTGGAGCATATTTTGAATACGCAGAGAGTCTGCTTGCAGCCGGAAACTTTGTTGAAGCTGCAGATAATTACAGAAAGGCAGCAGGTCTTAACTATGAGGGGGCTGCTCAGAAGGAGAAAGAGAGTTACTTTAGTCAGGCCGAAAAGCTGTATGGTGAGGCAAATTACACAGAAGCAGCAGATTATTATGAGAAAGCAGGAGATGTAAATGGTGCAGCCGATAAGGTAAAAGAATGTTCTTATATGAATGGTTGTGCATTGGAAGGTGAGAAGAAGTACGATGAGGCCATTCAGGCATTTACCGCAGCCGGTGACTATCAGGATGCAGCCGAAAAAATTAAGGAATGTTATTATAATGATGCGGTTGACAAGATGGCAGCAGGCGATTATATTAATGCAAAAGATTTATTTGTAAAGTCAGAATATAATGATTATGCAGATAAAGCAAATGAGTGTCTGTGCTTACTGGCAGAACAGTATGTATCACAGCAGGATTATTCAAAAGCGATCGAGACATATGGTCAGGTCGATTCTTCCTATAAGGACTGTACAGCAGATATCGATGCTGTGCGGATCAAGTGGGCAAAGCTTTTGAGTGATGGAAAAGATTATAAGGCAGCAGTAGAGATGTATAGTCAGGTTACGACCAAGGATATGACTAAAAAGATCAACAAAGCAAAGTCTAAATACATCAAGGATCATTTTGACAGTAACGATGAGACTACTATGAATTACATCTGTGATCTTCGTCAGGCAGGTTATGACTCAGCAGATGATGATTATACAGCACTGACAGGCTGGTTTATTGAGTCATTTGTAAATGATGACAAGGAAGATTATAAGAGTAAGAATGATTCAGCTTCATCTGATAAAACGATCTATATCCATACGATGTTTTTAACAGAGAATGATGTAACAATGAACCTGAAAGGTTACGTTGTATATTCAGATGGAACAAAGAGCAATGAAGTTACATTTGGTGAAGTGAAAGACAGATATACAACGTGGATGAGCATTGATTCCTCACAGGCGATCAAGGGAGCAGCTACGTTATACATATATGAGATTGATACAAACCGATTGATAGAGAAGTATGTATTTACTATAGAATAAAGATCGGAAAATAGTACAGATAAAAAGCGGCTGTATTCTGAATTAAGATTTGCAGACGCTTTTTATGCCGAAGTATGTAGAAAGGAACAGTGGACACATGGAGTCAGTCAGCAAGAGAACAATGTCCAATCAGAATACGGGGAATACAGTACAGCAGATGGAAAGTGAATTTACTCCCGGAGTAGAGATCAAGATCATTGTAGCGGTTATTTTCCTTATGGCGTTCGGTCTGGTCATGATCTTCAGCGCGTCCAGTTATACATCATCTATAAGCAGAGCTACGAATTATGATTCGGCATTTTATTTTAAGAAACAGTTGAAAATGATTATTTTGGGAATGGTGGCTGCCGGAGTGGTAAGCGTGATTCCGTATAAGGCATTTAAGAAGGTCGGACCTTTGATGTATGGTTTATCGATCGTTTTGATCTTTGCTTTAAAAACGCCACTTGGTATAACATCCGGCGGTGCGACCAGATGGTTGAATCTTGGAATAATCCAGTTACAGGTTGCCGATGCTACAAAGGTATGTATGATTATCTTTATGGCATATTATGTCAGCAAATACTGGAAAGAAATGCATAAGTTTCTTAGGATATTTAAGCTGTGGCTGTTTATTGCATTTCAGGCAGGACTGATTCTTGCCATTTCTTCAAACCTGAGTAGCTGTCTGATCTTATTATTGATGGTATTTGTTCTGACCTTTATCGTAGGTAAGAATCCATCCCTGCATATCGGAGTCGGAGTGTTTGGTATTGTCGCTGTGATTATATTGATCATATGGTTGAAGGCAACGATGCCGCTTGAAAGTGAGATGGATAAGTATCCGTATCAGATCCAGCGTTTCTTCGGATGGATCGACCCGGAGCGTTATGCCGGCTCACTTGGTTATCAGCCATTGCAGTCCTTATATGCCATCGGAAGCGGCGGCTTACTTGGAAAGGGGCTTGGAAATGGTACACAGAAGCTGAGTAATATTCCGGAAGCACAGAATGATATGATCTTTGCGATCATCTGTGAGGAGTTGGGATTGGTTGGAGCGATCATTATGTTCCTGATGTTCGGCTATCTGTTGTATCAGATGTTTATTGTTGTAAGAGAATCGAAGAATCTATATGGAAGCGTAGTTGTAATAGGAGTTATGCTTCATATTATCTTTCAGATTATAGTTAATGTATGTGTTGCTGTGAACTTTTTCCCGAATACGGGTGTATCCCTTCCGTTTATCAGTTCGGGTGGTTCGGCGATCCTATGTACCATGATCGAGATCGGTCTGGTGCTTGGCATACGAAGACAGCAATGTAATAGAAAATATTCCAGAATAAATTAATTGAGGAGAGATTATGAGAAAAATAGGAAAAGGCTTAATTCTGACTGCATTATTTGCAGTCTGTACAGTAGGAATGATCGGGCTAAATCTGGATGCTGCAACTTTGCAGAATAAGGATCAGAAGAGTTATGATATCGAGATCATGACAGATGGACAGATCCCGGGCGCAGACAGTTCGACGACAGAAGCGCCAACAACAGAAGAACCGACAACGGAAGCTCCAAAGAATGGCTGGGTAAAAGAGCCTGATGGTAGAAAATACTATGTAAACGGTGTTGCAAAGACGGGAAGTCATGTAGCGATCAAGGACAGTAATGGCAAGAAATATTATTATTCTTTCGATAAGAAGGGTAATCTTGTGTATGGTCTTGTGAAGGTAAATGGTAAGCTGTACTATCATTCTTCAAGTGACAAGAAGCATCCGGGTGCAGCTGTTACTGGATGGCAGCAGATAAAAGGTAAGAAGTATTATTTCAGCAAGAAGACCTGTGCAGCTTATACAGGATATAAGAAGATAGGAAATTCCAGATATTTCTTTGACAGCAAGGGAAGGATGCTGACAAAGAAATGGAAGACGGTTGAGAAAAGAAAGTATTACTTTGGCAAGGATGGCAAGGCTGAAACAGGACTTGTGAAGATCAGTGGAAAGAAATATTATTTCAGTAAAAAAGGTGTCCTGCAGAAAAGCAAATTTGTAAAATATAAGGGAAAGAAGTATTACCTTGGAAAGACAGGTAAGGCTGCAGCAGGTGAAGTAAGGAAGGTAAATAGTAGCTACTATTACTTTAATAAATCAGCAAGCATGATAAAGAGTTCCTGGATTAAGACATCGAAGGGCAAGTACTATTTTGGTAAGAGCGGAAAAGCCTATACCGGATCACATAAGATCAATAATAAGGTGTATGTATTCCGTTCAAACGGAACGTTGGTAACACAATCAGGTCTGGTGACGATATCCGGCAAGACTTATTATATGAACAGCAATGGTACAGCACAGACCGGATATAAGAAGATTGGTGATGCATATTACTATTTTGGTAAAGATGGTGTTATGTATAGAAAGAAATGGGCGTATGTCGGTGGATATAAGTTCTATTTCTGTTCTAATGGTAAGCGTGCAGTCGAAGTAGATGATGTCATCGGAGATCAGGATGCTTATGAGATCATCATTAATAAGAAAACCAATGTTGTAACTGTATATGCAAAGGATGGAAAGAATGGATATATTATTCCGGTACGTGCTTTTATATGTTCTACCGGTGTGAGCACACCACTTGGTACATTCCATACACAGAGCCGTTACAGATGGCATGAACTGATGGGACCATGCTGGGGGCAGTGGTGCAGTGGTATCTACGAAGGCTATCTGTTCCATTCGGTATACTACAACGATGTAAATAATAACAATGCACTTAGCGTAAATGCTTATAATAAGCTTGGCACAACATGTTCACATGGATGCGTAAGACTGACAGCAGGAGATGCAAAGTGGATTTATGATCACTGCAGTGTCGGAACAAAGGTAACGATCATTAATGAAAGCGGCAGAGATCCATTTCCAAAGCCAACTGCATATAAGCTTCCATCATGGCATACATGGGATCCGACAGATCCTAATATGCAGTATAAATGTAAACAGAAGGGCTGCCACTAGGGAGGACGATCGTGCACACGATTATTAAAAAACTATTTGCGATATCTTTAATATGTATATGTATGTGTGCCTGTGTGTCCTGCAAAAAGGAGGAGACACAGACGGAAGGAACAACAGAGGCGATAACGAATGGATCGGTAGAAGATTCTTCGGCGTTTATTCCGTTGGGAATGGTCATTGATGTTTCACAAAATGATATGATCAAAGATGTAACTTACGAGATAAAAGACACAGAGATCGCTGTTGTGAATTTTAAATATAATGGACTTCAGTGTCAATTTCGGGGATCGGCAGTTCATAATGAATTTGATCTGGCCGGTGTTCAGAATAATGGTGACGGAAATATGGTTGTAACTTCTGTAGGAAGTTATAATGCGACCTATTATAAGCTGGATCCCGGAAGAGTGGTATTCTGGAGCGATGAAAATATTCATTACAGTCTGTATGTATATGTTACGGCGGAAGATTCTGTGTTAGAGGAGATTTTGTCAAATCTGATATTTGAGAATCATTATACGGAGCGTGCCGATGTAAAGAAAAGTACAGAGGCAGCAGCCGAAGAGTTTGCCGGACAGGTTATAACGATCATTCAGAATAAGGATATGCAGGCCTTATCAGAGATTATGAATTATCCGCAGGAGCTTGGAAGCGGACAGTCGATCGGAAATATAGATGAGCTTATGGCGATTCCGGCAGAAGATATTTTTACAAAGGATATTCTTGAAGCCGTGAATGAAGATTCTCTGGCTAACCTGCGACAGGGCAGAGATGGCGATTCTTATCTTATTGGTTCAAATTATAAAAACATCTATTTTCGAAAAAATGCAGATGGAGATTTTAAAATAGTAAAAATAAATAATTAGGAATACAAACAGCCCATTTAGCTGCCGTAATGCATAGACTGCCCCTGCAATAATTTACTGCGGTTTCTGTTCGCTGCATATGCCTGATTTGTAAATACTCCTGCGTCAACTCGCTCTTTGAGCTCGAACAGACGACCGTATTTACCGGCAATATGCATCTCACAACGAAATCCTCGTACATATTATTGCAGGGGCAGTCTATGCATTACGGGCAGCCGAACGGGCTGTTTTTTTCATGTGAAAATCTTGTAGAATCCTGTAGGAATAATGCCTACGATATGAATTGTAGAGATGGGAAGATAAATGTAGAATTATTTTGTGTAATGGACAGGCTGGGTCTGACTGTCCGAAAATAAAGCAGGAGGGTACATATAAATGGGAAATAAATATCTGATAAAGGAAGCGGCAAAGCTGGTTGATGTGGAGCCTCATGTATTAAGGTATTGGGAAGAGGAACTTGATATGCGGATCAAGCGGAATGATATGGGACATCGATATTATGATGAGCAGGATATCCGCATTTTAAAGAAGATAAAGGAATTGAAGGATCGCGGAATTCAGCTTAAGGCAATACATGAACTGGTGCAGAAAATGTATGATATTTTGGAAAATGGTGTTCCGGCAGAGGATGCATCCAAAGAGGTAGAGGCAGATTTTACCTCGGAGTTAGTGAATACGGTAACACAGATCGGTGAAGATGTGGATGACGATCAGGCAAGGATCGTGGATTTCAAGCTGGTTCAGTTCCAGTCCGTGATGTCAAAGATCGTTGGAAATTCCATAAAGGAGAATATTAAGCCAATCAGTCAGGCAGTGACAGCGGAGACAACCGAGCAGATAGCAAAGCAGATGGATGTCATTATGAGAGAACAGGACGAGCGGGCTGAGGAGCGGTACCGAAGACTGGATACCGTGATCCGGGAAATGCAGCAGACCAGACGGGAGATTGCGGCAGCAGAAACTACCGGAAAAAAGAAAAAACATTTCTTTGGCAAGAAAAATAAGTAACAATGTATGCAGATCCATCTATCATTCGTTTTCTTTATAAAAACTTCATATAAGAGGCTGCAAAAGCATGATATAATGAGCGTAAGCCGAGCAATGCAGAATAAAAAGTACATAGACCGAATGTAAGCTTGCTTACAATGAGGTCTATGTAGTTTTTATTCTATAGTGCGAAGCACGGACATCGAGTAATCAGAAAGATTACGAGATGAGCATTGCGAAGGAAAAGACATCGAGTAATCAGAAAGATTACGAGATGAGCATTGAAAATTTTTTATAAAGGAAAACATATGAAGATCATTAAAAAAGTTAAATGGGCATTGGTTTCGGTTTGGATTTTTATCGTGTTGATCATGGTGATAGGAACGATTGTGATCGGACGAAGTTATCTGTCAGAAATGTTTGGAGATGGATATAGTATACAGTCATTATATTCCATTAGTGATCCGATCAAGGAGACCTATAGAAATCTGTCGATTATCATGTCGGAGGTACAGGAAGATCTGCAGACAAATCCCAATAAATTTTATGATAAAAAATATTTTGAAAGTTTGAATCAGAAAGCTGGAAATTACAGGACATCGGTTCTCGTCTATCTGAACGGAGAATTTGTATATTCCGGAATACAGAAAGATATAGAGGAACTGGAATCCTCGTTACTTACTAAAAGAACCATTTATACAAATGGTGAAAGAGACATTGATCAGGATAACAATTTATCGGAAGTCAGTGTGGAAGATATGGGGGCACAAGGTTCATACTCATTTGGAGAGAATGGAAAAACCTATGAATATATGTTGACTACCCCGCAAGCATATCTGTGTAATGAGATTGATTATCAGATTGACGGAAAACCGATCAGCGTTTTTCTGGTTACCTACTATGGTAATTATGTCAGCCAGTTTAAGAGTGCACTTGTGGGTTTCATTTTTATGATGTTTTTGATCATGCTTGTGTTGACGACGGCATTGTCAGCGCTGGTATATACACAGTTTATTCGACCGTTGGTACGATTAAAAGAGGCAGCAGAGGAGATCGGTACAGGAAATTTGAACAGCCCGGTCGACGTGAGCAGCAGCAGAAAAGATGAGATCGGAGAGTTATGCCGGTCATTTAATGACATGAGGGTACGTTTGAATGAGTCTGTTGAGCTTAAGATGCAGTATGAGGAAGAGAACAGAGAGTTGATCAGTAATATTTCCCATGATCTGAAAACGCCGATCACGACGATCAAAGGTTATGTCGAAGGTCTGATGGATGGTGTGGCAGATACGCCGGAGAAACAGGATCGCTATCTGAAGATGATCTATAATAAGGCAAATGAATTGGATGCGTTGATTAATGAGCTGTCGCTCTATACAAATATTACGAACAATGCGATACCATATGAATTCCACAGGGTATCAGTTAAGGATTATTTTAATGATTGTATGGAAGAGGTTCGGGCAGATCTGTTGTCACATAATATGACTCTTACTTATAATAACTATTGTGCAGAAGATGTAAAGGTTGTCGTTGATCCGGATCAGTTGAAGCGAGTTATCAACAACGTTGTTACGAATGCGATCAAGTATACAGACAAAGAGGAAGGTCATATTGACATTTCTATAGAGGAAAGTGAGAAGATGATCAAGGTATCGATCAATGATGATGGACGGGGTATTGATAAAGAGAGCCTGCCGCATATATTTGACCGAACCTATCGTGCAGACAATGCAAGACGTTCCAGAGGCGGAAGCGGACTGGGACTTGCTATCTGTAAGAAGATCGTGGAAGAACATGGTGGAAAGATCTGGGCAACCAGTACGAAAGGCGAGGGTACAACGATCTATTTCACATTGAAGAAGTACATCAAGGAGGAAAATAAAGATGAGCAGAATATTGATAATTGAAGATGAACTTAGTATTGCAGAACTGGAGAGAGATTATCTGGAGTTAAATGATTTTGAAGTCGAAATAGAGACAAACGGAGCAAAGGGTCTGGATAAGGCACTGGAGAATGACTACAGTCTGATCCTGCTTGATCTGATGCTGCCGGATCTGGATGGATTTGAAATCTGTCGTCAGATTCGTGAGAAGAAGGATATTCCGATCATCATGGTAACAGCGAAGAAGAATGATATTGATAAGATTCGTGGATTGGGACTTGGTGTTGATGATTATGTAACAAAACCCTTCAGTCCAAGCGAACTGGTTGCCAGAGTAAAAGCACATATCTCCAGATATGAGAGATTGATCGGTTCAACTGCATTGCAGAATGATGTGATCGAGATTCGTGGTTTGAAGATCGATAAAACTGATCGTCGTGTCTATGTGGATGGCGAAGAGAAGGTATTTACAAATAAGGAATTTGATCTTTTGACCTTCCTTGCAAGCAATCCGAATAAAGTATTTTCAAAGGATGAACTGTTCAATAAGATTTGGAATATGGAGAGTATCGGGGATATAGCGACCGTAACGGTTCATATTAAGAAGATTCGCGAGAAGATTGAATTTGATACATCTAAGCCACAGTATATCGAGACTGTATGGGGCGTAGGATACAGATTCAGAATGTAGTGAGACAGAAATTATTCAGGCAGGAGAGAGCGTATCAGGGCTTTGGATTGTAAGAGGTTCTGATAAGGAGATAACAGATGAAGATAGAAGTATTATATGAAGATAATGATATATTGGTTGCTGTAAGCCGTACGGACTGCCATCACAGCCGGATAAGAAGAATTCTGAAAATATGGTCAGTATGTTGAAGCTCCGTATCTTTGAAAAAGAGCATCGGACAGAGGAACCGTATCTGGCACCGATCCACAGATTGGATCGACCGGTTGGCGGCATTATGTTATTTGCAAAGAATAAAGAAGCTGCGGCAAAATTGTCTAAACAGAGCGAAGATGGTGAGATGGTCAAATATTATCAGGCGATCTTAACAGGTGAACTTCCGAATGATGCCGGAACGATTACGAATTATCTGATTCATGATAACCAGACCAATGTCACAAGGATTGTGGATAAAGATACACCGGGAGCAAAATTAGCAGAGCTTGATTATGAAGTGTTAGATGTCATGGAGACAGATGATGGAATCTTAAGCTATGTGCTGATCAATCTTATCACAGGCAGAACACATCAGATCCGTGTTCAGATGGCTGGTAAAAAAGCAGGCATTTGGGGTGATACAAAGTACAATCCTAAGTTCCGGAAGACAAAAAAATCTTATAAACAGATCGGTCTTCATGCATCCAGGCTGGAATTTGAACATCCTGTGACAGGAGAACACATGGTATTTAAGAATGAGCCGGAAGGCAAGGCATTCGAGATTATCGAGCTGGATGAATTTTAGAGATAAAAACCGAAGCTATAGGACAAAATATGTTGATAAAAACCGCCTTCAACCCTGATAAATAAAGGGATGAAGGCGGTTTAATCTTTTTCAAATAAAATTTGAGGGTGAAAAATATGCTGATAGCTGAATCTGTCTACTACATATATCTATTTGGCTTTTGGGATAGATGTCGGATAGATTACATCTTCAAAGCCATTATAGCTGTGAACCCAGCGCAGATTTCCATCGCTGTCATATTCTATTAAGTAGCTTATGGTTTCGTCCTTGAAAGTCATAATAAGAACGTTCTGATCATTTATCTCATAGGTTCCTGTCCGTGTCGTCTGCCCTTTTTCGGTGACGGTCATATCTTCTGAGAAGGTAAAGTTCCCCTGATCCTCTACTGCCCATAAGGAATCGCACAGTTTTTCTTCAACTGTCCGTTCATCCCGTTTTTCAGGAAGATGGGTCATAACGAAATAGATTGAGACAAATGCTGCTGTGAGGATCAGAACAACGATAATGGTTATCTTTATAACTTTGAAGGTATGTGTCGTTTTCCTCTGTCTGGACAGGGATGCCTGCTGATCTTTGATCATATCCTGATAGGAGGCTGTGATACTGTAGCTTGAGCCTGCGATACTATTTGTCTTGTTTGTTGATGGTTCCTGTGTTGATTTTAACCGCAGGATAGCAGTCTCGGTCATGCCTTTGGTATTGATGTCTTCGGTCTGATCCGGAAGCTCTTTTTCCTGCAGGTATTGTTCGGAGATGGGAAGTCTGCCAGACTTGTCTGTTCCATTTTTCAGATGGAAGGAAGAATGGTTCTGTTCTTGTTCACTCATTTATTTATCCCTCGTTTTATATTTTTTATACGCAATTTATCATGGATACTATATACACAAATGGTAGAAAATGCAAGAAAAAAATATTTTGCATTCTATAAGAACAATTCCACGAGAACAAGCTATGAGAACAAGCAAAAATCCCTTGAAAATATTGGACTATATCTATATAATGACAGAAGGTATGTAACTTTTTAAAAGACAGGTATAGATGTCAGACACATTTAAAAGGTTACACGATAGAATTATTTTATGAGTATATAAAGGAGAAAATTGAGATGGCTAATGAAAAGAAATTAGTAGAGGCTATTACTTCCATGGACGAAGATTTTGCCCAGTGGTACACAGATGTTGTAAAGAAAGCAGAGCTTACAGATTATTCAAGTGTAAGAGGATGCATGATTTTACGACCGGCCGGTTATGCCATCTGGGAAAATATACAGAAGGAACTCGACAGAAGATTCAAGGAAATAGGCGTAGAAAATGTATATATGCCATTGTTCATTCCTGAAAGTCTTCTTCAGAAGGAGAAGGATCACGTAGAAGGATTTGCACCTGAAGTTGCATGGGTAACACAGGGTGGCTTGGATCCACTTCCGGAGCGTTTATGTGTAAGACCTACATCAGAGACTCTGTTCTGTGATCTGTATTCGAATATCATTCATTCATATAGAGATCTTCCAAAGGTTTATAACCAGTGGTGTTCAGTTGTTCGTTGGGAAAAGACAACCAGACCTTTCCTTCGTTCGATGGAATTCTTATGGCAGGAAGGTCATACGGCACATGCTACAGCAGAAGAAGCAGAGGAAAGAACCATCCAGATGTTAAATGTCTATGCTGATTTCTGTGAGCAGGTTCTGGCTATTCCTATGATCAAGGGACGTAAGACAGATAAAGAGAAGTTTGCAGGTGCAGAGGCTACTTATACGATCGAAGCTCTGATGCATGATGGTAAGGCACTTCAGTCCGGTACTAGCCATAATTTCGGAGATGGATTTGCCAAGGCATTTGGCGTTCAGTATACAGACGCAAATAATAAATTACAGTATGTACACCAGACTTCATGGGGTATGTCAACCAGAATTATCGGCGCGATCATCATGGTTCATGGTGATGACAGCGGCCTGGTGCTTCCACCAAGAATCGCTCCTACACAGGTTATGATCATTCCGATCAACCAGAAGAAGGAAGGCGTTCTTGAAAAGGCACAGGAGATCAAGGCAGCTCTTTCTGAGAAGTTCACAGTTAAGCTGGATGATTCTAATAAGAACCCAGGCTGGAAATTCTCTGAGCAGGGATGCGCGGCATTCCGGTTCGTATCGAGATCGGACCAAAGGATATCGAAGCTGGTCAGGCAGTTATCGTACGTCGTGATAACAGAGAAAAGACAGTTGTGTCATTAGATAATATTACAGAAGCAGTTGGGGAGATCCTTGAGAAGATGCAGGCAGACATGCTTGCAAAGGCAACTGCTCACAGAGATGCCAATACACATGAGGCTCATAACTGGGAAGAATTCACTGACATTCTGACAAGAAAGCAGGGATTCATCAAAGCTATGTGGTTGGCGACAGAGCCTGTGAGGAAGCGATCAAGGATGAGACCGGTGCAACAACCAGATGTATGCCATTTGAGCAGGAGCATCTGTCCGATGTCTGTGTACATTGCGGTAAGCCTGCAAAGACGATGGTATACTTTGGCAAGGCATACTAAGAGGAACATCGGCAAAGACGATGGTATACTTTGGCAAAGTATGATAAAAGAAAGAGTAGCCATTAGCAGATGATAGATAAGTAGTGTATTTGATTTTGCAGAATTTATGATACTTGCAATAGGTGATAACAAACATATTAATAGATTGTTATCACCTATTTTAATGTAATATATATTTGGGATGGAATATGCTGTTTTCAATTGATATCATGAAATATGGCATAGATGATGGTGCAATCATGAAGTATATGGCATAGATGATGACGCTTGAGGGTATATTGGATGAAAAAGCTTGTTAATACCCAGCCGAAGGATAGGCATACGGGTATGACAGCTAGAAAACAGAAATGATACCCAAGAGAAGGGCAGGCATACGGGTATGACAGCTAGAAAACAGAAGTGATACCCAAGTGAGAGGTAGGCATGTGGGTATGACAGCTAAGAAACAGAAGTGATACCCAAGAGAAGGATAGATCATAGGGTATACTAGAAGAGAAGATGAGAGATACCCTATCAAAAAATAAAGTAATGGTATTGTGTACAGAAAGGCATAGAAATACCCAAGGAGGAGGTTGTGATATGGAGATCAGGATGCCGGAGAATGCAAAAAAGGTAATAGAGACACTGGAAGTTGCCGGATATGAAGCCTATATTGTTGGTGGATGCGTGAGAGACAGTATTCTTGGCAGAGAACCGGGAGACTGGGATATTACGACAGCAGCAAGACCGGAACAGGTAAAGGCGTTATTCAGACGGACGATCGATACCGGAATTAAGCATGGTACGGTTACGGTTATGTTTGGTAAAGAGGCATATGAAGTAACCACCTACCGGGTGGATGGAGAATATTCCGATCACAGAAGACCGGATTCTGTGGAATTTACTGCAAATTTAGAAGAAGACTTGAAGCGTAGGGATTTTACGATCAATGCTATGGCATACAGTCCTTCAGCAGGTGTGATCGATCTGTTCGGTGGAATGGATGATCTGGACAATAAGGTAATCAAGGCGGTCGGTGATCCGCTGGCACGATTTGATGAAGATGCCCTGAGAATCCTTCGGGCAATCCGGTTTGCAGGCCAGCTTGATTTCACGATCGAAAGGGATACCAGAAAAGCGATGATCCTACGGGCACAGTTCTTACAGGATATCAGTGCCGAACGTATCCGCGTGGAGCTTGACAAATTGCTGACTTCTGCGCATCCGGAGAAATTGATGGAAGCATATGTGACAGGTATAACAGCATATATCCTGCCGGAATTTGACCGAATGATGGAACAGCCGCAGAATAATCCATACCACAAATACAACGTAGGAGTTCATTCGATGGAAGCAGTTAAGGTTATTGAGCCAACTACAGTATGCAGATGGGCTGCGCTGCTTCATGATGTGGGAAAGCCGGAATGTCATACTGTGAATGAAAATGGTATCGACCATTTCTATGGACATAATGAGAAGGGGGCAGAGATTGCCCGTAAGGTGCTTCGCAGACTGCGGTTTGACAATGAAACGACAGATCTGGTATGCAAGATGGTGCTGTGGCATGATTATGGTTTAGGGGAGATGTTGAAAAAGACAACCTTCCGAAAAGCACTCAGCAGGATGGGAGCAGATTTCTTCCCTTATTATATCAAGATCCGCCGGGCGGATATGGCGGCGCAGAGTGATTATAAGTTAGAAGAACGGAGAAGCAGCATCGAGCATCTGGAGAAATTGTATCAGGAGATTACGGATGCGAAAGATTGTCTGACGATTAAACAGCTTGCCATCAATGGAAAAGATTTGATCGCACTTGGCGTAAAGCCGGGAAAAGAGATCGGCGATATCCTGCAGAAACTTCTGAATCAGGTGCTTGGCAGTCCTGAGTTGAACAACAGAGAAGCGCTGCTGTCTATGGCAGAGTCATATATTAGAAAATAGAAAAAATAAAGGTGGAATTATAACGGTATTCGGCTAATTATATATTGATATTACCAAAGATTTCGTAATGAGATGCATAGTGCCGGTAAATATAAGTGCCTGTTTGAGTCCGAAGGACGAGTTGGTCAATGCTTCATCTCTGCCGTATTTTACTACGGAATATGGCAGTTTTTGCGTGATCCATATGCCGGGCGGGTGAATATACCGGGCACAGATCCGGAGGCAAATATGACATTTTATGTGAAAGACAGGAGATTATTTAAAACAGATAAAAATATGGAGGTGTAGAATGAGACTGAGGAATGTGTTAATTGTTGTGAAAGATATTGAACGGTCAAAGCAATTTTACCATGATCTGTTTGGACTCGAACCAATATTAGATAATGACGGAAATCTGATTCTGACGGAAGGATTAGTATTGCAGGATGAGAGGATATGGAAAGATTTTCTTAAAAGAGATGTGATATCCCACAATAATTCCACCGAGCTATATTTTGAGGAGCGGGATATCGAAGCTTTTGTTGAAAAGCTGGAGCGGTTATATCCGTCGATTGAATATGTAAATCCACTTATGGTTCACAGTTGGGGACAGAAGGTGGTTCGTTTCTATGATCTGGATGGAAATCTGATCGAGGTTGGGACGCCGGCGTAACCGGAAACAGACAAGGAAGCTATATGCAGCGGAAAATTTATAATTCTGGGTGAAACATTGAGGTAACTGTGTATTAAGGGAAAATCTGTTTGACATGAAGGAAAGCAAGTAATACATAAGCTGACGGGGCTAAATAACAGGAGAGAAAAAATGAGAAACATCGTTTTGCTTGTCAGATATACAACAAAATCAGGGATGAGAGGGAAATTTGTTGAGGCTGTGATGGCATCCGGGATTTTAGATCAGATTCGGAAGGAAAAGGGCTGCATGTCATATAATTATTATGATGATGCCGAAGATCCGGACAAACTGCTGCTCGTAGAGGAATGGGAATCGGAGGAGGATCAGCAGAAGCATTTGCAGATGCCGTATATGGAGATGTTAAAACAGATAAAAGAAAAATATGTCCTTGATACAGTAGTAACAAAAAAATAGGGTTTATATAATGGGGAAGGGGAAATTACTATGTGGAAAATATTTATAATTATATTCGGAGTGCTTTTCGGCATATTTATGCCAAGATCAATATATGAGAATTATACAGATGCAGATTTGGAAGACAGTACTTATGAAGAAGATTCGTATGTAAATTCAGAAGATAGTACTTATGAAGAATATTCATATGCAGACTCAGAGGACAGTGTTTATGGGGACTATCCGTATCCAGATCCGGAATATGCTGCCGGACGAGATAACTTGAAAACCTATAACAACAAGGACTATGATCCGACAAAAACAGACTGGGAAAATTATGGGGATACCGGTTCGATCATGGAGATTGCGGACACGGACTGGGCATTAGAAAATGCTCCCGTGTTTCATGTAGAAACAAAGGAACAACTGGCTGGAGTTGTATATTATGTCAATGCAGTCAAAGGGTATAATGATTCCGTGGAACTCTACCTTGAGGCGGATATAGATCTTGACGGCTTGGAATGGGTTCCGATGGGCGGATGGTACAGACCGGACAGATATCTTGAGTACACTACATTTGTGGGGCTTATAGATGGACAAAATCATATAATAAAAAATATGCATATAGATACAAAATACGGTGGACATTGCGGATTTGTAGGATATTCTTATTCCTTGCAGGTGAAGAATATCACTTTTGAAAAGGCATATGTGTCTGGAGGAACGTATGTAGGAATTGCAGGCGGAGAAATTTATGGTTCTGAAGACTGGATAAATGTAAATGTATCAGGTATGGTTGGAACACCCGGACCTGAAACCGGCTCGATCGTTGGCAGGGAAGCCGGTATTAATTTCAGAGACTGCGATGCAACGGTTGTGTATAAAAAGGAAAACGGAAGATTTGGAAGTATCCGGTATTTTTCACACAGATATCAGTTAATTGCAGAAACACCGGTTGTTGAAGCATTTACCCTGACTTATGAAAATGGCGTGATCATAAGAGATGAAGTTGAAGGATATGATAATCTGGGCTGGCATATTGAGCGGGATGGTTCGCTTCTTTTGGACAGAGCAGCAGAAGGTGAATTGCAGCTGCCGGCAGAATATACATATCCGGATACATCGATCTGGCTTGAGGCATATATAAATGGAACGTATATCAGAGTCAGCAATATAATCGAAGTGCCTTGATCAGATAGCGTTATTTTGTCCGGTATTTCAGGAGAAAGGGAAGTATATTATGTGTTTGCGGAGTGGTGGTGTTTCAGATATTATAATAATATACTTAAATGTGGAGAGCAAAAATGGTTGTATATAAATATGGTGATCCGGAAGCAAATATTGTATTGATCCAGCCAGTGGGAGATCATGATGTGCATGATATAGAAAATGAGGTTTCAGAGATAATGAAGAGGACTTCTCTGGAATTTCGGATGATTGCAGTTAAGGTGCATAGATGGAATCAGGATCTGTCTCCGTGGAGAGCACCTGCTGTATTTGGAAATGAAGATTTTGGCGAGGGTGCGTCGGCGTTACTGGCACAGATATTGGAATTGTGTAAGGATGAAAGTAAGACTTATTATCTTGGTGGATATTCCCTTGCGGGGCTGTTTGCACTTTGGGCATCCTGCCAGACGGACAGGTTTGCCGGGATAGCGTCAGCATCCCCGTCAGTTTGGTTTCCGGGATTTCTTTCGTATGTGAAAGAATATGGGATTGCAAGCCCGGTTGTTTATCTGAGTCTTGGTGATCGGGAAGAAAGAACGAAGAATCAGGTTATGGCTGCGGTAGGCGATTGTATCCGGGAATTGTATGGATGGCTACAGGAGCAGGAGATTGACAGTATACTGGAATGGAATCAGGGAAATCATTTTAAAGAACCGGGAATCCGTACGGCGAAAGCATTTGCATGGGTGATGGAACGAACAAAAGGAACGATCAGAGGAAGGTGATACTTTATGAATGTTACGATGCTTGGAACAGGAAGTGCACTTGTTACGGAATGTTATAACACCTGTTTTGTGTTGCAGGAAAATGAGGAATATTTTATGGTGGATGGTGGCGGTGGAAGTGCCATTCTGCATCAGTTAAAGCATGCCGGAATTGACTGGAAAGAGGTTAGAACTATCTTTGTGACACATAAACATATCGATCACATTACGGGTATCATATGGATGATCCGTATGATATGCCAGCATATGAAGCAGGGCGAATATGAAGGCGAAGCTGTGATATATGCACATGATGAAGTCATTGATCTGCTGCTTGATCTGGCCAGAAAACTTCTGCCAAAGAAAGAGACAGATTTTATCGGTAAACGGCTGCATCTGATAGCAGTTAAAAATGGAGAGTCTGTTGAAATTTTGAATAAACGGGTTACATTTTTTGATATCCAATCCACAAAAGCGAAACAGTTCGGTTTCTGCATGGAACTGGGAGATGGAGAGAGATTAACCTGCTGCGGAGATGAACCATACAATCCATGTGAAAAGAAGTATGCAGAGAACAGTACATGGTTGTTGCACGAAGCATTTTGTCTGGATGGTCAGGCGGATATATTCCATCCATACGAGAAGCATCATTCAACAGTGAAAAATGCCTGTGAGTTTGCAGAAGAATTGCATGTGAAAAATCTGCTGCTGTATCATACAGAGGATCGGAATCTTTCACATCGAAAAGAATTGTATTATGAAGAAGGAAGAAAATATTTCAGTGGGAATCTTCTGATCCCGGATGATCTGGAAACGTTTATAATTTAATATGGTGATCCGGACGGCGAAAGCATTTGCATGGTTGATGAAGAATATGCTAATATAGTTAGCAGAGACTAACTGCATTGGCATATTTTTTTTATAAAGGAGAATAGATATTATGTTACAGTGGAAAATATTTATGGTGATGGCATTGATCGGGCATATATTGTGTGGGATTTCAGATGGATTTCTGACATATGCTCCAAATGGAAAAGTCGATCTGACAAATTTTAAGGATTATGAAAAATCCAAGGTAGCCTTTCATGGAATGCCACTGAAGAATCTGTCGGTTGCGATGTTGTTGGGCGTGTGTGCAATGACGCTTGAGATATTCGGATACATAGCTCTTTGTGACTGGATGCAGCAGTATTCAGAAACATATTATCTGATCATGCTGATATCAACACTTGTCATGTTTATCAATCTTGCATTGCATCATCTGTTCTGTTGTCTGGTTGAATGGTTTTTTGTAAAATTAAATCTGACAGAAGAAGCTCTGCACGCGGTATGGGATTTCTTTAAGACAACCTGTTATACGATGTATCTGGGATATCTGGGAATGTTGGTATTTGCGGCAGCATTTTTTATTGCTGTTGTGACAGGAAAAACTTCACTTCCGGCATGGGCATGTATTTTTAATCTGCTGCCGCTTGCAATCGTGATCCTGCCAACAAAACTTCCGGCAAAAGCAAATGTAATCGGGGTGATCATGTTTGCCGGGTTGCTTTTTCTTATATAATGGTCACGTTAGAGAGCCGGGAACTATCGGCGTTCTTACTTTATAGAAATTATCTTGTAAAAAAGTATAAAATAAAGGAAAATATAAAAAAAAGTATAAAATGAGGTAATATATGCAGAAGCCATTTACAATTACATTTAGTAAAGCACCGAAAAACGCATGTATTCATACAGATAAAACTGCATATTATCATTTACCGGGGCTGTTCGAATTCTATGAGCTGTATCGTGTATTCCTGCCATTGTTCCGGGAGCACAGAGAATATTTCTATGACTGGTGCGAGATCGGTTCGATCTATGGTGCTCCGGCGGACTGTCTGTGGGGTGGCGGACGTGTTGGATATGGTGATTGTGATCCGGAGGATGTACGGGAATTGATGGACGAGTATGGAATCTCAGCCCGATTGACCTTCAGCAACTCCCTGCTTTGTGAGGAGCATCTGGCGGATAAGAGATGTAACGAGCTTTGCAGATTATTTGAGAAAAACGGAAAGGCAGAAAATGGGGTGATCGTCCATTCGGAGCTGTTGTTAGATTACCTAAAAAAGCAGTATCCGGGTTTTTATTTTGTATCATCGACTACAAAGGTTCTGACAGATTTTGAGGAGTTGGTAAAGGAGACAGATCGGGAAGATTTCCGTTATGTTGTGCCGGATTTCCGATTGAATAAGGCATGGGAAAAATGGGAAACACTGACACAGTCGCAGAGGGATAAAGTGGAATTCCTGTGTAATGAATGTTGTTCCTTTGGGTGTAAGGACAGACGCAAATGTTATGAAACGGTCAGTCGCAAGAATCTTGGAGAGGATTGCCCGGAGCATGAGTGTACGGCTTCAGATGTCATGGGCGGTTATCGTTTTTCAAAGGCAATGACAAATCCGGGATTTATCGGAATCAATGATATAAAAGAAACATATCTGCCGATGGGATTTTCTCATTTTAAGATTGAAGGGCGAAGCCTTGGCAGTGCATTGATCTTGGAATTTTTGCTTTATTACATGACAAAACCGGAATATCAACTGCACGTTCGGGAGGCTGTTATCTGGATAATATGCTGGATCTTTTTTAACGGAGCAATTGCGAATCAGAGCCTGTAATGTTAATATAAGGCTATATGGGTAAGGCAAGGTAGGTGGCATTCGTGAGAGCAGAAGAAGTTATGCAGGAAGTTGCAAAGCTGTGCAGGAGTTTTCATGCAAAAGAAGTAATATTATATGGTTCAAGGGCAAAAGGTACAGCGATGGAAAGAAGCGATATTGATATTGCTGTTTCGGGTGTGGATAACTTTGAATCACTTGTTGAAAAAGTGGAAGAATTGCCAACACTTTTCAGTGTGGATTTAGTGAATATGGATACCTGTAGGAATCAGTTATTATTGGAGGATATCAGGCAATATGGACGAGAAATTTAACAGACGGTTTTTATCTTTCTGCAATTCACTGGATGGATTGTCGGATTAAAGCCATCCCAATTTTTCGTTTGACTTTTTCGAAAATGAGAAATATAATAACGTCTTGAACGAGTAGCAAACATGCGTAAATCCAGTTTTGCTGCTCGTTTTTTTAATTATATATTGCCATTAGAAAGTGTGTAGCTTATCAGCGTAAGTCCAACTTATAAGATAAGTGCACACTTTTTTATGTGAAAAAAGGAGGATTAAATTAAGATGGCGGAAAGTAATAAGATGAGGGAAATGCCGGTAAATAAGCTGATGGTTCAGATGGGAATACCGATGATCCTGTCGATGGCATTACAGGCGGTCTATAATATCGTGGACAGTGCATTTGTAGGCAATATGAAGGTGGGGAGTGAAGCAGCATTAAATGCACTCACACTGGTATTTCCGGTTCAGATGCTTATGGTGGCTGTGGGAATCGGAACAGGTGTAGGAACAAATGCACTTCTTGCCATGACACTTGGACAGAGAGATACGAAAAAAGCAGCAAGAGTCGCAGGCAACAGCTTATTCCTTGGTGGAATTATTTATGTGGTATGTCTGTTATTTGGTATCTTTGGAGTGAAAGCCTACATCTCATCCCAGACCGTTGACCCGGAAGTTATCTCGATGGGAACAACATATTTGCGGATATGCTGTGTGTTGTCCTTTGGCATTATCTTCTTTTCATTATTTGAAAAATTATTGCAGGCAACAGGACGTTCCCTTTATTCAACAATCGGTCAGGTTGCGGGAGCTGTTATAAATATTATTCTTGACCCGATCATGATCTATGGTATTGGACCTGTTCCGGAAATGGGAGTAGCGGGAGCCGCATATGCTACCGTCATAGGACAGATCGTATCTGCCGGTTTGCTTCTGGTATTTCATCTGAAGTTAAATAAGGAATTTGAACATGGAATAAAACATATGAAGCCAAGTGCCAGAACTATGAAAGAGATATATTCCATTGGTCTTCCTGCTATCATTGCACAGGCACTTATGTCAATTATGGTTTATGCGATGAATCTTATTTTAAAGTTCAATCCTTCCGCCCAGACGGCATATGGATTGTTTTATAAGGTGCAGCAGTTTGTATTGTTTCTTGCATTTGGCCTGAGAGATGCGATCACGCCGATCATAGCTTTTGCATATGGTATGGGAAGCAAAAAAAGGATCAAAGATGGAATCCGCTATGGTCTTATTTATACCATAGCATTGATGATCCTAGGCGTTCTCATCACAGAGATTTTTCCAAATGCCTTTGCTTCGCTGTTCAATGCAGGTCAGTCAAGAGCGTATTTTATCGGTGCAATGAGAATTATCTCGATCAGTTTTATATTTGCCGGAATCAATGTGGCATATCAGGGAATCTATCAGGCATTGAATGGCGGTCTTGAGTCGCTTGTCATATCACTTCTCAGACAGCTTGTGATCATATTGCCATTGGCAGCTATTTTTTCTGTTTTTGTAAGAAATGGCCAAATGGGTGTTTCACTGATCTGGTGGGCGTTCCCGATTACAGAATTTTTCTCATGCTTAGCGGGATATGTATTTTTGAAGAAAATACAGAGAAACAAGGTAGAAAAATTAGGATAAACTATGAATGTGGTATCTGTAAGCTCGGTAAGAGGGAAAACTGTTTTGAATTTGTTCCGTGTCTGTGCAATATGGATGAGCGGAATTCAGGACAGGTGAATGAAAAGTCTAATCCTTTAGCTTTGTAAGATTGACAAAAACAATACAATGCAGTATATATAGAACAATATAAATGCTTGTCTCGGCGTTAAAGAAGACTATAGATTTTGCTGTTTCTGAACATAACAGTATGCTCTATAGTCTTTTTTATTTATGTAATTACAGAAGATGGAGGAAGAACATGATGTCATCAAAGAATTGGTTGAAAAAAATAGTGATAATTATAGTAGGTTCTGTTATTGCAGCTTATGGAATCACACTTGCCTTGTATGCGGGATTTGGAGGCGCAACACTTGCAGTTTTGTGGCAGGGTATTTCAGAAACATTTCATATAAGTATCGGAATGGCTTCATTTGTTGTAGCTGTTGTGATGATCTTATTTGCGGCTATTTATGACAGATCGCAGATTCATATAGGAACATTTTTATATCAGGTTGTGTACAGTGGGTGTGTGGATTTGTTTGCAAAATGCCATATATACAGCAAATATATGTGGATAAATTTCTTCATTATGCTGGCAGGGGTGATCTTATTTGCAGTTGGAACAGGTTTGTATGCATCTGCATCTCTTGGCAGAGGTTCTTATGAAGCAGTAACCTTTGCATTGGCAGAGAAAAATAACTGGCAGGTTAAGATCGTTCGTATGATATTAGATATTTTAATGGTCGTGACAGGCGTGCTTTTGGGAGGAAAGTTTGGAGCATGTACGATCATCACAGTTATAATTTCAGGACCGGTTATACAATTTACAAATGGCAAGGCAAAGCAGATTTTTAAGATGTAGGATGAAAATATTCAAAAATATATCCTTAAAAAATCCTCATGATACTGTATGAATATGCCTATAGAAAAATAAAATATGCTGTGGTAAACTGAGAGAAGAATTATCCGTTATGGAGGGAGACAAATGGCATATAATCTTCCGGATAGAGTTATAAAGGAAATTACAGCGTTTGCAAAAGAAAATTCAATTATAAAAATAGTTTTGTTTGGATCTCGGGCAAGAGGAGATCATACAGAGAGAAGTGATGTGGATTTAGCTGTGTACGGTGGGGATTTTGATTCTTTTTATTGGAATATAAAAGAAAACATCCATTCGCTCCTTTCTTTTGATGTGGTTGATATGAATTCAAGGGTTACGGAAGAATTAAAAAAAGAAATTGAAAGGGATGGGGTTGTTATATATGAAAAAACTAGATAATTTTGCAAATTGCCTTGATATATTAAAGCAAGCAGATTTTGAACTTGCAGACAGCAATGATATATATCGAATGGGTGTTGTTGGGCAGTTTAATCTGACTTTTGAACTTGCCTGGAAAGCATTGCAGGAAGTGCTGAGAATGCATGGAGTAGAAGGAGCGGAAACAGGTTCGCCAAGAGAAATATTACAGGTCGGGTATAAAGTCGGATTTGTGAACGACTCATCTGTTTGGCTGCTGATGTTGAAAAAAAGAAATACATCAATTCATATATATAACGAGGAAGAAATTGATGAATTGATCGTGTTTATACGAGATAGTTTTATTCCAGCTTTTACAGATCTTGAGGAGACATTGCAGGAAAAACTTATAGAAGTAGATGAGTGGTAATCGTCTTTAATAAACTCCGGTTTGCAATAGTGAGATGAATAAGTCCTTGCACAAATACCCTGCATAAGGTAAAATAATTTCATATGAATATTTGTGAACTGGGGGCACCACTTTTCACAAGGAAGATAACAGGCGCCGGATCATACCGTTATGGTTGTATGATCCGGTGCCTTTTTGTGTTACAGGGCATTTGTCCTGTAGTGCAGAAAATGTGTAATTATGAAAGATAGGAGAACATACATGGTAAAAATCAATGGTGAAGAAAAAGAGATTGCCGGTAAGAATCTTCTGGAATATTTGAAGGAAGCCGGATTTGAGCCGGAACGTGTCGTTGTAGAACGGAATCTCGACATTATTCCAAAAGATGAACTTGGCAATACGATCATTCAGGATGAAGATGTGATCGAAGTATTACGATTTGTTGGTGGAGGTTGAGACATGACAGAGATGCAGAAGAAAATGCAGGAGCTGATCTCACAGGAAGAACTGGATCGTGCATTTGATGCAAGATTTCCGAAAGAGATGCAGGTAAAGTTACGTGCGGCGAAGGTGGCTGTTGCAGGTATCGGTGGACTGGGGTCAAATATTGCAGTCATGCTTGCAAGAAGCGGCGTCGGACATTTGCTTCTGGTGGATTTCGATGTGGTGGATGTGACAAATCTCAATCGTCAGATGTACTTTATATCCCAGCTCGGGAAGCCGAAGACGGAAGCCCTGCTCGAAACCCTGTATCAGATCAATCCATATCTGACGTATGAGACAGTGCAGACGAAAGTAACCCCGGACAATGTAAAGGAGTTATTCGGTGAATATCCTATCGTATGTGAAGCATTTGACAAACCGGATCAGAAGGCAATGCTGGTGCGTGAACTACTGATGCAGTGTCCGGATGCAACTGTTGTATCAGGAAATGGAATGGCAGGGTATGTAGATACGAATGCGATAAAAACGCGCCAGATGATGCGCCGCCTGTATGTGTGCGGAGATCAGAGCACTGATGTCGGCGACGGTATAGGACTCATCGCTCCGCGGGTAGCTGCCTGCGCAGCTCATGAAGCAAACAAAGTATTACAATTGATAATGGAGAAATAAATGTTAGAGAAAATTGGAGATTACATGATACTCGGATACCTTGATATACCAAAACAAGGGCATTTGAGTCCGCCGGTACTTGATGGCGCATAAGGGGCATCTTAGTACCGCTGCAGGACTCAACGAGCGGAAGCGTCCCTTGGTTGGTAATGTCAAGGTATACGAGTATTATAATATATATAACTCTAACATTTATTTCTCTGCAGAGAAAAGGAGACAACATGGAAGATAAATTCATCTTAGGCGGAAAGGAATTCAAGAGCCGTTTCATTTTAGGATCAGGCAAATACAACCTGAATCTGATCAAGGCAGCAGTCGAACAGGGAGGGGCAGAGATCATCACCCTTGCATTACGACGTGCAAATACACAGGAAAGTGAGAATATTCTGGACTATATTCCGGAAGGAGTTACCCTGCTTCCGAATACTTCCGGTGCAAGAAATGCCGAAGAGGCTGTCCGCATCGCAAGACTTAGCCGGGCAATGGGCTGTGGTAATTTTGTAAAGGTAGAGATCATGCGTGATGCAAAATACCTTTTTCCGGATAATTATGAGACTGTGAAAGCAACCGAGATCCTTGCAAAGGAAGGCTTCGTGGTACTGCCATATATGAATCCGGATTTAAATGTAGCAAGGGATCTTCAGAATGCAGGTGCGGCTGCTGTTATGCCGCTTGCAGCTCCGATTGGAAGTAATAAGGGGCTTGCGACAAAGGATATGATCCAGGTATTGATCGATGAGATCGACCTGCCGATCATCGTGGATGCCGGCATCGGAAAACCATCTCAGGCATGTGAAGCGATGGAAATGGGTGCGGCTGCGATCATGGCAAATACAGCCATTGCAACAGCAGGTGATGTACCGGAGATGGCAGCAGCATTTAAACTTGCGATCGAAGCCGGAAGAAAAGCATACCTACCGGAATGGGTCGTGTCCTTGCAAGAGGCGGAAGTGCTTCCGATCCTTTGACAGGTTTCTTGCGTTAGGAGGCAGTCGGAAATGAACGAAGAAAATCAAGTATATTTTGTTGACAGTGACAAGCTTCCACAGGAAGCGCTAGCACGCAAGCATCGTCTGGAACAGGATGCATCGTTCCGGACAAATCATATGGAATATATGGAAGGCATGCAGGTGATCATTCGGATATCAAGGACAAAGTACTTGCGGCTATGGATGCATATGACTATGATTCCTATACTGCGGCAGATGTAGAACGTGCGCTGTCACATGAGAGCTGTACGATCGAGGACTTTAAGGCATTGCTGTCACCGGCAGCAGCACCGTATCTGGAACAGATGGCAAGGAAAGCAGAGGAGATCACGAAGAATCATTTTGGAAATACGGTCTATATTTTCACACCGCTTTATATTGCAAACTATTGCCAGAACTACTGCATTTACTGTGGCTTCAACTGTTATAACAACATCCGCCGGAAGAAGCTGACGATGGAGGAGATCGAGCATGAGATGCAGGTTATTGCGCATACCGGCATGGAAGAAATTCTGATCCTGACAGGCGAGAGTCGGGTATATTCGGATGTTACATATATCGGGGAAGCGGTGAAGATCGCAAGAAAATATTTTAAGAATATCGGAATCGAGATCTACCCAGTAAATGTGGATGAATACAAATATCTGCATGAATGTGGTGTTGATTATGTGACTGTTTTTCAGGAGACATACAACACGGACAAATACGAGACCTTACATCTGATGGGACACAAGCGCGTCTGGCCATATCGTTTTGATGCACAGGAGCGTGCACTGATGGGCGGCATGCGTGGAGCTGGATTTTCAGCACTTCTGGGACTGGATGATTTCAGAAAGGATGTACTGGCAACGGCACTTCATGTCTATTATATCAACCGCAAATATCCACATGCAGAATTATCATTGAGTTGTCCGCGCCTGCGTCCGATCGTGAATAATGAGAAGATCAATCCAAGGGATGTAGGAGAGAAGGAGCTTTGTCAGGTGCTTTGTGCATATCGGATGTTCCTGCCGTTTGTCGGAATCACGGTATCGAGCCGTGAAAGCGCAACATTCCGAAACGGAATCGCAAAGATCTGTGCAACAAAGGTTTCTGCCGGAGTATCGACCGGAATCGGTGATCATGAGGAGAAATACGAAGGTAAGGAAGATGCGGATGTAGGAGATGAGCAGTTCGAGATCAACGATGATCGTTCCTTTACATCCATGTATCAGGATATGGAGAAGGGCGGCTTGCAGCCGGTCTTAAACGATTATATCTATGTGTAAATGTTATGAGCACGCGATTGTGATCACCAATCGCGCGCTGGTAAACGGAGATTTTCTGGAACAGCTTCAAAAGGTCGCTCAGGTGCATCCGCATGCATTGATCCTGCGGGAAAAAGACTTGCCGGATACAGAATATGAGAAGCTTGCAGCGAAGGTTTTAGAAATATACAGAACGGCAGGCGTACCTGTCTTTCTGCATTCCAGAATGGAGATTGCAGCACGGCTTGGCTGTGAGAATATTCATTTGTCGATTCCTGTGTTGCAGGATTTGTCAGATGTCTGGCGTGATGCACTGACAACGAATTTTAAAGAGATCAGTGTGTCCTGTCACAGCATGGAGGATGTCGAGCTTGCAGTTAAGAGCGGAGCGACACAGATCGTGCTTGGAACGATATTTGAGACAGAATGTAAGAAAGGGCTGAAGGGCAGAGGACTGGAATTCGTTCGTGAGATCTGTGCGAATTGTCCGGTCCCGGTATATGCGATCGGTGGTATCAATGAAGAACGCCTGCCGCAGGTGATGGAAGCCGGTGCGGCAGGCGGTTGTATGATGTCCGGATTTATGCGGATGTAGGAAGATATGCCATGGTATACAGCGTGATATCATGTGCCATCTTCTTCTCGGCAGTTTTCGTCATGCCGCAATGTTCGTATTTGACAACCTTTTGGATGTTGTCGGTGTCAAGAATGCAGGGGCAGCCACGTTTGGCGGCTTCTGCAAATGGCAGCTCCAGAACCTTCTTCATGAAGCCCTGTCCCTGGTAAGCCTGTAAGACGACTACCATCGAGACGGCGATATAATCTTTTTCTTTGCGGTATAATTTCTTATATTGCTCGTTTGCTCCGGTTGCGATATTTAATAATGATTTAAATGGAATCTCGCACAGCATTCTCCAGATCATATGTAGGGCAGGCCCGAGTGGCTGTCTGGTATTCTTATCCCAGTATGCAAGGAAGCCTTCATATTTTTCGGAGGTTGCATATAATGTACCCATTCGGTAGTAGAATTCAGTAATGATCTCGAAAGTTTGACGAGGTCATCATGTGGTATCGTCTCGGCGATTCCGGGAGATGCGGCAAATGCTTCCCCGATCCGTCTGCCGTATTTTGCTATATCTTCTGTTGACCAGTTCTCAATCTTTATCATATCTTTTTATACCTCCCAAATTTTTATTCAATATGTTTGAAAAGTCAGCATGGTTTTCCATAATCTGAATGAGTTTCACATACGGTTCATTCAATGTATTTTGAAAAATAATATCTCTGCAACGTAGAATATACCATTTTTTGAAATGTGAGTTTGAACTCATATTTGTATGGCTGTAGAATATCACGCCGGGATTTTGCTGTCAATAGAAATGTGAGTATATACTCATGTTTTATTGACTTTATTTTTTTATATGCTTATACTGGAAACAGTAAAACTATATGAACGGAATTGTTTTTTACTTAAAGGAGTAACACATGCCGGAAGAAATTCGTATCCCAAAACAGAAAAGAAGCATTGAGAAAAAGGAAGCACTGAAGAAAGCGGCGGTCGAGCTGTTCTCGACAAAAGGGTTTCATAACACCAGCAGCAATGAAATTGCAAAGAAAGCAAATGTGTCGATCGGCACATTTTACAGTTATTTTGTTGATAAGAAGTCGTTATATGAGGAATTGATCACGGATCTTTATAATGAATCTTTGCAGGAGATCACGATCATGGATGTGTCCGGGTTCACATCTCCGCGAGAATTTGTCAGAAAATACGTTGCTCTGATCCTACATAATCATGAATACATGACAGCATTCCAGAAGGAGATATCCGCCTTGTCCCTGCAGTATGATGACTTGCACGAACTGGAAGCAAGGGCGCGCGCAGGTGCATTTCAGACATTTTTCTCGCTGCTTGAGACAAATAAAAAAATGCTCAGAATCTCTGATCTTAAGACTGCATCACTGATCCTTCAATGTGCATTGGAGTCCGTTGTGCATGAGGTGACCTTCTATGAAAATGACTATGATAAAGAAAAAGTCATCGATGAGCTTACGGATCTGATCTGCCGATATTGTATTGCCGTTGAATATGATAAGAAAATGTAAGAAAGTGTGGAATCTGGCAGTCATTTAGAGTATACTATCCATGAATGTTAGAATATACTAACTTGCGTTAGGGATAGGAGAACAACATGAAAAAACAATTTTTTGAGAACGAAAAAGATGGATTTTATGGAACGTACTATGAAAATCGCAAAGGGGCAGATTGTGCCGTGATCGGATTATTTGGGGATGATCCGAATGATTATATGGCGAAATGTGGAGCAAAATGGCTTCACAGACAGGGTGTAAATGTTATGTGTGTATCTCCGGGCAGAAAAAATTACAGTCATGTCAACAATCCGCTGGAAAGAATTCAGACCGCAATAAAGTGGTTACAGGATCATGGAAACCGGAAAATCGGTATTATGGGGATGAGCACGGCCGGAATGGATGCGATCGTTGCAGCATCTTTTTTCCCGGATATTACGATGACGATTGGGCTTACTGCCAGTGATTTTGTATGGCAGGGATTTGAACAGGGAGAAAAGGATGGCTGTAAGGAATGGCCGATACCGAATGCATCCACACTTTCATGGCAGGGAAAGCCGCTGCCTTATATGCCATTTGTCTATGAACATCCGGTGTATTGGCAGAAGATTGAGGAGGAAACAAAAGGCTCCGGTGATATCACACGGTCGACCCGGTTGTTTATAGATTCGGAAAAGGCAAGACCGCATACAGAGGAAGAAATGGTAAAGGTCGAGAATATAAAAGGCCGCTTATTCCTGATCGGTGCGGATGATGACAGCTTCTGGGAGGCCGGCAAATATGTCCGCCGTATGGATCAGCGTTTAAAGGAACGTCCACATACATGTGAATACGATGCTCTTGTTTATGAACATGGTACTCACTTTGTATTGCCGGAAACTTTGCTTCGGATCGCACTTCCGGTTGGACTCAAATTTGTATTGAAATTTGTCTTTAAGGCTGCAAAAGATTATCCAAAGGAATGTGAGGCAACCAGAAAAGATATTGACCGCAGATTGTCCGCAGCGTTAAAGGAGTGGACAGCGGATTAATATCCGTATTTGCTCTTATTTTTCATCAGGAGGGTCACAGTGATAATAAGGGTTATTAGCTCAGCAGCACTGATGGCACACCAGATTCCGTTGATCCCAAGTTATAAATGGAAAGAGATCATTGAGTATTCCGCTCTTATTGATCTACGGATTTATCATTGCTGTATATTCGTATGGGTTTGTTCGATTTCGGAAAACGAAGAAACGAAGAAATCCTGCAGGCAGTAAAACACATTGGACAAATAGACATATTATGATATAATTTGCATATAATATAAACGGAGGTGGTTTTTATGTTAACATTAAAGGAATCAATCAGACCATCGGCTGATTTAAGAAACCATTATAATGATATTTCAAAACAATGTAAGGAAAATAAAGAAGCGGTAATTATTACAGTAAATGGCAGAGGTGATACGGTAGCCCTCTCATATGAAGAATATAAAAATATGAAAGCTCGTATAGAGTTACTTGAAATATTAGCTGAGGCAGAGGATGATATAAAAAATAATCGTGTTGCACCGATAACTGAAACATTTGATGATTTGCGTAGAATGCTTCAGGAGGGCTAAGTATGGAATATGAGGTAATACGAACTGATACTGCGGATGCAGGAATTAGAAAAATAATTTTATATATAGCTCAGAATTTTGGCAATGAAGTAGCTTTGGAACAACTTGATTATATAGAGAAAAAAATTCTTGAACTTGGAAATGATCCATATATTGGAACAGATCCAAGATACCTTGTTCTTAAACGACAAGGATATAAAGTCCTTATACTAAAAAAGGATCTGGTTTTTTATAAAATTAATGAAGAGAATAAAACGGTTATTGTATATGCGGTAGTGGATGGCAGACAAGACTATTTGAATATAATACGTGGATTATAGAAAGTGCGCAAATTTTCTGGACAGAAATTAAGAATGAATTTGAAGGTTCCCTCATACAATTACTTATCGGGATTTCCGATTCATACAAAGTATGAAGACAATTCAAGGAGGGGATTTTTTGTCTGAGAAAATGAGTGAAGTCTACGAAGCATATGACATGGAAATACTGGGTGCCGTCAGAGGCCGGGGATCTATGATCCTGAAAACGGATCAGGGAATCAGGCAGATATCTCCATTTGACGGCAGCGAGGAGCGGCTGGATCAGGAACGGGAATTTAAGGAAAATCTGTATGAGACAGGATTTCACCATATTGACCGTTGCGTGCCGAACCGGGAAGGAGAGCTGATCACCTGCGACCGCTACGGGAATCCATATGTGATGCGGGAATATTTTGAGGGACGGGAATGTAATCCCGGAAGTATCTGCGATCTGAATCAGGCGGCTGCAAATCTTGCGATATTTCATATCCGGGGGCGTGAGCTGTATGCAAAAGAGGGGAGAACGTATGCGTATCGTGAGCCGGGCAACTTCAGACGAAAAACGCAGGAAATGAAAAAAATCCGGAGCTTTATCTCAAAGCGTCCGACGAAGAATGATTTTGAGCTTTTATATATAGAAGCGTATGACGCATTTTACAGACAGGCAATCGACTGCCAGGCGATGATGGATGCCTGCGACCGGACAAATATTGCCGGGCATATCGGATATTGCCATGGAGCATATAATTACCATAGTGTGTTATTTTGCGGTGGGTATCTGGCGACTGTGAATTTCGACCGGTTTCATGTCGGATATCAGTTGATTGACTTATATCAGTTCATCCGGAAGGTCATGGAAAAGAATAATTATAACTTCAATATGGCGGTGAAGATCATAGAAGAATACGATCGTATCCTGCCGCTTACCGGAGAAGATTATCGATATATCTACATATTATATAGTTATCCGGAGAAGTTCTGGAAGGTCAGGT